>Ga0307505_10000075_pt1 | contig 121154 bp, 119 predicted proteins | sample 23_S_MG_FD_202183 | JGI IMG/M metagenome (GOLD analysis project Ga0307505, IMG submission 202183) | Soil microbial communities from Populus trichocarpa stands in riparian zone in the Pacific Northwest, United States - 23_S | ecosystem: Environmental > Terrestrial > Soil > Riparian zone >...
CGGGTTTTTTTTCCCGCCAATTTTTGGCCCTAAACACACCCCCCGCGTCTCAGCTCGGCTCGGCGGGCGCCTCGGGCGCCGGAGCGGCCGGCGGCTCGGGTGCTCCGCCCGCCGGGCCGGGGCCCGGGAGCGGCGCGGCCGCGGTGCGGCGGCGGCGGTTGTTGCCGCGGTAGAGCTCGAAGGCCATCGGCGTCACCGAGATCGCGACGATCGCGATCAGCACGAACTCGATGTTCGCCTTGACCCACTCGACCTGGCCGAGGAAGTAGCCGAGGGTGGTGACTCCGACTCCCCACAGCAGGCCGCCGACGATGTTGTAGGTGAGGAAGGTGCGGTAGCGCATCCGCGCGACGCCGGCCGAGACCGGCGCGAAGGTCCGCACGATCGGGACGAACCGGGCGAGCACGATCGTGCGCGGGCCGTAGCGGTCGAAGAAGTCCTGGGCGCGGTCGACGTTGTCGCGGTGGAAGAAGCGGCTCTCGGGCCGGTTGAAGATCGCCGGCCCCGCCTTGCGGCCGATCGCGTAGCCGACCTGGTCGCCGGCGATCGCCGCGATCGGGATCGTGACCAGCAGCACCCAGATGTCGGGCAGCACGTCGTTGGCCGACAGCAGGCCGGCGGTGAACAGCAGCGAGTCGCCCGGCAGGAAGAAGCCGACCAGCAGGCCGGACTCGATGAAGACGATCGCCAGCACGCCGAGCATGCCGAAGGTCTCGATCAGCTTCTCGGGGTCGAGCCAGCTCGGCCCGAGCGCGATCGGGAGGGTGTGGGCCAGATTCACGGCCGCTCACCGTATCGGAGCCGACCGCGGGCAACGCCGCAAGCCGCTGGCGCGGGCCGGCCTCAGCCGCGCGGCAGGATGCGGCGGATGCCGGCGATCGCCAGCCGGTTGCCGGGCGCCAGCAGCGGCGCGAGCAGGCGGCCGACCAGCCGGGCGCCGGGCAGCTTCGGCGCGACCGCCATCGTCCAGGTCAGCCGCGTGCCGCCCGACGGCAACGGCTCGAGCAGGAAGTCCTCGGCGAGCGCGTCGAGGACCGGCCGGGTCGCGCTGGTGACGTGGAAGGTCGCGCGGCGGCCCTCCTCCCAGCGGTAGAAGTGCTCCTCGACGGTGAACAGCCGCGCGATCCGCAGCACCCGCACGGCGCCCTGGCGGTGCGGGCGGGCGGTCAGCCAGCGGAGCCGGTCGAGGATCGGCAGCCACGACCACATCTCGTCACTGCCGAGCGCCTCCCAGACCGCGGCGGGTGGCGCGTCGAGCTCGACGGTGACGGGAATCACCAGCGGCGCGGTGGCGAAGGTCTCGTCACCGGTCGCACTGACGGGATGGCTCATGCCCGCAGCATCGCAGCCCAGGGCCTGCTGGCGCCGGCGGCCTCAAGCCATCCCGCGCCGATGCCGATCCAACCAGCACAGCCCGAGCCGACGAAGGACCTTCACTTGCCCAACCCCCAGACCACCAATGGCCGCGTCGCCACCGACCTCGCCGACATCGAGGCGGAGCGCCAGCCGGCCAGCTCGGTACCGATCGACCCGCGCGACGATGCCGAGCTCGCCTCGCCCGCCGGCGTCGCCGGCCTCGAGCTCGGCGGACCCGGCACTGCCGTGAAGCTCGTCGTGCCGATCGTCGTCGGCACCCGACCCGAGGCGATCAAGCTGGTGCCGATCATCCTCGCGCTGCGCGATAGCCAGTTCTACGAGCCGATCGTCATCTCGACCGGTCAACACCACCGGATGGTCGGCGAGATCTTCGACCTGGCCGGCATCAAGACCGACGTGACGCTCTGGGCCGGCACCCGCCGCGAGCTCAACGAGCGGGTCACCTCGGTGATGAGCCGCTTCGAGGACTTCTTCGTCGAGTGGTTCGGCATCCCCGCCGGCGAGCCCGACCTCGCGGCGATCCTCGCCGGACGCGCCCCCGCCTGCGTGCTCGTCCACGGCGACACGAGCTCGGCGATGGCCGCGGCGCTCGCCGCGTTCCACCTGCGCGTCCCGGTGATGCACGTCGAGGCCGGCCTGCGCACCGGCGGACTGAACCTGACGCCGTTCCCCGAGGAGCTCAACCGCCAGCTGATCTCCTCGATCGCCTGCATGCACTTCGCGCCGACCTTCGACAACCTCGAGGCGCTGGTGCGCGAGAACGTGCCCGTCGAGCAGGTCTTCGTGACCGGCAACACCGGGATCGACGCGCTGCGCTGGGCCTCCGAGCTCGACGTGCCCTACGGGGACCCCGCGCTCCAGGAGCTGCACGACAGCGACGCGCGCATCGTCGTCGTGACCGCACACCGACGTGAGAACTGGGAGACCGGCCTGGACGGCATCGCCGCTGGGGTCGCCCGCCTCGCCCGCGCGCACGAGGATGTGCGCTTCGTCGTGCCGCTGCACCCGAACCCGCTCGTCGGCCGCAAGCTCGGCGACCCGCTGCGCGACCTCCCCAACGTCCTGCTCTGCGAGCCCCTCGGCTACGCGCGCTTCGCGCGACTGCTCGCCCGCTCGTACATGGTGATCACCGACTCCGGCGGCATCCAGGAGGAGGCGCCGTCGCTCGGCAAGCCGGTGCTCGTCACCCGTGCGACGACCGAGCGCAACGAGGGCGTCGACGCGGGCACGCTGCTGCTCGTCGGCGCCGACCCGGACCGCATCTTCGCGGAGGGCGAGCGGCTGCTGACCGACCGCGGCGCCTACGCCGAGATGAGCGGCGCCCAGAATCCCTACGGTGACGGTCGCGCCGCCGAGCGGATCGTTGCCGCGCTCGAGCACCTCGTCTTCGGCGGCGACCCGCCCGCCCCGTTCGGGCCCGGCTACAGCCGGCGCGCGATCGGCGCGGCGGCCGGCCTGTCCGGGCAGATGGAGCCCGTCGCGACGATGCTCGCCCAGATCGCCGAGCGCGACCGCGTCGCGAAGCCCAGCGCCGGACAGGGCGACGAGCCCTGGATGATGTGATCCCGTTCGAGGGGATCCCCGTCGGACTGGCGATCCCCCTCTGGGTCGGCCTGGCCGTGATCGTCGCGATGCTCCTGTGGACGGCCATGCTGTTCGTCCGCGGCCAGCGTGCCCGTCTCCACGCGCCGAACGCCGCGCCGGGCGCCGCCGACCGCTTCACGTGGGTGTTCCTCGTGCCGGCGCTCAACGAGGAGGTGACGATCCGCGACAGCGTCCAGCGGCTGCTCACCGTCGAGGGCGCACGGCGGCGGATCGTGGTGATCGACGACGGCTCCGACGACGGCACCCCCGCCGCGCTCGCCGAGATCGACGATCCCGATCTCGTCGTGCTGCGTCGCGAGCCACCCGCCGCGCGCAGGGGCAAGGCCGCGGCCCTCAACCACGCCTACGCGCTGCTCGACGGCGACCTGCTCGCCGGGGCCGACCGCGCCGAGACGATCGTGGTCGTGGTCGACGCCGACGGCCGCCTGCACCCCGACGCGCCCCGCTACGCCGCCGCGCACTTCGCCGACCCGCGCGTCGGCGGCGTCCAGTCGCTGGTGCGCATCTACAACCGCGGCGGTCTGCTGACCTGGCTCCAGAACGTCGAGTTCGGCGTCTACGGCAGCCTGTTCCAGGAGGGCCGCAACGGCTGGGGAACCGCCGGCATGGGCGGCAACGGCCAGTTCAACCGGCTTTCGGCGCTCGACGCCGTCGCCACCGCCGACGGGCCGTGGCGGGATCGCCTGACCGAGGACCAGGACCTCGGCCTGCGGCTCGCCGCCGCCGGCTGGGAGGGGCGCCAGGAGCTGCGCGGCGTGGTCGACCAGCAGGGCCTCTCGGCGCCGCGGCCGCTGTTTCGCCAGCGGACGCGCTGGTCGCAGGGCAACCTCCAGGCGATCTCGCTCAGCGGCGAGATCTGGCGCGCCCCGTTCCCGCTCGCGGCGCGACTGGAGCTGCTCCTCTACCTGCTGATGCCGCTCTGGCAGGCGCTCGTCGGCCTCGCGCTGGCCGTGTCGCTGATCCTCTGGGCGACCGGCGAGGCCACCTTCTGGGCCGGCGGCCCGACGTGGTGGCTGGCGGTGGTCTACCTGCTCGCCTTCGGCGGCACCGTCCTGGGCTGCATCGCCGGCCGCGCCGCCGACGGTCCCGGCGGCTGGCTGCTCGGCTTCCTGATCGGCCACCCCTACGCCATCTACACGTGGTTCCTCTGGCCGGTCCTGCTGCGCTCCTCCCTGCGCCAGCTCACCGAGCGGCGCGACTGGGCCAAGACCGAGCGCGAGCCGCTGGCGGCATAGCCCACCCTGCACATCCGCTACGCACAGAACTAAAGCAAAATTGGAGTTTGTGGTCCAGGACGATCCGCAACCTAAAACATAACTGTAGAATGCCGGAGGGTGGCCGACCAGCGCAGCCGAAGAAGGGACCTCTTCGTCCAGGCGGCGAGCCAGGGCGGGTTCTTCACAGCCGCCCAGGCAAAGGACATCGGCTACTCCTACCAGGCCCAGGCTCATCACGTGGCAGCCGGCAACTGGACCCGGATCGACCATGGCCTGTTCCGCCTCACCGACTGGACTCCCGAGCCCGACGACGATCTCCGCCGCTGGACGCTCTGGTCGCGCGGTGTCGCCGTCGTGTCGCACCAGAGCGCTCTCGCCGTGCACGGAATCGGGGAGTTCGAGTCCTCGCGAATCCACCTCACGGTTCCGGCCAGCTTCAGGAAGACCAACCCCGTGCTGGCACTGCACCGGGGAGCGCTCGCCAACGACGAGATCGAGGAGCACCGGGGCTTCGCGACGACGACCGTCCTGCGCTCGATGCTCGACGTCGCCGCGCTGAGCCCCGACGCCGAGCAGCTGGCGGCCGCGATCGACGAGGCCCTCGCCGAAGGACGGCTGACCCGCCGCATGCTGCGCGCAGCGGCCGAGTCGATAGACCCCCTCGCCGCGCTGCACGTCGAGCGGGCGCTGACGCTCAACGACGGCGCCCAGTGAGCTACGCGACGGCCGAGGCGCTGCGCGCCGCGCTGGAGCACCGGCTCAACCGCCAGGCGGACGAGAGCCAGACGCCGGTGGATCGCCTGCGCCGGCGAGTCCTGTTCGAGCGAGTCGCGAGCCGCCTCCAGGCAGCCGAGCCCGGGCGCTGGGTAGTAAAAGGGGGGATGGCCCTCGAGATGCGGCTACCCGACGGCGCCAGACTGACCAAGGATCTCGATCTCGGCCTGCGCGATCTCGAGATCGACCCTGACGATCTCCGCAACCGCCTGATCGAGTCCCTGACGGCCGACCCAGCCGGCGACCGCTTCGTCATGGCCGTGGGGCCCGTCAAGCGCCTCGCCGCGGACGGCCGAGGCCACCCGACATGGCGCGCGTCGGTCGCCGCCGCGCTCGCCGGCCGACGCTTCGGGGCCATCAAGCTCGACATCTCGCCACGCGCCCACGAACTCGACATGACGGAGGTGATGGAGCTGCCCAACTCACTCGCCTTCGCCGGGGTGAGGACCGCCCAAATCGAGGTCATCGACGTCCACCGGCACGCCGCGGAGAAGCTTCACGCGATCCAGAGAACCTTCTCGGACCGAGAGAACACCCGGATGCGCGATCTCGTCGACATCGTCATCCTCGTGGAGCACGGCCTGCTCGACCCCGCCAAGCTCGGCCCCGCCATGTCCAGCGTGTGGGAGGACCGCGAGGGCGTCGCACCGCCGAGGGAGCTACGCGAGCCTCCGGCCAGTTGGGCAGCCAGCTACGCGGCCACCGCCGCAGAGCTCGCGCTCGGGGCGGGCTCTGTCGACGAGGCCGTCGGTGTCGCGACCACCCTTTGGGACCAGGCGCTCGGCGCGACCGGCATCGACCCGCCCGCGGCATAGAGTGGCCCGAACCCGCGAATCGACAAGGAGTCTCAGATGCAGCTCGGCATGATCGGCCTCGGCCGGATGGGCGCCAACATGGTGCTGCGCCTGATGCGCGACGGGCACGAGTGCGTGGCCTACGACCTCAACGCCGACGCGGTCTCCGACCTCGCGGGCCAGGGGGCGACCGGCGCCGAGAGCTTCGGCGACCTGGTCGCCAAGCTGGAGCGTCCGCGCGCGGTGTGGATGATGGTGCCCGCCGGCGTGGTCGACCAGACGATCGCCGAGGTGGCCCCCCACCTCGAGGAGGGCGACACGCTGATCGACGGCGGCAACTCCTACTACCACGACGACCTGCGCCGCTCCGCGGAGCTGCGCGAGCGCGGCATCCACTACCTCGACGTCGGCGTCAGCGGCGGCGTCTGGGGCCTCGAGCGCGGCTACTGCCACATGATCGGCGGCGACGACGAGGCGGTCGCGCGGCTGGAGCCGATCTTCGAGTCGCTGGCCCCGGGCCTCGACGCCGCCGAGCGCACCCCCGGCCGCGAGGGCGAGCCGGCGCAGTCGGAGAAGGGCTACCTGCACTGCGGCCCCTCCGGCGCCGGGCACTTCGTGAAGATGGTCCACAACGGCATCGAGTACGGCGTGATGGCCGCCTACGCCGAGGGCCTCAACGTGCTGGCCCACGCCAACGTCGGCAACGCCGACCACGAGATCGACGCCGAGACCACGCCGCTGCGCGACCCCAAGCTCTACCAGTACGACCTCGACCTACCCGAGGTAGCCGAGATGTGGCGGCGCGGCAGCGTGATCGGATCATGGCTGCTCGACCTGACGGCCAGCGCGCTGCGCAAGAGCCCGGGGCTGGAGGACTTCAGCGGCCGTGTCTCGGACTCCGGCGAGGGCCGCTGGACGGCGATCGCCGCGATCGACGAGGCCGTGCCGACCCCCGTGCTGACCACCGCGCTGTTCGAGCGGTTCAGCTCGCGCGGCGAGGCCGACTTCGCCGACAAGCTGCTCTCGGCGATGCGGTTCGAGTTCGGCGGCCACCACGAGAAGCCGTCGAGCTAGGCCCGGGCGGCGCTCCGCCGGGCACCGGCGGAGCGCGCGTCGTCTGCTAACTCCAGGGGGATGGATACGCGCAAGCTGGGCAGTCAGGGCCTCGAGGTCGCCGAGCTCGGCCTCGGCTGCATGGGCATGTCGGAGTTCTACGGCGCGGCCGACGAGGACGAGGCGCTCGCCACGATCCACCGCGCGCTCGAGCTCGGGGTGACGCTGCTGGACACCGCCGACATGTACGGGCCGTTCACCAACGAGCGGCTCGTCGGCCGCGCGATCGCCGACCGCCGCGACCGGGTCGTGCTGGCGACGAAGTTCGGCAACGTCCGCGGCGAGAACGGCGAGCGGCTCGGAGTACGCGGCGACCGCGACTACGTGCTCGCCGCCTGCGACGCCTCGCTCGAGCGCCTCGGGGTCGACCACATCGACCTCTACTACCAGCACCGCGTCGACTTCGAGGTGCCGATCGAGGAGACCGTCGGCGCGATGGCCGAGCTGGTGGCGGCCGGCAAGGTCCGCTACCTCGGCCTGTCGGAGGCGGGCCCTGAGACGATCCGCCGCGCCAACGCCGTCCACCCGATCTCCGCGCTGCAGACCGAGTACTCGCTCTGGACGCGCGACGTCGAGGAGTCGGTGCTGGCGACCGTCCGCGAGCTCGGGATCGGCTTCGTCGCTTACAGCCCGCTCGGCCGCGGGTTCCTCACCGGCCGCTTCGCCAGCCCCGCCGATATCCCCGAGGGCGACTTCCGTCGCAACAACCCACGCTTCCAGGGCGAGAACTTCGAGCGCAACATGGAGATCGTCGAGCAGGTGCGCGCGCTGGCGCAGCGCAAGGGTGCGACCGCCGGCCAGGTCGCGCTCGCCTGGGTGCTCGCCCAAGGCGACGACATCGTCGCGATCCCTGGCACCAAGCGCCGCTCCTACCTCGAGGAGAACGTCGCGGCGGCCACCGTCGAGCTGTCGGCCGAGGACCTCGCGGCGCTCGCCGCCGCCGCCCCAGCGGGCGGCGTGGCGGGCGACCGCTACCCGGACATGTCGCCGATCGACCGCTGACAGCGAACCTGCCTGACCGCAACCGTCCGGGTCGATCCGCGATCATCCGCCGATGCTCCGGCTCCCTGACGCGGTTCGCGCCTGCCTGTTCGACATGGACGGCGTGCTGACGAACACCGCGACCGTGCACGCCGAGGCGTGGAAGCAGACCTTCGACGCCTACCTGCGCGCGCGGCTGGGTCCCGACGCGCGGCCGTTCGACGTCGAGAGCGACTACGGCCCCTACGTCGACGGCAAGAAGCGCGAGGACGGGGTGCGCGACTTCCTCGCCTCGCGCGCCATCGAGCTACCCGAGGGCACACCGGACGACGGGCCCGACGCCGACACCGTCTTCGGCGTCGGCAAGCGCAAGAACGAGCTGGTGATGCAGTTGATCGACGAGCGCGGCGTCGAGGTCTACCCGGGCTCGGTCCGCTTCGTCGACGCGGCCGTCGCCGCCGGCCTGAAGGTCGCCGTCGTCTCCTCGAGCGCGAACACCGACCGCATCCTCACCGCCGCGGGACTCGCCGACCGCTTCCCGATCCGCGTCGACGGCGTCCGGATCGCCGCCGAGGGCATCACGGGCAAGCCGGCGCCCGACTCCTACCTGCGCGGCGCCGAGCTGGTCGGCGAGCCGCCGAGCGCCGCCGCCGTGTTCGAGGACGCGCTCGCCGGGGTCGCCGCCGGCCACGCCGGCAACTTCGCCGTGACCGTCGGCGTCGACCGCCACGGCGAGCCCGAGGCGCTGCGCCAGGCCGGCGCCGACGTAGTGGTCTCCGACCTCGAGGAGCTGATCGGATGAGAGACGACGAGCGCTACCCGCCCGACCCCTGGGGCCTGGCCGAGGACGGCATCTCGCTGGATCGTCTCGCCCAGAGCGAGTCGCTGTTCGCGCTGGCCAACGGCCACGTCGGCCTGCGCGGCAACCTCGACGAGGGCGAGCCGGTCGGCACCAGCGGCACCTACCTCAACGGGTTCTACGAGTCCTACCCGCTCCAGTACGGCGAGCGCGGCTACGGCTTCGCCGAGGACGGCCAGGTCGTCGTCAACGTGCCCGACGGCAAGATCATCCGCCTCCAGGTCGAGGACGAGCCGCTCGACATCCACCGCGGCACGCTCGAGCACCACCGCCGCCGGCTCGACTTCCGCAGCGGCCTGCTCGAGCGCGAGCTGTGCTGGCGGACCGCCTCCGGCCACGCCGTCGAGGTCCGCACGCGGCGGCTGGTGTCGCTCTCGCTGCGCAGCGTCGCGGCGATCGAGTACGAGGTCACCGCGCTCGACCGCAAGGTCCGGATCGCCGTCCAGTCCAACCTCCAGGTCAACCGCCCGCGCGCCGGCGACCACAACGACCCGCGCGCCGCGCGCCACCTCGACGACGTGCTGCGCTCAGAGCTGTCCGTGAGCGAGGCCAAGCGGGTGGTGCTCGGTCACACCACCCACGTCTCGGAGCTCGCGATGGCCTCCGGGATGGACCACCGCGTGGAGTGCGACTCCGAGCTGGACTTCCTCACCCAGGCCGAGGCCGACCTCGGCCGCGTGACGATGTCGGCCGAGCTGCAGCCCGGCGAGACGCTGCGGCTGGTGAAGTTCCTCTCCTACCACTGGTCCTCCCAGCAGAGCGTCGAGTGGCTGCGCGACCAGGTCGACGCGAGTCTCGAGAGCGCGCTCGCGGAGGGGTTCGAGGGCCTCGTCGAGGAGCAGCGCGAGGTGCTCGACCGCTACTGGGAGCGGGCCGACATCGAGGTCGACGGCGACCCCGAGCTGCAGCAGGCGGTCCGCTTCGCGATGTTCCACGTCTTCCAGGCCGGCGCCCGCAACGAGGGCCGCGCGATCCCTGCCAAGGGGCTCACCGGCACCGGCTACGACGGCCACGCCTTCTGGGACACCGAGAGCTTCGTGCTGCCGGTGCTCACCTTCACCGCTCCCGACACGGTCCGCCACGCGCTCGCCTGGCGCCACTCGACCCTCGACGCCGCCCGCGCCCGCGCCGAGCAGCTCCACCTGCGCGGCGCCGCCTTCCCGTGGCGGACGATCGCCGGCGAGGAGTGCTCCGGCTACTGGCCGGCCGGCACCGCCGCCTTCCACGTCAACGCCGACATCGCCGACGCGGTCCGCCGCTACGTGATGGTCACCGGCGACGACGACTTCGAAGAGCGCTACGGCTGCGAGCTGCTCGTCGAGACCGCGCGACTGTGGGAGAGCCTCGGTCACCACGACGCCTACGACGCCTTCCGCATCGACGGGGTGACCGGCCCCGACGAGTACTCCGCGCTGGTCGACAACAACGTCTACACCAACCTGATGGCCCAGCTGAACCTCCGGTCGGCCTACGAGTGCACCGGCCGACATCCGTCGGTCGCACGCCGGCTGGGCGTCGACGACGAGGAGCGGAAGCGCTGGCACAAGGCGGCCGAAGCGATGTACATCCCCTTCGACGAGCAGGCCGGCGTCCACCCCCAGGACGACAGCTTCCTCCACCACCAGCCGTGGAACTTCGAGAGCACGCCGCACGACAACTACCCGCTGCTGCTGCACTACCCCTACTTCCAGCTCTACCGGGAGCAGGTGATCAAGCAGGCCGACCTGGTGCTGGCGATGCACGTCCGCGGCGACGCCTTCACGCTCGAGCAGAAGCGCGCGAACTTCGACTACTACGAGCCGCTGTGCGTGCGCGACTCGTCGCTGTCGGCGGCGACCCAGGCGGTCGTGGCGGCCGAGGTCGGCCACCTCGACCTCGCCAAGGACTACCTCTACGAGGCGTCGCACATGGACATCGCCGACCTCGAGCGCAACACCGGCGACGGACTGCACATGGCGTCGCTCGCCGGCGCGGTGATCGCGACCGTCGCCGGCTTCGGCGGCCTGCGCGACCACGGCGGCAAGCTCGAGTTCCGCCCGCGGCTGCCGGAGGGACTCGAGCGGCTGCGCTTCGGCCTCCAGCTGCGCGGCACCCTGCTGCGCGTCGAGGTCACCCCCGGGGAGGCGACCTACCGCGTCGAGCGCGGTGACGGCATCCACCTCGCCCACTGGGACGAGCCGGTCGACCTGACCGCGCGCCACGCGGCGACGCTGCCGATCCCGGCACCACCCGAGCTGCCGCGGCCGTCGCAGCCGCCGGGGCGCGAGCCGGGGCGGCGGCGGCCGAGCGTGCCGATCGAGTACGTGCCGCTCGAGGCCCAGCCGGTCGACGACCGCGCCTGAGCGGGCGCCCCCCGCCGCCAGGCGCTGCGGATCGTCCGTCGGGGCCGTAAGGTGCCGGCGGTGAGCGACTGGGTGAGCGAGCACGCGAAGCGGATCGCCGAGCGGGCCGAGCGCGACCTCGAGGCGCTGGTCGCCGTCTCCTCGCCGTCGGGTGATGTCGCCGGCGCCGAGGAGTGCGTCGCGGTGCTCGGCGCGCTCGCGCCGACCGCGGCGGAGATCGAGCGGCTGTCGTGCTCGTCGCCCGGCCACGCCGACGACCTGCTGCTGCGCCTGACCGGTACCGGGACGCGGCGGCTGCTGCTGCTCGGCCACCTCGACACCGTCGTCGACCACGGCAGCCACCGGCCACTTCGACGCGACGGCGACGGCCGGCTGGTCGGCTCCGGGACGATCGACATGAAGGGCGGCGACGTGCTCGCGCTCGGGGTCCTGGAGGCGCTGGCCGCACGGCGCGGCGACTTCGCCGAGGCGGCGCTGCTGCTGGTCTGCGACGAGGAGTGGCGCTCGGCGCCGTTCCGCCACGCCGCCGCCTTCGCCGGCTGGGACGCCTGCCTCTGCTTCGAGGCAGGGCAGCGGACCGCCGACGGCGACGAGGCGGTGATCGTGCGCCGCAAGGCGGCCGCGACCCTGCACGTGACCGCCGCCGGCCGCGCGGCCCACTCGGGCTCGGCCCCCGACCGCGGCGCCAACGCGCTGCTGGCGCTCGCCGAGGCGGCGCTCGCGGTCGCCGCCGCCCACGCTCCGGGCGGCCCGGACGCGCTGACCGCGGTGCCGACGATCGTGCGCTCCGGCGAGGCGTTCAACGTGGTCCCCGACGGCGGCGAGCTCTACTGCGACCTGCGCTCGCTGCGCACCGACGCATTCGAGGAGGTGCGCGCGCTGGTGCCGGCCGCCGTCGGCGGCGTGACGTTGACCGCCGAGTTCGCCCGCCTCTGGCCGGCGATGGACACGCGCGAGCGATCGGCGCCGCTGCTGCGCGCGGCCGGCGAGCTGCTCGGCCGGCCGGTCGTCGGCGCCGGCCGCGGCGGGGCGAGCGACGCCAGCCACTTCGCCCCGTCGATCCCGCTGACGATCGACGGCCTCGGCCCGCGCGGCGGCGGCGCCCACGCCGGCGACGAGCACGTCCTCGCCGCCTCACTGCACCCCCGCGCCGAGGTCGCCCTCGCGCTCACCGCCGCCGTGCTCGCCGGCGCCGCCTGAGCGGCTACCAGTCCTCGGGCACGGTGCGCGGCTCCGCGTCGATCTGCTCGGCCTCGTAGTAGGGCGGGTCGCCGCCGATCGCGCGCGTCATCCGCTCGAAGAGCTCCTCGACGACATCGGGGTGGCGGCGCGAGACATCGGTCAGCTCGGCCGGGTCGGCCTCGAGGTCGAAGAGCATCTGCCCGGAGCGGACGTTGTTGGTGACCATCGCCCAGCGGTCGTCGCGGACGAAGCTGTGGTTGGAGTAGCCGCCGTAGGTGAAGTCGCGCTGCTCGGAGGGCAGCTCGCCGTCGAGCAGCGGCGTGAGGTCGGCACCCTGAAACGCGCCCGACGGCGTCGCGCCGGCGAGCGACATCAACGTCGTCGGGATGTCGTGGAGGTTGGCGAACCAGTCCGACTCGACGCCGGCCCCGCGGCCGTCGGGGTGACGGACGATCATCGGCACGTGGATCAGCTCCGGCGTCAGCCGCCAGGCCGACTTGCCGATCCAGTCGCGCTCACCGAGGTGGAAGCCGTGGTCGGAGACCAGCATCACGACGGTGTTGGAGGCCAGCCCCAGATACTCGAGGGTGTCGAGCAGCTTGCCGACCTGGTTGTCGACCATCGACAGCGTGCCGTTGTAGGCCATCCGGACCCGCCGCAGCTCGGTCGCGGTGAGATCGTCCACAGGCGTGTAGCCGATGTCGCCCATCGGCGGCAGGTTGTCCTCGCCCGGGCCGCGGTAGAGGTCGAGGTAGTGCGACGGCGCGGCCCAGGGCTCGTGCGGATCGAAGCCGTCGACGACGAGCAGGAACGGCCGGCGGTCGAGCATCCGGCGAGCCAGCCACTGGGCGGTCGAGAAGACGCGGCCGGTCGCCGTCCGGCTCTCGTCGACGTCGGCGCCGAGACCGCCGTTGGCGGCCAGGTAGCGGCGCATGTCGTCGATGTGGCGCAGCTCGTCCCAGCGGCTGCGCGGGATCAGCCGGCGCGCCTCGGCGATCCCGATCTCCTCGGGCGGATCGCCGCTGGGCGTCTGGCCGCCGACCGACACGAACCGGTCGAAGCTGCGCCGCACGGGGCGATAGGTGCTCGCGAAGCCGAGGAACGGGTTGTCGGTGACGCACGCGGTCGTGTAGCCACGCGCGCCCAGCTCGGTGACCAGCGTCGGCGTGCCCGGCGCGATCGGGCTCCAGCCCGGGGTGCTTCCCAGGCCGGCCCACGGCTCCCAGTCGCGGAACGGGAACACACGCCGTCCGGTGAGCATCGAGCGGCGCGCCGGGACCGTCGGCATCGCCTCGGGATAGACGCGGGTGAAGGTCGTGCCGGCGGCGCTCAGCGCGTCGATGTTCGGGGTGTGGATCTCCGCGTTGCCGTAGCTGCCGAGATGGTCGGCGCGGACCGTGTCGAGCATCACCAGGACGATGTTGCGCCGGCCGTCGAGGTTGACCGCCAAGCCGTTGACGGCCGCGGCCGCGGTGGCCGCGCCGGCGACGGCGACACCGGCGCCGCCGATCAGCTGTCGCCGGGTCAACCTCACCCTCGGCATCCTGGCAGGGGACCGGCGGCGAAGTCGAACGACGGCGTTTGGCGACGGTCCGGCGGCGGTATCCTCGCGTCCATACCGAGCATCGAGTCGACACCCGCCGGAGTGCCGCGATGACGCCGTGGCGGGAGCCGGCCGGCGCGGCCGGCGGACCGAACGCCGTGCTGCTCGTCGAGGACGACCCCGGCGACGTGCTGATCGTCCGCGAGGCGCTCGCCGACGCCGCGCCCGAGCTGGAGCTGCGCGACGTCGGCACGCTCGGCGACGCGCTCGCCGCGCTGCCGGACGGGATCGCCTGCGCGCTGCTCGACCTCGGCCTGCCCGACACCGTCGGCCTCGACGCCGTGCGCGCGATCCGCGAGTGCGCGCCGCGTGTGGCGGTCGTCGTGTTGACCGGCCGCGACGACGAGCAGACCGGCATCGAGGCGCTCGGCGCGGGTGCCCAGGACTACCTCGTCAAGGGCCGCGTCGAGCCGGAGGTGCTGGCGCGCGCGATCCGCTACGCGGTCGAGCGGCGGCGCGCCGAGCTGACCGAGCGCGAGCTGCTCGAGGCTCAGCTCCAGGCGAGTGAGAACACCCGCCTCGAGCGCGGCCTGCTGCCGGTCGCGCTGATCGAGAGCAGCGACCTGCGGCTGGACACCGACTACCGTCCGGGCCGGCGGCGGTCGCTGCTCGGCGGCGACTTCTACGACGCCGTCGAGCTCCAGGACGGCGAGGTCCACGTGATGGTCGGCGACGTCTGCGGCCACGGACCGGACGAGGCGGCGCTCGGCGCCTGCCTGCGCGCCGCCTGGCGGGCGCTGACGCTCGCCTGCCACCCGCCGCCCGAGACCCTCGCGACGCTGCACCGGATGCTCCCCCACGAGCGCCACGCCCCCCACGTATTCGCCACCCTCTGCACGCTCGCGGTGACCCCGGAGCGCGACGCGGCGACGGTCTGGGTCGCCGGCCACCAGGCGCCGATCCTGATCGACCGTCAGGGGACGCGGGCGCTCGAGCTGCGCGAAGGCGCGCCGCCGCTGGGCATCTACGAGCAGCGCGAGTGGCGCGGCGAGGGCATCGACCTGGCCGGCGACTGGTCGCTGCTGCTCTACACCGACGGCCTCGTCGAGGGCCACGTCGACGGCGGGCCCGAACGGTTCGGAGAGGCGCGGCTGGTCGAGATGATCGAGCGCCACGCCGGCGAGCTCGGCGGCGCCCATGGAGCCGGGCCCGAGCTGCTCGACCGCCTGATCTCCGAGGCAGAGCGCCACAACGGCGAGCCGCTCACCGACGACCTGGCGGTGCTCCTGCTGTCCTCGGCGGGCGGCTGAGCGGTGGCCTCGGAGCGCCCGGCGCGGGCCGGCCGCCTGCGCATCAACCAGTGGTTCGCGATCGCCGCCGCGCTGCTGGCGGCGGCGACGGTCGCCGGCGTCGCGTTCGGGGTCGTGGCGATCGTGCGGCTCGACGACCGCCGCACGCTGACCATCGAGCGGCTCGACCCGGCGGCGATCGAGACGCTGCGGCTGAGCACCGCGCTGCTCGACCAGGAGACCGGCGTGCGCGGCTACGTGCTCGCCGGCCAGACGAGCTTCCTTGCGCCGTATCGGATCGGCCGCCGCGAAGAGGTCCTGGCGAGCAGCCGCCTGGCCGGCCTCGTCGAGGGCGGCGGCCCGCTGCCGCAGCTCGCCGACGACGTCGCAGCCGTCGACAGCGCGGCCACGGCCTGGCGGACCCGCTACGCGATCCCGACGATCGGCCGCGTCCGCGCGGAGGGGCCGGGCGCCGTCGGCGACGGAGGGGTCGAGCGCGGCCAGCTGCTGTTCGAGGACGTCCGCGCCAGGCTCGGCGAGCTGGAGACGGCGATCGCCGGCGCACGCCGTGAGGGGCGCGACGACCTCGCCACGGCGGCGGGATTCCTGTCGGCGTCGTTCGCCGCGATCGCGCTGCTGGTGGCGATCGTGCTGGCGATCACCCTGCTGATGCTGCGCCGCACCGTGACCCTGCCGATCGACGCGCTGACGGGCCAGGTGCGCAGGGTCTCCCATGGGGAGTTCGACACCCCCGTCGTCGGCGTGGGGCCGCGCGACATCGCCGAGCTGGCCGCCGACATCGACCTGATGCGACAGCGGATCCTCGACGACCTCGCCGAGAGCCGCGCCGCCGCCGAGCGGCTCGACGACCAGGCGCGCGAGCTGGCGCGCTCCAACGCCGAGCTGGAGCAGTTCGCCTACGTCGCCTCGCACGACCTCCAGGAGCCGCTGCGCAAGGTCGCGAGCTTCTGCCAGCTGCTCGAGCAGCGCTACAAGGGCCAGCTCGACGAGCGGGCCGACCAGTACATCGCCTTCGCCGTCGACGGAGCGAAGCGGATGCAGCAGCTGATCAACGACCTGCTCGCCTTCTCCCGGGTCGGGCGGATGACCGGCGAGCCGGCGCCGGTCGACCTGCGCGCCGCCGCCATGGCCGCGGCCGACGGCCTCGGATCGGCGCTCGCCGAGGCCGACGGCCGCGTGCAGATCGGCGACCTGCCGACGGTCCGAGGCGAGCAGACGCTGCTGACCGCCGTCTTCCAGAACCTGATCGCGAACGCGGTGAAGTTCCGCTCCGACGCGCCGCCGGACGTGCGGATCCACGCCACCGCCGACGACGGCGAGTGGACGATCACCTGCGCCGACAACGGGATCGGGATCGACCCCGAGTACGCCGAGCGGGTGTTCGTGATCTTTCAGCGCCTGCACGCGAAGGACCGCTACGGTGGAACGGGGATCGGCCTCGCGATGTGCCGCAAGATCGTCGAGTACCACGGCGGCACGATCTGGCTCGAGGAGACGGCCGGGCCCGGCACCACCTTCCACTTCACAATGCCGATGACCGAGGAGGACCGAGACCGATGACCGCCCCGCCCCCTCCGGGCTCCAAGCCGATCGAGGTGCTGCTCGTCGAGGACGATCCCGGCGACACGCTGATGATCGAGGAGGCGTTCGCCGACAACAAGGTCCGCAACCGGCTGACCTGTGTCACCGACGGCGTCGAGGCGATCGAGTTCCTCCGTCACGAGGGCGCGCACCGCGGCGCGGCGCGACCCGACCTGATCCTCCTCGACCTCAACCTGCCGCGCAAGGACGGCCGCGAGGTGCTCGCCGAGATCAAGACCGACGAAGACCTGCAGGCGATCCCCGTCGTGGTGCTGACGACCTCGCAGGCCGAGGAAGACGTGCTGCGCAGCTACAAGCTCCACGCCAACGCCTACGTGACCAAGCCGGTCGACTTCGACCGGTTCATCGAGGTCGTCCGCCAGATCGACGAGTTCTTCGTCACCGTCGTGAAGCTGCCCAACGGCGGCTAGCCCCAGGAGGACCGCTTCGGGCCGTCCATTTGGGCGTCGGAGTAGACCGGCGGCCGCTTGCCGCCGGCCGCGGCGATCACCCGCCGGCGCATCTCGCGCACCACGGTCGGCCGCTTTTCGGAGACGTCGACACGCTCGCCAGGGTCGGCGGCGAGATCGTAGAGACGCTCGTCGCGCCAGTCGTTCTGGGTCTGGTAGGCCCAGCGGCGGTCGCGGACGAAGGTGTTGTTGCCGTAGCCGCCGACCGCGTAGGGACGCTCCTCCTCCGGCAGGCCGCCCGCGAGGATCGGCGTCAGGTCCGCCCCCTCGAAGGCCTTCGGCCGGCGCACGCCGGCGAGCGAGACGAGCGTCGGCGCGACGTCGTGGGTCGAGGCGAACCAGTCGCTGGTCTGCCCGGCGCCCATGCCGCCGGGCTCGCGGACGATCAGCGGCACGTGGATCAGCTCCGGGTAGAGGCGGCCCGGACCCTTGCCGGTCCAGTCGCGCTCGCCGACGAACACGCCGTGGTCGGAGACCAGGGCGATCGCCGTCGAGTCGTCGAGTCCGAGCTTCCAGAGCCGGTCGAGGAAGTAGCCGAGCCAGTGGTCGGTCATCGTGACCGCTGCCTTGTAGGTCGTCTGGAGGCGGGCGATGTGGCGCGGGCTGAGGTAGTTGGAGGCCTTGGTGTAAGCGACCGTGGCGACCTCGTAGCCGCGGTAGTCGGGGTCTCCGTACATGTCCATGTAGCGGCGTGGGGGCGTCCACGGCTCGTGCGGGTCGAAGCAGTCGACGACCATCATGAACCGGCCCTGAGAGCGCGCCGTCGGCAGCTGCTTGGCTGCCGCACGGAAGACGCGCGAGGCGGCCTGCTCGACCTCCTTGCGGCCGCGGCCGTTGTTGGCCAGGTACTGGCGCAGCGCGTTGATGCGGTCCTCGTTGCGCAGCGGGCCCGGTGGCAGCCGGCGCAGCGCGGCCGCGCGCGAGATCGTCTCGCGCGAGCGGCGCTCGCCCCGCTGGCCCTCGACGCGGACGAAGCGGTGCGGGGTGCGCCGGAAGGGCTCGAGCGCCCTGCTGTAGCCGAGGAACGGGTTGTCGGTGACATAGGCCGTCCACCAGCCGGCGCGGCGCATCGCGCTGACCAGCGTCTCGGCGCCCGGCTTGATCGGCTGCCAGCCGGGCCGGCCGGCCATGCCGATCCACGGCGACCAGCCGCGGAACGGGTACGCCCGTCGGCCCGAGAGGATCGAGCGGCGCGCCGGCATCGTCGGCATCGCCTCGGGATAGACGCGGGTGAAGCGCATCCCGCCGGCCGCGAGCTCGTCGATGTTGGGCGTGCGCATCCCGGGGGCTCCGAAGGAGCGGACATGGTCGGCGCGCAGGCTGTCGATCACGATCAGCACGACGTTGCGACGTTCGCTCGCCGCCTCGGCCCCGCCGATGGCGTGCCAGCCGAGCGCTCCGGCGCCGGCGACTCCGAGCGTGCCGAGCCCGGCCGCCCCGATCAGCTCGCGGCGGCTCAGGCCGCCGCCGGCCCGCCCCCCGTCTTCTGTGTCGGACATCGAGAGCCCCAACTCGCCTGGGTGGCCAAAGGTGCGCACGCCGCTACGATTGCCCATCTTCGATGTTCCAGGGGGCCGGACTCGCATGAGAAGACTGTTACCCCCAATCCTCGCCGCCGCGCTCCTCGGCGGCCTCGCGCTCGCCCCGATCGCCTCGGCGCCGACGGCCGTCGCCCAGGTGCCCGACGCGCGGCCGAACATCGTCGTGCTGATGACCGACGACCAGACGCTGCGCTCGATGTGGGCGATGCCGCGCACCCGCGCGCTGATCGGCGAGCCCGGCGCGACGTTCGCCAACGCGTTCGTCACCAACCCGCGCTGCTGTCCGTCGCGGGCGACGTTCCTCACCGGCCAGTACTCGCACAACCATGGCGTGTTGACCAACGGCCCCCCGCTCGGCGGCTGGCCCCGACTGCGCGGCACGACCAACTGGCTGCCGACCTGGCTGCGCCGCTCCGGCTACCGGACCGCCCACGTCGGGAAGTTCCTCAACCACTACGGCCGCGTCGCGCCGCGCGAGGTGCCCGCGGGCTGGGACGAGTGGCATGCCACCGTCGACCCGACCACCTACCGCTACTACAACTACACCGTCAACGAGAACGGCGAGCTGCGCCACTACGGCCGCGAGCCGCGCCACTACGCGACCGACTTCACCACCCGCCGCTCCGCCGAGATCATCGAGCGGCTGGCGCCTCGGCCGGAGCCGTTCTTCCTCTCGACGGCGTTCCTCGCGCCGCACACCGGCGGGCCGTGGGAGCCCGGCGACCCGATCGATCTCGGCACCCCCGCGGTCGCCGAGCGCCACCGCGACGCCTTCCCGTTCGTGACGCTGCCCAGGAGCCCGGCCTTCAACGAGCTCGACGTCTCGGACAAGCCGCGCTCGATCCGGCGGCCGTTCATCGGCGCCGGGAGGATGCCAGTGCTGGAGAGCCTCCACCGCCAGCGGCTGCAGTCGCTGCTGGCCGTCGACGAGGGGGTCGAGCGGATCGTCGAGACGCTGCGCGCCACCGGCGAGCTGGAGCGGACGCTGCTGATCTTCGTCTCCGACAACGGCTACCTGCTCGGCGAGCACCGGCTCGCGACCGGCAAGGGCAAGGTCTACGACGCCGCCTCGCGCGTGCCGCTGCTGATGCGGGGACCGGGCGTGCCGGCGGGCACGCGGCCGGCCCAGCTGGTCAACAACACCGACCTCGCCGCCACGATCGTCGACGCCGGCCGTGCGCGGCCGGGCCGGATCCTCGACGGGCTGTCGCTGCTGCGCCTGGCGCGCGATCCGACGCTGGCGACCGGCCGGCCGGTCCTGCTCGAGGTCGCCAAGGGGCCCGGCTTCAAGACGACGGCGGTGCGGACCAGGCGCTGGCTCTACGCCGAGCACCGCGACGGCTCGCGCGAGCTCTACGACCTCGCGATCGACCCCGACCAGCTCGACAGCCACCACGCCGACCCCGCCTACGCCGTCGTCCGCGCGAGGCTCGCCCGACAGCTGCGCGAGCTGCGCCACTGTCGCGGCGCGGGCTGCCGGGTCCCGGGGCGCGCGACGACGCGCTGAACGGTTCCCCCGTTTGACCGGCTGACGGCCGGGTAGGCCAAGAGACACAGTCCAAAGACGGCGCTCCCGCGCCGAAGCAGGCCGCGAGGCCCGTGCGGGATCTGCCGCGACAGGCGACGAAACGGAGGCGCCATGCTCAGACACACCGCCCTCGCGGGCGCGACGGCGCTTGCCCTGGTGGCGATCGCCCCGGCGGCGACCGCCCAGACCGGAGCTGCCGACACCAAGCTGACGATCAAGGCCAAGGTCACCCCGAACAAGGCCGGCACCAAGAAGCGCCCGCGGCCGGTGAAGCTGCGCGTGCGGGCCGCCTGGCAGCACCCGTCCGGCGTCGAGCGGCCCGTGGTCGCGCGCGCCGAGGCCTGGTTCCCGCGCGGCTCGCTCTACAACGGGGGCCGGCATCCGCGCTGCTCGAAGCGGACGATGGACCAGCGCGGCACCGACGGCTGTCCGAAGCGGTCGATCATGGGTCGCGCCGGCGGCCTCGCCTACGCCGACGACATCCGGACCAAGCCGGAGATCGTGATCGTCAACGGCGGGCCGCGGATGGTCTGGCTGTACACCACCCTGTACCGCCCGGCGCTCGTCCGCGAGGCGGTGCCGATGCGGATCGCCCGCGCCCGCGGCCGCTGGGCCTACAAGGCGACGATCCGCGTGCCGCGCGTGCTGCAGGTGGTCGCGGGCGTGCCGGTCGCCCTCGCCCGCTTCAACTCGCTGGCCGGCCGCGGCGACTGGCTGGCGACGACCGGCTGCCCGAAGAGCCGGCGCTGGCCGTTCAAGGTGCGGACGCACTTCATGGGCGGCGGATCGGCGCAGCACAGCTCGAGCGTGCGCTGCCGCCGCTGACCGGCTTCCGCCCGGGCCGGCGCGCTCAGCCGGCCCGGCGCGGCAGCGAGAAGCGGATCCGCGTGCCCGCCTCGGCCGGGGCGAGCCAGATCCGTCCCCCGTGGGTCTCGACGATCGCCCGCGCGATCGCCAGCCCCAGGCCCGCGCCGCCTTCGTCGCGTGCGGCGTGCGGCTCGCCGCGGTAGAAGGCGTCGAAGACCTTCGCGCGGTCGGCCGGGGCGATCCCCGGCCCACTGTCGGCGACCTCGATCTCGACCGCATCGGAGCCCTCCCGCGCGCGCACGACCACGCTGCCGTCGGCCGGGGTATGGCGGATCGCGTTGCGAATCAGGTTGAACAGCACCCGCTGGATGCGCTCGGGGTCGGCGGCGGCGACCAGCGCCGCGCCGTCGAGCTCGCTGCGCACCTCGACGCGGCGGGCTCGGCCCTCGGGCGCCATCGCCGCGACCGTCTCGTCGACCAGCGGCGCGAGCTCGACGCGCCGGATCGCCCAGTCGATGTCGCCGGCCTCGATCCGCGACAGCTCGAAGAGGTCGTCGATCATCGCGCTCAACGACTGGATGTGGGTCTGCATCGTCGCGAGGTAGCGGCGCCGGGTCGGCTCGTCGACGATGTCGTCGTCGACCGCCTCGACGAGCAGGCGCAGCGCGGCCAGCGGCGTGCGCAGGTCGTGGGAGACCGCGGCGACCAGCTGGCGCCGCGCCGCCTCGGCGGCCGCCCGCTCACGCTGGCGCGCGACCAGGGCGGCGACCCGCACCGTCACGAGCGCCGCGCCGAGCACCAGCAGGGAGACGACGAGTGCGTCGCGCTCGGTGACGAACATCAGCCGCGCGGCGACGACGAGCGCGATCAGCAGCACCGCTGTGACGGCCGCGGTGAGCGCGATCTGCGCGCGCAGCGAGACGGTCCGGCGCGCGCTCATGCTTGGAACCGGTAGCCGACGCCCCACACCGTCTGGATGTGGCGCGGCCGCTCGGGGTCGGGCTCGACCTTCGCGCGCAGCCGCCTGACGTGGACGGTCACGGTGCCGGTGTCGCCGTGGAAGGCCGGCTCCCAGACGCGGTCGAGCAGCTGGTCGCGCGAGAACGCCTGGCCGGGGTGGCGGGCGAGGAACCAGAGCAGATCGAACTCGCGCTGGCTGAGCGCGACCTCGGCCCCGTCCGCCACGACCCGCCGCGCCCGGCCATCGATCTCCAGCGCGCCGAAGCGCAGCGGCGCGGCCTCCTCGGCCGGCGGCGCCACCCGCCGCAGCACCGCCTCGACACGGGCGACCAGCTCGCCCGGGGAGAACGGCTTGACGACGTAGTCGTCGGCGCCGGCGCGCAGTCCGACGATCCGGTCGTCGCGCTCGCCCTTGGCGGTCAGCAGGATCACCGCGGGCGGCGCGCCGTCGCGCTCGCGCAGGCGGCGCAGCACCTCGAGCCCGTCGAGCCCGGGCAGCATCAGGTCGAGCACGACGAGGTCGGGGCGGCGCTCGGCGGCGAGCGCCAGCGCCCGCGGGCCGTCGCCGGCGACGGCGGTCGCGTAGCCGGCGCGCTCGAGGTAGCGAGCGACGACCTCCGCGATCGTCGGCTCGTCGTCGACCACCAGGACCGACCGGGTCGTGCTCGCCATGGGCTCGATTGTGGCAGCGCCGCGTTACGACTCCCTTACGCGCTCGCCGTAAGAGAGTCGTAACCCCACGCTCGCAGAATCGGTGCTGTCAACTCGACCGAGGAGCGACAGTGATCCGAGCGACCTTCTTCGCCATCGCCGCGGCAGCGGCGGTCGCCGCCGGCTGCGGGACCGACGGCGGCGACCCGCAGGCTTCCGACGGGACCGCTGCGGCAGCGGCGGCGCCGGCCGTGGCCGAGACCGCGCCCGAGCCGGCGGCCGACGCCTCCGCCGCCAAGCGGCGCGGCAAGACGATCAAGGTCGTGGACTCGCCCTACGGACGGGTGATCGCCGACGGCAAGGGCGAGGCCCTCTACCTCTTCGACAAGGAGAAGAGCAAGCGCGCCCGCTGCTACGGCGCCTGTGCCGCCGCCTGGCCGCCGGTGCTGACCAAGGGCCGCCCACGCGCCGGCCGCGGCGCGAAGGCCGGCAAGCTCGGGGTCACCCGCCGCCGCGACGGCCGCCGCCAGGTGACCTACGCCGGCCGGCCGCTCTACTACTACGTCGACGACGCGCCGGGCGTCATCCGCTGCCAGCGCGTCTACGAGTACGGCGGGCTGTGGCTGGTGGTGGACCCCGACGGCCGCGCCGTGAGCTGACCCGGCGGCAGGAGTCGGGCGCCCGACGGCGAAGCCCGGCCTCGGAGGAGAACGCGACCGCGCCCCTTAGGAGGCCAACCGATGACCGGCACCGATCCCACGCTGGGCGGCACACCCGCCCCGGCGCCCGACGCCTACCCCGTCGACTACGACGTCGAGTACCCGGACCGTCAGCTCAACCGGCTGACGACGTTCTTCCGACTGTTCACGGTGATCCCGATCGCGATCGTGCTCGGCGCGGTCTCGGGCGCGACCTACAGCACCACGGTCGGCGGCGACACCTACGTCTACGGCGTCGCAGCCGGCGGCTTCCTGTTCGGCGCGCCGCTGCTGATGATCCTGTTCCGCAAGAAGTACCCGCGCTGGTGGTTCGACTGGAACCAGGAGCTGGTCCGCTTCACCGGCCGCGTGCACCTCTACTTCACCCTGCTCGACGACAAGTACCCCTCGACCGACGAGCGCCAGTCGCTGACGCTCGACCTCGTCTACCCCGACGCCGAGCGCGACCTGATGCGCGGCATGCCGCTGATCAAGTGGCTGCTCGCCATCCCCCACTACGTGGCGCTGTTCTTCCTCGGCATCGGCGCCTTCTTCGCGACCGTCGCCGCCTGGTTCGCGATCCTCTTCACCGGCCGCTATCCGCGCCCGCTGTTCGACTTCGTCGTCGGCGTCAACCGCTGGTACGTCCGGGTCCTCGCCTACGCGTTCCTGCTGACCACCGACCGCTACCCGCCCTTCAGCCTCTCCCGGTAGCGCCTGCGATACTCCCGGCGTCGGGGGGTGTTGTCGTCTTGCTCCCCGATGTCCGGCCTCGCTCGCAAAGCCCTCCGCCCGCTGCCGCTGCTCGCCGCCTGCGCGCTGGCGACCGTCGCCGTGCTCGCGCCGTCTTCGCCGTCGGTGCCGGCTGGCGACCAGCCGGCCGAGGCGGCCGAGCTCCGCCCCGCGGCCCGCTTCGCGCTCGACGGCCGCCGCGGCACGACCGTGCTGCGCCACCGCCGCTACCTCGGCGACGGACCGACGCTCGACGTCTACCGCCGCGCGGGGATCCGCGCGGCCGTCCCGGCGGTGCTCGTGGTCCACGGCGGCGGCTGGGCGGGCGGCGGCAAGCGGCGGATGGCGCCGGTCGCCCAGGCGATCGCCCGTTCCGGGATGGTCGCCGTCAACGTCTCCTACACGCTGGCCGACTGGGGACGGCCCGGGTATCCGGTCCAGCCCGACCAGCTGAGCGCCGCGGTCGGCTGGGTCCGCCGCCACGCCGCCCGGCTGGGCGTCGACCGCGACCGGATCGGCGCGTTCGGCAGCTCGGCGGGCGGACACCTCGCCGCGCTGCTGGCGACCTCCGCCCACGGACGGTGGGGCGAGCCGCCGATCGACGCGGCGGTGCTCTGGTCGGCGCCGCTCGACCTGGCGCCGCTCGCCGGCCACCGGATGCTCGGCCCGGCCGCCGAGCTGCTGGTCGGCTGCCCGCTGGCCGCCTGCCCGCAGCTCTGGAGCGAAGCCTCGCCGCTGGCCGCGGTCTCGCCCGGCGACGCGCCGCTGCTGCTGGTCAACTCGCGCCGCGAGCTGGTCCCGGTCGACCAGCCGTTGCGGATGGCCGAGCGGCTCGCCGCGGCCGGCGTGCCGCACGAGCTGTGGCTGCTCGAGGGCAGCGCCCACGCCCGCGAGTACATGCACCGCACCTTGCGGCGGTCGGTCGAGTTCCTGAAGGAGTGGCTCGACTAGCGACACGCCGATCTCCGGCCAGGGCGGCACTCGCCGTGCTGGCGACCCTCCTCGCGTGCGCGCTCGCCCCCACCGCGGCGGCCGCCGCCGGCGGACCCGTCGAGACGCTGCAGCGCAGCGTCGCCTCTGTGTCACCCGCGCCGGACGATGCGCGGGCCGACCGTGGCCAGCTCGCCGGCGACGGCTGCATGGTCGAGCAGAGCACCTTCCGCTTCCCACTCTGCGTCTACGGCGACAAGCGGGCGTCGAAGACGGTCGTGCTGTTCGGCGACTCGCAGGCGATGCACTGGTTCCCGCCGCTGCTGCGGATCGCCCGCGAGCGCGGCTGGCGGCTGATCGGCCGCGTCCGCGCCGGCTGCCCGCCGGTCGCGGTCAAGTTCTCCAGCCGCTGCGACCGCTGGCGCGCCGAGACGCTGCGCCGGGTCGAGCGCCACGACAGGCCGGACATGGTGGTCACCGGCACGGGCACCGCCTACCGGGCGATCGTCGGCGGGCGGCGGCTCTCCGCCGACGCGAGCGCCAAACACATGCGGTCCGGCTTCGCGCGTACCCTGAAGCGGCTGCGCCGCACGGGGGCCCGGGTCGCGGTGATGAAGACGCTCACCTGGGCGCCGAACCGGGTCGTCTCCTGCGTGCGCGACAACCCGCGCCGGCTGCGCAAGTGCGCCTTCGACCGCAAGCAGCCGACCAACCGCGCCTTCGAGGCCCGGGCCGCCAAGGGCGTCAAGGGGGCGAGCCTGATCGACGCGCGCGACGCGGTCTGCCTGCCACGCATCTGCCCGGCGGTCGCCGACGGCCTGCTGGTCTACCGCGATCCCCAGCACCTCAGCGCCACCTACGCGCGGACGCTCGCCCCCTGGCTGCGCGCGCGGCTGCCGCGGCCCTGACCGGCGATCTGCCCAAAGGCGACGTGTAGGCGCTACTCCTGCCGGATAGGCCTGTTACTGGACCAGTGGCCTTCCGCCGCGACATTCAGGGGATCCGTGCGCTCGGCCTGCTGATCGTCTTTCTCACCCACGCTGAGATCGAGGCGATCAGCGGCGGCTTCGTCGGCCTCGACGCCTTCTTCGTGCTCTCCGGATTTCTGATCACGGGGCTGCTCGTCGACGAGATCGAGAAGACCGGGACGATCTCGCTGCTGAAGTTCTACGCCCGGCGCGTGCGGCGGCTGCTGCCGCTGGCGATGCTGGTGCTGGTCGTCGTGGTCGTGGTCTCGGGGTTCATGTTCTCCCCGGTCCGCAACGACGTGATCGCCGGTGACGTGATCGCGGCCGCGCTCTACTTCGTCAACTGGCGCTTCGCCGCCCAGTCGGTCGACTACTTCGCGCCGGAGGCGTTGGAGAGCCCGCTGCAGCACTTCTGGTCGCTGTCGGTCGAGGAGCAGTACTACCTCCTCTGGCCGGCGCTGCTGCTGCTCGCGGTCGCCTGGTGGCGCTGGCGCGGCGGCTCGCTGCGCTCCTGCCTGTGGTTCATGGTGATCGCGACCGCGGCGCCGTCGTTCGTCTACGGCGCCTTCATCGTCGACACCGAAACCGCCAGCTACTCGTACTTCTCGACGCTGACGCGGATCTGGGAGTTCTCGCTCGGCGGCGCCCTGGCGCTGACGCTGCCCAAGCGCAAGCTGGAGATCCGCGGGCCGGTCAACGCCGCGCTGGCCTGGGGCGGGGTCGGGGTGCTCGTCGGCGCGGCGATCCTCTACACGCCCGAGCTGCCCTATCCCGGCTTCGCGGCGCTCGCGCCGACGCTCGCGACCTGCGCGATCCTGATCGCCGGCAGCGCGACCGTCGTCACCAGACCGACGCGCTGGCTGAGCTCCGGGCCGTGCCAGTACGTCGGCGACCTCTCCTACGCCTGGTATCTCTGGCACTGGCCGGCGCTGATCTTCGCCCGCGGCGCCTGGGGCGAGATGAGCGACCTCGCCTACCTCGGGGTGATCGCCGCCTCCTGGGTGCCGGCCCACCTGTCGCACGTCTACGTCGAGAACCCGCTGCGCTACTCGCGGCCACTGGCGCGGGCGCCGCGCCGGGCGATCGGCTTCGGCTTCGCCTCGATGGTCGCCGCGCTCGCGCTCGCCGTCGCGCTGACCGCCGCCCAGCCGACCGTCCAGACCGCTGCCGCCGACGAGGTGATCGGCGCCGCCGCTGTCGAGGACGGCCAGCCGCTGCAGCGCCGCGCCGAGATCATGCGCCCGCCCCCGCGCCAGGCCGACGACGACAAGGGCCCCGTCCATGCCGCCGGCTGCCTGATCGACCAGAGCGAGACCAGCTCGCCCGACTGCCGCTTCGGCGCGGTGGGATCGGAGCGCCAGGTGGTGCTGTTCGGCAACTCCCACGCGCTCCACTACTCGCCCGCGCTGCTGCGACTGGCCGAGCGCCACGGCTGGGAGCTGACCGCGCTGATGCGAGCCGGCTGCCCGATCGCCGACGTGGCGTTCGCATACCGCTGCGACCGCTGGCGCGAGGAGACGGTCGAGCGCATCGAGCAGCGTGAGCGCCCGGCGCTGATCGTCGTGGCCACGACGACCGAGTTCCGGGCGGGAGTCGTGCGCGACGGCGAGCGGCTCGACCTCGAGGCCAGCCGGCCGGCGCTGCGCGCCGGGCTGGCGCGGACGCTGAAGCGGCTGCGCGCCACCGGCGCCACCGTCGTGCTGATCAGGGACAACGCCCGCGCGCCCGACGACGTCCCGGGCTGCGTGTCGGAGAACCCCGACGATCTTCAACGGTGCGCCTTCGACGACGGTCGCGACCCGCGGCGTGCCCACGACGCGCTCGCCGCCGCCGACGCCGGGGTGCGGGCGATCGACCCCTCGCCGGTCGTCTGCCCGAAGAGCCGCTGTCCGGCGGTGATCGGCAACGCGCTCGTCTACCGCGACGACAACCACTTCACCGCCGCCTTCGCGCATACGCTCGCGCCGTGGTTCGGCCGCCAGCTGCCGGAGATCGCGACGGGCGGGCGCCGCTGAGAACCCGCCAAAGGTGGCGGCAGGCCGTCTAAGGTCGGTGCCATGCAACTCGAGGGCATCCATCACATCACGGCGATCACCGGCGACGCGCGCGCCAACGTCGACTTCTACGCGCGCGTGCTCGGACTGCGGCTGGTCAAGAAGACCGTCAACCAGGACTCTCCGTCGGTCTACCACCTCTTCTACGCCGACGAGCAGGGCAGCCCCGGCGCCGACATCACCTTCTTCGAGTTCCCGGGCGCGGTCGCCGGGCGTGCCGGAGCGGGGATGGTCCACACGATCGTCTGGCGGGTCGCCTCGGAGAAGGCGGTCGAGTTCTGGGCCGAGCGGCTGGCCGCCGAGGGCGTCGAGACCTCACGCGGCGCCCACTCGCTGAGCTTCGCCGACCCCGAGGGGCTGCGCCACGAGCTGCTGGTCGTCGACGTGCCCGACCAGCCGCTGATCGCCGACCACCCCGACGTTCCGCGCGAGCTCGCCCTGCAGGGCTTCCACGCCGCGCGCGCCTACGCCGCCGACCCCGAGGCGAGCCGCGACCTCGTCGTCGACGCGCTCGGGTTCGAGCCGGTCGACGACGGCGACCACGCGCCGGCGAAGATCGGCGCCACCGCCGTCTTCGAGGCCCGCGGGAGCAAGCGCGGCGGGCTCTGGATCTACGACGACCCGCCGGCCGAGCCGGGCCGCGACGGCGCCGGGACCGTGCACCACATCGCGTGGGCGTCGGAGATGGACGAGCACGAGGCGTGGCGCGCCAAGGCGCTCGCCGGCGGGGCGCGGCCGACCGAGGTGATCGACCGGTTCTGGTTCCGTTCGATCTACTTCCGCGAGCCGAGTGGCGTGCTGTTCGAGATCGCGACGCTCGGGCCGGGCTTCGACGCCGACGAGGACCCCGCCCACCTCGGCGAGAAGCTGGTGCTGCCACCGCGCTTCGAGCCGATGCGCGCCGAGATCGAGGCGACCCTGACGCCGATCGAGAATCCGCGCGGTTGAGCACCGGCGGCCGCTTGACCGATATATCAGCCTGATATATCTTGCCGAGACATGGAGCTCGGCAAGACCGCCTACGTCATCCTCGGGATGCTCGGCAAGGGGCCGAAGAGCGGCTACGAGATCAAGGCCAAGGCCGACATCTCGACCCGCTTCTTCTGGGCGATCAGCTACGGGCAGATCTACCCCGAGCTCAAGCGGCTCGAGCAGGCAGGGCTGACCGTCGGCGAGGACGAGGCCGGCAGCGGCCGCGGCAAGCGGACCTACTCGATCACCCCCGCCGGCCGCGACGCGCTGCACGCCTGGCTGACCGATCCCGGCGAGCTGCACTCCGAGCTGCGTCACGAGGGCGTGCTGCGGTTCTTCTTCGCCGACTCGCTCGCGCCGCAGGAGCGCGTCGAGCTGCTGCGCGCGATCCGCGCCAAGCACGAGCGAATCCAGGCCGAGCTGGCGGCGATCGAGCCGGGCGCCCGCGCCCACCAGGCCGAGACCGGCGACAGCCTCGCACTGCTCACGCTCGAGACCGGAATCGCCTACCAACAGTTCTTCGTCGACCTCTGCGACCGCCTCGAACGGCGGCTCGCCGACGAATCCGATCAGACCACGGGAGGGGACTGACCGATGTTCGACTCACTCGCGCGCCTCGCGCAGAACCGCGGCCGACTGGTCGCGATCGCCGCGGCCGTCCTGTTCGTGCTCGCCGGCGCATTCGGTGGCGGCGTCGCCTCGAAGCTCGACCCATACGGTGCCGACGACCCCGCCACCGAGACCTACCAGGCCGCCGAGCGGCTCGAGCGGGCCGGCCACCGTGAGACCGCCCTGGTCGTCCTGGTCGACGGCAACCCCGAGCGCCCGGCGACGCAGCGGCGGGTCGCCGCGGTCCAGCGCGTGCTCGAGACCGACCCCGACGTCGCCTCGGTCACCGGCCTGGCGAACACCCGCCAGCTCGACTTCGTCGCTCAGGACGGCTCCGCCCAGTACCTCTCCGTCGCGCTCGAGCCGACCGACGACAAGGAGTCCCAGGAGGCCGCCGAACGGGTCGCCGACGAGCTCGCGGGGATACCCGGCGTGAAGTCCGGCGGGCCGGCGCTCGCCCAGGCCCAGGTCAACGAGCAGGTCGAGTCCGACCTCCAGCGCGCCGAGCTGCTCGCCTTCCCGCTGCTGTTCCTGCTCTCGCTGCTGTTCTTCCGCAGCCTGGTCGCCGCCGCGCTGCCGCTGCTGGTCGGTGCGCTGGCGATCGTCGGGACCTTCGTCACTCTGAGCATCGCGTCCGAGGTCGGTTCGATCTCGATCTTCGCGCTGAACCTCACCACCGGCCTAGGGCTCGGGCTGGCGATCGACTACTCACTGTTCATCGTCTCGCGCTACCGCGAGGAGATCGCCAAGGACGGGCCCGGCCTGCCCGCGATGGCGCGGACGCTGGCGACCGCCGGACGGACCGTGCTCTACAGCTCGCTCACCGTCGCCGCCGCGATGGCGTCGCTGCTGGTCTTCCCGCAGCGGTTCCTCTACTCGATGGGGGTCGGCGGCGTGTCGGTCGCGCTGCTCGCCGCAGCGGTGTCGCTGATCGTGCTGCCGGCGATCCTGGCGCTGCTCGGCCACCGCGTCAACGCGCTCGCGCCGCGCTTTCTCCAACGCCGCGCCGCGGCCGACGCGCGACCCGACAGTGCCGGCTTCTGGTACCGGCTGTCGCGCTTGGTGCAGCGCTTCCCCGGCCGGGTAGCGATCGCCGCGACGGTGCTGATGGTCTGCCTCGGAATCCCGTTCTGGTCGATGCAGTTCACCTCCGTCGACGCCCAGGTGCTGCCCGCCGACACGAGCGCCCGCCAGGTCGACGACGTGCTGCGCGCCGACTTCCCGCCATTTCGCGACACGCCGATCGAGGTCGTCGTGAGCGGCGTCGACGCAGACGGTACGGCCGCGCTGTCGGAGCGGATCGCCCGCCTGCCCGGGATCGACCGGATCTTCGCCCCGCAGGGCGTCGGCGAGAACATCGTCCTGCTGCAGGCGATCTCCGCCACCCCGGCGATCTCACAGTCCAGCCGCGACGCCGTCGCGGCGATCCGCGACCTCCCGGCCCCGCCGGGAACGACCGTCGCGGTGACCGGCTCGACCGCCGACTTCGTCGACTTCCAATCCAGCCTGCTCGACCACCTGCCCTATGCGATCGCGATCGTCGTGATCGCGACGCTGATCATCCTGTTCCTGATGACCGGCTCGGTGATCCTGCCGATCAAGGCGCTGATCATGAACGCCCTGACGCTCAGTGCCGTGTTCGGGATCCTCGTCTGGATCTTCCAGGACGGCCGGCTCGAGGGCCTGCTCGACTACACCAGCCAGGGGGCGCTCGAGCAGACGATGCCGGTGCTGATCTTCGCGCTCGCGTTCGGCCTCTCGACCGACTACGCCGTCTTCCTGCTCTCGCGGATCAAAGAGGCCCGCGACGGCGGCGCGACCGACTCCGACGCCGTCGCCATCGGCCTCGAGCGCACCGGCCGGATCGTCACCGCGGCCGCCGTGCTGTTCGCGATCGCGATCGGCGCCTTCGCCACCTCGGAGATCGTCTTCATCAAGCAGAACGGCCTCGGCACCGCCCTCGCCGTCCTGATCGACGCCACGATCATCCGCGCCCTGCTCGTCCCATCGCTGATGGAGCTGCTCGGCCACTGGAACTGGTGGGCCCCAGGCCCCCTGCGCCGCCTCCACGACCGCTTCGGCCTCAGCGAGGCCGAGCCGGCGGCGGCCGAGCCGGCGACGGGGCCGGTCGGGGCCTAGACGGTGGGGCGTGGCTGGCTGCGGGTCGGGGCGTGGCTGCCCACGGGGCCTGGGGCGTTGCTGCCCGCGGGGCCTGGCTCCGGTGGTCACCGTCACCACCCGCGGAGGCCAACGTCGGCGGGTCGGCCGGGCTGGTGGGTCTGGGGCCCGGGAACGTTGGACTGAAGGGGATACCGGTTGAGAATCTCACCCCAGCGCCGCCCAACCACCACCGCGGCCGGCCCCTGAACGCACGCCTACACCGCACCCCTCCCTACCCAGCAAACCAAGCCCCGCACCAACCCACGCCCGCACACCCGAGCGGAACGCCCCCACCCCAACCACATGCCACCTACGAAGGCCGCCGCCCCGGCCGTAGCTCCGGCGGGCGCTCGTCGAGGTGGTCGGGGTCGGCCATCGGCTCGCCGCGGGCGGCGGCGGCGCGGACGACGACGTGGGAGGCGACCGGCATCGTCACGAGCAGGAACCCGCCGATCAGGATCGCGCGCGCGACGATCTGCCAGTCGCCGAGCGTTAGCGTCGCCACGAGGAGCAGCAGCACGCCGATCACACCGCCCTTGCCGGCCGCGTGCGCCTGGCCGTAGACGTCTGGCATCCGGAACATGCCGATCACACCGATCGTGATCACCACCAGCGCGAGGATCGCCAACACCTCGCCGAGGACCGCGATCGGGCTCACCGGAACGGACCTCCCTCGCCGTAGTAGCGCGCCGCGGCGACGGTGGCCACGAAGCCGAGCAGGGCCAGCATCAGCGCGGCGTCGAGGAAGAACGTCCGGTCCTCGGCCGCCGAGACCAGCACGAGCAGCGCGACGAGCACCAGCACCAGCGTGTCGAGCGCGACGATCCGCGAGCCGGGCCGCGGACCGCGCGCCAACAGCGCCCCGCAGGCGAACATCAGCACCACCAGCCAGATGACCGCGCCCGTGTAGATGACCTCCACGGTCACGGGAACAGCCCCCGCTGGTAGCGGCGGTAGAAGTCGTCGTGGCGGCGGCGGACCTCGTCCGGGTCGGAGGCGTCGAGCACGTGCACCCACATCACCCGCGCCTCCCAGTCGACGTCGATCATGATCTCGCCGGGCGACAGGTTGAGCGCCAGCGTGCTCACCGCCACGCCGATCTCGGTCCGCTCGCCGAGCGGAACCGCCATGATCGCCTGGCGGCGTGGACGCAGGCCGAGCACCACGGCCATCACCAACAGCGTGCCGTGCACGACTTCGCGCAGCACCCCCCAGGCGAACAGCGGCACGTGCGCGAGCCGGCGCACGCTCATCGGCGGGAAGGGTTGGCCGTCGTCGTGATAGCGGCGCAGGTAGAAGAGCACCGCCAGCCCGATCACCAGCCCGCCGGCGGCGTCGAGCGGATCGGCGCTCGGCAGGGCGAGCATGTAGATGGCGACCAGGCCGAGCAGCGGCAGCGGACGGATCACTGGCCGCCCCCAAGGCTCTGGGCGGCCTCACGGCCGGCGAGCAACAGCGGCTCGGGCCAGACCCCCATCGCCACCACCAGCGCCGCCAAGGCGAGCGCGACCCCACGCAGCACCGCCGGGCTCGGATCGGTCCGGCGCTCGTTGCGCCAGTAGCGGTACTGGTAGATCTGGAACATGTAGACGAACGACAGCGCCCCGCCGAGGAACAGCAGCGCGACCAGCGCGGCGCTCTCGGCGTCGATGCCGGCGCGGAACAGCTCGAGCTTGCCGAAGAAGCCGGCGGTCGGCGGCACACCCGCGACGCTGAACGCCCCGACCGCGAACGCCGCGCCGATCAGCCACCCGCGCAGCGGCGCCGCCAGGAACAGCAGCGCCTTGTTGAGCGAGTTGACGATCGCATAGACCACCGCCGCCGCATAGCCGACCGGACCACCGACCCCGAGCGCGATCAGCACGTAGCCGGCCTGGCCGATCGCCGAGTAGGCCAGCACCTCGCCGGCGTCGCGACGCGACAGCGCCTGCAGCGCCCCGTAGACGACGCTCGCGCTGCCGATCACGATCACCACCGTCGCCCCGAGGGCCAGCTCCTGGGTCAGCAGCTCGCCGCCGAAGCGCAGCAGGCCGTAGGCGCCGATGTTGGCCAGCGCGCCGCTGAGGATCGCCGCGACCGCCGGGCTCGCGCCGACGTAGACCGCCGGCAGCCAGAAGTGGAAGGGGAACAGGCCGAGCTTGACGCCGAAGGCGAGGAACACCCCGACCGCGATCAGGATCGACGTCTCCGGATCGACGGCCGTCATCCGCTCGCCGACGACGGCCATCTCGAGCGTGCCGGTCACGTGGTAGAGCGCCGCGACGGCGATCAGGAAGACGAACGAGCCGAGCAGGTTGACGACCGCGAAGACGAACGCCGCGCCGTAGTGGCGCGCCTCTCCGCCGTAGGCGCTGAGCACGTAGCCGGAGATCATCGCCAGCTCGAAGAAGACGTAGAAGTTGAAGACGTCGCCGGTGAGGAACAGGCCGGTGAGGCCGGTCGACAGGAACAGCACCAACGCCGGGAAGCCCCGCGTGCGCACGCCGGAGGCGACCTCGTGGGTGAGCGCCGCCAGCACGACGACCAGCGACAGCAGCGCGAAGACGACGCCGAGCGCGTCCGCGCGCAGCACGATTCCGACGCCGGCCGGCCAGCCGCCCGCCACCACCTGCTCGACGTCCTCGCCGTCGACGACCGCGACCGTCAGCACGCCGAGCGCCGCCGTGGCCGCCACAAGCGCCGCGACGGCGAGCCAGCCGACCCAGCGGCGGCGGCCGTCGAGCAGCGCGAGCGCGACGGCCGCCACCCAGGTGATCGCCAGCGGCGCGACGATCAGCATCAGACCTCGATCTCCTCGCGCTCGAGATCCTTCTCGCGCAGCGCCTCGGCGTGGGAGAGCTCGTCGAGGTCAACGGTGTCGTGGGTGGTGTACACGCGGTAGGCGAGCGCCAGCAGCAGCGCCGTGACCGCCATCCCGATCACGATCGCGGTGACCGTCATCGCCTGGACCAGCGGGTCGCTGGGGGTCTCGCCGCCGAACGGCAGGATCGGGCTGCGGCCCCGGCTGAGCCCGCTGGCGATCAGGGTCAGGTTGGCCGCGTTGGCGACCAGCACGATCCCGACGACGATCCGGAACAGGTCGGGCTTGAGCAGCAGGTAGGCGCCGCTGCCGAACAGCACCGCGACCGCGAGCGCGAACAGCAGCGTCATCGTGAGTTGGCCTCCTCGTCGGTGCGGATCATCGTGCGCACGAAGCCGACGACGCAGCCGATCACCAGCACGTAGACGGTGACGTCGAAGGCGACGGCCGTGATCAGCTCGACCCGGCCGATGTAGATCGCGTCGGTCCCCGGCGCCGGCGAGTGGGTGAGGATCGCATCGCCACGCGCGAGCGGGACCAGGGCCACCGCCAGCGCGCCGAGCAGCCCGACGAACGCCGCCGCCGGCGCGAGCGCAAGCCGCAGCAGCCGGTCGCTGTGCTCGCGGCCAAAGGCCAGGTACTGCAGCAGCAGCCCGAGCGCGGCGATCACCCCCGCGCTGAAGCCGTCGCCGACATGGGCGTAGCCGTTGACGAGCACCGCGACCGAGATCACGAGGATCGGCGCGAGCAGCAGCCGCGCGGCCGCCTGGGTGAGGACGGTCGTGCCGGTCACGCGAGCCGCCCCCGTCGCAGCAGCGCCGCCACGCCGAGCAGCGCGACCGCGACGACGGTCACCTCGCCGAGCGTGTCGAGCCCGCGGAAGTCGGCGATGATCGCCGTGACCACGTCCTTGGCGTGGGCGCTCTCGGCGAGCCGGATGTGGTCCTCGGCGACGCTCGCCTCGGGCGCGGGGCGCGACAGCGCGCCCCAGACCACGACGAACACGACCAGGCCGGAGACCGTCGCGATCAGCGGGTCGCGCCAGCGTCGGCTGGGCCGCTCGGCGACGGTCTGCTCGCGCCGCAGCGCCTCGCGCGGCAGCAGCGCGAACGCGCCGAGGAACAGCAGCGCGACCACCGTCTCGACCAGCACCGCGACGAGCGCCACGTCGGGCGCGCCGGCGAGCGCGTAGACGGCGGCCAGCCCGAAGCCGACCGCCGCCAGCGTCAGCACGAGCACGAACTGGTTGCGCGGACGGGTCGCCGCCACCGCCGCGGCACCGACGAAGGTCAGCACCAACACGAGGGCGAGGTCGTCGACGGTGACCGCGCCGGCGATGTAGGCGCCCTCCGTCGGCGTGGCGGCGAAGCCAAGCGCGACCAGGATGCCGCCGGGCAGCAGGACCGCAGCGACACGGGTGCGGAGGTCGCGGACCTCGATGTCGTGGATGCGGTCCGACAGCCGGTTCAGAGCGCCGAGCGTCTTGCCGTAGAGCCGCTCCGGGCCGAGCCGCTCGCCGAGGCGCGCGAAAGCGAGGGCCGGCGCGCGCCACAGCACCGGCGCCGCGACCAGCGTCGCGCCGAGCGCCCACGCGGCGAGGGCCATCAGGTTCTCCGCGCGCAGGTCGAGGTGGTAGGCGACGCTCGCCGAGGCCGGCGCGAGCAGGCTCGACTCCGCGGCGGCGCCGGCAAGGTCGGCGATCGGCCCGGGCCAGACGCCACCGACCGCGAGAAGCGCGGCGAGCGCGGCGATCGGCACGACGAGCAGGGCCGGCAGCCGGTTGACGGCCTCGCTGCGCAGCGGGCCGAGGAAGATCCCGATCCAGAAGCGCGCGAGGTAGGCGAACGTCAGCGCGGCCGCGCCGACCGCCGCGACCGCCGCCGGCCAGCCGCGCTCCACGGCGGCTTTGAAGAACAGCTCGTCGCCGAAGAAGCCCGCGGTGAGCGGCAGCGCGACGACGCTCGCGACGGCGATCGCGCTCGCGACCGCCAGCAGCGGCAGCCGCCGCGCCAGCCCGCCGAGCCGCGTCAGCGCGCGCTCGCCGCCGGTCGCCTCGGTCACGGCGCCGGCGGTCAGGAACAGCGCGCTCTTGGCCAGTGCGTGGGCGATCACGTAGAACGACGCCGCGACCACCCCCGCCGCGCCGCCGAGGCCGTACATCACGACCACGTAGCCGTACTGGGAGATCGTCGAGTAGGCGAGCACCTGCTTGAGGTCGTCGCGGGTCAGCGCCAGGATGCCGCCGACGACGATCGACAGCGCGCCGATCGCCAGCAGGCAGTCGAGCAGCAGCTGGCTCGACGCGACGAACGGGTACAGCCGGCCGATCAGCAGCACTCCGGCGGCGACCATCGCCGCCGAGTGGAGGTAGGCCGAGACCGGCGTCGGGGCGGTCATCGCACGTGGCAGCCAGAAGTGCAGCGGCGCCTGCGCGCTCTTGGCGAGGCCGGCGGCGGCCATCAGGCCGGCGGCGACGGTGACCGTCGTGCCGGCCTCCATCCGCTCGAACAGCAGCGGCAGCGAGAACGTGCCGTACTCGGCGTAGAGGATCAGCGCGCCGATCAGCAACGCGACGGCTGAGATCCCCGTGACCATCAGCGCCATCAGCGCCGCCCAGCGCGACGCCGCCTCCTGGCGGTCGAAGGCGATCAGGAAGTAGGAGGCGATCGCGGTGATGTCCCAGAAGACGAACAGCAGGATCAGGTCCTGGGCCGTCGCCAGGCCGATCATCGAGACCATGAACAGCGTCAACAGCGCATAGAAGAGGAGCGCGTCACGGGCGTGACGGCCCTGGTGGGCGAGGTGCAGGGGCAGGTAGCGGGCCGAGTAGGCGAACACCGCGAGGCCAACTCCGGCCGCCAGCAGCGAGTAGAGGGCGCCGAGTCCGTCGAGGGTCAGCTCGAGCCGCAGGTCGAGCACCGGCGCCCACGGCACGTCGACCGAACCGCCGCCGCCAGCCCACAGAGCCGCGACCGCCACCAGGGCGGCGGCTGCGACCGCGACCGCGGCGATCGCCGCCGCCGTCGCCGCCCCATGACTTTCACCGCGAGCGTCGACGGAGCTGACCCTACCGACCGTCTACCCTCGATCCGGGATGGCGCCGCGCAGCGACAGCTTCGTCCACTCTGGGCACAGGCTCGTCTATGACGAGTACGGCGCGGGCGACCGGACGCTGTTGCTGATGCCGGGGCTGCTGTTCAGTCGCAAGATGCACGAGCCGCTCGCCACCGCGCTGGCCGAGCGCGGCCACCGCGTGCTCTGCCTCGACCTGCTCGGCCACGGCGACTCCGACCGGCCGAAGGAGATGTGGGAGTACTCGATGCCGGCGTTCGGCGCCCAGGCCCTGGCACTGCTCGACCACCTCGAGATCGAGCGCGCGATCCTCGGCGGGCCGTCGCTGGGCGCCAACAGCGCGCTCGAGGCCGCCGCGCTCGACCAGGGCCGCGTCCAGGGGCTGCTGATCTCGATGCCCGTGCTCGACAACGCCCTGCTCGGCTGCGCGATCGGCTTCACGCCGCTGCTGGTCTCGCTGACGTTCGGGGCGCCGGTCACCCGTCCGCTGAGCCGGGTGGCGCGGCTCGTGCCGCGCTGGGGGCCGCTGCTGGGCACGATGGCGCTCGACTGGGTCAGCCAGGACCCCAAGCCGTCGGCGTCGCTGCTGCAGGGCCTCTTCTTCGGCCGCGTGGCGCCGCCGACCGAGGTCCGCCGCACGCTGGAGGCCGAGACGCTGGTGATCGGCCACCCGCGCGACCCCATCCACCCCTTCTCCGACGCCGACATGCTCGTCCACGAGCTGCCCAACGCGCGGCTGATCGAGGCGTCGTCGATCGTCGAGATGTGGACCGACCCCGCCCGCCTGACCGGCGAGATCCAGGCGTTCGCCGACCGCTGCTGGCGCCGCCGGCGGCGAAGGGTGGCACGCACCGCCGCCGCCCACTAGTCTTCAGCCGCGGGAATGGCCAGCCGGAGGGAGCAAAAGGACAAGCTGCGCGCGGAGCGCGAGGCGCGCGAAGCTGCCGCCAAGGCGTCGACGCGCCGTCGTCAGCTGATCGGCTACGGCGTCGGCGGCGGGATCGCGCTCGTCGCGGTGATCGTCGTCGCGGTGCTGCTCGCCGGAGGCGGCAGCGGCGGATCGGCCTCCGGCGACGTGCTCCCCAGCGGCGGCAGCTACGCCGCGGTCGAGGACGACGTCCCGGTCGCCGAGGCGGCGCGGGCGGCCGGCTGTGAACTGCGCGACTTCCGCGCCACCAGCCGCGAGCACGTGGCCGACATCGACCAGACGATCGAGTACGAGTCCAAGCCGCCGACGTCGGGCCGCCACTACCAGGTGGCCGCCGAGGACGGTGCCTACGACGAGTCGCCGAAGGTGATCCAGCTCGTCCACACCCTCGAGCACGGCCGGATCATCATCTGGTTCAAGAAGAACCTCCCCGCCGACCAGCGCGCCGCGCTGAAGAAGTACTTCGACGACGACAGCTACCAGATGGTCCTGGTGCCCGACACCACCGGCATGAAGGGCAAGGTGTCGGTCACGGCCTGGAACCGCGACCCGGTCCCCAACGGCACCGGCCGCCTGCTGACCTGCCCGCAGTTCAACGACGAGCTCTTCACAGCGATCGAGTCCTTCAAGGACGAGCACCGCAGCCGCGGTCCCGAGCCGGTTCCCTAGCTCCAGGCGATGCAGCGGCCGTTGCAGGGCCGCAACCTGGGCGGGAGGATCGTGTTCGATGGAGGGATGGGACGCGTGCTGGCCCTCGTGGCGCTCGCGGTCGTGGCGGTCCTGGGGGCGATCGCCGCGCCGGCGTTGTCGACCAAGCCGTACCAGGCCGAGCCGGTCGAGTTCTCGGCGGCCGGACCGTCCGCGCTCGGGAGCCCCGACCCCGGTGAGGGGATCGTCTCCGAGCCGCTGCGCGCGCCGAAGCGGTTCAACCTCGTCGGCATGAGCTGGGACCTCGAGGCCACCGCGGCCGGCGACCACGACGGCCACGACCACGGCGCGGACCACGGCCACGCCGACGAGCCGGCACTCGCGATGCGCACCCGCCTCGATGGCGGCGAGTGGACGGACTGGGCCGCTGTCGCCTCGCACCCCGAGGACGGCCCCGATCCGGGCCTCGACCACGCCCCCGGCCTCGACCACGGACCGGCGCAGGGCATGTCGAACCCCGCCTGGGCCGGCGAGGCCGACTGGGTCCAGTACCGCTCGTCGCGGCCGCTGGAGGGCGTGCGGATGCACTTCGTCAACACCGACGGCAGCGCGACCACCAGCGACCGCATCGAGACCGCCCTGCGCGGCGCCGCCAACTCGGCCGTCACCGCCGCCGCCGCGCTGGTCGCGCCCCCAGCGGCCGGCGCCGAGGAGAGCCAGCCGGCGATGGTGTCGCGCTCGAGCTGGGCCGGCAGCGACTGCCAGCCGCGTGGCCGCGCGGCCTACGGAGAGGTCCGGGCGGCCTACATCCACCACACCGTCAACCTCAACGACTACAGCCGCGCCGAGGCGCCCCAGGTCGTGCTCGGCATGTGCCGCTACCACCGCAACGTCAACGGCTGGAACGACATCGGCTACAACTTCCTCGTCGACCGCTTCGGCACGCTCTACGAGGGCCGGGCGGGCGGGATCGCCGCGGCGGTGATCGGCGCTCAGGCCGAGGGCTTCAACTCCTACTCGACCGGCATCGCCAACATCGGCACCTTCTCGACCGTCCCCCAGAGCGAGGCGGCGATCGACGCGATGGCACGGCTGATCCGCTGGAAGCTGCCGCTGCACGGCTATCCGACCACCGGCCAGGCGGCGATGGTCAGCGCCGGCGGGGCGACCAACCGCTTCCGGTCGGGCGCCACCGTGCGCGTCAACCGGATCCTCGGCCACCGCGACACCAACGCCACCGAGTGCCCCGGCGGCGCGCTCTACGCCCAGCTGGCCGACCTGCGCGAGCGGGCCGCCGGGGTCGCTCCGTCCGGCACCGCGACCCAGATCGCCGCCACCCTCGACGCCCCCCGCTCGGCGATCGACTTCGGCCAGGAGGCCCACGTCGGCGGCGTGCTGGCGACGCGCGACGGCGCCCCGGTCGCCGGCCAGCCGGTGACCGTCCAGGCGCTCGTCGACGGGACCTGGAAGACCTCCTCGACGCCGGTCACCGGCGCCGACGGCTCGTATGCGGCGCCGATCAAGCCGCGCCTCACGCGCCAGCTGCGGGTCCGCTTCGCCGGCGCGGGCGAGCTGCGATCGGCGGTCTCGCCGACGCTGACGCTCGCGGTCCGAACGGCCGTCCGCGTGAGCCCGTCGGCGCTGCGCGTCAAGCCGGGCGAGCGGGTCGACCTGCGCGGTCGCGTCGCGCCGCGCGTCGGCCGCGTGCTCCAGGTGCTGCGCGTCCAGCGCGACGACCGCTTCCGCCTCGCCGGGCGCAAGTGGGTCAAGGTCGGCAAGCGAGGCTACTTCCGCGCCTGGTTCACCCCCGCCGAGAAGGCGCTCTACCGCGTCTACTACGTCGCCAACCCGACCAAGACCCGCGCCCGCGGCGCGTCGGAGCGGTTCGACATCGGCGCCGGTGTCAGCCCGCCCTCCCCGGCCAACCGCGGCGGAGCGGTCGCCGGTGGTGGCGGGGCCCAGGCGAAGACGCGCTGAGCGGACCGCGCGTCGGCGCGCTCACTCCGGTGGCTTCTCGCCCCAGCCCTGTTCGAGGTCGGCGCTGTAGAGGCCGTCGCCGGTCACCAGCATCCGTAGCGTGCGCGCGAGGATGCGCAGGTCGAGCGCCAGCGAGCGGTGATCGACGTACCAGACGTCGAGCTCGATCCGCTCCGGCCAGGAGAGCGAGGTGCGGCCGTTGACCTGCGCCCAGCCGGTGATGCCCGGCTTGACCTCGAGCCGGCGGCGCTGGCGAGGGGTGTAGCGGTCGACCTGCTCCTGGACGGTCGGGCGGGGGCCGACGATCGCCAGCTCGCCACCCAGCACGTTGAACAGGTTCGGCAGCTCGTCGAGCGAGAAGCGGCGCAGCATCCGCCCCACGCGGGTGATCCGCGCGTCGCGCGCCTCGATGTAGAGCCCGGCGCCGGTCGACTCGGCTCCGACGACCATCGTGCGCAGCTTGCACAGCTCGAACGGGACCCCGTCGCGGCCGACTCGCCGCTGGCGGTAGAGCACCGGCCCGCGCGAGTCGAGCTTGATCGCGATCGCGCAGAGCGCGAGCAGCGGCGCGCTGACCGCGAGCGCAAGTCCCGCCACGAGCAGGTCCAGCACGCGGTTCACAGGCCCCGCCCTCGGCTACGGTGGTGCGCGCTCACGGTGCGCATTCTCTACCTACACCAGTTCTTCATGACCCGCGACGGCACGGGCGGCACCCGTTCGTATGAGTTCGCGCGCCGATTCGTCGCGGCCGGACACGAGGTGACGGTGGTCACGGCGGCCCGCGCGCCGAGCTCCTCGCGGGCGACAGTGGGCGGATTGCGGCACGTCGGCGGCCGCAATCCGCCCACGCTGACCGTTGAGCACGATGTCGACGGGATCCGCGTCGTCGAGGCCCGCGGCGGCTACTCCGACTACGTGCGCGCGACGCGCGTCGGCTACGGCCGGCGGCTGCTCGGCTTCGGCGGCTTCGCGGCCGCGGCGACCGTCGCCGCGGTACGTGGCCCGCGGCCCGACGTGGTCTTCGCGACCTCGCCGCCGCTGACGGTGGCGCTGCCGGCGGTCGCCGCCGCGCGCCGCTGGAGCGCGCCGCTGGTCTTCGAGGTTCGCGACCTCTGGCCGGAGGCGCCGATCCAGATGGGGGCGCTGCGCTCGCCGCTCGCCCGCCGGATGGCCCGGATGCTGGAGCGGGCCGTCTACCGCTCCGCGCGTGAGATCGTCGCGCTGTCGCCGGGCATGCGCGACGGCGTCGTGGCGGCCGGGGTCGCGCCCGAGCGGGTCACGCTGATCCCAAATGCCGCCGACCTCGACCTCTTCTCCCCCGCGATCGATCCCGGCGACCTGCGCGCCCGGCTGGGGATCGGCGCCGACGACTTCCTCTGCGCCTACTTCGGCACGATGGGCGAGGCCAACGACCTCGGCCAGGCGCTCGACGCCGCCGCCGAGCTCCAGCGTGACGGCGGCGCGCGCCGGATCGTCTTCGTGCTCCAGGGCGACGGCAAGCGCCGGCCCGCGCTGGAGGCAGACGTCGCCCGCCGCGGGCTGACCGACGTCCTGCTGGCCCCCGCCGGCGACAAGCGCTCCGCCGCCCGACTCGCCGCCGCGTCCGACGTCTGCATGACGATGTTCAAGGACGTGCCGATACTCGCCACCAACTCGCCGAACAAGCTGTTCGACACCTTCGCCGCCGGACGGCCGGCGATCGTCAACACCGGCGGCTGGATGCGCGAGCTGGTCGAGGGCGAGGACGCCGGCGCCTACGTCCGTCCCGGCGACGGCGCCGACCTCGCCGCCAAGTTGCGCGAGCTGGCGGCCGACCCAGCCCGGGTCGCCCGCCAGGGCGCCAACGCACGCGCGCTCGCCGAGCGCGACTTCGACCGCGACATGCTCGCCGCCCGGCTGCGCGAGCTGCTCGAGCGGACCGCGCGGGAGGGCCGTTGACCGCGCCCGAGATCGACGCCGCGCCAGGCGCCGCAACGGCCGCCGAGCGGGCCGCGGTCGACATCTCCTACTGCGTGGTCAACACCAACGGCCGCGAGTACCTGCTCGCATGCCTTGCCGCGATCGACGCGACCCACCCCGAGCGCCTCACCCGCGAGGTGCTGGTACTCGACAACTGCTCCGACGACGGCTCGGCCGCCGCCGTGGAGGCCAGCGGCCGCGACGTGCGGCTGATCGCCCTCGACCGCCGCAGCGGCAAGGCCGAGAACGACTCGACGCTGCTGCGCGCCGCGCGCGGGCGCCACTGCCTGCTGCTCAACGAGGACTCCGAGGTCTTCCCGGAGGCGACGGCGGCGCTGTTCGACGCGCTCGAGGCCGATCCGAGTGCCGCCGCCGCCGGCGCCCAGCTGCTCTCCACCGCGGGTGAGCGCAAGGCGTGCGCCTGGCGGCTGCCCGGCCTGATCGCCTCGCTCGCCGGGGTGGCGCTCCTGCACAGGGTCGTCACCGTCCAGAGCCGCGGCAAGCGGACGCGGCGGGTCGGCTGGACCCAGTCGAGCGCGATGCTCGTGCGGCGCGCGGCGGCGCTGCAGGTGGGCTACCTGGACCCATCGTTCTTCGTCTACTCCGACGAGACCGACTTCTGCAAGCGCCTGCGCGACGCCGGCTGGGAGATCCTCTACGTGCCGGCCGCCGAGGCGATCCACCACGACCAGCTGACCACCGACCTGCTGCGCGCGCGGCGGCGGATCGTCGAGTTCCACAGAAACCGCGACCTCTACATGCGTAAGCACCACTCGGTGGTCACCCGGCTCGCCTGCCGGGCGCTGAACGTCGTCTTCTACCTCGAGCGGGCGCTGGCCGCCGCGGTGCTGCCCGGCCACGAACCGCGCCGCTATCTCCTCCACGCCGCCCAGGAGCTGCGGCCCGGGCGCGGGGAGGGAATCCGCGAGGCCGCCGAGGACTACAACCGGCGGGCGCGAATCGCACCCTGACGCCGCCCGTACCGGGCGGCTCTTCTACGCTGCCTACCTGCGCTGGCGCGAGCCGGCGCCCCCAACGCCGTGGACCATCCGACCCTCGCCCACATCGCCTGCGCAGTGGCGGCCGCCGGTGTCGTCGCGCTGCTCGCCGGCCGCGGCAGGGCCGCGGTGGTCGGCGGGCTGGCCGCGATCGGCGTCGCCGGCGGCGGCCTGATCGCCTCGGCGTCGGGGATCGGAAGACTCGACGCGCTCGCCAGCGTCCCGGGCGCGGCTGCCGCCGTGCTGGGGCTGGTGGCGCTGCTCGTGGCCGCCTGGGCGCTGGTGCTGAGGCCCGGTTGGCTGGCGCTGGCGATCGCGTTCTCGGCGCCGCTGCGCCCGCCGATCGCGATCGGCGACGGCGCGTTTCCGATCCAGCTCGCCGAGCACGGCGAGCTGGGTCGCCTGCTGCTGCTCTACTTCGTGCTCGCCGCCGCCGCGCTGGCGCTCGCCTGGCGTGCTCTCAGCGCGCGCGAGCAGGGAACGCTGCCGACCCGCGCGCTGCCGCGCTCGCTCGGACTGCCGGCGGCCGCGCTGCTGGCGTTCGCCTGCCTGTCGCAGCTGTGGGCCGACCATCCCCGCGACGGGGTCGAGCTGTTGATCTTCTTCCTGCTGCCGTTCGCGGTCCTGCTCGGCACGCTCGGACGGGCGCCCTTCCCCGAGTGGCTGCCGCGTGCGCTGGCGATCCTGGCGATCGCGATGGCGTCGGTGTTCGCGGTCGTCGGCCTGTTCCAGGCGGCGACCCGGGAGCTGTTCTTCTTCGCGCCGAACCTCGCGCTGTCGAACGCCAACTCGGGCTTCTTCCGGGTCACCTCGCTGTTCGGCGACCCGAGCCTCTACGGCCGCCACCTCGTCGTCGGCCTCGGCGTCGTGCTGGCGCTGATGGCGCTGCGGCGGATCGACGTGCGGCTCGGCGCCGCGCTGGTGGTGCTGTTGTGGGCGGGCCTGTTCGTCTCCTACTCGCAGTCGAGCATGGTGGCGCTGGTGGTGGTGACGCTGGTGATCGCCGCGCTGACGGGCACGCGCCGCGTGCGTCTGTCGGTGGTGGGAACCTTCGCCCTGGTGGCGGTGCTGGCGGTCGGCTACCTGATCTCGATCCCGATCCGCGGCGACTCGCTGCGCAACGAGACCGCGGACCGCTCCGAGCGGATCGCCGAGACGGTGCGCGTGATCGAGCGCGACCCCGTCGTCGGGGTGGGCGCCGGCGGACAGCCGGAGGCCAGCCGGGCGCTGTCCGAGCGCGACCGCCCAACGCCGAACTTCGTGTCGCACACCGCGCCGCTCACGGTCTTCGCCGAGCTGGGCGCCGTCGGGCTCGCGCTGCTGGCCTGGCTGGCGGTCGGCGCGGTGCGGATGCTCGCGGCGGTGCGGCGGCTCGACCCGGCGGTCGGCCTCGCGCTGCTGGCGGTGCTCGTCGCGGTGTTCGTGCAGTCGCTGTTCTACCCGGGCCTGCTCGAGGATCCGATCACCTGGGTCGCGCTCGGCGTCGGCGCCGGCTTTCTCACCTGGCCGCGGCGCGACGATGGCACCGGCCGCGGCGAGCTTGTCTACGACGGGCCCGGCGCCGAGACGGAGGCGACCGCGTGAGCGCGCCGCCGAGCGACCGCCGCGCCGAACCCGCCGACAGCGGCGCCGGCGCGGCGCTCGGCCTGAAGGGCCGCCTCTCGCCGACCGGCGTCTGGGCGCTGCTCGGCGTGCTGCTCGGCCTGGTGGCGATCAACCTCCCCGAGCTCGGCTCCGACCCATGGCCATTCCGCCCGCCGACGGTCGACCCGACCGGGATCCTCGCGCCGCTGGTGCGGGCGGCCGGCGAGGAGTGGGACGTCGGCATCGCGCGCGCCGCCTGCTTCCTGGCGGGGCTCGCGGTCGCGCTGATCGCCGCCTGGATGCTGAGCCGGCCCGAGCGCGGCTGGCCGGCCTGGCTGGGCACGGCGCTCGCGGTCGGAGTGGCGCTGGCGCTCCTGCTGCCCGCGACGCTGCTGCAGGTGGGGCTGCGCGAGGCGACCGACCCCTGGTTCTTCACCAACGACTCGACGTTCCAGATCGACCTCGCCGGCGAGCTGGTGCTCGACGGCAAGAGCCCCTACGGCCACGACTTCCGCCACTCCGGGATGGAGCGCTTCTACACCTTCGACGGCACCGCCTCGGAGGAGATCCGCCGCACCGAGGTGCCGCTCCTGCACTACGCCTACTTCCCCGGCACAGCGCTGAGCGCCGCCGCCTGGCAGGCGGTGATCCCAGCTCCGTTTCACGACTACCGGCTGTTCGTGGTGCTGATGACGCTCGGCGGGCTGTTCGCGGTGCTCGCCTTCCGCGGTCCGCTGGAGTGGCGGCTGGCGCTCGGAGCGCTGGTCGTGGCGAACCCGATCGCCGTCCGTTCGGCCTGGTTCGGCCAGAACGACGCCCCCGCGCTGACGCTGATCCTGCTCACCTTCGCGCTGGCGACCCGCGGGCGGTTCCGCTGGGCGGCGGCGGTGCTGGCGCTGGCGGTGCTGTTCAAGCAGTTCGCGGTCGTGGCGATCCCGTTCCTGGCCCTGATGGCGCTGCGCCAGGGGGCCGGCGTGCGCGAGGGGTCGACCGCGGACCGCGCCCTCGGGCTCTGGGCCGACCTGCGCGCCGCCGCGGTCGGCGGAGTCGGGCGCGAGCTGCTGCGCTGCGGCGCGATCTTCGCGGCGGTCTTCGTCGCCGGCTGCCTGCCGTTCGTGCTCGCCGACCCGGGCGCGTTCTGGGCCGACACCGTCGAGTTCGGCGCCGGCACCTACAAGATCGTCGGCTACGGGCTCTCGGCGATCCTCGTGCGCGCCGGCATCCTCGCCGAGCGCGACGGCGAGTACCCGTTCGCGCCGATCGCGATCCTCACCTGGCTGCCGCTGACCGCCTACCTGCTCTACGCCGTGGCCCGTGCCCGCGCGCTGTGGCCGGCCGCCGTCGGCTTCGCGATCTCGATCCTGGTGCTGCTGTTCATCGGCCGCACCTTCAACAACTACTACCTCGTCTGGCCGCTGACGGCGGCCGTCGCGGCGGCCGCGATCGCCGCCTGGGAGGCCTCGCGCGAATCGGGGGGGGCAGGTCCGTCGCGATCCGCCCCTCACGATGCATGAGCATCGACACCTTCGCGCACCCCCACCCACGCTCGCCAACCTTCGTAATACCTCCGTCGCCCCTCCGTGATACGGTCGGAGCCATGCGGAGCCTCCGCCTCGACCCTGATCTCGACCAGCGCGTCCAGCGCGCCGCCGAGCGCGAGGGCGTCTCGGTCTCGGAGTTCCTCCGCCGCGCCGCCGCCGAGCGGGCTGACCGCACCCTGGAGCGCCGGCCCTCGGAGATCCTGTCCTACTTCGTCGGCGCGGGAAGCGGGCCCGGCGACACCCTCGCGAACAAGGACGCGATCCTCGACGAGATCTACGCCGAGAAGCTCCAGCGGCAGCGGCATGGCGCCGGATGACGACGTTGATCGATACGGGCCCGCTGGTGGCGCTGCGCGACCCGGCCGAGCCGGCTCACGCGATCTCCCGATCCACGTTGGACTCGGTGTCTCTCCCCCTGCTCACCACCTGGCCCGTGTTCACGGAGGCGATGCACCTACTCGGCAGGTCGGGCGGCTGGCGCAGCCAGCGCGAGCTCTGGCGGCTGGCCGAGGACGGACATCTGGTCGTCGAGACCCCGTCCGCCGAGGCCGTCGCGCGCAGCGCGAAGCTCATGGGCAAGTACGCCGACCGGCCGATGGACCTGGCCGATGCGACCCTCGTGGCCCTGGCCGAGGAGCGTGGCCTGCGGCGGATCTTCACCCTCGACGAGGACTTCCACGTCTACCGCCTCAACGGCCGGCGGGCGTTCGAGATCGTGCCTCGGAGACCGACTACTGATCTCGGCTAGCGGTCCGGCACGGTGACCTGCGACTGGACCTGCTGGGCGCGCTGGCCATTCTTGCCGCGCTTGGCGGCCGCCTTGGGCTTGATCGGCCGAAGCCCGAAGACCATGCTGCGCCCGGTCAGGTAGACACGGTCCTGGTCGGCGACGATCGGCGAGGAGTACTTGCCGGCGTTGTTGCGCCACACCTGGCGGCCGGTGCGGGCGTTGAAGGCCGTGGTCGAGTCGACGCCGTTCTTGACGTAGCGCTGGGCGGCCGAACCGCAGGTGGCGCACGTCGACACGTAGACCAGGCCGCCCATCACAACCGGCGGGGCGTGCACCGAGCTGGGCATCTCCTTCTGCCAGACGGTGTCGCCGGTGCCGGCGTCGAGCGCGTAGAACTGGCCGTCGTAGCTGCCCACGTAGACCTTGCGGTCGAACAGCGCGGCGGCCGCGTAGACGTAGGTGCCCAGCGGCCTGGCCCAGAGCAGGTTGCCGGTCTTCGCGCCGTAGGCGTACATCGTGCCGTCGGTCGAGCCGATGAAGACGCGGCCGTAGGCGACCGCCGGGGTCGCGTAGTAGAACTCGGTCGCCTCCGAGGCCGACCACAGCCTGCGCCCGGTGCGGGCGTCGAGGGCGTGGAGGGTGCCGGTGTAGTCGGCGACGAACAGCCGGCCGTCGGCGTAGGCCGGCGACGCGTTGACCTTGCTGCCGATCGACGACGACCAGATCTGGCGTCCGGTGCGCGCGTTGATCGCGTAGACGTTGCCGTCCCACGAGCCGATGAACAGGCGCTGGCCGCGCAGCAGCGGCGAGCTCTCGATCGGCATCGACTCGAAGCGCCAGCGCTCCCTGCCGGTGCGGGCGTCCATCGCCAGCAGGAACCCGTCGGGGCTGGCGGCGTCCTGCGGACACGGGTTGGAGAGGTCGCTGACCGGGTGCATGTAGGACTGGTAGACGAGCCCGTTGCGTCCGACCGTCGGCGACGACGCCGCGCAGCGGTTGAAGTTCTTCGTCTTGAAGGCCGGCTTGCCGGTCTTGCCGTCGAGCGCGAAGAACCGGCCCTTCTGCTGAGCGATGTAGACGTTGCCGTAGCCGACCGACGGCGGGAACTCGACCGTGTCGCCGGCGTCGAGGCGCCACAGCGTGCGGTAGGGCGGGCGGTGCGGATACGGCGAGACCTTGGTCCGCCCGACGTCGTAGCCGAACATCGGCCACGGCACCTTGATGACCTTCTGCTTCGGCGCGGGTGCCGGCTTGGGGGTGTCCTGGGGGTCGAACTCGACCGTCGCCGAGCCCCGCTTCTCCGGGGGGTCCTCGTCGCTGACGTACATGTAGGCGCCGGCGCCCGCCACGAGCAGCAGGACGAGGGCGCCGGCGATCAGGAGGAAGCGCCGCATCCCCTCGCAGGATTGCAGAGACGCCCCGGCCGGCGTCGCGGACCCCGGAGAGACCGCTCAGCGGTCGGCGAGCAGCTGCCAGATGCGGCGGGTCACGCGCGGGACCTCGACGTCGAGCGCGCTCTCGGCGAGCAGGTCGGTCCACTGGGGAGAGCCGACGCGGACCACCGTGCCGTCGCCGAGGCGGTAGCCCACGAACGCCGGCTCGTCCGGCTCGCGCCCAGCGGCGGACAGCAGCTCGGCCCCGTCGGGCAGGGCGACCGACCGCTCGATCTCCGAGAAGGACCCGAACAGCGAGTCGATCGCCGTGAACAGCTCCAGCTCGTCGCGCTCGACGGCGAGCGGGGCCGGTGGATCGACGCGCTCGAGGGCGGTCCGCTCGCCGAAGAGGTCGTCGGGCCGCGGCGGGCTGGGGTCGCGCAGCCGGCCGTCGGAGAGCGCGACCGAGCGGCGCAGCGACTCGCCGCCGAAGACCGCCACCGGCTTGCCCTCCTCGGCCACCTCGGCGAGCAGCCGATCGCGCAGGCCGCGGGTCAGCCAGATCGCGCTGCCGCCGAGCGCGACACCGGGCGCGTTGCCGAGCGCTGGCCCCTCGCCGCGGGCGAGCGCGAGGTCGGTGGTGAGGTCGTAGGCCTGGCCGGCGCGGTCGAGGAACTCGAGCAGCGGCTGGCTCTCGCGCGTGAGGCGGGCGGGGAGCCGGCCGCCGGCATAGGGACGGTCGGCGGGGATCGAGCTCGCGGTGGCGAGCGTGTCCGCGAAGCCGTCGCCGTCGGAGTCGAACCGGTTGAGCCCCTGCCAGGTCATCGCCGGGAGCACGAGCAGCGGGCGCGGGTGGTCGGCCGGGACGCCGCGCGGCGGAAGGCCGGCGACGGCGAGCGGCCAGCGGGCGGTCACCTCGGCGGGCTGGTCGGGCGGCTGCGGAACCCGAGCGGGGTCGAGCTGACCGTCTGCGCCGAGGGCGGAGCCGGTGGTGGCGGGAACCTTCGGTGGCGCGGCGGCGCCTGGGCGGCGGCCCTTCCCTCCTGAGCGGCGAGCGCGCGAGGGGGTGCTGGCGGCGGGCACAGCCGTCGACGTTGTGACCGCGACGACGTAGACACCGGTGCGGGCATCGGCGGGCATCCGGATCCGCAGCTGGTCGCCGCGGCCGCTGCCCTGCTTGATCGCCTGCCCGGAGCCCAGGCGCGTGAGGCGCCAGCTGTAGGGGCGAGCGGCGGGGCCGACGGCGAGCTTCGCGAGCGAGCCGGAGGAGACCACGCCACCGGGGCCGCGCAGGGTCAGCCGGCGGACGGCGACGCCGGTGCCGGGCTGCGCGGTGCGGGCGTTGGGGACGCGCGGCGGTGCGAGCCCGACGTTGCCGGCGCGGTCGCGAACGCGGACCTGGAAGGCGTAGTCGCCGTCCTCGGCGTAGTGGCCGGCGGTGACCGTGCCGTTCCAGACGCCGCGGCGGCGGTTGTCGCCACGGAAGCGACGGACCACGCGCGGCGGGCCGTCGTCGGTGCGCCAGACGCGGAACTCAGGGCCGCGGGTCTTGGGGCCGCGATAGCGGACGGTCACCGCGATCGGCCTGCCGGAGGAGGGGTCGACGACGCCGGGTGCGGCCGAGCGTAGGGCGACCTTGGGCGGCGCCGTGTCGACGACGATCTGCTTGTAGGACTGCAGCCGCCGGCCCTCCTTGCGCCGCTCGACGACCATCCGGTAGACCCCGTCGGGCACCACGTTGCCGTCGTCGTCGCGGCCGTCCCAGCGGAAGCGGTGCTTGGCGTCGCCGCGTAGCGGGCGGTCGCGGAACAGCTCGCGGACGATGTTGCCGTCGTCGTCGACGACCGAGAAGGTGACCTCGGCCGGCTCGGAGAGGTCGAATCCGATCTGCGTGCGGTCGCGTGTGCCGTCCCCGGTGGGCGAGAAGTAGATCGGCTGGACCGAGAACCGCAGCACGACCGGCATCTCGGTCTTCAGCACCTGGGTGAGCACGAAGGCCCCGGCCGTGCCGAGCACCAGCAGGGCGAAGACGGCACGGACCAGGCGGCTCGACTGCACGCCGCGGAACGCTATTCGAGCCTGCGTCCCGCCGCGCGGCTGTGCACGGGGCGGACCGTCAGACGAGGCTGCCGGCGGGCGCGACCCACTCGCTCTCGAACTCGAGCGACGTGTGGGCGAGGATGGTGTCGTAGTCGCGGTCGTAGTGGAGCACGCCGTGACCGGAGCGGTGCGCACAAGCGGCGATCAGCAGATCGAGCGGCGGCAGCCGGTGGTGCCCTACTGCTGCGAGCTCGGACTGAGCTCGCAGCGCGATCCGCTCGACATCAGGACCCAACTCGGCCCGCGGTAGGAGAGCGAGGTCGGACACGAGCGTCGTGTGCTCGGCAGCGGTGCGGGCTGAGTAACCGGCCTCCAGCAGGAACGGGAGACAGGCAGCGATCTCGCCACGCCGCATCGCCGTCAGCAGTCGTTCACGCGCCGCCGGCTCGTCTCGCCGCGACCACGCCGAGCTGTCCACGAGCAGCATTACTGCATGTCCTCGTCGCGGATCAGCCCGAGGTACTTGACCTCGTAAGCTGCCGCGACGTCCGGCGCGAACCTCCCCGACATGATCTCCTCGACCAGACGGGCCCGCGCCGCGCGCGACTGAGGGCTGTCTTCCCTCAGCGCGCGCAGCTTCTCGCGCGCTCCAAGCGCGACGAGCTCTCCGAAATCGACGCGCTCGCCACCCAGCGCAGAGCGTAGCTCGTCGAGCACGCCCTGCAGGGCGGGAGTCTCGGTGATCGTGTGGCGGGGATGAGCGGTCGGCACCTCCGCGAGGGTAGCACCGTGCCGCACCAGCATATGGTCTGTGTCCAACATCATGCCGTTGACCGTAGGGAGCCCTCTCCCGCACGACAACACGGGCGAGCGCCGCCGGCGTTACAGCCGCCACGCCGAACAGCGACAATGCGGCGATGCGCGTTCGACTGGTCGATCCGCCGGCCTACACGCCCCCCTACGACCATGCGCTGGCGGCGGCGCTGGCGCGGGCGGGCGCGGAGGTCGAGCTGTCGACGAGCCGACCGACCTACGACGCGCCGACCGGCGACGGGTTCGCGATCGCCGAGGACTTCTACCGGCGCACGACGGCCCGGCCCCGGTCGACCAACGCGCGACGGGCGATGAAGCTGGCCGAGCACGTGCCGGACATGCTGCGCCACCGGCTGCGCGGCGGACGCGGCGTCGACGTCGTCCACTACCAGTGGCTGACGCTCGAGGCGCTCGACGCCGCCCTGCTCGCCCGCGGCGCGCCGCGGGCGTTCACCTCCCACAACGTCCTGCGGCGCGGCGGCGGGCGGATCCGCGAGGAGGGGATCCGGCGCGTCGTCGAGGCGGTCGACGCCACCGTCGTCCACACGCGCGCGGGCGCCTATGCGCTGTCGTCGCGCTACGGGGTCGATCCCGCGCGGGTACGGGTGATCCCCCACGGCGCGTTCGACTACCTCGCCCGCCAGCCGGCCGAGACGCCGCTGCCACCGGAGCTGGCGGCGGTGCAGCGGCCGGTGATCCTCTGCTTCGGGGTGCTGCGCCCCTACAAGGGCGTCGACGTGCTGATCGACGCCTTCGCCGGGCTGGCGGGGGCCGAGCTGTGGATCGTCGGGCGGCCGTGGATGGACATCGGTCCGCTCCGCGCCGCGGCCGCCCGGGCACGCGGCACCGTCCGCTTCGTCGACCGGTTCGTCGCCGAGGCCGAGTTGCCCGCCTACTTCCGCCGCGCCGACGTCGTCGCGCTCCCTTACCGCGACATCGACCAGTCGGGCGTCCTCTACACCGCGCTCGCGTTCGGCAAGGCGATCGTCGCCTCGTCGATCGGCGGCTTCACCGAGGTCGCCGAGGATCACGGCGCGCTCGTCCCGGTTCCCCCGGGCGACCCGGTCGCACTGCGCAACGCGCTCGCCGGCCTGATCGACGACGACCGCGCCCGCGCCGCCCAGGAGGCTCGCGCGGCGGCGGCCGCCGCCGGGCCGTACTCCTGGGACGAGGCGGCGCGGCTCACCATGGACCTCTACCGCGATCTCGTGAACTGACCTTCGGGGCAGAACGTTCCGCAGCGGGACGGTCTCCGAGTCAGGAGCAGCCGGTGGCCAGGTCGAGCGCGGCGCAGACCCCGTGCATCTGGGCGCCGGAGAGCGCGGTGATGCGATGGGTGAGCATCGACTTGGGGACGGTGCGGAGGTTGTCGAGGCTGATGGCGCAGTCGTCCGGCATGCCGTCGTCGCGCGCGGTGAGCGCAACCTCGGTCGGGATGTCTCGAAGGGTGCGCGTGACGAGGGCCACCGTCACGTTGCGCAGCACCGGCAGCGCGGCCTCCCGCGTGAGCACGCAGACGGGCCGACGGCGCTCGTCGGGCAGCTCGAGCCAGTAGACGTCGCCGCGCCTCACCACGGCTCCTCGGCGACCGCGTCGCGCGCGGCGGCCGCGGCCCAAGCGTCCTCGGCCGCAGTTTGCGGGATGCGGGTGTAGCCCGCCACGATCCGGCGGTCCACCTCCGCCGTCAGCTCGTCCTCCAGATAGCGCTCGATCGCGTCCCGGACCAGCGCGGATCGCGAGCGCGACTCGCGCGCCGCCCGCTCGTCGAGACGCGCGAGCAGCGCTTGGTTGAGCTGTACCAAGGTCTGTGTGCGCGACATGACCATATGGTACCCAATGGTCTGATCTCTGATCGTCATGTCCCGGTAGGGACCGATCGGCTGCACCATGCCCCCGCGGCGTCTCAGGGATACGCTGGGCGGCGATGCGCTGCGTCTACATGGGCAAGCACAAGCGGTCGGCCGTCGGGGGGCTGGAGCACCTGGTGGCCACCGGCTGGGATGTAGCGGCCGTGGTTGCGCCGGAGACGGACGCCGGCGCGGCGGAGGACCAGCGGCTCGACTTGGCGGCGCGGCGAGCGGGACTGCCGCTGGCGACCGCCGACGAACTCGACGCCGCGGTCGCCGACCCGGACGGCGCGGCGCTCGACCTCGCCGCCGTCGACGCCGTCTTCTCGTTCCTGTTCTGGAAGCGGATCGGCCAACGGCTGATCGAGCTGGGCCGGCTCGGCTGCCTGAACTTCCACCCCGCGCCACTGCCGGACCTGCGCGGCCTCGGCGGCTACAACGTCGCGATCCTCGAGGACTGGCCGGAGTGGGGGGTCTCGGCCCACTACGTCGACGCGGGCTTCGACACCGGCGACATCGTCCGGGTCGACCGCTTCCCGATCGACCACGACCGCGAGACCGCGCTGTCGCTGGACTTCCGCAGCCAGGCGAAGCTGCTCGAGGTCTTCCGGTGGACCGCCGACGAGCTCGACGCCGGCCGCGAGCTGCCGCGCGAGCCGCAGGGGTCGGGCCGCTACGTCGACCGAGCCGAGTTCGAGTCGTTGCGCGCCGTCCGGCTCGGCGACCCGCCCGACCTCACCGCCCGGCGCATCAGGGCCTTCTGGTATCCGCCCCACAACGGGGCGACGCTGGAGGTCGACGGGCAGACGGTGACGCTGCTCGACCGCACGCTGTTGTCCGAGGTCGCGGAGGCCTACCGCGACGCGGGCGTGCGGCCGTAGCGCCGCCGCGGCGCGCCGCTACTGCTGGTTCTGATCAGCGCCCGCGATGACCACGACGGTCGCGTCGCCGGCCAGCGCCTGGCTCTCGGCGTCGATCTGCTCGCGCTGGGAGATACCGAGCCGGCTGCCGACCTCGGTCGCTTCGCGCTCGGCGCCGGGGGCGTAGAGAACCACCGACTCGGCGCGCTCCTGGTCGGTGCTGTTGGTGACCGTGCCGAGCTGGAAGCCCTCGCCGGTGACCTGATCGCCGATCGTCGCGGCAAGGCCGGGGACGGTCGTGCCGTTGAGAACGGCGACCGTCACCTGTGCGGGGTCGATCGGCTGTCCGCCACCGCCACCGCCATTGCCGCCCCCGGTCTCGCCGCCGTCCTCACCGCCGGCCGAGAGGCCAACGGTCGGCTCGGAGCTGGGCTCCTCGCCACCCCCGGTGAGCTGCAGGGCGCCGAAGACCACCACCGCCAGCACCACGGCGCCGGCCACCAGGGCGAGCAGGCGGCGCCGTCCGCCGGTCGAGCGCTCAGGCCCCTCCGGCGTCGCCCCCGGACGCGACTCCTCGTACGGCGGCAGGATCCGGCCGGCCTCGGTCGCCGGCTCGGGGCCGCGGCGGCGGTAGGGGGCCGGCGGCGTCGGCGGCGTCGGCGTCGGCGTCGGCGTCGGCGTCGGCGCAGCCTGGGTGAGCGGCGCGACCTCGTGCTCGTCGGTGAGCGGGTAGTCGGAATGCTCGTCCTCGGGCCGCCAGTCGCCGGTGTGCTCGCCGGTGTCGAGCTCGCCCACCTCGTGGACCGCGGTCCGCTCGAGGTCGTCGGGCTCCTCGTCGAGCCCGCCGTCGTCGCGCTCGTAGCGAGCGTCGTCCTCGTCGAGATCGTCGGCGGCATACCCCTCGCCGGTGTCGAGATCCAGGTCGTCGGAGCCCTCCTCGACGGCCTCCTCGTCCCCGTCGGCGTCGACGGCCGCCCCGGCGAGCTCGTCGGCGTCACCGTCGGGATCCGGCGGCGGATGGACCTCGGTGTCGAGCTTGGTGATGTCCAGCTCGTCGCCGGCCGGCGCCGTGCGGGTGCCGTCGTCGACCTGGGCGCCGGCCGCCGGCTGGCCGTCGCCGTCGTCGACCTGCGCGCCGGCCGGGGTGGCGGGCGCCGGACCGCGCGCGACGGCGGGCCCCGCGCCGGTGGCCGCGGCCGCGGTGGCCGGCGCTCCCGGCGGCCGTGGCACCGGTGGCGGAGTCCCACCCGGGACGGGCCGGCTGGGGGCCTGCGTGGTCTGGGGAACCGGCTGCGCGGTGACCGCGCGCGGCTGTGCCGGCTGGGGCTGAACCCCCGCTGGGCCCCGCTCGGGCGCGCGGCCGGCCCACTCGCGCAGGCGCTTGACGTCGCGCGCCTGCGAGAAGTAGAGGGCGGAGAGCACCGCGAGTCCGAGGATCGCCGCGATGCCCGCGTAGGAGCCGATCTCCTGAAGAATCTCCATAGACGAGTTCGTGAACTGTAGTGGTGCGGTCGGCTCCGAGACAGGGGCAGCGGCCGAGGAGCGCTAACCCTCCGCGAGCGTCGGGTCGTCAGCCGATACGCCTTCGAGCGCGCGCTCGGCCGAAAGCTCCGCCACCGCACCCGCCAGCGCCGCCGCGTCGCCGTTGTACACCAGCTCCTCGATCCGCGCGAAAGCGCCCTCGACCCACCCGGGATCGAGCCGCGGACGGACGGCGGCGACGATCCGCTCTGCCGGCGTCGGCAGCGGCCGCTCGCCCGGGTCGAACAGCTCCTCGTGGAGCTTCTCGCCCGGCCGGCGGCCGACGACCTCGATGGCGATGTCGACCTCGGGCTCCTTGCCGGAGAGACGGATCATGTTGCGCGCCAGGTCGATGATCTTCACCGGCTCGCCCATCTCGAGCACGAACACCTGGGAGCCGGTGGCGAGATCGCCGGAGCGGATGATCAGCTGGACCGCCTCCGGGATCGTCATGAAGTAGCGGGTCATCTCCGGGTCGGTGACGGTGACCGGGCCGCCGGCCGCGATCTGGCGGCGGAAGATCGGCACCACCGAGCCCGACGAGCCGAGCACGTTGCCGAACCGGACGGCCGCGTAGCGCGTTGAGCGGTAGCGGTTCTGGGCCGCCTCGACCGCCCACTCGGCGAGCGCCTTGGAGGCCCCCATCACCGTCGCCGGGGTGACCGCCTTGTCGGTCGAGACCAGCACGAACCGCTCGACGCCGTTCTCGCCCGCGGCGGTCGCGACGATCCGGGTCGCGACCGCGTTGTTGCGCACCGCCTCGACCGGGTTCTCCTCCATCAGTCCGACGTGCTTGTAGGCGGCGGCGTGAAAGACGACCGCCGGCCGCTGCTCGGCGAACAGCTCGCCCATCCGCGTCGCGTCCTTGCAGTCGGCGAGGACCGCGCCGAGGTTGCCGAAATGGCGGTCGTCCTCGAGCTCGCGGCGGATCTCGAAGAGGTTGTTCTCGGCGTGGTCGACGAGCACCAGGCGCCTGGGCTTGACCCGCGCAATCTGGCGGCAGAGCTCCGAGCCGATCGAGCCGCCGGCGCCGGTGACGAGGACGACCTGGCCGGTGAGGTAGGCGCCGACGCGGTCGATCTCGACGCGCACCGGCTCGCGGCCGAGCACGTCCTCGACCTGGACCTCGCGCACCTGGCGCAGCAGGTTCGGCCCGCGCGAGAGCAGCTCGAAGGTGGTCGGCAGCGTGCGGACCGGGATGTTGCGCGCGCGGCAGGCGGTGACGACCTTCTGGCGCAGCGTGCCGGGCGCCGACGGGATCGCGATCACGACCTCGTCGGGCTTGGTGTCGTCGAGCACGCGGTCGAGCTCGTCGGTGGTGCCGTGGACACGGTGGCCGGCGACGAGCATCCCCTGCTTGCGCGGATCGTCGTCGACGAAGCCGATCACCGCGGTCGACAGCTCTGGGTTGCGGCGCAGCTCGACGGCGACCTGCTGGCCGCCGTTGCCGGCGCCGACGATCAGCACCTCGGTGGTCGCGCGCGCGACCAGCGGCCGGCGCAGCTGGCGCTCGACCAGCGCGCGGACGGCGAAGCGGGCGCCGGCGACCAGCGCCAAGGTGAGCAGGAAGTCGAGCGCGATCACCCCGCGCGGGGGATCGACGTCGCCGGGCGAGAAGACGAAGCTGAGCGCGATCAGCGCGAAGCTGGAGACCGCGACGGCCTTGACGATCGACTCGAAGTCGGCCTGGTCGACGAACCGCCACAGCTTCGAGTACAGGCCGAACGCCGCGAACAGCGCCAGCTTGATCACGACGACCAGGCCGACCGTGTCGATCAGCAGCGTGTCGTAGCGCGGGGGGATGCCCTCGTCGAAGCGCAGGACGTACGCCAGGTAGTAGGCGAGCGCCACCAGGCAGGCATCGACCGCCACCTGGCCGATGCGCCGTACACCGACCGAGGATGTCAGGCGGGAGGGCACGATCGCTCAGAGTAGCGCCGCGGACCGATCCCAGAGGGCCTGGAGCGCAACCACCCAGCACCCGATGATGGATTTCTCGGCCCTGGACTGCACGATTCATCAGCGCGCGACCCTGACGAGGCCGCGCGGGCCGTCAGCGGGCGGCTGAGAGCAGCATCGCCGCGAGATCGCGCGGGTTGCGGCGGATGCGGTCGGCAGCGGGGTCGGTGCGCTTGACGACCTCGATCGCCTCCGGGTCGCCGAGGCGGCGGAGGCGGCCCTTGGCGAGCAGCTGCTCGTCGACCGCGCCGAGGCGGCCCTCGAAAGTGGTGAAGACCGGGACGCCGAGCGCGACCGCCTCACGGTTCATGGTGCCGCCGCCGGAGATCACCAAGTCGGAGTGGGCGATCAGGCTCTGGGCGTCGATCGCCCGCTCGGGGACGATCAGCCGCGGGCCGGCCAGCGCGCCTCCGGCGGCCAGCTCGGCGATCTCGGCCCGTTGACGGTCGGTGCGCGGCAGCACGACCGTCTGCGCGCGGTCACCGAGGCGCTCCAGCACGCGTGGGAAGACCGGGCTCTCGTGGCGGTGGTAGAGCGACTGGTCGGGCGGCGTGCGCACGACCGCGATCGGCGCGGCGGGATCGAGGCCCAGCTCGTCGAGCACCGCGTCGTCGGGCTCGAAGTCGGCGAGGTAGTACTCCTCCTTGAGTCCCGGGTAGCGGCGCAGCTTGCCGCGCGCGCCGTAGCGATCGAGCCGCTGCGGGGGGATCAGGTCGGGAACCACGACCGCGCGCGCGAGGCGGCAGTTGACGTTGTGCTGGACGGTCGCCCACTCGTAGTCGAACGCCGTCGCCGACGGGATCCGCAGCAGCTTGGCGGCGACCATCACGTCGTTGGACGCGTGGCCGAGCGCGACGTCGAAGTGGCGGTGGCGCGCCCAGCGGCGCAGCGCGAGGCTGCGACCGGCGAGCCCACCCGCCTTGCGGACGAGGTTCGACCCGGCGTGGGCGCCGACCGCGGTGTGGTCGACCCCGAGTCGCTCGCAGAGCTGGAGCGTCTGGGCGAAGTCGCGCGCGGTCACCTCGACGTGGTGGCCGTCGGCGCGCATCACCTCGATCAGCGGCCGCATGACGAGCACGTGCGGGCTGTTGGTGAGGTCGATCCAGACGCGCATCGCCGTCGCCTAGCTCGCCGAGTGAAGGATCGTGGGGGTCATGGGCCTCGAAAGCTCCGTTCGCGCCGCGGCGGCCGCTAGACGAGGGTGGCAGCCACGGCGGCCACCGTCTCGTCGACCTGGGCGGCGGTCAGCTCGGGGCCCATCGGCAGCGCGAGGTGGGTGCGGGCCGCCTGCTCGGTGCCGGGCAGCTCGAGGCCGGCGACGGCGAAGCCCGCGGTCGCGGGCTGGCGGTGGATCGGCGTGCGGTAGTAGCCGCGCGCGCCGACGCCGCGCTCGGCGAGGCCGGCCGCCAGTTCGTCGGCGCGGTCGCTGCGCACCACGTAGAGGTGGTGGACGTGCTCGGCGCCGGCGACCGGCTCGGGCAGCGCGACGTGCTCGCCGAGGCCGGCGGCGGCGTAGCGGTCCGCGACGCTGCGGCGGGCCGCGTTCCAGCCGTCGAGCTCGCCCAGCAGCAGCCGCAGGACGGCCGCTTGCAGCTCGTCCAGGCGCGAGTTGTAGCCCACCTCGACGAAGGTCTGCTTGTCGTCGGAGCCGTGGAAGCGCAGCCGCCGCACCCGCGCGGCGACCGCGTCGTCGTCGGTGGTCACCGCGCCGCCGTCGCCGAGGCAGGGCAGGTTCTTCGACGGGAAGAACGAGAAGGTGGCGGCATCGCCGAGCGCGCCGGCGCGGAGCTCGCCGAGCCTCGCGCCGGTCGCCTGGGCGGCGTCCTCGAGCACCGGCAGGCCCAGCTCGCGCAGCTCCGGGACCGGCGCGACGTTGCCGAATAGGTGCACGGCGACGATCGCCTTCGTGCGCGGGGTGATCGCGGCGCGCACCGTCTCGGCGGTCACGCACATCGTGGCCGGGTCGACGTCGCAGTAGACGGGGATCGCGCCGATGCTGGCGGTGGCCTCGACCGTCGCGTAGAAGGTGAACGACGGGCAGACGACTTCGTCGCCGGGCTCGACGCCCAGGGCCCGCAGCGCGATCGCGATCGCGTCGGTGCCGTTGGCGACGCCGATCGCGTGACCGACGCCGAGGTGGGCGGCCAGCTCGGCCTCGAACGCCTCGACCTCCGGGCCGAGGATGTAGCGCCCGCCGCGCGCGACCGCGGCGAGGCGCTCGGTGATCGCCGGCATCTGCGGGTCGAGCGTGGTGGCGAACAGGGGCACGGCCATGGCGGGTCACCCTACCGGCCGCCCCGCGGGTGGAGATTGGCGAGCACGGCCCGGCGGACGTAGGCTGGACGGGCCGATGACGACGCTCGACGACGCCGAGCGGGGAGGCCCGGTGGCCGCTGACCGCGTCGGCGTCGGCCAGCCTCCCCGCGCCCCGGGAGACCCGCTCGACCGGGTCCTGGACCATCTGCGCCGCCACGTGCGCGCCGACGCGGCGCTGATCCTGCTCGTCGACCGCGACCGGACGGTCGTCGAGCCGGCCGCCGCCTGGTACGCATCGCCAGTGCTGGAGCGCGTGCTAGCGCCACTGCTGCGCCGGCCCTACGACCGCCGGCGACCCGGCCTGGTCGAGGCGACACTGGAGCGCGGCGGACCGCTGCTGCTGCCGCGGCTCGAGGACTGGGAGGCGGCCGCGGTGACCGCCGTGCCGACCGGCGCGGCCGACGAGCGCGCCTGGGAGACGATCCGCCGCGCCTCGGCGGCGGCCGCCCCGATCCGAACGACGCTCGGTCGGACGCTCGGTGCGGTGGCTGTGCTGTCGCTCGACGAGGCGCGGCCGCTCGGCCGCGCCGAGCTCGACATGGTTACGGTGCTCGCCGACCTGGCCGCGCTCGCGCGCGAGCGCGGCGAGCTGCTCGCCGCCGAGGCCGACCAACGGCGCCAGGAGGTCCTGCTCAAGCGGGCCGCCGAGGGCACGTCCGCGACCCTGGAGCCCAACGCCGTCGAGCGCGCGGTCGTCGCCCACGCGGCACAGATCCTCGACGCGCAGGGGGCGCTCCTCAGCCGCGTGCGCCCCGGCTCGCAGCGGCTGGCCGCGGTCGCTCGCCACGGCGACCTGGAGCGACCGGTCGATGCGGCGGCCCTGAGTGAGGTGGTGCGCGCCCGCAACGCGACCCTGCACGCCGGCGACCCGTCGATGGCTCATGTGCCGATCGAGCTGGGGCCGCGCCTGTTCGGGGTGCTGACGGTGGCGCGCGCCGACGGCCGCCACTTCGACCGCGACGAGCTCGCCCTCGCGGCGAAGGTGGCGCGGATCGCGGCGGCGGCGATCGCCAACGCGGAGGCCTTCCAGCAGGAGCGCCACCTCGCCCGCACGCTGATCCACGGTTTCGTGCCCGAGGCGCTGCCGACCGTCGCCGGCTGGGAGCTCGGGGTGCTCTACGAGCCGGCCGACGAGCAGCCGACCGGCGGCGACCTCTACGGCGCCTGGCAGCTGCCCAGCGGTGACGTCGCGGTGGTGATCGGCGACGTGGTCGGCAAGGGCGTCGAGACGGCCGCGCTGAGCGCGATGGCGCGCTTCTTCATCGAGGCGGCCAGCTGGGACCGTGAGGACCCGGCGGCGGTGCTCGAGCGCGTCAACGCGATGCTCGCGCGGCGGCTGCCCAGCGAGCGGTTCGTGACCGCGTTCTTCGGCCTGCTCGGCCGACGCGGGCTGCGCTACGTCAACGCCGGCCATCTCGCGCCGCTGGTCGTGCGCGCCGACGGGCAGCTGTCGGAGACCGCGACCGGCGGGCTGCCGCTTGGCATCGACGAGGCCGCCGGCTACACGGTGCACCGGCTCGAGCTGGGCCCCGACGACGTGCTGGTGGGCTACACCGACGGCATCCTCGAGGCGCGCCGCGACGGCGAGCTGCTCGGCGACGAGCGGCTGCGCGACATGCTCCGCGACGCCAGCGCGGCCACCCGCGAGCCCGAGGCGCTCACCGAGCTGCTGCACGACGGGGTGCGCGCCTGGGCGCGCGGCCTCAGCGACGACGCGGCGATCGTCGCCCTGCGGCGGCGGGGCCTGACGGCGGTGCAGGACCCGCCGACCGATCCAACCGCCGCCTGACTAGAGGATCCCGATCAACAGCTGGTGGGGCTCGACGCCGAGCCCCTGAGCGAGCCGCGCGACCACGCGGACGCCGGGGTCGCGCCGGCCGCTCTCGAGGCGGCGAATCTCGGCCGGGTCCATCTGGGCGCCGGCCGCCAGCGCGTCCTGGGTGAGGCCCCGCTCCGCTCGCAGGCGGCGGAGGTTCGCCGCGAAGTTCGGGAGAGGGTCGACCACCGACAGGACTGTTCCGTCTGGTCCTCGGCCCGGCCAGGACTTATAGCCCCTGGTGCCGTAATGGCGGCGCTCACCGCCGGCTCACCGCAGCAGCGTCATCTCCTTCACGTCGGCCTTGCCGTCCTGCGGCAGCGCGGAGATCCAGAGCAGGTAGTTGCGGAACTCGCGTCCGGCGGTGTCGAGGGCGATCCGCTGCTGGGGGCGGACCTCCACCTCGCCGCTGACCCGCGTCCAGCCGGATAGGTCGTCGGGCACGTCGTCGGCCGCGTAGACGGCCGCGGTGTAGCCGGGCGTCGAGGTCCGCAGGTCGAGCTGCTTGGCGGCGACGCCCGCGGTCTCGAGGTAGAGCCCCACCCCGGTCTTGTTCGCTCCCGCGAAGCCGGCCTCGTAGGTCTCGGTGTCCCAGACGGTGGTCGGGTTGGCGTCGATGGCGAGGTCGGTCGCCTCCGAGGACTCCTGCTCGTCGCCCTCGGGGTCGTAGTCGTGAGCGGAGCCCTGGGCGAGCTTGAGCGGCGTCAGGGCGCCCACGGAGGCGACGGGCGGCGACTCGCCCGGCCCCCGCTCGGTGCGACTCGCCAGGTAGACGGCCGCGACCGCGACCGCCAGCGCGACCGCCACCACCGACAGCAGCCACCGCCGTGGCCGGCGCAGCCGCAGCGGCGCGAACTCCGAGGTGTCGCCCTCCAGCGTCTGCAGGACGGTCGTCGCCTCGCCGGTCGTCTCGCCGGCGCGGGCGGCCTCGATCGCCAGCACCTGCTCGAGGTCGTGGACCAGCTCGGCGGCGCTCTGGGAGCGGTTCTCGAGCTCCTTGGCGGTCGCCCGGTCGACGACGGCGGCCAGCGCCGAGGAGACGTCGGGTCGCGCGATCAGCACGTCGGGCATCGGCTCCTGGACGTGCTTCATCGCGACCGCGACCTGGCTCTCGGCGCGGAACGGCGGCTCGCCGACGAGCATCTCGTAGAGCACGATCCCGAGCGAGTAGACGTCGGACTGCTCGGTCACCTCGCGGCCGAGCGCCTGCTCGGGCGAGACGTAGTCGGTGGTGCCGAGCACGCGACCGGTCTGGGTGAGGCCGTGGACCTCCAGCGAGCGGGCGATGCCGAAGTCGGTGACCTTCGCCCGGCCCTCGGAGTCGAGCAGCACGTTCTGGGGCTTGACGTCGCGGTGGACCAGCCGGCAGGCGTGCGCGGCCTCCAACGCGCGGCCGACCTCGATCGCGTAGGCGACCGCCTCGCCGACCGGCAGCCGCCCCAGCCGGCGGATCCTCTGCTTGAGCGTCTCACCCTCGATCAGCTCGAGCACGATGTAGGGCCGGCCGTCGTCCTCGCCGAAGTCGATCACCGTGACGACGTGCGGGTGGTTGAGCCGCGCGACCGACCGCGCCTCGCGCCGGAACCGCTCGAGCTGGTCGGGGTCGGACGAGATGTCGCGGTGCATCAGCTTGATCGCGACCCACCGCTCGAGGTTGACGTCGTAGGCGCGGTAGACCGTCGACATCCCGCCGGCGCCGATCTGCTCCTCCAGCCGGAAGCGCCCGTTGAGCAGGGTCCCGATCACGGTCCTATTGTGGTCGCTTCGATGATCGTCAGCGTACGGTGCGTCACCGATCCCGCCTGCATCTGGTCATGGGCCTTCGAGCCGGTCGTCCGGGCACTGATGGTGGAGTTCGGCGAAGACCTCGAATGGACCTTCGCGATGGGCGGACTCGCTCAGTCCTGGACCGCCGAGGACCGCGAGCGGATGGTCCACCACTGGCTCGAGGCCGCCGACGAGAGTGGGATGCCCGTCGACCCGCTCGGATGGTGGGAGGCGCCATTGTCCTCCAGCCATCCAGCCTGCCGCGCGGTGAAGGCCGCCGAACGCCAGGATCCGGCGGCCGCGGCGCGCTACCTGCGGGCGCTGCGCGAGGGGATCTGCGCGCTGCGCCGTCCGCTCGACGATCCGGACGAGCTGGCGACGGTCGCCACCGAGAGCGGCCTCGACGGTGACCGCGTGCGCGCCGACCTCGACTCGCCGGAGGTCGCGGCGGCGCTGGCGGCCGACTTCGAGGAGGCGCGACGCGTGCCGCAGGTGGCCCGCGACGCCGGCAAGGTCCGCTGCTCGCGGCCCGACGACCGCGAGCGCGTCCCGTTTCCGACGTTGCGCTTCGACGGCGCCGACGGCACGTCGACCTGGACCTGCGGCGTCCGGCCGCTGGAGTTCGTCCGCGAGCGGGCGGTGGCCGCCGGCGCGCGGCCGTCGGGCGCGCCGCGGCCGGACCCGCTCGGCGCGCTGGGCCGCTTCGGGAGGATGGCGACCGTCGAGGTCGCGGCGGTCTGTGCGATCCCGGCGGCGGTCGCCGAGGCCGAACTCGCCGAGCTCGCGCGCGACGGCACGATCGAAGCGACGCCGGTGCTCACCGGACGGCTCTGGCACGCGGCCGGGCGATGAGTTCGCCAGCGCCGGACAGTCATACCGACGACCGACCGCCGAAGGAGGAAGTCCACAGATGACCGCCGCGCCAACCGCCAGCAGCATCGACCGCCGCTTCAGCGACCCGACCGCCGCGCCGCTCGCCTGGGAGGACGCCGCCGCCGCGCTGGCCGGCGCCGAGCTGTACTGGCTGACCACCGTCCGGGCCGACGGTCGCCCGCACGTCACGCCGCTGATCGGCGTCGTGGAGAGCGGCACGTTCTGCTTCTGCACCGGCCTGGGCGAGCAGAAGGCGCGCAACCTCGACCACTCGCCACTGGTCGCGGTGACCACCGGCGTGGCGACCTGGGCCGCCGGGCTCGACGTGGTCGTCGAGGGTGTGGCCGCGCGCGTGACCGACGACGCCGCGCTGACCCGCCTCGCCGACGCCTGGGTCGCCAAGTACGGCGAGGATTGGCGGTTCGAGGTCGCCGACGGGATGTTCGTCGCCCAGAACGACGGGGCCGCGGTCTTCGCTGTCGAGCCGGCGAAGGTCATCGCCTTCGCGAAGGAGCCTCACGGGCAGACGACGTTCCGCTTCGACGGCTGAGCGGGGGCGCTCACGCCGCCGCGCCGCGGACCAACCGATCCAGCAGCTCCGGATACTCCACCCCCGACGCCGCCCACAGCTTCGGGAAGACCGAGGTGGCGGTGAAGCCGGGCATCGTGTTCAGCTCGTTGACGAGGATGCGCGCGGCGCCGTGGGGATCCTCGACGAAGAAGTCGCAGCGGGCGAGGCCGCGGCAGCCGACCGAGCGGAACACCGCCGTGGCCCGCGCGCGGACCGCGTCGGCGACCGCCGGGGGGATGCGGGCCGGCACGATCAGGCGCATCCCGCCCGCGGTGTACTTGGCCTCGAAGTCGTACCAGTCGGCGTCGAACTCGATCTCGCCGGCGACCGAGACCGCCGGCTCGCCCGACCCGAGCAGCGCGCACTCGACCTCGAGCCCGCCGGACATCGCCTCGACGATCGCGAGCGGGTCGTGCTCCCAGGCCGCGGCGACGGCGGCGGCGAGCTCGCCGGCGGCCGACACCTTCGAGATGCCGACCGACGAGCCGAGCGATGCCGGCTTGACGAACACCGGCAGCCCGAGCGCGGCGACGGCGTCGCGGTCGCGGGCCGTGAGGTCGGCTGCCAGTCCGGGGCGCCAGCCGTCCGGGGCGCGCAGCGCCCGGTAGTCGACCTGGGCGACGCCGGCGATCGCCATCGCATCCTTGAAGCGGACCTTGTCGATGCACAAGGCGCTCGCCGCCACGCCCGCTCCCACATAGGGGATCCGCAGCGCCTCCAGCAGCCCCTGGACGACGCCGTCCTCGCCGTAGGGGCCGTGCAGGGCCGGGAAGGCGACGTCGCAGTCGAGCAGGCCGCCGCCTGGCGCCACGGTCACCGCCGCGCCGTCGCAGCTCCAGCGCCCGTCACGCCCGACGACGACCCGCGCGACCTCATGTCCCGCCAGCTCCAGCCCGTCGCCGACCGACGCCGCCGAGGCGAGCGAGACGTCGTGCTCGCCCGACGGGCCGCCGCCGAGCACCGCCACTCTCACAGCTCGTCCTCCGGCGTGGTGGGGGTCGTCGGCGGCGGTGGGGGCGGCTCGACGTAGCGGCCGACGACGATCGTCACCGTGGTCCCCTCGTCGACGTCGCGGCCGGCGGCTGGGCGCTGCTGGAGCACCACCCCATCCTGGTCGGGATCCTGGACGTCTCGGTCCTGGACGTCGCCGACCAGCCCCTCGGCGCGCAGCGCGCGCAGCGCCTGGGACTCGCTGAGGTCGGTCACGAACGGCACCGACACCTGGGTCACCGGCTCGGCGACCGTCAGCGTGATCGTCGCGCCGGGGTCGACGAGCGCGCCGGCGCCCGGGTCCTGGGCGAGCACCTCGTCCTCGGGCCGGTCGGACTCCTCGCGCACCACGCGGTAGGCGAGTCCGGCGTCGTCGAGCTGGCTGGTGGCGGAGTCGAGCGTCTGGCCGACGAGGTTGGGCACCTCGACCTGCTCGGGCCCGCTGCTGACGAACAGCCGGATGTTCGTGCGCCGCTGGACGGTCTCCCCGCCCGGCGGTGAGGTGCCGACCACCCGGCCCGTCTCGATCGCCGACGACGGCCGCTCGGTCACGGTCGCGCGGAGGTCGGAGCGACGCAGCTCGCGCAGCGCCTGGGCGCGCGTCATCCCGCGCACACGCGGCACCGTCACCTCCCCTGGCCCGTCGGAGACCACCAGCACGATCGTCTCGCCGCGCGCGGCCTGCTCGCCCGGGTCGGGATCCTGGCGGAGCACCTGGTCGAGCTCGGCCAGCGACCGCTCGCGCTCGACGTCGACGTTCTCGAAGCCGGCGCGGTCGAGGCGCTCGCGCGCCTCGCTGAGCTGCAGGCCGGTGACCTTCGGCACGTCGATCTGCTCGGGCCGGGTGAAGATGAACGCCATCAGCCCGATCAGCGCGAGCGCGGCGACGGCGATCGCGATCGTCGGCCAGCGGCGCGGCTTCTCGCGCGCGACGACGGCCGCGGCGCCCTCCGGCCCCGGCTCCGGCACGGCCGCGAAGACGGCGGTGTCCTGGCCGACCGGCTCGCCGGCGAGGAACGCCTGGACGTAGGGCCGGCACGCCTCCAGCGCGGCGGCGAAGTCCTCGGCGCTCTGCCAGCGCGCGGCCGGCTCCTTGGCGAGCGCGCCGAGCACGACGGCCTCGAGGTTCGGCTCGATCGAGAGCCCCTCGCGGTTGAGCGCGGGCGGCGGCTCGGACATGTGCTTGAGCGCGATCGCGACCGCGCTCTCGCCTTCGAACGGCAGCCGGCCGGTGAGCAGCTCGTAGAGCATCACGCCGATCGAGTAGATATCGGAGCGGGCGGTGACGTCCTGGCCCTGGGCCTGCTCGGGCGAGAGGTACTGCGCGGTGCCCATGATCGAGCCGGCCTCGGTCATCTCCGAGGCGCCGGCGCGGGCGATGCCGAAGTCGGTGACCTTGACGGTGCCCTGGTCGTCGAGCATCACGTTGTGCGGCTTGAAGTCCCGGTGGACGACGCCGTTGCGGTGGGCGAAGCCGGCGGCCTGGAGGATCTGGATGCCGATGTCGATCGCGCGCAGCTGGTCGACCGGAGCTTCGGCGCCGCCGACCTCCTTGAGCGTGCGCCCGCGCAGGTACTCCATCGCGATGTAGTAGGTGCCCTCGTGCTCGCCGCGGTCGTAGACGCCGACGACGTGCGGATGCTGGAGGCCGGCGGCGGCCGAGGCCTCGCGCCGGAACCGCTCGACGAACTCGGCGTCCTGGGCGAAGCGACGGTGGAGGACCTTCAGCGCCACCTGCCGTCCGAGGTGGGTGTCCTCGGCGAGGTAGACGTCGGCCATCCCGCCGGAGCCGATGCGCCTCTCGATGCGGTACCGCCCGTCGACGACGGCGCCGTCGGGGTAGTCGCTCAACTGCCCTCCAACAGGGTCTGGAGGACCTGGGCGGCCAGCGGGGCGGCGTCGACGCCGCCGGAGCTGCCGACGGGCTGGTCCTCGAGGGTGACGGCGATCGCGTAGCGAGGGCTCTCCACGGGCGCGAAGCCTATGAACCAGACCTGGTTGGCGAGGCCGTTGCTGACCTCGGCGGTGCCGGTCTTGCCGGCGACGCTGACGCCGGAGAGCGCGGCGGCGGTGCCGGTGCCCTCGTTGACCACCGAGGCCATCATCTCGGTGAGCTGCTGCGCGGTCCTCGGCTTCATCACCTGGGACTGCTGCGCCGGCTCGATGTCCTCCTCGACGCGGCCGTCCTTGGCGACGATGCGCTCGGTCAGCCGCGGGCGGATCAGCTTGCCGCCGTTGGCGACGGCCGCGGCCACCTCGGCCATCTGCAGCGGGGTGACCTGGATCTGGCCCTCGGCGCCGCCCTGGCCGATCGCGACGCGGCCGACGTCGAAGCCCGAGGTCACCAGCCGGCCGTCGGCGTTGCGCACGCCGCTGGCGGTCATCTCGTCCTCGGGATAGTCGAGCTGGGGGTCCTGGTAGAAGCCGAACCGCTCCATGTACTCGACCAGCGTCCGCTCGCCGACCTGCTCGCCGAGCCGCGCGAAGACGGTGTTGACCGAGTTGGTCAGCGCGGTGGTGAGCGTGACCGGGCCGTAGCTGACCCCGCCGGCGTTGGCCAGCGGCACGCCGGAGACCTCCTGCGGCGAGGAGCCGTCGAGGATCGAGTCGGGCGTGACCTCGCCGCTGTCGAGCGCGGCGGCGGCGGTCACGACCTTGAACGTCGAGCCCGGCGGGTAGTTGGTCTGGACGGCGCGGTTGACCAGCTCGCGCTCGGTGTTGTCGGGGTCGTTGAGCGCCGCGAAGACGGCCGGATCGTCGACGGTGTTGGGGTCGTAGCCGGGCGTCGACGCCGACACCCGCACCCTCCCGGTCGCCGGCTCCAGCGCGACGATCGAGCCCTTGCGGTCGGCGAGCAGGTCGATCGCCTGGCGCTGGGCGTCGGGGTCGAGCGCGGTGACCACGTCGTCGCCCTCGCGGGCGCGGCTCTGCAGCTCGCGGAAGATCGTCCCGAACTCGTCGAGGTCGCCGGTCAGCGCGTCGTTGCGCGACCGCTCCAGCGCCGACTCGCCGATCGTGATGTACGAGTAGCCGACCGGGTGGCCGAAGGTCGAGCCCTCCGGATAGCGGCGCACGTAGACGCGCGCCTCGCCGCGGCCGACCGGATCGCTCTGGGCGATGACCGTCCGCCCGTCGCGGGCGAGGATCAGCCCGCGCGGCGCCTTCTGCTGCTCGAGCAGCCCGCGCCGGTTGAGCGCGTTGTCGTTGAGCGACTCGGCCTCGAACACCGACCAGCGCGACGTGAACGCGATCAGCACGCCGAACAGCACCAGCGTCAACGCGAACAGGTGCAGGATCTGGCGGTTCACCGCGCCGCCCCGTTCACACCAGTCCCCCGGTCCCAGCCCGAACGCGGTCGCGTCGGCCGTGGTCGGAGACGATCAGCAACAGGGCCAGCAGCACCATGTTGGCGAGGATCGAGCTGCCGCCGTAGGAGACGAACGGCAGCGTCACGCCGGTCAGCGGAATCACCTTGGTGACCCCGCCGACGATCACGAACACCTGCAGCGCGAAGACGGCCGTCAGCCCGGTCGCGAGCAGCTTCGAGAAGCCGTCGCTGGCCAGCAGCGCCGTCTTGAAGCCGCGCGCGACGAACAGCAGGTAGACGAGGATCAGCCCGCTCGCGCCGAACAGGCCGAGCTCGTCGGTGATCACCGCGTAGATCAGGTCGGTGTGCGCGGCGGGGATGATCCGCGCGCCGTCGGGCAGCTCGAGCAGCGCCTGGCCGAACCCCTGGCCGAAGAGGCCGCCGTCGGCCTGGGCGAACAGCGACTGGGCGATCTGGAAGCTGCCGCCGGGGGCCTCGTAGAGCTCGCGGTCGAACGGGTCGAGCCAGGTGTCGATCCGGCTCTGGACGTGGCCGACGGCGCCCGCCAGCAGCGCCGCGCCGCCGAAGAACAGCGTCGCGCCGACGCCGACTATCGACAGCCGCGCGGTCGCCACGTAGAGCAGCGCGAGGAACGCGCCGAAGAACATCAGCGAGCTGCCGAGGTCGCGGATGACCACGAGCATCAGCATCGCCGCGCCCCAGATCAACAGCAGCGGCCCGAAGTGCTTCAGCGATGGCCGCTCGCGCACCAGCGTGACCACCGACAGCGTGAAGATGCCCAGCAGCACCGCGACCGCCGGCTCGAGGTCGAGCGCCACCAGCACCAGTACGAAGAGCGCGGCCGGGATCCCGTAGAGCAAGCCGGTCGCGACCGGCGTCAGCGGGGTCAGCCGCGCGCGCACGAGTACCTCGCGCGTGTCGCGCAGGTAGCTCGCCAGGAAGACGATGATCGCCAGCTTGGCGAACTCGGCCGGCTGGAACTGGATCGGCCCGAGCTTGACCGCGAGGAACGCGCCGTTGACCTGTGCGCCGATGATCGGCAGCCGTGGCAGCACCAGCAGCGCGATCCCGACGGCGGCGATCGTGTAGCGGTAGCGCTCGAGGACGTGGTGGTCGGGCAGCAGGTAGATCGTCGCGCAGAACAGCACCAGCCCGATCACGAACCACTGCGCCTGCTCGCGCGCCAGCTCGGCGTCGATCCGGTAGATCATCACCAGCCCGAAGGCGGCCAGCAGCGCGGCCAGCGGGTAGAGGTAGGGGTCGGCGTCGGGGAGGCGCAGGCGGATGAACACGTGGCCGGCGACGCAGAGCCCGAGGAACACCGCGCCGTAGGTGACGGTGAGGTCGCTGACCTCCTGGGACTGGGCGACGAGCACCGCGGCGAACCCGGCGCAGACCAGCAGTGAGACCGGCAGCAGGCCGAAGAGCTCGCGGGTGCGGGCGCTCACGAGCTGGCGCGTCCGGGGTCGAGCGTGCCGCTCTCGAGCTGGCGGACGAGGTCCTCGGCGTCCTGACGGTCGCGCCACTGGTGGTCGAGCACCCGCTCGCGGCGAGCGGTGGGGATCGCCGTGGCGGGCACGCCGCTGCGGTACTCGGTCTCGTAGAGGTCGATCCCGAACGGCAGCTCGTAGGGCAGCCCGCGGTAGACGGTGACCAGGCCGGCGTCGTCGGTGCCGACGAAGTAGACCGAGCGCGACGCCGCATAGGCGCCGGCCGCGACCGCGGCGACGAGCACCAGCGCGACCGCGGTGAAGGCGAGCGCCCGCAGCGGCGAGCGGCGGCGGGCGCGGCGGGCGGCGCCCCGGCCGCGCGGCACCGACGGGCGGCGGCGAGCGACCTCGCGCGGCGGCGCGGTCCTGACGGTGGTGTCCTCGGCGGCCGCGGCGACGTCGGCGGCGGTGATGGCGCCGACGATCGTCGCCTCCTCGGTGTCGGCTCCGCGCCGCTCCGAGCCGCCGCCGTCGTCGCCGAGCCGGAACAGGACGACGGTGATGTTGTCGCGGCCGCCGCTCTGGTTGGCGGCCCGCACGAGCGCCTCGCCTGCGGACTCCAGCGACGGCGCCGCGCGCATGATCGTCGCGAGCTCGGTGTCGGAGACCATTCCCGTCAGGCCGTCGGAGCAGAGCAGGTAGACGTCGCCGTCGCGTGCGGGGTGGGTGTGGGTGTCGACCTCGACGTCGGGCTCGGGGCCGAGCGCGCGGGTGATGATCGATCGCTGCGGATGGTGCTCGGCGGCCTCCGGCGTCAGCTGCCCGGACCGTTCCAGCTCTGCGACCAGCGAGTGGTCCTGGGTGAGCTGGGCGAGCTCGCCCTCGCGCAGCCGGTAGGCGCGGCTGTCGCCGACGTGGCCGATCGAGACCGCGTCGCCGTCGACGAGCGTCGCGGTCAGCGTCGTGCCCATCCCGCGCCGCGACTCGTCGCGCTGGGCGAGGTCGTAGATGCGGCGGTTGGCCTCGCGCACGATCGCGGCGAGCTGGCGCTCGGGGGTCGCGGTGGCGTCGCGCGGGTCGCGGAAGGTCTCGGCGGCGATCCGCGAGGCGACCTCGCCGGCGCGCGCGCCGCCCATCCCGTCGGCGACGGCGAAGACCGGCGCGGCCAGCACGAGGTTGTCCTCGTTGGCTTCCCGCTGCCGGCCGACGTCGGTCAGCCCCGCCTGTTCGACCACCCGCAGCGCCACGGCTACTCCTGGTAGCGGTACTCGCTGTCGCCGATCCGGATCGTGTCCGCCACCTTCAGCCGCTCGGCGCCGCGCAGCTGGCGGCCGTTGAGGTAGGTCCCGTTGGTCGAGCCCATGTCCTCGACGAGCATGAAGTCGCCGCGCTCGAAGATCCGCGCGTGGGCGGAGGAGGCGAATGGGTCCTCGACGCGGATCTCGGCGTGGTCGGAGCGGCCGAGCGTCGCGCCGTCGCGCAGGTCGAAGACGGTGCCGGGCTCGTGGCCGAGCGCGGCGACCACCTCCAGCCGCGGCTCGACGTGGGCGAGCAGCCCCGGCCCCTGGGGCTCCTCGCGCTGGCGGCCGACCGGCGCCTGGTCGACCGCCGGGGTCGAGCCGACGGCCTCGACGCCGCGCGAGAGGTCGCGCAGGGCGCTGCGCGCCACCCAGAGCAGGAACAGGTAGAGCACGGCCAGGAAGCCGAACTTCAGCGCCACCGCGAGCGGCTCGTCCATCGCCAGCGTCCCCCTACTCGAGCTCGAAGTCCAGGTCGGTCAGCCCAAGGGTGACGCGGTCGCCGGTGCGCAGCAGCGCCTCGTCGACGCGGCGGCGGTTGACCTTCACCCCGTTGGTCGACCCGAGATCGGCGATCCGCCAACCGTCGCCGGCGCGCCGCAGCTCGGCGTGCTGGCGCGAGATGTTCGGGTCGTCGACGACCAGGTCGCAATCGCGGCTGCGGCCGATGGTGAACGGATCGGCCTCCACCACGGTCCGCCGGCCGTCGCCGGCGAGCACCGCGCGCGGCGCCGTCCCGCGGGCCGGCTGCTCGGACTGGAGCACCCGCGCCGCGGAGCGGTCGGGCGAGTAGACCATCGTGTGGCCGAAGTCGCCCTGCGACGGCGCGATCTCCGGACCGCGGTCGATCTCCTCCTCCTCGGGCGGGCTGAGCAGCTGGGCCTGGATGCCGAACTCGCCGAGGCCGAGCCGCTCGTCGGTGAGGAACTCGACCGCCGGCCGGCTGGTGAGCGCGAGCCCCTCGGCGCGTGCGTGCTCGAGCAGGTAGTCGGAGAGCTCCTTGCGCAGCGCCGGCTCGTAGGTGGCGAACTGCGAGCGGTCCTCGGGCGAGAGGAAGACGCGGTAGTCGTTGGGTACATAGGTGCGCGACACCGAGGCCATCTTCGCCTCCTCCATCTCGCGGGCCAGCTTGCGCGCGATCTCGACGGGCTCCACGCGCGACTTGAAGGCGCGGCTGAACGCGCCCTCGACGAGGCTGCCCAGCTTCGACTCCAGATTTCGCAGGACGCTCATCGAAAGAGACCCATCAGGGTAGTGTCGCTCTCCGTCGCTGGTCGGCCAGCAGCCCCAGCAGGACGGCGCCGGCGATCCAGGCCGCGGCGAGAAGCGGATCGACAGAGGTCACCACCGGCTGGATCGCCTCGCGGGCGGCGTCGACCACCGAGCCCTCCCAGCCGGCCCGCGGCGGGACCGCCGGGGCGCTGCCGTAGAGCAGGCTCGAGCCGGTGATCGCCTCGGCGAAGCGCAGCCAGAGCAGGCCGGCGGCGGCCAGTCCGGCACGCTGCCAGATCGACCGGCCGAGCAGCGCCGCGACGCCGACGAAGAGTGGCGCGAGCCCGATCGCGCCGAGCAGCGGCGCGATCGCCGCCGCCGACCAGAGCAGCCCGGCGCGCGGCAGCAGCAGCGGGATCGAGATCAGCGCGGCGCAGAGCACGAGCGCGGTGCCCTCGACACCCGCCTCCGGCGAGGCGAGCCAGACGCAGACCCCCATCGCGGAGAGCACCCAGCCGACCCGCGGCAGCAGCGCGACCGCCGCGGCGACCACCAGCGCGGCCGTCAGGACCGAGAACGACGGGCCGGGCGCAAGGCCGGTGGCGAGCGCGGTCAGCGCGCCGGCGGCGGCGCCCGCGGCGGCGCGGCCCGGGAAGTCGGCGGCGAGGTCGCGCGCGGTCATCCGCGCCGGGCGGTCGGCGACGTACGCCTCGCCGGGGTGGGCGGGAGCGTCGGCGAGCCGGCGACCGTCCCCGCCGTAGACCACCTCGGTCGGCTCGGCGGCGGAGTCGCCGCGGCCACGCAGCAGGCGGGTCAGTCCGGTGCGGGCGGTGTGCGGCAGCACGGCGGTCAGCCCGAACCGCTCGAGCGTCTCGGGCTCGACGAGCCCCCCCTCGCTGTCGAGCTGCGGCGCGGCCTCGTCGAGGACCTCGCGCAGCTCGGCGAGGTCGGGCCGGCGGCGCGGATCGAGATCGAGCGCGCCGTCGAGGGCCTCGCACAGCGCGGACGGCAGGTCGCGGCGGCCACGGCGCAGCGGCGGCAGCGGCCGGCCGATGTTGCGCGCGGTCGCGGCCGCGGTCGCGCCGCGGACCGGGTTCTCGCCGGTCCACGCCTCGTACAGCGTCAGCGCGAGCGCGTAGACGTCGGCCTCGGGACCGGTCGCGGCGCCCTCGGCCTGCTCGGGCGCCATGTAGGCGAGGGTGCCGACCACGTCGCCGGTCGCCGTCAGCGTGTCGGAGCTGGCGAGGCGGGCGATGCCGAAGTCGGTCAGCTTGGCGAAGCCGGCGCCGGCGGCCGGCTCGGCGAGCACCATCACGTTGCCGGGCTTGACGTCGCGGTGGACGACCCCGCGTGCGTGGGCGTGGGCGAGGGCGTCGCAGAGCGCCGCTCCGATCCGCGCGACGTCGCGGTCGGCGACCGCCCCCTCGCGGGTCAGCTCGGCGAGCGTCGCGCCCTCGACCAGCTCGGAGACCAGGTAGGCGGCGCGGTCGTCGTGGCCGAGCTCGTAGAGCGCGACGATGCCGGGGTGGTTGAGCCGTGCGGCGGCGACCGCCTCGCGCTGCACGCGCGCGTCGTCGGCGTCGCCGACCGCCACCACCTTGACCGCCACGTCGCGCTCGAGCCGCTCGTCGTGCGCGCGCCAGACCGTTCCGAACCCGCCCGCGCCGAGCCGCTCCTCGAGCCGGTAGCGCCCGAGGACCAGCCGGCCGTCACCGCCCGCCGGGCGCTCCGGGCGCGCGCCGACGGCGAGTCGGAGAGTGGTGTCGGACCTGATCATCTGGGTTCGGTGTTCGGTCCCGGCGAGAGCGGCCCTGCCGCCCGCGTCGGATGGCTGGAGGGAGGACAACCGACGGAAAGGTCATACTCCCCTACTGCAGGGCCTCACGCGAGGAGCGATTCAGTCCTTGGTAGACGATCCGGACCAGCCATCCGCCGGCCGCGCTCGCCCGGCCCGCCAACGCCCCCGTAGGGGTCCATCGGCCGACCGCCAAACCCTGATGGTAAGGCGCTCGATCGCCGCGGGCGCAGGTCTGCTCGTCTTGATCCTGCTCGTCTTCGGCGTCAGGGGCTGCCTCGACTCGCGCAAGGACGCCGCCATCAACGACTGGGTGCGTGACGTCGATGCGCTGATGAAGGAGTCCCAGGCCGAGAGCAACGGGCTCTTCGACCAGCTCGGCGGCAGCGAGGGGGCGACCGCGGTCGACGTCGAGAACGCCCTCAACAGCTTCCGGATCCAGTCGGCGCAGCTCGTCGAGCGCGCGAACGGGCTCGACTACCCCGACGAGCTGGACTCGGCGCAGTCGCACGTCGTCGAGACGCTCACCTTCCGCGCCGAGGGGATCGCCCAGATCGCCAACCAGCTGCCCAACGCGCTGACCGACGGCGACCAGGCCGACGGCGCCGCCGAGGAGATCGCCAAGGCGATGCAGCTGTTCCTCACCAGCGACCAGATCTATGCGCGGCGCGTGCTGCCCGAGGTCGACGCGGTGCTCACCGACCGCGGCCTCTCCCAGACGGTCACGCGCAGCACCTTCCTCAAGGATCTCGGCTGGCTCGACCCGGCCGAGGTCGCCAGCCGGCTCGGCGGAATCTCCAGCGGCGGCGGAGACGAGGGGGCAGAGGACGAGGAGACCTCGGGCCCGCGCGGCAACGGGCTCGGCACCGTGACGCTCGGCGGAGTGGCGCTGACGCCGGGCGGCTCGGACACCGTCACCGCGTCGAGCGACCTCGCCTTCGACGTCCAGGTCGTCAACCAGGGCCAGAGCACCGAGACCGACGTCACGGTGACCGCCACGGTCGGCGGCGGCGGCGACGAGATCACCGCCGAGGGCGTGATCGACACGATCGCCCCGGGTGAGGCCCAGACCGTCAGCATCCCGCTCGGCCAGGCGCCGCCGACCGGTCAGGCGGTGCCGATCACGATCGATATCGAGCTCGTTCCCACCGAGGACGAGTCGGTCGGCAACAACACCGGCCAGTTCTCGGTCATCTTCACGTCGTAGCCGGGAGTAGGCTGCGACAGGTGGACGGCGGCCTCAGCTCGACCGAGGGAATCGTCGCCCTGGCGGGCGCGGCGGTCGCCGTCGTCGCCCTCGCCCTCGCGACGGTCTGCGCGGTCCGGCTGCGGCGACTGCGGGCGGCCCAGCGGGCCGTGCTCGGCGACGCCGGCGAACGCGACCTGGTCGCCCATGCGGCGCGGCTGGAGCGCGGGTTCGTCGAGCTGCGCGACTGGGTCGAGGACACCGCCGCGGGCATCGAGCGGCGGATGGGGGCGGCCGAGAGCCGGATCGACGGCTGCGTCGCCCACCGTGCGCTGGTGCGCTACGACGCGTGGGGCGAGATGTCGGGCCAGCAGTCGTGCTCGCTGGCGCTGCTCGACACCCACCGCTGCGGGGTCGTGGTCTCGACGATCCATCACCGCGACAGCGCCCGCGTGTACTTCAAGCAGATCGTCGCCGGCGAGGCCGACGTTGAGCTCTCGCCGGAGGAGCGCCGCGCCGTCGACGAGGCGCTCGCGGGCAGCGAACGGGCGGCGTCGTGACGGCGAGCCCGCTGCGGGTGGCGTTCCTGGGCCCGGCCGGAACCAACACCGACGAGGCGCTGCGCGCCTCGGCCGAGGGGCCGGTCGAGGCGGTCGCGGTGGCCACGGTGCGCGACGCCGTGCTGGCGGTTCAGCGGGGCACCGCCGACGCCGCGGTCGCCCCGATCGAGAACTCGCTCGAGGGGGGCGTCGCGGCGACCCTCGACGCCCTGGCCGCCGACGCGCCCGACGTGCGGATCGTCCGCGAGACCATCCACGGCATCCACCACCACCTGATCGCCGCCGACGCTATCGCGCTCGCCGACGTCCGGCGCGTCCGCTCGCACCCCCATGCGCTTGGGCAGTGCGCCCGCTTCCTGCGCGACCGGCTGCCCGGGGCGGAGGTCGCCGCGACCAGCTCGACGGCGGAGGCGGTGCGCCAGGCGGTCGCCGCCGGCGGGGGCGAGGCGGCGATCGGCTCCCCGCTCGCGGCCGAGCTGTACGGCGGAGCGGTGCTCGCCGAGCGGATCGAGGATCGCTCCGACAACGTCACCCGGTTCGTCTGGCTGAGGCGCGCGGAGGCGGCGGGCCCGCCGCCCCAGGGCCCGGCGAAGACCTCGATCGTCTTCTGGGGCTTCAACGACGATGCGCCCGGATCGCTGGTCTCGGTGCTGCGCGAGCTCTCCGACCGCGCGATCAACCTGACCAAGATCGAGTCACGCCCGCGGCGGGTCAGCCTGGGCCACTACATGTTCTTCGCCGACCTCGACGCGAGCGTCGCGGAGGCGCGCGTCGCCGAGGCGCTTGGGGCTCTGGAGCGGCGGGTGGAGACCGTGCGGGTGCTCGGCTGCTACCCCGCCGCCCCTTCCAGGCTGGGCTAGGGCGTCGCTACACTCACGCAACCGTGACGGTGCAACCGCTATCGGCGCCTGACTCGCACGCTGGCGACAGCGACCCAGCGCCTAGCTGCGCGCCGCCGGACGGCCGGTCCGGCAGGCGCGCTACCTCATCCGGCCGCGTACTGGTCCTCAATGCCTCCTACGAGCCGATCAACGTCTGCACCGTGCGGCGGGCCGCGGTCCTGATCCTCAAGGATCGCGCCGAGATGCTCGAGACCGGCGACTGGCAGCTGCACGCCGAGCGGTTCGCGATGCCGCGGCCGATGGTGATCCGCCTGACCACCTACGTCCGCGTGCCGCGCGAGGCCCACCGCCGCAAGATCACCCGCCGGGCGGTGTTCGCGCGCGACCGCTGGACCTGCCAGTACTGCGGCGCCGAGCGGGCCAGCCTGACCGTCGACCATGTGATCCCCCGCTCGAAGGGCGGGCCGACCGACTGGGACAACGTCGTGACCTGCTGCGCGCCCTGCAACCGCCGCAAGGGCGACCGGCTGCCCCGCCAGGCGAACATGATCCCGCGACGGGCGCCGTCCCCGCCGCACTCGACGATCTTCATCCACGTGGCTGTGCCGGTGATACCGAGCGCGTGGGAGCAGTACATCCCGCAAGCGGCCTGATCCAGGGGAAGTGATGGAGTCCAGAAGCGAGCCGGAGCGCCAGCAGCCACCCGCCCAGCCCGAGGACCCCACCGCGACAGGCGGGGGGCCGGCCGAGCCGCCCGCGACCCGCTCCGACGTCCGCGCCCTGCGCCGTTGGATCGCCGTGGCCGCCGTCTGGGCGCTGGCGGCCACCGCCGTCGCGGTCGTCGCGCTGATCCAGGCCCGCGACGCGCGCGACGCCCAGACCTCCGCCGCGAATGCCTCCCAGGCCGACCTCGATCGGGTACGCAGCCAGCTGAGCCGGGAGGTCGACGAGCTGTCGGCGAAGGTCGACGCGCTGCCGACCCAGAGCGACATCTCGCGGCTCCAGGGCAGCGTCCGCGGCGCCCAGCGGCAGGCCAACGCCGCAACGAACGCCGCCGATACCACCGCCGACGACCTCGACGCGTTGACCACCCGCGTCGACGAGCTCGAGCGCAAGGTCACGGCGCTCGAGAGCGCCAGCGACTCCGCCGGCGCCAGCGGGCAGTAGCCCGCCGTCCCGAAGCGAAGCGGGGCGCCCCGAAGGGCGCCCCGCTGGGTGCTGCACTGAACCAGCTCGGAGGCGGATCTGGGCGCTGAGGCCCACGGCCGGAGGGACCAGTCCCGGCCTCCGCCGCCGATGGTGTCCCGGTTGGACTCCGCTCGACGGGGTCCAGCATCCGGTCTAGCGGCCGGACACCTCCAGGGTCCCGAAATTACTGTCACTCAAGTTCGGACCACCTCCTTTCTCTGGTCCGGTCATTGAAGCAGACGCACGCGACGGCGGGCGCGGGCGCGCCGCCAGCGCGCTACTCCTCGTCGTCGGCCAGATCCTCGGGCTCGACGTCGGCGGCGGGCTGCTCGCTATCGGCGGGCCCGCCGGCGTCGGCGGCGGCGATCGGCTGCAGCGGATCGGTCACGGGCCCCTCGGCGACCGCCGCGGTATCGGCCTCGTCGTCCATCACCAGGGCGACGGCGCTGACGATGTCGTCGTCGCGGAGGTTCATCACGCGCACGCCCTGGGCGGGCCGGCCCTGGCGCGAGATGCCCCTGACCCCGGTCCGCTGGACCATGCCGTTCTGCGAGATGAAGACGAGGTCCTGGTGCTCGCGCACGATCAGCGCGCCGGCGACACCACCCTTCTTCTCGGTGATGTTGATCGTCTTGACGCCCATCGCGCCGCGGCCCTTGACCGGGTACTCGGTGATCGGGGTCCGCTTGCCGTAGCCGTTCTCGGTCACGACGAGCAGCTCGTCGTCGTCGCGGGCGATGTCCATCGCGAGCACGCAGTTGTCACCGCGCGAGACGTTCATCCCGCGCACCCCGCCGGTGTCGCGGCCCATAGGGCGCGCCCCGTCCTCGCTGAAGCGCGCCGCCTGGCCCGACCGCGAGACCATGATGATGTCGTCGTCGCCGCTTGTCCTGCGCACGGCGACCAGCTCGTCGTCGTCGCGGATCTTGATCGCGATGATCCCGTCGGCCTTGATCGGCGTGTTGTAGGCAGGGAACTCGGTCTTCTTGACCTGGCCCTTCTTGGTCGCGAAGACGAGGTACTTGCCCTCGGTGAAGTCGCGCGTGGAGAGCACCGCGCGGACGAACTCGCCCTCGCGCAGCGGGAGCAGGTTGACCAGCGCCCGGCCTTTCGCCGTCCGCGACGCCTCGGGCAGCTCGTAGACCTTCTGCCGGTAGACCTTGCCGCGGTTGGTGAAGAACAGGAGGTAGTCGTGGGTCGAGCAGACGAAGAGGTGCTCGATGTAGTCCTCGTCCTTCATGTCCATGCCGCGCACGCCGACCCCGCCGCGGTGCTGGGTGCGGTAGGTGGCCAGCGGCAGCGACTTGATGTAGCCGGACTTCGTGATCGAGATGACCATCTGCTGATCGGCGATCAGGTCCTCGATGTCGATGTCGTCCTCGGAGTGGGTGATCTCGGTGCGCCGCTCGTCGCCGTAGGCGTCGCGGATCTCGGTCAGCTCCTCCTTGATGATGTCGCGCACCCGCTGCTCGTCGCCGAGGATCTCGCGCAGCTCGCGGATCCGCTCGAGCACGTCGGCGTGCTCCTGCTTGAGCTTGTCGGCCTCGAGCGCAGTCAGCCGCTGGAGGCGCAGGTCGAGGATCGCCTGGGCCTGGATGCGGGTGAGGTCGAACTTCGCCATCAGGCCCTCGCGGGCGGCGTCGGGATCCGACGAGCCGCGGATCAGGGCGATCACCGCGTCGATGTCGGTGATCGCGATCAGCAGGCCCTCGAGGATGTGGCGGCGGGCCTCCTTCTCGCGCAACTCGTGCTTGGTGCGCCGGATGACCACGTCGCGCTGGTGCTCGACGTAGTGGCGGACCATCTCCCTGAGCGGGAGGGTCTTCGGCACCCCGCCGACCAGCGCGACGGTGTTCACGCCGAAGGTCGACTGCAGCGGCGTGTGCTTGTAGAGCTTGTTGAGGACGACCTTGGGGATCGCGTCGCGCTTGAGCTCGATCACCAAGCGGATGCCCGACTTGTCCGACTCGTCGCGAAGGTCGGAGATCTCCTTGATCTTCTCGTTCTTGACAACCTCGGCGATCTTCTTGATCAGGCCCGAGCCGTCGCCGCGGCCGTCGCCCTTGGACACCTGGTAGGGCAGCTCGGTGACGATGATCGCCTCCTTGCCCTGGCGCAGCGGCTCGATGTGCGCCCGCCCGCGCACCACGACGCGGCCGCGGCCGGTCTCGTAGGCGTCCTTGATCCCCTGCCAGCCGACGATGATGCCGCCGGTCGGGAAGTCCGGGCCCTTGATGTGCTTCATCAGCCCGGCGGTGTCGATCGACTCGTCGTCGATGTAGGCGATCGTGGCGCCGATCGCCTCGCGCAGGTTGTGCGGTGGGATGTTCGTCGCCATGCCGACCGCGATCCCCGAAGATCCGTTGACGAGCAGGTTCGGGTACCGCGACGGCAGCACGTTGGGCTCGAGCCGGGCGTCGTCGTAGGTGGGCGAGAAGTCGACCGTGTCACGGTCGATGTCACGCACCATCTCCATCGCCAGCCGCGTCAGCCGCGCCTCGGTGTTGTGGCTGACGAAGCCGTTGGTCAGGAACGAGTGATCGTCGGTGTCGACCCGGATCGAGTAGACCGCCTGCACGCCGGCGTCCTTGACCGACTCGACCTCGGCGTAGTAGTAGTCGCCGGTCACCAGCGGCTCGACGACATCGCGCACCTCGGGCGAGGCGATGCGCTCCATGATCGCCGTGCCGCCCTGCTCCCAGCGCTCGACGCGATCGATGTTGTGCCGAACGAGCCACTTGCGGTCCGCCGACTGAGACCCGGAATCGGAGCGGATGTAGTCGGCCACGAACGGGACGTGATCGTGGCTGAGAGCACGACTCGACTCCGGAATCGTCGCGAGGTCGCGCTCGAGCTTGACCTGCTTGGAGCCGAGGAATCCGACCCGGCGCGCGAAGAGGCGCGCGTCGCGGCGGTTGGTCATCACGACCTTGATCTCGCCGCGGTCGTAGCGGCAGATCCGCCCGACGACGCCGAACTCGAGCAGCAGCGCCAGAACGTCGCGCGCCAACTGCTCGCTGTAGGTCGAGTACGAGATCTGGATCGTGTTGCGGGGCAGCAGCGAGGAGGATCCGTCGCCCGTGAACAGCGACTGGAGGAAGGTCCGCTTCAGCTCGCTCCCACCCCGCCAAACGAACTCGGGGACCCGCTTGTCGCGGCTGCGCAGATCGGTCAGTTCGGCGAGCGGGCTGGCGAGCAGCCGGTCGAGGTTCTGGACGTCGATCTCGTGGATCGTGCTGCCGGAGGCGATCGTGCGGCTGTAGACGTAGCGCGGGCCACCGACGACGAGGTCGTAGGCGTCCAGCACGCGATCGAAGTACTCCCGGTCGACGTTGTTGAAGCCCGCGCGCCGCGCGGAGACCCAGCCCTCGGCGACAAAGGCGCCCGCCAGCAGCGCCGACGCGCGCTCCTCCTCGGCCAGGTCGCCCGCCGCCGGTCGCGGCGAGCGTGCCAGCAGGACCCGGTCGCCTGGCTGGATCTCCTCGAGCAGCTTCCAAAGGAGCATCGGCACCCCGAGCACCTCGACGATGCAGAGCAGGGGGTGGTTCTCGGTGCCGGTGATCTCGTGGCCGGTCGTCGTGCGCAGCCGCAGGGTGGGGTGATCGCCGGAGTGGAACAGCCGCGAGGCGCGCACCGAGCGGCCGGCGCGGTCGAGGACCTCGACGTCGATCTCGTTGTCGGAGTCGGGCTCCGCGCCATCGACGAGCGCGTCGATCCGGACGGTGCCCGCCGCCGTCGCGACCCGAGTGTCGCCGGTCACGCAATAGCGCATGGCGGCAGCGGGGTCGTTGTCGATCGAGCCGAAGTTGCCCTGGCCGTCGACCAGCGTCTCGCGCATCGCGAACGGCTGGGCCATCCGGACGAGGGTGTCGTAGATCGCCGAGTCGCCGTGGGGGTGGAACTTCGCCATCACGTCGCCGACCGTCGACGCCGACTTCTTGTACGGCCGCGTCGGGCCCAGGCCGCCCTCGAACATCGCGTAGAGCACACGGCGGTGGACCGGCTTGAGGCCGTCGCGCGCGTCGGGCAGCGCACGCCCGACGATCACGCTCATGGCATAGTCGAGGTAGGAGGAGCGCATCTCCTCCTCGAGCCCACGCGGCTCGATGTTCCCGCCCGACAGGATCTCCGAGCCCGCCATCTAGATCGTCCTCCGGCTCTTCGCGGTGGCCTGGGTCCTATACATCGAGGTTGGCCACCTTGGTCGCGTTGTCCTCGATGAACTTGCGGCGCGGTTCGACCTGGTCGCCCATCAGCATCGAGAAGATCTGGTCGGCCGCCGAGGCGTCGTCGACGGTGACCTGCTGCAGGGTCCGCCGCTGGGCGTCCATCGTCGTGTCGTAGAGCTGGTCGGCGTTCATCTCACCGAGCCCCTTGAACCGCTGGACGGTGACGCCCTCGCGCGCGACGTCGAGGACCTTCTTGCGCAGCTCCTCGAACGAGAGCGCGGTCTGCTCCTTGCGGCCGAGCCGCACGTCGAAGGCCGGCGTGCCGACGAGCGTCTCGAGGTCCTTGTGGACGCGCACGAAGTTTGCGTACTCCGTGGTCCGGAAGAGGTCGCGACGGAGCTTGTAGGTCGCCGCCGAGCCGTTGATCTTCTCGACGACCCGCACGACCAGCTCGTCGGCGTCCTCGGAGATCAGCTCGGTCTCGAATGGCGCGTCCTCACGCCCGTCGCCGCGGATCAACCGCTCCACGGCCGCGTCGTCGGCCGCGGCGTCGTCGAGGATCTGCGCCTCCTCGAGGAAGGTGATCGTGTCGTGGCCGTGCTCGGCGCGCAGCGCCGACGCCCAGCCCTCGTACTGCTTGAGCAGCCGACCGAACTTCTGCCAGCGGGCGTGGGTGAAGCTCGCGCCGCTGCCGCCGCGGCCCTGGACCTCGATCCGCTCGAGCTTGTCGCGCAGCAGGACCTCCTCGAGCTCGGACTCCTTCTCGATGTAGATCTCCTGGTTGCCGGCCTTGACCTTGTACAGCGGCGCCTTGGCGAGGTAGACGTAGCCCGCCTCGATCAGCTCGGGCATCTCGCGGAACAGGAAGGTGAGCACCAGCGTGCGGATGTGGGCGCCGTCGACGTCGGCGTCGCACATGACGATCACCTTGTGGTACCTGGCCTTCTCGAGGTCGAACTCCTCGCGGATGCCGGTGCCGATCGCGGTGATCAGCGCCTGGACCTCGGTGTTGGAGAGCACCTTGTCGATGCGGTTCTTCTCGGCGTTGATGATCTTGCCGCGCAGCGGGAGGATCGCCTGGGTGTTGCGGTCACGGCCCTGCTTGGCCGACCCCCCGGCGGAGTCGCCCTCGACGACGAACAGCTCGGCCAGCGACGGGTCGCGCACCGAGCAGTCGGCGAGCTTGCCCGGCAGCGTCGAGTTCTCCAGCGCCGACTTGCGCCGCGTGAGGTCGCGCGCCTTGCGCGCGGCCTCGCGCGCGCGCGACGCCGAGACGGCCTTGGTGATCACCTGCTTGGCGTCCTGCGGGTTCTCCTCGAGGAACTCGGCCAGCCCGCGGTTGACCGCCTGCTGGACGAACCCCTCGACCGGCGGGTTGCCGAGCTTGGTCTTCGTCTGGCCCTCGAACTGCGGGTCGGCGATCTTCACGGAGACGATCGCCGTCAGGCCCTCGCGGATGTCCTCGCCCTGGAGGTTGCCGTCCTTCTCCTTGAGCAGGCCCTTCTCCTTGGCGTAGGCGTTGATCGTCCGCGTCAGCGCCGAGCGGAAGCCGGAGAGGTGCGAGCCGCCCTCGTGGGTGTTGATGTTGTTGGCGAAGGAGAGCAGCGACTCCTGGTAGGAGGAGTTCCACTGCATCGCGACCTCGACCTCGCCGACCTCGCTCTCGTCGGCTAGGTAGATGACCTTCTTCTGGACGGCGTCCTTGGTGCCCTGCGAGTGCAGGTACGTGACGAAGTCGCGGATCCCGCCGTCGTACTTGAACTCGACCCGTGACCCCTCGCCACGCTCGTCGGCGAAGGCGACCTCGAGCCCGCGCGTGAGGAAGGCCATCTCGCGGAAGCGCGTCACGAGCGTCTCGTGCTCGTAGTCGATCGTCTCGAAGATCTCGAGGTCGGGCAGGAAGGTGATCGCCGTGCCGCGACGGTCGGTCGGCTCGCCTCTGACGAGCGGCCCGGTCGGCTTGCCGCGCTCGTAGCTCTGGGTGTGCTCGTAGCCGTCGCGCCAGACCGTGAGCTCGAGGGCCTCCGAGAGCGCGTTGACGACCGAGACGCCGACGCCGTGCAGGCCGCCGGAGACCTTGTAGCCGCCTCCGTCGCCGAACTTTCCGCCGGCGTGCAGGACGGTCAGCACGACCTCGGCCGCGGGCTTGCCCTCCTTCTCCATGATGTCCACCGGGATACCGCGGCCGTTGTCGATGACGGTGACTCGGTTGTCGGGATGGATCGCGATCTCGACCGTGTCGGCCTCGCCGGCGAGCGCCTCGTCGACGGAGTTGTCCATCACCTCGTAGATCAGGTGGTGGAGGCCGCGGATCCCGGTCGAGCCGATGTACATACCCGGCCGCTTGCGGACAGCCTCCAGCCCCTCGAGGACGCTGATGTCCTGAGCGCCGTAGCTGCTGCCCTTGCCGTTGTCCGAGCCCTTGTCCGTCAAGCGGTGCCTTCCGTCAGTCCAACATGAGAAGACCCCGGCGCGGCGCGCTCTGAGCGCGGCTCCGGGGTGCGGAGAGTCCGGTATCCAATGCTAGCAGCCTAGTGACCGCGGCGGACGGTTCGACGCCCCATGAAATGCCTGCAAATCGAGGCAAAATCAGGGCAGGCCACCGACCCGGGCCCGCAACGCCGTCAACGGTCGGGCCGCTCCGCCGCCGAGCGCGCCGTTGAGGCGCTCCAAGAGGTCCGGCGCGAGGAGCTCCAGCTCGCTCGCCCAGACGGCCGAGCGGCAGGCGACCGTGAGCGTCCCTTCGCGCTCTGAGACGGGCTGCGCCTCGGCCGCGATCGTCGCCCCGACCGTGTCGTTCCAGACCGCCTGGACGCGCGCGAGCGGAGTCTGGGGCGTCGACTGCGCCACCACCGCGTCGAGCGCCAGCGCGATCCGCCTGGGCGCCCCCCTCCTCACGCCACCCCCGCCGCCGCGACCCGACCGGCGTCGACCTCCAGCAGGACCGTGTCCTCCGCGTCGTGACCGGGGACGTGCTCGCGCTCGGTCGCGGTCAGCACCCCTTGCCCCCCTTCGCGCAGCAGCTGCGACAGCAGCGCCCGGCGGCCGGCGTCGAGCTCGGACATCACGTCGTCGAGCAGCATCAGTGGCGGCCGGTCGCGCAGCTGGGCGAGCACGTCTCGCTCGGCGAACAGCAGGGCCAGCAGCCCGACACGCTGCTGGCCTTGCGAACCGAGGTCGCGCAGCGTCTCGCCGCCGTGCAGCAGCCGCAGGTCGTCGCGGTGGGGTCCATGGACGGTGAAGCCGCGCTCGAGGTCCCCGGCACGGCGCTCGGCGAGCTCCGCCGCGAGCTCCGCCGCCCCGTTCGCGCGCGAACGGGGGCGGTAGGCGACCTCCGCGGCGAGCGGCAGGCCGAGGTCGCGGGCGCGAGCGGAGAAGTGGGGCGCGAGCAGCTCGAGCGCCTCGGCGCGGATGGCGATCAGATCGGCGCCGTGGCGTGCCAGCTCGGCGTCCCACGCATCGAGGGTCGCCGCGGTCGCGGCGCCGGCGCGGATCCGTGCGAGCAGCGCGTTGCGCTGGGCGAGGGCACGCGAGTACGCCTGGCGGATGTCGCCGCGCGCCGGCCAGAGCGCGGCGACGAGCTGGTCGAGGTGGGCTCGGCGACCGGCGGGAGCGCCCTTGACGAGATCGAGACGGTCGGGCAGGAAGACGCTGACCAGCGGCCGCAGCGGCGTGCTCCACAGGTTCTCCACAGGCGACCCGTCGATCGTCAGCCGCTTCGGCTCGCCCGGTTCGAACGCCGCCTCGAGGGTGTGCGCGGCGGCATCGTGGTCTTCGGTTGAAACCGTGACGCGCGCTGCCGGGGCGCCGCGACGGACGAGATCGCGGTCGTTGGCGGTGCGCGGCGAGCGACCGGTGCAACCGAAGTAGATCGCCTCGAGCAGGTTCGTCTTGCCGGCCCCGTTGGGGCCGACGATCACCGTCAGGCGCCCGGCAAGGGGGGCGTCGAACCGCTCGTAGTTGCGGAAGTCCCGGCCCGAGACCGCGGTGAGGCGCATCTCCGACGCGCCCATCGCGCCGTCAGACGTTGAGGCGGATCGGCATGACGAGGTAGATGAACCCTCCGTCGTCGCCGGACTGGATCAGGCCCGGCCGCAGTGGGCTGATCAGCTTGAGCACCAGCTCGTCGGTCTCGGCCGCGTCGAGGCCGTCGCGGAAGAAATCGGGGTTGAAGCCGATCGTCAGCGGCTCGCCGTGGAAGGGGATCGGCAGCGACTCGCTGGCCTCGCCGATGTCCGGCGTCTGCGCGGAGACCTCGAGCTGTCCCTCGGTGAACGCGAGCCGCAACGGGGCGTTCTTCTGGGCGAGCAGGCCGACACGGCGGACGACCTCGAGCAGCTCGTTGCGGTCGACGCGCAGCTCGTGCTCGTAGGACTCCGGCAGCAGCTGCTGGAAGTTCGGGAACCGACCGTCGACCAGGCGGGAGGAGAGGACGACGTCGTCCACGGTGAACACGACCTGGCTGTCGAGCGCGGAGATGGCGATCGTCTCGGCGCCGGCGGCGCTCGCGATCCGGCTCAGCTCCTGGAGGGTTCGGGCCGGAACGTTGACCTCGAGCTCCCCGTCGAGCGACTGCTCGAGCGAGGTCTCCTTGACCGACAGGCGGTAGGAGTCGGTGGCGACCATGCGCAGCGCCGAGCCGCTCGCGGTCACCAGGACCCCGGTGAGGTGCGGGCGCGTCTCGTCGCGTGAGGCCGAGCGAGCGACGCGCTCGACGGTCTCGGTGAACGCCGCGGCTGGCACCCTGACCGTCGCCTCGCCGGCCACCGGAAGGGTCGGGAAGTCGTCCAGCGGGAGGGTGCGCAGATGAAAGGTGGCCGAGCCCGACTTCACCTCGATGTCCTGCTCGGAGGCGCGGTGCTCGAGCGAGACAGTCTCGGCGGGGAGCGAGCGCGCGACGTCGAGCAGCAGCCGGCCCGGGATGACGACGGCGCCGGGGCGCTCTACGGTTGCCGCGAGCGCGGCACGGATGCCGACGTCGGTGTCGGTTGCCTGCAACTGGGCGCCGGCCTCGTCGGCTTGGACATGAACGCCGGACAGGGTTTGGATAGCGCTGCGGGTCGAGACGCCGCGCGCGACGACCGCGAGGCGGTCGAGGAACGATTCACGTTGGAGAACAAGCTTCAACTGACTACCTTCTTCTTAGAAGGAATAGGTCTTGTGGATATGTGGAGGTCAGCACTCAGGACCCGTCCCAGAGCGCGATTGGAGCAGACCCCAGGCTGTGGAGTCACGGTGGAGTCTCTCACTCCGGCCGGTCATGACGCGCGGGGTGCGAGCTCGTGCCGGATCTCGTCCACGGCGCGGGCGAGATCGGGATCGCGCTGGAGATCGCCCGCGAGGCTGCGGACCGCGGTGAGGATCGTGGAGTGGTCCCGCCCGCCGATCCGCCGGCCGATCTCGGGCAGGCTGTCGCCGGTGAGCTCGCGCGAGAGGAAGATCGCGACCTTGCGCGCACGGGCGACGTCGGGGCGGCGGTCGCGCGCGACGAGTTGCTTGGTGGTCATCCCGTAGCGGGTGGCGGTGGCCGCGAGCACGTCGTCGACGGAGGGCTTCGCACGGCGGCGATCGGTGCCGGCAAGGCGGTCGAGTAGGCGCCGGGCGTGCTCGGGGGTCGGGGACTCACCACGCAGCGATGCGTAGGCGACCACTTGGATCAAGGCCGCCTCGAGAGCGCGGACGCTGGTGCTGACGCGCTCGGCTATCTCTGCGATCAGCTCGGAGGAGGCTTCCACGGCGTCGACGCGGATGCGCTTCTCGAGGATCGCCCGCCGGACGGGGAGATCGGGGGGGTCGACGGCGACGACGAGGCCGGATCCGAACCGCTCGCCGAGGCGCGCGGCGATGCCGTCGAGCTCGGCGGGGCTGCGGTCGGAGGTCATGACCAGCTGGCGGCCGGAGTCGTGGAGGGCGTTGAAGGTGTGGAAGAGCTCCTCCTCGGTGCGTGCCTTGTCAGCGAGGAACTGGACGTCGTCGAGGAGTAGCACGTCGACCTCGCGGAAGCGGGCCTTGAAGGCGTGGGTGCTGCCGTCGCGGACCGAGTGTACGAACGCGTTGGTGAACTGCTCGACGGTCGCGTAGCGGACGGTCAGGCCGGCAGCGTGCTGGCGGACGTAGTTGCCGATCGCGTGCAGCAGATGGGTCTTGCCGAGACCGGGACGGCCGTGGATGAAGAGTGGGTTGTAGGCGTGGCCTGGCATCTCGGCGACCGAGAGCGCGGCGGCGTGGGCGAAGCGGCTGCCGGTTCCGATCACGAACTGCTCGAAGGTGTACTTCGGGTTGAGCGGGGTGTCGTGGTCGCAGGGGCGCGCCGCTGGCGGCGTGGTGCTCTCGGCGGGAGGGGCCGTCCAGGCCTCGTCGACGATCTCCACGACGGCGTTCGGAGCGAAGCCGCGCCTGGCCGCGGCGTGGAGAACTGGCAGGTAGCGGTCGCGCACCCAGCTGTGGATGTGGGCCGGGGCGCGGACGAAGAGGGTGTCGCCGTCCGCACCGGCCAGCTCGAGCGGATCGATCCAGATGTGGAACTTGAAGTCCGGCACTTCGCGTCGCAGCTCGTCGCGGACGCGGTTCCATATCGGCTCGAGATATGCAGGCACGGGCTGGCTCGGCCCTCCTGGACCAGTTCGGCGTCTCATCGAGTTGGAGAGACCCGCCGCAAGCGGCCGGCCCTCGGAGGTGGCGAGTCTACATCCGTGCGCCGCGCGGATAGCGCCAGCGGCGGACGACTCCCGCAAATCGCGACGAAAAACGACGGCGACCGCGCGCGGTCCCTATACTCCCCGCCTTCGAGAGGAGCACTGGATGAAGCGCACCTACCAACCAAAGAAGCGCAAGCGCGCCCGGACGCACGGTTTCCGTGCGCGGATGAGCTCGCGCGCTGGTCGCGAGATCCTCAAGCGCCGCCGCAGCAAGGGCCGGCGCCGCCTCACCGTCTGACGATGGACGGCGCGGCCGAGGGCCGTGGCGGCGGTCGGCGCAAGAAGCGCGGCCGGCTCTCGCGCAGCGGCGACTTCGATCGCGTGTTCCGCGACGGTCGTTCGCACGCGAACCGTTATCTGGTCGTCTACTCGTTCCCACGCAGCGGGGACGCGGAGGCGCGGCTTGGGATCTCCGTCGGACGTAAGGTCGGCGGCGCGGTCGCTCGCAATCAGGTCAAGCGCCAGCTGCGCGAGGCGTTCTGGTCCTGTGCCGGGGACCTTCCCGACGGCCACGACTTCGTGATCGTGGCCCGCCCCGCCGTGGCGGGACTCGCAGAGGACGGCGGCGCGACCGCGGTCGAGGCGGAGTTGCGCGAGGTGATGGAGAAGGCCGGACTCGCCGGGGGCGGGGAGTGACCACCGCCCGCGCGATCGTCGTCGCGCCAGTTCGCTTCTACCAGCGGTTCGTCTCGCCGGCGATCCCGCGGCGGTGCAAGTACCACCCGACGTGCTCGCAGTACGCGGTCACCGCAGTGCGCCGATACGGCATACTCCGCGGCCTGATCCTTGCGGGATGGCGCCTGCTGCGCTGTAACCCGTGGAGCCACGGCGGGGTCGACTTCGTCGAGGATCAGAAGCTGTTCCGCCACCCTCCGAGCCGACCATGACGCCCCTCGCGATCATCCCCCAGCCGTTCTTGAACGTCCTCGAGGACGTGCTGCAGTTCTGGCACGACTTCGTCGGCGGCGGGACCGGCAGCTGGGGCTGGGCGATCATCCTCCTCACCTTCACCATCCGCATCCTCATCCTGCCGCTGACCTTCAAGTCGGTGAAGTCGATGCAGAAGCTCCAGGTGCTCCAGCCGGAGATGAAGAAGATCCAGGAGCGCTACAAGGGCGACAAGCAGCGGATGAACCAGGAGATGATGAAGTTCTACCAGGAGAACAAGGTCAATCCCTTGGGCTCCTGTCTCCCGCTGCTGCTGCAGATCCCGTTCTTCATCGCGCTCTTCGAGCTGCTGCGCAGCGACTCCTTCCAGTCGGACATCGCCGGGAACACGAGCTTCGGTCCGATCAACGATCTCGCCGCCCCGCTGACCGATCAGCCGGTCGTCCTGGCGTTCATGATCGTCCTCTACGTGGCGACTCAGTTGATCGCCACGCTGATCACCTCGATCGGCGGCGACAAGACCCAGCAGCGGATCATGCTCGCGCTGCCGTTCGTCTTCGTCGTCTTCATCATCAACTTCGAGGCCGGGCTGATCGTCTACTGGATCACGACGAACGTCTGGACGATCGGTCAGCAGCTGGTGGTGCGCAAGATGTACCCGCGCCCGAAGCTCGAGGCCGACGGTGACGTCGCGACGGGCGCGGCGACGGCCCTGGTCGGAAAGTCGAAGCCGGCCGCTGGCGGCGAGAATGGCTCGGCGGCTTCCGGGAAGGTCCCGCCTCCCTCGCCGCGCAAGCGCAAGAAGAAGCGCTCCGGCCGGCGCCGCTAGCGGTAGGCTGAGGCGATGGCGGACGATCCCGACGCGACCCGCGACCCGCGCGTCGAGGGACGCGGCGAGGCGGTGCCCGACGAGCCGGCCGAACGGCTGCGCGCGCTGGTGACGCGGGTCGTCCACGAGCTGGCGCTCGATGCGACGGTCGAGGTCTCAGAGACCGAGGAGGAGCTGCGCGCCACCGTCCACGGCGATGAGCTGGGCCTGCTGATCGGCAAGCACGGCACGACGATCGACGCGCTCCAGCACCTCGCGGTGCGGATCGCGCTGCCTGCGGGCAACCGGGAGAAGCAGGTCGTCATCGACGCCGCGGGTTATCGCGAGCGGCGAGCGGAGGCTCTGCAGCGGTCGGCGGACCGGGCGATCGCGGAGGCTGTGCGCTACGGGCGCCCGGTCGAGATGGAGCCGATGCGCGCCCTCGAGCGCAAGGTGGTCCACCTTTACCTGCGTGATCGCGCCGACGTGCAGACGCACAGCGAGGGCGACGAGCCGGATCGGCGGCTGGTGATCACGCCGACCCCCGCCGCCACGGACTCCTGACCGTTTCACGAGAAACGGTCGAGCGGCTCCGCGCCGTGGGTCTGGAGCGAAAGCCCGCCCTCAGGCTGAGCGAGCTTGCCTCCCAGCACCGACTGACAGTGGCGCAGGCCGAGAGGCTCGCGTGCCTGCTCCTCGCGTTGGCCGCCGAGCCTGCACCGCCCACGACCGTTACGGCGCCCGCAGATGCGGTTGACGTCCACCTCGCCGATTCGCTCAGCGGTCTCGTCGCCGATGATTTTCCTGCCGCCGTCAACATCGCCGATATCGGCGCTGGCGCGGGCTTTCCAGGGCTCGCGCTCGCGCTCGCGCTTCCCTCGGCCCACGTCGACCTGATCGAGGCGACCGGTCGCAAGTGCGAGACCATCGAGCGCCTCGCCGCCGCGGCGGGCGTCTCGAACGCTGCTGCCGTCCACGCCAGGGCCGAGGAGGTGGCCTCGGCGCGTCCCGACGCCTACGACGTCGTCACCGCCCGTGCGCTCGCTCCGCTGGCGGTACTGGTGGAGTACGCGGCGCCGCTGTTGGTTGAGGGCGGTTGCCTGATCGCCTGGAAGGGCAGCCTCGAGGACGAGGAGATCGTCGGCGGGGCCCACGCCGCCGCGCTGCTCGGCCTCTCGCCGCCCGAGGTGGTGCCCGTACGACCGTTCCCGGGCGCTCGCGACCGCGCGCTCGTTACGCTGCGCAAGATCTCGCCCACGCCGGAACGCTTCCCGCGCAGGCCTGGGGTAGCGGCGAAGCGGCCTCTGGTGTCATGAGTTCGGCCTTGAACTAGAGTCATCCGGGCCTCGCGCCGACCGGCGCCCGAGCTACCGTCAGGACCGCATGGGAACCGTATTCGCGATCGCGAACCAGAAAGGCGGCGTCGGCAAGACGACGACTGCCGTCAACGTAGCCGCGAGCATCGCCGACGCCGGCTACGGGACGCTCCTGGTCGATCTCGACCCCCAGTGCAACGCGACCGTCGCTGTGGGTCTCGGCAAGGATCTCGAGCCGAGCAGCTACGACTGTCTCGCCGGCGCCACGACGATCGCCGAGGCCGCCCGGCCGACTCCCTTCGACAACCTCTCCTGCGTGCCCGCGACGCCGGATCTCGCCGGCGCGACGGTGGAGCTGCCCCGGATCGACGGCTCCGAGACGACCCTGCGTGAGCAGATGGGGCCAGTGCGCGACGCATTCCTGTTCACGATCCTCGACTGCCCGCCGTCACTCGGCCCGTTGACCGTCAACGCGCTGGTCGCCGCCGACCGAGTCCTGGTGCCGGTGCAGACCGAGTACTTCGCGCTCGAGGGGCTCGCCGGCCTGCTCGACACGCTCGCGCTGATCCAGCGCGAGCTCAACCCCGGGCTGACGGTCGCCGGGATGGTCCTGACGATGCACGACGGCCGGACCCGATTGGCCCAGGACGTCGAGCGGGAGGTCCGCGAGCACTTCCCCGATCTAGTCTTCGACACCGTGATCCCCCGAAACGTCAGGGTTGGCGAGGCGCCCAGCTACGGCATGCCCGTCGTCCGCCACGCCCCCCGCAGCGCGGGCTCGGCCGCCTATCTGAAGCTCGCCAAGGAGGTCGCGGCGCGTGCTTGAACGTCACGCCGAGCCGAAGGCCGGCCGCCGCGGCATGGGCCGCGGACTCTCGGCGATCCTGCCGTCGGCGACCGACGAGACCGGGCTGCGCGAGATCCCCACCGGCCTGATCGATCCCAATCAGCAGCAGCCACGGCGAGAGTTCGACGAGGAGGCGCTGGTCGCCCTGTCGGAGTCGATTCGCGCGCGCGGCGTGCTCCAGCCGATCGTCGTGCGCCCGCTCCCGGGCGGTCGCTACGAGCTGATCGCAGGCGAGCGGCGGCTGCGCGCGTCGAAGCTCGCGGCGCTGCCCTCGATCCCGGCCGTCGTCCGCCAGACCGAGGACTGGGAGCGCCTCGAGCTCGCCCTCGCCGAGAACATGGCCCGGGTCGACCTCAACCCGGTCGAGGAGGCGCGCGCCTGCTCGATGCTCGTCGACGATCTCGGGCTGTCGAAGGCGGAGGTCGGTCGGCGAGTCGGCAAGAGTCGCGTGGCGGTCTCGAACCTGGTCCGGCTGCTCGAGCTGCCCGACGAGGCGCTCGAGCTGATCGAGACCGGCGACCTCAGCGAGGCCCACGGCCGCGCGATCCTCACCTGCAAGGACCATCAGGACCGAAAGCGCCTGGCGCGCGACGCGCGCGAGCACGGCTGGTCGGTGCGCGAGACCGAGCGCCGCGCCCGCGAGCTGGAGGCCGGCCCGGCAAGCCGTCCGTCGCACGACCCGCACCCCGACCTCGTCGCCATCGCGGTCGCCGTCGAGGAGCGGCTCGCGGCCAGCTTCGGGCGGCCTGTCCGCGTCAAGCTGCGTGGCGAGGGCTGCCGGCTCGAGCTCGACTTCGACACCGCGGCCGAGGCCGAGGAGTTCGCGGCCCGAATCGGCGCCTGAGCCCTCCCTCCGGGGCACCGTCCTCCGGCGTCAGTGGGCGATCCTGGATTCGAACCAGGGACCTCGTCCTTATCAGAGACGCGCTCTAACCGACTGAGCTAATCGCCCGGGGCTGGCGATTCTAGCGGGCCGTCGCGCTCAGGGCACCTACGCGCCGGGCGGAGCCGGCGACGCGTCTAGACTTCCACCCGCATGCAGGAGATGGTCATCTACGGAGTCAGCTTCGACATGGTCGGCAAGCAGCCGATCGTGCTGCTCAAGACCCGCGACGGCAACCGGTTTCTCCCGATCTGGATCGGCCACCCGGAGGCCGCCGCGATCCTGATGAAGCTCCAGGGTGCGAACACCCCGCGACCGATGACCCACGACCTGATCAGCGACGTGCTCGGCGAGCTCGAGGTCGAGTGCACGAAGGTCGCCGTCACCGAGCTGCGCGAGAACACCTTCTACGCCTCGATCACTCTCCAGCTCGCCGGCCGCGAGATCGAGGTCGACTCGCGCCCCTCCGACGCGCTCGCGCTCGCCGTGCGGACCGGCGCGACGATCTTCGCCGCCGACGAGGTCATCACCGAGTCGGCGATCGAGTTCGAGCACGAGGTCGAGGACACTGAGCAGGTCGTCGAGCAGTTCAAGGACTTCCTCGACAACGTCTCCCCTGAAGACTTCCAGTCGGACAGCTGACGCGCTGAGCGCTACCGCTCGAAGGCGGAGGCGAGGATGCGCCCGACCAGCTCGTCGAAGCCGATGCCTGCGGCCTCGGCGGCCTGGGGCATCAGACTGGTCTCGGTGAGGCCGGGGATCGGGTTGGCCTCCAGCACGTGCAGCTCCCCGTCCCCGTCGACGAGCAGGTCGACACGGCCGAAGCCGAAGCAGCCGAGCAGCTCGTAGGTGCGCAGCGCCAGCTCGCGGGCCCGGTCGGCGACGGCCTGGGGCAGCTCGGCCGGGCAGATGAAGTCGGTGCGCCCGATCTCGTAGCGGGCCTGGAAGTCGTAGAGGTCACCGTCGCGCGGCACCGCCTCGACGACCGGCAGCGCCTCCGGTCCGTCGGGCCCTTCCAGCACCGACACCGCGAGGTCGCGCCCGTCGACGAACCGCTCGAGCAGCACCTTGTGGTCGTAGGAGAACGCCGCCACCAGCGCCGCCGGCACGTCGGCCGCCGTGCGGGCGAACTTGATCCCCAGCGCCGAGCCCTGGCTGGACGGCTTGACGACGATCGGGAAGGCGAGCCGCTGCTCGATCGCGGGCAGCGCGTCGGCCGCGCCCAGCTCACGGAAGGCCGTCTGGTTGAAGGCGAAGAACGGCGGCGTCGGCACGTCGTGCTCGAGCAGTAGGTGCTTGGTCGCGACCTTGTCCATCGCCCGCGCGCAGGCCGGCACGCCCGACCCCGTGTACGGCAGGCCGAGGATCTCCAGCAGCTCCTGAACCGTGCCGTCCTCGCCGCCGGCGCCGTGCATCGCCACGAACGCCACGTCGGGCGCGGCCGCGCGCAGCCGACCGACGAGGTCGCGTCCGACGTCGATCGCCACCACCTCGTGGCCGAGGCGCTCCAAGGCGTCCTCGACCCGTGCGCCCGAGCGCAGCGAGACCTGGCGCTCGAACGAGCTGCCGCCGGCGAGGACGGCGACGCGGCTCACGAGCGCCGCGCGCGGCGCTCGCGCTCGTCGCGGCGCGGCAGCTCGACGACCCTTGCGCCCTGCTCGTCCGCCGGCGGTGCCTCCGAGGCGTCGGCGACCGCGTCGTGGCGCGGCGGCGCCTGGGCCGGCACGCCGGTGAGGGTGCCGTAGAGCGCGACCTGCTCCTTGACCACTTCGCCGATCCGCCGGATGCCCTCGCGGATCCCGTCCTCGTCGGCGTTGGAGAAGTTCAGCCGCATCGAGCTGCGGCCACGGCCATCGAGGAACGCGCCCTCGCCCGGCACGAAGGCGACGTTGTCGCGCAGCGCGGCCGCGAGCAGGTCCGAGGTGTCGATGAAGTCGGGCAGCGTCGCCCAGATGAACAGGCCGCCGCGGGGCTTGGTCCACTCCGCCTGGGGCGGGAAGTGCTCGGCGAGCGCGTCGAGCATCGTGTCACGCCGGGAGCGGTACAGCTCGGTGAGCGAGCCGACGTAGTCGCGCCAGTCGTGGTGGGCGAAGTAGGACTGCACGAGGATCTGCGACAGCGTCGAGGTGCAGAGGTCGGCCTGCTGCTTGCCGAGGTTCATCCGCGCCAGCACGGGCGGCGGCGCGACCACCCAGCCGAGCCGCAGCCCCGGCGAGAAGATCTTCGAGAACGTCCCGAGGTACATCACGTAGACGCCGCCGTCGAGCGAGTAGATGGTCGGCAGCGGGTCGCCCTCGTAGCGCAGTAGCCCGTACGGGTTGTCCTCCAGCACCAGCAGCTCGCGTTCGCGGGCCACCTCGACCAGCCGCCGCCGCCGCGGCAGCGACATCGTCACCCCGCCCGGGTTCTGGAAGCTCGGCACCGTGTAGACGAACTTCGGTCGTCGCCCCTCGCGCTCGAGGCGGTCGAGCGTCTCCTCGAGCAGGTCGACGCGCATCCCGTCGGAGTCCATGTCGATCTGGACGACGTTGGCCTGGTAGGCCTGGAAGGCGTTGAGCGCGCCGGGGTACGACGGGCCCTCGGCGACGATCGTGTCGCCGGGGTCGATCAGCGTCTTGGCGACGAGGTCGAGCACCTGCTGGCCGCCTGTGGTGACCATCACGTCGTCGGTGTCGACGGTCATCTCCTCGGCGGCCATCACGTCGGCGATGCACCGCTTGGTCTCGGCGAGGCCGTCGGTCGGCCCGTACTGCAGCGCGCGCGCGCACGACTCGTCGGCGATCCGTGCGGTCAGCTGGGCGAAGACGTCGGTCGGGAAGGTGGAGGTGTCGGGCAGGCCGCCGGCGAAGGAGATCACGTCCGGGCGGTCGCTCATCGCCATCAGGTCGCGCGTGGCAGAGGAGGTCATCACCCGGGTCCGGGACGAGAAGAGCCCGGCGTAGCGCTCGAGGTCGCGGCGCGTTGAGCGCTCGGGCGGTTTCGGTGGTGGGCTCATCGTCGGTCTCTCTTCGCCGTCTGCGACGGTCGTCCTCGCCGCTTGCCGCCGGGCGCTGCCCCGCGGTCGTCTATCGTCACGACGCTCAGCGTACCGACGCCGCAACGCACGATCGACCAATGAGCCTCGTCATGGACATCGGAACCGGGACCGGTCTGGCGGCCGCCAGCGGCACGCGCCCGTTCCTGCCGCCCCTGCTGACCGGAGTCCTCGCCCGCGCCGACGTCGGCATCGACTTCAGCGGCACCGACTGGGCGTTCCTCGAGAGCACCGGGTTCATGTTCGCGATCCTGCTGCTCGCGGTCGCTTGGTACATGGCCGAACGATCCGGCGCCCCCGAGCGGGCGATGCGCGGCTTCGGCCTCGCGCTGAGCGTCGTGCTGGGCGCGCTGCTGTTCGCGGGTGCGCTCGCCGCCGGCGGCCACAGCGCCATCCCGGGCCTGGTCGCCGGCGCGGCCGTCGCCGCGCTGGCCTTCGCGGCCGTCTACAGCCTGCTCGGCCGCACCGCCCGCCGGCTCGACGACGACGCCGCGCGCTTCCTCGTCCTCTACGCCGATGCGGTGGCGCTCGCGCTGACCGCGATCGCGATCTTCGTGGCGCCGCTGTCGTTCCTGGTGCTGATCGCCTTCGTGCTCATCCTGCTGCGCGGCCGCGCAGCCGCCGACCGCAAGTACGCGGGGCTGCGCATCCTGCGGTGAGCGGGCGCCCGCGCAAGCTGATCCTCGCGGTCATCGACGCGCTCAGCCCCGCCGCGCTCGACGAGGCGATCGCCGCCGGCACCGCGCCGGTCCTCGCCGAGCTGAGCGCGCGCGGCACCCACGTCCGCGACTGCGTGTCGACCTTCCCGTCGCTGACGCCGGTGGCGGCCTCGGCGATCACCACCGGTCTCGGCCCCGACGAGCACCTGATCCCGTCGATGAACTGGTACCACCGCGGCGAGGAGCGCTACGTCGAGTACGGCTCCTCGCTTTCGGCGACGCGCGCGTTCGGGGTCCTGCGCGCGCTCCAGGACACCGTCTACAACATGAACCTGGCCCACCTGGCCCCGGATCGGCGGACCGTATTCGAGGTCCTCGACGACGCGGGCCTGCGCACCGCCGGTACCACTTACCTGATCTACCGCGGCCGCCACCGCCACGAGCCGGCACGCGACTCCCCGTACCGGCGGATCGCCGAGGCGGCCCAGTTCCGCCACGCCGTATGGGGCCCGCGCGAGCTGTTCTACGCCGACCTCTTCGACACCCGCAACACCGGCTGCTCGTCGTCGCTGGGGATGCCCGGCCAGCGCGACCGCCACGCCGGCTGCGTCGGCGAGCACCTCGTCGAGCACGACCTGTTCGACTTCCTGCTGCTGTCGCTGCCCGACAACGACACCTACTCCCACAAGCACGGCCCGGCCGCCCAGCCGGTCTCGATCGCCGAGGCCGACCGCGCGCTCGACCGCATCGCCCGCGCGGCCGGCGGCCTCGACGCGCTGCTTGCCGACCACGCCGTGATCGCGATGTCCGACCACTCCCAGAGCGAGGTCGACCAGCCCGTCAACCTCGCCCACCACCTCGGCGACTGGCGGATCCTCGCGCCCAGCGACGCCGCTCCCGAGGAGGCCGAGCTGGCCGTCTGCCCCGGAGCGCGCTCGGCGATGGCCTACGTGCTCGACGGCCGGCGCCGTGGCCGCGCGCTGGAGCGCCTGACGCGCCAGTTGCGCGGGATCGAGGGCGTCGACCTGACCGCCTGGCTCGAGGGCGAGACTGCCGTGGTCGCCGGCCTCGACGGCGAGCTGCGCTTCGCGCCCGGCGGGAGCCTGACGGACGAGCGCGGCGCCAGCTGGACCGTCGACGGCGACCTCGACGTCGTCGACCTCGACAGCGCCGGCGGCCAGCTCCGCGGCGGCGACTACCCCGACGCGCTCGGTCGCCTCTGGTCGGCCCTGCGCTGCCCGCGCGCCGGCGACGCGATCGTCTCCGCCGCGCCCGGCTACGAGTTCGTCGACTGGGGCGGCTCTCACCACGAGGGCGGCGGCAGCCACGGCTCGCTGCACCGCTGGGACTCCCACGGCGTCCTGATCGCCTGCGGTGTCGAGGGCATGCCCGAGGAGCCGCGTCAGTGGCACCTGCGCGACGTCACCCCGCTGATTCTCGGCCACTTCGGGTTACCCTCGTAGGGTGGCCGATCAGCGACATCCCTCCGCGGGAGGGGGGCTGGAGCCGCCCGTGGCGGCGACCGCGCCGGCCCCGCCGCTGGCGCCGGGCGCCCGCCTGCGTGCCGGCGTGCGCAAGCGCCAGAACTGGCTTCAGCTGGCGAAGTTCTGCCTCGTCGGCGGCTCCGGCTACGTCGTCAACCTCGCGGTCTTCTCGCTCGCGGTCGAGGTCGGCCACCTCCACCACCTGGTGGCCGCTACTCTCGCCTTCCTGGTCGCGGTGACCAACAACTTCTGGTGGAACCGTCACTGGACATTCCGCGCTCGCGAAGGCAATGCGGGCTTCCAAGCGGTCCGCTTCCTGACCGTCAGCGTCGGCGCGTTCCTGTTCGCGGCGGCGGTCCTCGAGCTGTTGGTCAATGGCGCCGGAATGCGGGAGATCCCGGCGCAGGCGATCGCCATCGTCGTCGCCACCCCGCTGAACTTCGTCGGCAACAAGATCTGGAGCTTCGGGTCCGGCGACTGGCGCTCCTGACGGCGGCGGTCGTCGCGCTCGCGGCGGCCCTGCTGGCCTTCGCCGCCCCAGTCGCAGCCGCCCCGGAGCTGCGCACCCCCGACTCCCAGACGGTCGCTCCCGACGGTTACGAGCTGACCGCCGAGCGGGCGATCGCGATCGCCCGGCGGTCGCCGACGATCCGCGACGCCGGCCGTGGGCGTGACGACTTCCGGCCCGCCGCCTACACGCGCGGCCCCGGCCAGTGGCAGGTGAGCTTCTTCGAGGGCGGCCGCGAGGTGGCCCAGGCGCGGATCGACGACGGCCTCCGCGCCGTGACCGAGGCCTGGACCGGCCACCAGGTGGCGTGGTCGATGGCGCGCGGCTACGAGGGCGCCTTCGGCCGCACGCTCAACGCCCCCTACGTCTGGATACCGCTCTGTCTGCTGTTCCTGGCGCCGTTCATCGACCCCCGACGGCCGCTGCGGATGCTCCACCTCGACCTGCTCGTGCTGCTCGCCTTCGGCTTCTCGCACTACTTCTTCAACCGCGGCGAGATCGGCGTCTCGGTGCCGCTGGTCTATCCGGTGCTCGCCTACCTGCTGGCACGGCTGCTGTGGGTCGGCGCGCGCCGGCGTGAACGGCCCGGGTCGCTGATCCCTGTCGTACCACTGGCCTGGGTGGCGCTGGCGATCGTCTTCCTGACCGCGTTTCGGGTCGGCCTCAACGTCGTCGACTCCAACGTCATCGACGTTGGCTACGCGGGCGTGATCGGGGCCGACCGGATCGCCGACGGCGACGGCCTCTACGGACCCGGCTTCGCCGACGACGTCGAGCACGGCGACACCTACGGTCCGCTCACCTACCTCGCCTACGTTCCGTTCGAGCAGGCGATGCCCTGGAGCGGCAGCTGGGACGACCTGCCCGCCGCCCACGGCGCCGCGGTCGCCTTCGACCTGCTCACGCTGGCCGCCCTGATGCTGCTCGGGCTGCGGCTGCGGCCGGGGCGGGCCGGACGCGAGCTGAGCGTCGCGCTCGGCTTCGCGTGGGTCAGCTACCCGTACGCGATCTTCGCGCTGCAGACCAACTCCAACGACACGCTCGTCGGACTGCTGACGGTCGCGGCGCTGCTCGCGCTGACGCTCGACCCGGCGCGGCGCGGGCTGTCCGCGGCGGCGCGTGGGGCGGCGATCGGGCTGGCCGCGGCCGCGAAAATCGCGCCGCTTGCGCTGGCGCCGCTGTTCGCGACCGCCGGCTCGGGCTCTCGCCGCTCGCGGCTCGGCGGGGCCCTCCTCTTCTCCGCCGTGCTGGCCGTGGTGCTGGTGGCGCTGTTCGCGCCGTTCGTGCCCGACGGCGGCCTGCGCGAGATCTACGACCGCACGCTCGGCTACCAGGCCTCGCGCCGCTCGCCGTTCAGCGTCTGGGGCCAGCTCGACGGCGGCGAGACCTACCGCTCGATCGTCTCCGGCCTGGCGGTGCTGCTCGCGCTCGCGGTCGCGTTGGTTCCGCGCAGCAAGTCGCCGGCCCAGGTCGCCGGACTCGGGGCGGCGGTGCTGATCGCCGTCCAGCTGGCGGCGTCGCACTGGTTCTACCTCTACGTCGTCTGGTTCTTCCCGCTCGCGGCGGTGGCGCTGCTGATGGCGGCGGGCGGCGCGGCACGCCCGCCGGAGTCAGAGCTCGGCCGGCTCGAGGATCTGGACGATCGAGAGGGCCCGGCCGTCGGCGTCGGCCTCGACGAGCGCGCCGTTGAGCCACGGGTCCTCTGACGAGGTCTCGAACTTCACCTGGGTCATCGTCAGGAACCGCTCGAGGGCGAGCTCGCGCTTGACTCCGATCACTCCGCCGCGCGGGCCGGTCATGCCGACGTCGGTGCAGTAGGCGGTCCCGCCGGGCAGCACGCGCGCGTCGGCGGTCGGGACGTGGGTGTGGGTGCCGAGGCATGCGGTTACGCGGCCGTCGACGTGCCAACCCATCGCGACCTTCTCGCTCGTCGCCTCGGCGTGCATGTCGATCAGCACGTGGTCGGCGCGGCCGCGCAGGTCGGCGAGCGCGGCGTCGGCCTCGGCGAACGCCGAGCGGGCGGCCTCGACGAACAAGCTGCCCGAGAGGTTGACCACGCCCAGCTTCAGCGGCCCGTTCTCGACGACGGTGACGCCGCGGCCGGGGCTGGCGCGCGGATAGTTGGCCGGTCGCACGATCCGCGACTCGGTGTCGAGGTACTCGTAGACCTCGCGGTGGCGGAAGGCGTGGTTGCCGAGGGTGATCGCGTCGACGCCGCGCTCGAGCAGCTGGCGGGCGATCTTGGCGGTGATGCCGACGCCGCCGGCCGCGTTCTCGGCGTTGACGACGACGAAGTCGGGCTGGTGGCGCTCGCGCAGGGCCGGCAGCAGTGCGGCGAGGGTCCGCCGGCCGATGCCGCCCACGACGTCTCCGACGAACAGGAGCTTCATGGCGCCAGTCTCCCACGGGTGGGCTACCGTGCCAGCGGTGACGGTGGCGATCGCGGCCGAGGGGGTGTCGAAGCGGTTCGGCGAGCGGCCGGCGCTGCGTGACGTGTCGCTGGCGGCGGCGCCCGGAGAGCTGGTGGCGATCATCGGGCCCAACGGCGCCGGCAAGACGACCCTGCTCTCGATCCTCGCCGGCATCCAGCGCCCCGACGGCGGCACGGTCAGCCGCCCGCCGCGCGAGGTCGGCTGGGTGCCCCAGCAGGCGGCGCTCTACTCGAAGCTCACCGTCGCCGAGAATCTGCGCCTGTTCGCCCGCCTCGAGCGCCACGGCGACCCCGAGGCCGCGGTTGCCGAGATGCTCGCGCTGACGGGCCTCGCCGACCGCGCCGGCGACCGCGCCGGCGCGCTGTCGGGCGGCAACCGCCAGCGCGTGAACATCGCGATCGGGCTGCTCGGCCGCCAGGAGGTGCTGCTGCTGGACGAGCCGTCGGCGGCGCTCGACCCGCGCCAGCGCGCGCGGGTCTGGGAGTTCGTGCTCGACCTCGCGCGGCGCGGCACGACGGTCGTCTACTCGACCCACGACCTCGGCGAGGCGGCCCGCCACGCCGACCGGGTCGTGGTGCTCGCCGACGGCGAGATCGTCTTCGAGGGGTCGCCACCGGCGCTGCAGGCCGCGGTGGCGTCCGACGGCGTCGGCGAGCGGGACTTCGAGGAGGCGTTCGTCGCCTTCCTGCGCGAGCGGGGCCACTGAGAGTGCGCTGGCTGCTGCTCAAGGACCTGCGGATCCTCGGCCGCTCGCCGGCGCTGGTCGCGCTGCTCGTCCTCTATCCGGTGGTGGTCTCGGTGTTGATCGGGCTGGCGCTGTCGGCCGGGCCGGACAAGCCGCGCGTCGCCTACGTGAGCCTCGTCGACGAGGACGCGGCCCCGCTGGAGATCGGCGGCCGCGACGTCGACCTGTCGCGCTACGAGGGGCTGCTGTTCGACGCGATCGACCCGGTCGACGTGGACTGCGACGGCCTCTCCGACCAGCAGTGCCGCGACGCGGCGGTGGCCACGGTCGAATCGGGCGAGGCCGTCGCAGCGCTGATCGTGCCGCCGGACTTCACCGACCGGCTCGGTGGCCTGCAGTCGCTGGCCACCGGCGGGCCGCCGACCGTCGAGGTCGTCTACGACGCTGACGACCCGGTGCGCGCCCAGTACGTCGAGGACACGATCGCCGCCCAGCTGCGCGAGGCGAACCTGGCGCTGACGACGCGGTTCACCGAGACCGGGCTGCGCTACCTCGACCTGATCGTCTCCGGTGGCACCGTCGACGTGCCGCTGCTGGAGGACATCGAGATCCTCGGCCTCGAACGGGCGGAGGAGATCGTCCGGCGCGCGCGTCCCCAGGTCGACGCCGCGGCGCGCGCCGAGCTCGACGAGGTGATCCGCTTCTCGGAGCTGGCGCGTGAGAACCTCGACTTCTCGGCCCCGCTGCTGCGCGCGGTCCGCGAGCCGATCCGCATCGAGCAGACCCCGCTGCGCGGGGCGGGCACGTCACTGAGCGCCTATGCGATCGCGGTGGCGGTCGCTGTCTCGCTGATGCTCGTCGCGCTGCTGCTGGCCGCGGGTGCGCTCGCCCTCGAGCGAGAGGAGAACGCGTACGCGCGGCTGGTGCGCGGGCCGGTGTCGCGGATCGGGCTGCTGGCCGAGAAGTCGGCGCTGGCGGCGGTCTGCGCGGGGTTGCTGGCGCTGGCGCTGTTGGCCGGGCTGGAGCTGTTCGTGAATCTCGACTGGGCCCGGTTCCCGCTCTGGCTGGCGGCGCTGGCACTCGCCGGGCTGGCGTTCGGGGCGGTCGGGGTGGCGGTCGGCGCGGTCGCACGCGACGTGCGGGCGGCGTCGCTGCTGTGCGTGATGGCGGCGCTGCCGCTGGCGTTCCTGGCGCTGGTGCCGTCGGGCTCGGTGTCACCGGCGCTGTACGACGCGACCCGGGTAGTCAGCGCCGCGTTCCCGTTCGGCCCGGCGCTCGATGCCCTCGACGCGGCGCTCAACGGCGCCGGCGAGCTGCTCGGGCCGCTCGCCCACCTGGCCGGTCTGGCGGTCGTCTACGGCGGGTTGGCCCGCCTCGCCCTCACCCGCTTCGCCTGACTGCGGGCCGGTCGGGGCCCCGTGCTGCGCGAGTTGCGGCCGCTGGCTCGCCGCAACTCTGGATCCAGCCCTTCCGGTAGACCGCGATCACGGGCTAGAGTCGCGCCGTGGCCCACATCGACCGTCGCTCCTTCATCGCCGGATCGGCCGCCGGAGTCGCGGCGGCCGCGCTGCCCGTCGAGGGTCTCGCCAGCACGGCGAGCCAGCTGCTCGGCGAGGCTTCGATCTCCAACCGCGCCCTACGGGCGCTGCGCGCCTCGGTGCGCGGACCGGTGATGGCGCGCGGCAGCCGCGGCTACGCCTCCACCCGCCTGGTCTACAACGAGCGCTTCGACGGCGTCCGCCCGCAGGCGGTCGTCGAGCCGCTGAACGTGCGCGACGTCCAGGCGGTCGTCCAGTGGGCGCAGCGGTTCGGGGTGCGGATCGTCGCCAAGGGCGGCGGCCACTCATACGCCGGCTACTCGACGATCGCCAACGGGATCGTCGTCGACCTGCGCCGGATCGCCGGCGTGTCGCCGAAGTCGCGCAACACCCGCGCGAACGTCGGCGCGGGCGCCCAGCTGATCGACGTCTACTCGGCGCTGTCGCGGCGCGGGGTTACGGTCCCGGCCGGCTCCTGCCCGTCGGTCGGCGTCGGCGGCCACGCGCTCGGCGGCGGCATGGGCCTCGCCGGTCGCCGCTTCGGCCTGCTCTCGGACAACATCACGGCGCTGACGATCGTCACCGCCGATGGCCAGATCCGCCGCGTCGACCGCAACGACAACCCCGACCTCTTCTGGGCCTGCCGCGGCGGCGGGGGCGGCAACTTCGGGATCGTCACCGGCTTCCAGTTCCGCACCCACCGCGCGCGCAGCGCCGCCTGGTTCAACATCGTCTGGCCGTGGGCGGCGGCGAGCGAGGCGCTCGACGAGTGGCAGCGGCTGCTGCCCGCCGCGACGCCCGACCTCACCGCGATCTTCCACCTGACCACCAACGCCGGCGGTCCGCCGACGGTCAGCTGCGACGGGCAGTTCTTCGGCTCGGAGGCCCAGCTGCGGGCGACGATCGCTCCGCTGCTGCGCCACGGCGCCCAACTGTCGATCGGCACCCAGGCCTACCTGCCGCTGATGCTGCGCTGGGCCGGCTGCCTCGGCTCGCCGCTGCGCTCCTGCCACACCGTCCACACCAGCCGGGGCGGGACCCTTCCCCGGGCCGCTTTCTACGCGAAGTCCGACTACGTCGACGAGCCGCTGTCGGCGGACGGCCGGCGGACCGCGATCGACTGGATCGACCGCCGCAACTCCGATCCGTCGCTCGGCTCGGGCGCGCTGCTGCTCGACTCCTACGGCGGCACGCTGAACCGGCCCAAGCCGGGCGCGACGGCGTTCGTCCACCGCGACGAGCTGTTCTGCATCCAGTACGGCGCCTACTTCGAGGGCGGTGCCGCCAAGCGCGCCAGCCAGTCCTGGATCAACGGCGCCCACCGCGCGATGCGCCCTTACGTCTCCGGCCAGGCCTACCAGAACTACATCGACGCCGGCCTCGAGGGCTGGCAGCAGGCCTACTACTCCACCAACCTCCCGCGCCTGCGCCAGATCAAGAAGAAGTACGACCCCGACTTCTTCTTCCGCTTCCGTCAGGCGATCCCGCCGGCGTCATGACCCGCCCGCCGCTGGTCGGCGGCCCGCGGCGCGACTACCCTGACGGCGTGGCGCCGAACACCGACCGCGCCGCGCGCCCCTCCGAGCGCGCGCCCTCCCACGTCCGCGACCCGCTCGCCAACCGCGCGGCCGTCCTCGCCGCCCGCCGCCGCCCGATGTCCGAGCGCCTCGAGCTTGCCCTCTCCTGGAACGCCGTGGCGGCCGAGCTGCGCGACAACCTCGGCGACCGACGTCGCTGAGCGCATGTCGCGGTTCGACGCGCGTGAGCTGTTCGCCGCGCTCGCCCGCCACGGGGTCGAGTACGTAACCGTCGGCGGGATCGCGATGCAGGCACACGGCGCCCAGCGCATGACCCTGGACCTCGACATCGCGATCACCGCCTCGCGCGACAACCTGGACCGTCTCGCCGCGGCCCTCCTCGACGTCGATGCCCGGATCCTCGGGCCGGACGGCTCGCGATCTCGATCGGTCCCGGACGCAGCGCTGCTCGGGGCGAGCGACCAGTGGCACCTGGTCACCGCCCACGGTCCGCTCGACGTGATCACCGTGCCAGCTCACCTGGGCCCGTTCTCCGTGTTGCGCGACCGGGCCCTCGAGACCTCGCTCGGCGACCTGACCGTGCCGATCGCCCACCGTGAGGACCTCCTCCGGATGAAGCGCGCCGCCGGCCGCCCCCAGGATCTCGCCGACATCGAGCTGCTCGAGTCGCTCGACGACGCCTGAGCGACTCGCCTCAGCCGTAGCTCTTGCGCCTGAACACGTCGCGGGAGAGGGAGTCGACGCGGTCGAGGAAGAGGATGCCGTCGAGGTGGTCGATCTCGTGGAGGAGGCAGCGGGCCTCGAAGGCGTCGGTCTCGACCAGACGGGGCGCGGCGGTCACGGTGCCGTCGTCGCGGATGGTGAGCTCGTCGGCCTCGACGGCGATCGTCGTCGCGCGGCGGACGTTGGCGGTCAGGTGGGGGATGCTGAGGCAGCCCTCGCGCGCGACCTCGCCGCCGGAGGCCTCGATCGTGCGCGGGTTGGCCAGCAGCAGCAGCCCGCTCTCGGTCTGCGCCTTGCGGTGGCCGGTCACGTCGACGGCGACGATCCGCGTCAGCGCGCCGATCTGCGGCGCGGCGATCCCGACGCAGTGGCCGAAGGAGCGCATCGTGTCGAGCAGGTCGCGGGCGGCAGCTGCCGTCGCCGGGTCGTCGGGGCGGACCGGCTCGGCGACGGTCTTCAGCGCCCGGTGCGGGTAGAGCAGCACCTCACCGACGGCCACGGCCCGCCCCTACAGCTCGTCGCCGCCGAGCTCGCGCAGGCTCACCTCGACGACCTCGCTGGCCGCGATCTCGGCGAGCGCCGCGTCGAGCGCCGCGGTCTGAAGCTCAGCGGGCGCGGCGACCTCGATCGTGAGCGCATACAGCGCCGCCTCGCCGTCGCTCTCGGCGAGGCGGGTCTGCAGGTCGGTGATGTTCGCCCCCTGCTCGGCCAGCACCCGCGCCGCGTGGTGGACGATCCCCGGATGGTCGACGCCGTAGATCGACACCAGGTGCGTCGGCTCGGCCGGGGCCTCGACGGCATGGGGCTCGACGGCGCTCAGCGTCAGCGCCTCGAGGCCCAGGTCGGCCGCCGCCGCGTCGAGGTCGGCCTTCAGCGAGCGGCGGTCGGCGCCCTCCGGCAGTCCAAGAACCAGCGTCATCGCGAAGTGGCCGCGCAGGATCGCCATCCGCGAGTCCTCGACGTTGACGCCGTGGCGCAGCAGCACCGCGGTCGTCGCGGCGACGATCCCGGGCCGGTCGCGGCCGACCGCCGACAGGGCTAGCTGGGCCATCCGGTCGAGCATATGCCCCCGCGCAAGCCGTCCACGACCGCGCCCTACACTGACCGGGATGGCCTTCCCCGCCACCCGCATGCGCCGGCTGCGCGCCAGCGGTGTGTTGCGCGACCTCGTACGCGAGACCGAGCTGGCGCCCTCCCACCTCGTCCAGCCGCTGTTCGTCGAGCTGGGCACCGACAGGCGCACGCCGGTCGAGACGATGCCGGGCGTCGAGCGCCTGTCGATCTCCCACGCCGTCGAGGAGGCCGGCGAGCTGGCCGACCGCGGAGTGCCCGCGGTGCTGCTGTTCGGCGTTCCCGCCGAGAAGGACGCGCACGGCTCCGGCGCCTACGACGACGAGGGCGTCGTCCAGCTCGCGGTCCGTGCGATCAAGGACGCCCACCCCGGGCTGGTCGTGATGACCGACGTCTGCCTCTGCGGCTACACCTCGCACGGCCACTGCGGCATCGTCCGCCCGGACGGCTCGGTCGACAACGACGTGACGCTCGAGCTGCTCGCCAAGACCGCGATCTCGCACGCCCGCGCCGGCGCCGACGCGGTCGCCCCGAGCGACATGATGGACGGCAGGATCGGCGCCCTGCGCGGCCAGCTCGACGGCGAGGGCCTCGAGGACACCCCGATCGTCGCCTACTCGGCCAAGTACGCCTCGGCCTTCTACGGCCCGTTCCGCGAGGCGGCCGACTCCGCTCCCGCGTTCGGCGACCGTCGCACCTACCAGATGGATCCCGCCAACTCCGACGAGGCGGTCCGCGAGGCGCTGCTCGACGCCGAGGAGGGCGCCGACGTGCTGATGGTCAAGCCGGCGCTGCCCTACCTCGACGTGATCGCCCGCGTCAAGGACGCCACCGGACTGCCCGTCGCCGCCTACAACGTCAGCGGCGAGTACTCGATGATCAAGGCCGCCGCCGCGGCGGGCGCGCTCGACGAGCGGGCCGCGGTGCTCGAGACGCTCACCGCGATCCGCCGCGCCGGCGCCGACATCGTCATCACCTACCACGCCCGAGACGCCGCCGAGTGGCTTCGCTGAGGGAGACCGGCGCGATCCCGAAGGTGCGCAGCCGTCGGGACGGCGCGGCCGTCCCCCTCGACGACGTCGACAAGCGGCTGCTCAACCTGATGCAGGGCAGCTTCCCGATCGCCGAGCGTCCCTACGCGCACGTCGCCGGCGCCGCCGGGGTCACCGAGGAGGAGGTGCTGCGCCGCGTCCAGCGGCTGCTGGACGAGCGGATCGTCCGCCAGGTGACCCCCATCTTCGACACGCGCGTGCTGGGTTACAGCTCGATGCTCGTGGCGGCCAAGGTCGACCCGGAGAACCCTCACCGCGCCGCGAAGGTCGTCAACTCCCACCCGGGCGTGTCGCACAACTACCTGCGCAACCACGACTTCAACATGTGGTTCACGATCGCCACCGAGCCCGGGTCGAAGCTCGGTCTGGAGGGGACGCTCGACGTGCTGGCGCAGCTGACCGGCGCCGAGTCGGTGCGCCAGCTGCCGACGGTCAAGCTGTTCAAGATCCGGATGGACCTCGAGATGGAGAAGGGGACCGCCGACCTCGCCTCCGCCGGGGTGGCCGAGGACCCGATCGAGCCCGAGTCGATCGAGCCGACCGAGCTCGACGTCGCGGTCATCCGCGCGCTGCAGGGTGACATGCCGGTGGTTCCCGAGCCCTATGCGCCCGCGGCGGCCGAGCTGGGGATGGCGCAGGGCGAGCTGCTCGCCGCGCTCGAGTCGCTGCGCGAGCGCCGGGCGCTGCGCCGCGTCGCCGCGATCCTCTACCACCGCCGCGCCGGCTTCTCGGCCAACGGGATGGGCGTCTGGGCGATCCCCGAGGAGCGGATCATGAGCTCGCGCCGCGGATGGCCTCCTTCCGCGGCATCTCCCACTGCTACCAGCGGCCCACCTACGCCGACTGGCACTACTCGGTCTTCACGATGGCCCACGGCCGCTCGAAGGAGGAGTGCGACTCGATCCTCGACTCGATCGCCGCCGACACGGGCATCGAGGACCGCAGCACCCTCTACTCCTCCACCGAGTTCAAGAAGATCCGGCTGCTCTACTTCACCGACGACCACCGTCGCTGGGAGGCCGAGCACGGCGCCTGAGCCGTTCCGGGGACGCGCGGCCGGTTCGTGCGGTCAGTCGCGCCGTGGCTCCGGGAGCCGGTCGGCGATCCAGTCGGTGAGCGTCCTGACGTAGGTCGCGGTGAGGTGGACGCGGTCGCGGTAGACGAGCACGTCGCCGATCACCGCCGGGCAGATCCGGCCCGGGCAGGCGATCGGGTTCACGTCCACCCGCGCGACGCCGGCCCGCCGCGCGCCGCGCACGACATAGTTGGCGTACGGCGCCGAGCCGCGCGGGAAGGCGCAGCGGTCCAGCCGGGAGAGGTTCGCGCGCACGCAGCTCGGCGGGTCCTTCGGCGCCCGCGGCGGGTTGACGAGCACCGCGACGCGGCGGTCGCGCTCGGAGATCCGCCGTAGCGTCCGGATCCAGGCGCGGCGCAGGATCGGGCGGCTCGCCGCCTGGCTGAGCCGCTCGCCACGCGCGATCACGTCGTAGGCGACGCTCGAGCTGGTGACCACCAGCGCCGGGTCGATCCGCTCGAGCCGCCTCAGCGCCCGCTCGCGCCAGCGGTCGCAGCGGTAGGCGTAGTGCACGGTCATCGGTGGGCAGCCGGCGCGGCTGAGACCGACCAGCCGCCAGCCGCGCTGCTGGGCGATCGCGTCGAGGGCCGGGAAGTGCTGCATCACCTTCGAGTCGCCGTAGACGACCACGGTCGGCGTGCGGTCGGGAGCTCCGTGGACGCAGGTCAGCGGCGCGTCGGGCCGGCCGCGGATCGGGCATCCGGCGGGCCGGCCGCGGTCGCCGCGCGCCTTCGCCGGGTCGGGGACCACCGCATCCGCGGACTGCTGGATGGTCGGCGGGGTGTCGGCCTCCACGGAGACCGCGACCAGCAGCGTCGCCGCCGCGACCAGCAGCGGGGTGAGCAGGCGTCGGCGGGGTCTCAGCGCAGACGCCTCGCCAGGAAGTCGAGCGAGGTTCCGAGCACGGCCGGCGAGTAGTGCGGCGCGTGCAGCCGTCCGGGCACCAGCAGTAGCTGGCGTGGCGCGCCCGCGAGTCGCAGCCGGGCGGCCATCCGGCGCGCCTGGTCGGCGGGGACCAGCTCGCGGCGCGAGTTGACGATCAGCAGCGGCGGGTCGCCCCCGCCGGCGTGGGTGAGCGGCGAGGCGGCGGCGGCGCGGCGTGGGCAGGGCGCGCAGCCGAGGTAGCCCGCGATCTTGGCCTGCAGCCGCCGGCGCAGCTTCGGGGCGGCGAGGTCGAACGGCGCCGACCACGTCACCACGGCGTCGAGCTGGCCGGGGCGGGTGGTCGCGACGAGCGCGGCGAGGTGGCCGCCGGCCGAGCTGCCCAGGGCGCCGACGTGGTCGGGGTCGGCGCCGATCCGGCGGGCGTTGGCCCGCACCCAGTCGATCGCGCCCGTCAGCTCGCCGCTCTGGCGCGGGAAGCCGGGTCGCCCGGGCGCCGTGAGCGTGTAGTTGACGTTGACGGCGACCATTCCGGCGTCGGCGACCGCCCGTGCCACGTGGCCGATCGCGGCCTTGTCGCCGGCGCTCCAAGCGCCGCCGTGGACGACCATCACCGCGGGGCGCGCGCCAGCGGCGGCGGGACGGTGGACGTCGAGCACCGGGCCGCCCGGCGCGAGGTAGGGGATGTCGCGCAGCACCGGTGCGGGGCGGGTGCGGGCGGCGCGCACAGGGGTCTCGCCGGCCGTGACGGCGGCTGCGCTCGCGGTCGAGGCGTCGGCGGTGGCGCGCGGGCCGTCGCCCGGCCCGGGCGGGAGCGCGCCGACGAGCGCCAGGCCGGCGACGGCGGCGGCCGCGCCGGCGAGCAGTCCGAGCCGGTCGCGGGTGTCGGTCGGGAGGGGCATCGGGAAGTCCAGAACACGGCGACGGACCCCGAGTTCCGGCGCGGTCGGTCAGGATGTCCGGCGTGGCCCCCTCCGACCGTCGCTCCGCCGAGCTGTTCGCCCGCGCCTCGGGCCTGCTGCCGGGCGGGGTCAACTCCCCGGTGCGGGCGATGCGCTCGATCGGCCGCGACCCGATCTTCGTCGCTTCCGGCGCGGGCGCCGAGCTGACCGACGTCGACGGGCGCTCCTACATCGACTACGTCTGCTCCTGGGGGCCGCTGATCGCCGGCCACGCCCACCCGAGCGTCGTCGAGGCGGTGAGCGCCGCCGCCGCGCACGGCACGAGCTTCGGCGCGCCGACCGAGGCCGAGGTGGAGATCGCCGCCGCGATCGTCGACCGGGTGCCCTCCGCCGCGATGGTCCGGATGGTCAACTCCGGCACCGAGGCGGCGATGAGCGCGATCCGTCTCGCCCGCGCGGCGACCGGGCGCGAGAAGCTGCTGAAGTTCGCCGGCGGCTACCACGGCCACGTCGACGGCCTGCTCGCCGAGGCCGGCTCCGGCCTGGCGACCGCTGGGATTCCCGCCAGCCCGGGCGTCCCGGCCGCCCAGGCCGCGGCCACGGTGATCGTCCCCTGGAACGATCGCGAGGCGGTGGCCGCCGCGCTCACCGAGCACGAGGTCGCCGCGGTCCTCGCCGAGCCCTACCCCGCCAACATGGGCCTCGTCCCGCCCGCGGGGGCGCGCGGCGCCGACGGCGGGCCGTCCGGCGAGCCGTTCCTCGCCTTCCTGCGCGAGCAGGCCGACGCCAACGGCGCGCTGCTGGTCTTCGACGAGGTGATCACCGGCTTCCGCGTCGGCCGTGGCGGGGCGCAGGAGCGCGAGCGCGTCGCCCCCGACCTGACGGTGCTCGGCAAGGTGATCGGCGGCGGCGTCCCGGCCGCCGCCTACGCGGGCTCCCGCGAGCTGATGGAGCGGGTGGCCCCGGCCGGCGACGTCTACCAGGCCGGCACCCTGTCGGGCAACCCGCTCGCGACCGCTGCGGGCCTCGCCACGCTCGCCCTGCTCGGGGCCCCCGCCTATGCCCGGCTGGAGGAGATCGCCGCACGGCTTGCGGCCGGGCTGCGGGCGGCCGCGGCCGATGCCGGCGTCCCGGTCCACGTCAGCCACGCCCCGGGCCTGCTGACCGTCTTCTTCCACGACGGCCCGGTCGCCTCCTACGCCGACGCCCGCGCCGCCGACACCGATCGGTTCGCCGCCTTCTGTCGCGCGATGATCGATCGCGGCGTCTATCTCCCGCCGGCCCAGTTCGAGGCCTGGTTCCCCTCGCTCGCCCACACCGACGCGCAGCTCGACCGGACGCTCGCCGCCGCCGCCGAGGCGTTCGCGGAGGTCGCTCGGTGAGCGCGCTGGCCGAGGTCGTTGCGGCAGTCGATCCGGCGCTGGCCGAGTACGCGGTCGCCGATCCGGGGGCCGACCGCTTCGCCGACGTGGTGGCCGATCCTGTCCGCCTGCTCACGCTCGAGGCGGTCCACGAGGGTGCGCTGCTGCACTACGGCGAGCCGCGCGCGTTCGCTGGGATGGACTCCGACCTGCGCCTGCTCGCCGGCGACGCCCTCTACGCGCTCGGACTGAGCCGGGTGGCCTCGGGGGGCGACCTCGAGGCCGTCGCGGTGCTGGCCGACCTGATCGCCGAGGTGGCTCGCGCGGAGGCCGAGCGGGACCCGTCCGCGGCCGCCGCTATCTGGGCGCAAGGCGCGCGGCGCCTCGCCTAATTACAATCTCGCGCCGCGAGGCCCCGGACGGCTCGCGCCCCCAAGACCCAGAGCCCTTGGCCGACCTCCCCGACAAGCACACGCGCAAGTCGCGCTACACCGCCGAGCGGGGCACGCCCGGCGCATTCGAGGGGGAGACCGTCACCCGCCGCGGCCTGATGACCGGTGGAGCCCTCGCCGCGGGCGGCATCGCCAGCGCCGCGTTCGGCCTCCCGGCCCTCGGCTTCGCGCTCGGCCCGATGTTCGAGCGCGCCGCCCCCGAGACGTGGCAGGACGTCGGCGGCGAGGCCGACTTCAACGACGAGACCTACGTCCCGGTCGTCATGAATCTGGTGCCGTCGATCGGCGAGGCGGGCAAGACCACGGTCTACGTCCGCCGCTTCAACGTCGGTCGCGACGCCGAGCGCAACTCCGACCTGCCCTATGTCGCGATCTCGACCCGCTGCGCCCACCTCGGCTGCCCGGTCCGCTACATCCAGGCCTCGCAGCGGTTCGTCTGCCCGTGCCACGGCGGCGTCTACGACTTCGAGGGCAAGGTCGACGGCGGGCCGCCCGTCCGCCCGCTCGACCGCTTCTACACGCGCGTGCGCGGTGGCCGGGTCGAGGTCGGTGACCGCTTCTCGGTCAACTCCGAGCTGGAGCGCTTCCCGCATCCGCGCGATCCCTCCAACCACATCGACGGGCTGTGGCAGTACCTCTACCCCGGTAGGCCGAGCACATGAGCCTCGTTCCGAAGTTCCTGCGGCCGGCCCCTCCGCGTCCGGCCGAGCGCGACGGCGCGGCCCCGACGCCCGCCCAGCGCGCGAAGGCCAACGCGGCCGAGGGCGGCGCGGGCCTCGTCGGCTACCTCGACGAGCGCACCGGCGCCAGCCCGTTCCTGCGCGGCTTCCTCTTCCGCAAGGTTCCCAAGGGCACCAACTGGTTCTACACCTTGGGCTCGGCGACGATGTTCGCCTTCGTCTCCCAGGCCGTCACCGGCGTCTTCCTGGCGATGTACTACAACCCGGATCCGACGCGCGCCTACACGTCGGCCGCCCACATCACCAACGACGTCTTCCTCGGGGAGCTGGTGCGCGGCATGCACCGCTGGGGCGCGACGGTGATGATCGTCCTGATCTTCCTCCACATGGGTCGAACGTTCGTGTTTGGGGCCTACAAGTATCCGCGCGAGCTGAACTGGGTGATCGGCGTGGTGCTGATCGTCTTGACCCTGATGATGGGCCTCACGGGCTACCTGCTCCCGTTCGACCAGCGGTCGTTCTGGGCGACGGTCGTCGGCGTCAACATCAACGCGTCCGGCCCGATCATGGGGCCGTACCTGGCCGACTTCATGCGCGGCGGGGCCGAGTTCGGCGAGAGCACGCTGAGTCGGTTCTATGCGATGCACATGATGTTGATCCCGGGCCTCATCGGTGCCCTGATCGGTGCCCATCTCTACCTCGTGTCGAAGCTCGGCACCAGCGCCCCGCCGTGGCTGAAGGCCGAGAAGAAGTCGCTCAAGCGCGAGGAGATCTGAGGTGAACCGGCGCGAGAAGGAGGAGTACCTCCGCGAGTACTCCATCCTGAAGAGCCAGGGCAAGCCGTTCTTCCCGTACGCCGTCGCCAAGGACGGCGCCATGGCCTGCGTGACGATGGCGGTCATCATCCTGATGGCGGTCCTCTTCGGAGCCGAGCTCGGCCCGAAGGCGGACCCCACCACGACGACCTACTCGCCGCGGCCGGAGTGGTACTTCTTCTTCCTGTTCGAGCTGCTGCGGGTCGTCAAGCCGCCGGCGCTGGTCTTCCTGGCCACGATCGGCATCCCGACGATCTGCCTGATGCTGCTCCTGCTGCTGCCGTTCTACGATCGCAACGCCGAGCGCCATCCGCTCAAGCGGCCGATCGCGATGATCGGCGCCGTGGCGACGGTCGCCGCGATGGGCTACCTCACCGTCCTCGGCGCGCTCGCCGGTCCGCCGAGCCAGGTCGACATCTACGTCGCGCCGGAGTACGAGCGCGGCGCCGAGGTCGCGGCGTCCGCCGGCTGCCTGGGCTGCCATCGGATCGGCCACAACGGCAACACGCTCGGTCCTGACCTGACCGAGATCGGCGACCGCCTCGGCCGCGACGCGATCGCCCGGACCCTGGTCAACCCGACGGCGCCGATGCCCTCCTACGAGGCGCTGCGCGAGAGCGACCCCGAGCAGTTCAACCAGCTCGTCGACTTCATCGCCTCGTTGCGCGCGGACAACCCGCACAGCGAGCCTGAGGGCGGCGGCGGCTCCGGTCACTAGGCGGCTGCGGTGAGCGGCGGCAGCCCCGCCAGCGGCACGCTCCCGGAGGGACAGGTCCGGGCGATGTTCGACCGCATCGCCCGCGTCTACGACCGGATGAACTCGGTGATGACCGCCGGCATGGATGCCCGCTGGCGCGGTCGTGCGGCGGACCTCGCGGCCGTCGGCCACGGGGATCGTGTGCTCGACGTCGCCACCGGCACCGGCGACCTGGCGATCGAGCTGGCCGGCCGTGTCGGTCCGTCGGGCGAGGTCGTCGGCCTCGACTTCTCCGAGGGCATGCTCGACCTCGCTCGCGCGAAGGCTCCCGGCATCCGCTTCGATCAGGGCAGCGCGCTCGAGCTTCCCTACTCCGACGGGGAGTTCGCGGCCGCCACAGTCGCCTTCGGCGCCCGCAACTTCTCCGATCCCGGCCAGGGGCTGGCGGAGATGCGCCGCGTCGTGCGGCCCGGCGGCCGGGTGGTCGTCCTGGAGATCACGACTCCCCAGCGGCCGCCGCTGTCGTGGTTCTTCCGGCTCTGGTTCGACCGCGTGGTCCCCGCCCTGGGCCAGATCGCCGGCGACTCCGACGCCTACACCTACCTGCCCAGCTCGGTGCGTCGCTTCCCCGGCCCCGAGGCGCTCGGAAGCGAGCTGGCGGCCACCGGCCTGGTCGACGTCCGCTGGGTCCTCACCGCTGGCGGGATCATCGCGCTCCACGTCGGAGTCGTTCCGCAGGCGTGAGCGCCGAGCGCCAGCTCGCGGCGCTGATCCAGTCGGGCGGGCCCGGCGTCGTGGCTGGCCTGGCGCGGATGGAGCGCCGGCTCGAGGAGATCGCCGCCGCCCGGGGCCCGGTGCTCGCCGTCCACGCGCGGGGCACCGTCGCCGCCGGCGGCAAGCGGCTGCGACCGCTGCTGGTGCTGCTGGCGGCCGGCCACGACGAGCCGTCGCCCGGCACTATGGCGGCGGCGGTCGCCGTCGAGCTGCTACACACCGCGACGCTCGTCCACGACGACGTGCTCGACCGCGCCCCGCTGCGCCGCGGCGCGCCGACCGTGTACGCCACCGCCGGCGCCCACGCCGCCACGACGACCGGCGACATGCTGTTCGCCTCCGCGTTCGCCGAGCTGGCCGGCGCCGCCAACACGGCAGCCGTCGAGGCGCTGTCGCTGGCATCGAGCGCCCTGGCGCGCGGCGAGCTGCTCCAGCGCGCCGACGCCTGGGACGCCGGCGTCGCCGTCGACCGCTACCTGGAGCGGTGCGCGCTGAAGACCGGCAGCCTGTTCGCCGCGGCCGCTCGACTGGGCGCGCTGCTCGGCGCCGGTGGGGCGGATCCCGACGGCATGACCGCCTTCGGCGACCACGTCGGCGTCGCCTTCCAGATCCTCGACGACGTCCTCGACGTCTCGGGGCCGGTCGAGCGAACCGGCAAGCACCGCGGCACCGACCTGCTCGACGGAACCGTCACGCTCCCGCTGATCCTCGCCCGCGACCGCGATCCGGCCCTAGCGGCGCTCGATCTCCGCGCCGAGGTTCGCGACGCGGCGAGCGCCGAGGCCGTCTGCGATCGGATCGCCGCCACCGGCGCACTGGAGGTGGCCCGCGCCGCCGCCCTCGACCGTGTGGCGACGGCGAAGGCCCTGCTCGACGGGGCGACCGGCGGCGAGTGGCAGCGTGCGGTGCTCGACAGCGTCGCCGACAGCGTGGTCGCGCGCTACTCCTGATTGGGCGGCCCGCTCGCGTGTGGCGGGTCAGAAGTCCTCGGGCAGGATCGCGTCGACGCGCAGTGCGGCGGCGAAGCGGTCCAGCTCGGCGGCGAGGTTGTCGCGCGACAGGCGCCGGTAGGCGGCGGCGAGCGCCTCGGCGCCTTCGGCGAGCCGCGCGTCGTAGGCGTCGACGAGCGTCTGGGAGTACACGCCCTCCCGCTGGCGGCCGCACTCCGGGCAGCGCAGCGCGACCCGCCACGCCCGGTTCGACGACTCCTCCCACCAGAGCGGCTGGACGAGCGCCGAGCCGCAGCCCGTGCAGACGTGGAGGCCCTCGTCTCGGCCCCGGGCCCGCACTGTCGTCGGATGGTCACCGCCGCGTGGCTGCATACGGTTCTCCTATTCGTGGCTGCTCGGCGATCCTCCTCGCAGCCCCGGACGGCAACCGGCGGCAACCGGCGGCAACCGGCGGCAACCGGGCGGCTGCCTGCGGCGGCCCGCCGCCCGCCGCTGTACGCTCCCCGGGCCGTGGTCCTCAGCGACAAGACGATCCGCACGGAGATCGAGGCCGGCCGCATCTTGGTCGACCCCTACGACGCGGGGCTGATCCAGCCGTCGAGCATCGACGTGCGCGTCGACGCCCGCTTCCGGGTCTTCCACAACGCGCGCTACCCCTACATCGACGTCCGCCAGCCGATGGACGAGCTGACCGAGTTGGTCGAGGTGGCCGGCGACGAGCCGTTCATCCTCCACCCGGGCGAGTTCGTGCTCGGCCAGACCCTCGAGCGCGTCACGCTGCCCGACGACCTCGTCGCGCGCCTGGAGGGCAAGAGCTCGCTCGGCCGCCTCGGCCTGCTGATCCACTCGACGGCCGGCTTCGTCGATCCGGGCTTCTCCGGCAACCTGACCCTCGAGCTGTCCAACGTGGCGAATCTGCCGATCACGATCTACGAGGGCATGCCGATCGGGCAGCTGTCGTTCATGCGGATGGACGGCGCGGTCGAGGTGCCTTACGGCGCCAAGGACAAGGGGTCGAAGTACCAGGGACAGGGCGAGCCGACCCCCAGCCGCTTCTACAAGAACTTCGAGCCCGCGAGCTGATCCGATCCGCGCCTTGCGGCGCATTGCGATCACCGACTACTATCAGTCGGGTCCCCTTTCGCCAGGAGGCGAACTTCTCCCATGCCCAATATCGGCCCCCTCGAGATCGTCATCGTCCTAGTCGTCGTGCTACTGATCTTCGGTCCCAAGCGGCTTCCCGACCTCGGCCGTTCGCTGGGCGGAGGCCTGCGGGAGTTCAAGGACTCCGTGACCGGCAAAGACGACGACCGGCTCGACCCCGGTGAGCCCAAGCCCGAGCCAGTGCGCGCCGAGCAGTCAGAGCCGGCGAGTAACCGCTCGTAGCGCGCGCTCCCACAGCCACATGAGGACGCGGATGCGATGCCGCGGATAAAGCCCGTCACCCACGACGACGAGCTTTCGATCGTCGACCACCTCGACGAGCTCCGCTCGCGCTTGATGATCGCCATTGGGGCGTTCGTCGTCGCGTTCGCGGTCTGCGGCTGGCAGAACCAGCGGATCCTGTCGATCGTCAACCGGCCGCTGCCCGACGAGTACGACGAGCCGCTGACCTTCGGTGTCACCGAGCCGTTCACGACGACCTTCACCAACGCCGCCTACGCGGCGATCCTGATCTCGCTGCCGATCATCCTCTACCAGGTCTACGCCTTCGTCCTGCCGGCGTTCAGCCCGGGCGAGAAGCGCGTCGCGAGGCCGCTGATGCTGATGGTGCCGGTCCTGTTCATCGCCGGCGTGCTGTTCTGCTACTTCGTCGTCCTGCCGCCGGCGACGTCCTTCCTGCTCAACTTCAACGCGAGCGAGTTCAACGTCCAGGTACGGGCGCGCGACTACTACAGCTTCAGCACCCTGACGATGCTCGCTATGGGGCTCGGCTTCCAGGTCCCGGTGCTGATCCTGGCGCTCGTGCGCCTGAACATCGTCACCGTCGAGCAGCTCCGCCACAACCGCCGCTACGCGGTCCTCGTGATCGCCGTCCTCGCGGCGCTGCTGCCGACGATCGATCCGATCACGATGCTGCTCGAGATGGTGCCCCTGCTGATCCTCTACGAGGCGAGCATCTGGCTGGCGGCCTGGCTCGAGCGCTCCAGCGAGCCGGAGCCCGAAGTTGCCGCAGCCGATCGCCCGTAGTAGCTAGTCTCCGGCCTGATGCTCTTCGACCTGCAGGGGAAACGACGCCGTGTCGTACAGGCGACCTATCTCGGGCTGGCCGTCCTGATGGGCGGCGGCCTGGTGCTCTTCGGCATCGGCGGTGACGTCTCCGGCGGCCTCTTCGACGCGTTCTCGGACCGCAGCGGCAGCTCCGGCAACCAGGTCGTCGAGGAGCGCGTCCAGAAGAACGAGGAGCGGATCCAGAACAACCCCAACGCGATCGCGGCACGCAAGGAGCTCGTGCGCGACTACTACCAGCTGGCGGTCTCCCAGGCCGACGATCAGGGCGTCTATCCCGCCGACGCGCAGGACGAGCTGCGCCGGGCCGGCCAGAACTGGGCCGCCTACCTCGCGGCCGAAGAGGGAGATCCCGATCCGTCGCTGGCCCGGGTGGCGCTGCGCGTCTACGACGTGACGGCGCTCAACCAGCCCGAGCAGGCGA
>Ga0307505_10000076_pt1 | contig 121121 bp, 114 predicted proteins | sample 23_S_MG_FD_202183 | JGI IMG/M metagenome (GOLD analysis project Ga0307505, IMG submission 202183) | Soil microbial communities from Populus trichocarpa stands in riparian zone in the Pacific Northwest, United States - 23_S | ecosystem: Environmental > Terrestrial > Soil > Riparian zone >...
TCTCCCCCCTTGAGGGGGAGATGGCCGGCAGGCCAGAGGGGGGTGCCAAGAGAGCGCATTCGGTCAGATGTCGTAAGGCTCGAAAAGTCGAACGCTCACCGGCTCATCACGCCGAGCCACTCCTCGACCCAGGCCTGGCGATTTGCCGCCACCTCCTCCGGGTCGAAGATCAGCGTCTTCGCCGGCTTCACCAGCCCGTCGAACACCGGGTTGAGCTGGCCTGAGGTGCGTCCGGCCGGAAACATCCAGTTGGTCTCGGGAATGGCGTCCTGAAAGCCGGGCCCGGTCATGAACTGCATGAAGCGCGCAGCCAGCGGGTTGTCTGCGCCCTTGACCGTGACGCCCGCCACCTCGACCTGGAGATAGTGCCCCTCCTCGAACGCAGCCGCCTTGTAGCGCGTCGAATCCTCGGCGATCTCGTGATAGGCGGGCGACGTCGTGTAGGACAGCACCATCGCCGCCTCGCCGCTGGTGAACAGGCCGTAGGCCTCGCTCCAGCCGGGAGTCACGGTCAGAACCCGCCGGCCGAGTTTCTCCCAGGCGGCGGCGGCCTCGTCGCCATAGACCGCCTTGACCCACAGGAGCAGGCCCAGCCCCGGCGTCGAGGTGCGCGGGTCCTGGATGACGATCTTTTCCTCCGGATCGCCCTCGACCAGTTCCTTCAGGCTCGCCGGCGGCGTATCCAGCGCCTCGCTGTCGTAGACGACAGCGAAATAGCCGTAGTCGAACGGCACGAAAATGTCGTCGCTCCAGCCGCCCGGCACGTCGACGTCATCAAGTGAAATCCCGTGCGGGGCAAACAGCCCGGTTTCCTTCGCCTCGTAGGTCAGGTTGGTGTCAAGCCCGAGCACGATGTCGGCCTGCGTGCCCGCGCCCTCCAGCTTCAGCCGGTTGAGCAGCGCCACGCCGTCGGCCACCGCGACGAACTCGACGTCGCAGCCGCATTCGGCCTCGAACGCCGCCTCGATCACCGGGCCGGGGCCCCAGGACGAGGTGAAGCTGTCATAGGTGTAGACCGTCAGCCTGTCCTGCGCGGCGGCCGGAGCAGCCAGAAGCAGTGCGGAAAGGGCGATCGTGGAAAGAAATCTGTCGCGCATCGGCGCCTCCTTGGTTCGTGTTGCAAGGGAATTGAGGCGCCGTGTGATGAGCGTCTAATCCCTCCGCCGGTATGAGCCGGATCAGGTTCAGCGGGTTGGCAGGGTTACCCCTTGTTGCCTCTCAGCCGACACGCGCTTGTCGCGTCGGCACCCCGTTAGAGCGCTTCGAGACATAGGGCGCAGCTGTTGTCGACGCAAGCGCTTTCGCATTTCCGCCCGGGCGTGATAGAGGCCTCGCCCATGACGAACCCGACCGCATCCTTCGCCATCCTGCTCGGCGGCGACCTTGCCGTGACGCCGAGGCTGTCGCGCCAGCTCGGCGGCGCGCGCGTCATCGCGGCCGATTCCGGAATGCGCCACGCCGCCGGCCTCGGCGTCGTGCCTGAACTGTGGACCGGCGATTTTGATTCCGTCGATGAGACGCTGCGCCGCGCCCATGCCGACGTGCCGGTCGAGCTGTTTCCTGCCGAGAAGGACAAGACCGACGGCGAGATCGCCGTCGACGCTGCCCTCGCGCGCGGCGCGACTGACCTTGTGCTGGTCGGCGCCTTTGGCGGCCCCCGCGCCGACCACGCCTATCTCCATCTCACCGCCGCAATCCGGCTTGCCGAGGCCGGCATCGGCTGCGTGCTCACCAGCGGCCATCAGGAGGGGGTGCCTTTGCGGCCGGGCGAAAGGGCTTTCGACTATGCACCCGGCACGCTGTTCAGCGTGATCGCCTTTTCAGATCTCGCCGGCCTTTCCATCGCCGGAGCCAAATGGCCGCTGTCGGCGCGCGACGTGCCCTTCGGCTCGTCGCTGACGCTCTCCAACGAGGTCGCCGACGGCCTCGTCGTCGGGCTCGTTTCCGGGCGCGCCATGTTGGTCGCCCATCCCGTTTCCTACTTCAGCATGTGATCCATGGCCCCACCGCTCCTGAACCTCGACGGAATCCGGCTGACCTTCGGCGGCACGCCCCTACTGCAGGGCGCACAGCTTGCCGCGTCGTCCGGCGACCGCATCGCGCTGGTCGGCCGTAACGGCTCCGGCAAATCCACACTGCTCAAGATCGCCGCTGGCATGGTCGAGCCGCAGGACGGTGATCTTTTCCGCCAGCCGACGGCGACGATCCGCTATCTGCCGCAGGAGCCAGACTGGCAGGGCGCGGCCACGGTGCGCGCCTATGTCGAGGCAGGCCTCGGCCCGGCGGACGATCCCTATCGCGCCGCCTACCTGATCGAGAGCCTGGGGCTCACCGGGGACGAGACGCCCGCAACGCTCTCGGGCGGCGAGGCGCGGCGTGCCGCACTTGCCCGCGTCATGGCCCCGGAGCCGGACATCCTGCTGCTCGACGAGCCGACCAACCATCTCGACCTCTCGACCATCGAATGGCTGGAGGAGGAACTGCTGCGCAGCCGCTCCGCGCTGATCGTCATCTCGCACGACCGCCGCTTCCTCGAGCGCGTCTCGAAGGCGACCGTCTGGCTCGATCGCGGCGTCACCCGCCGGCTAGAGCGCGGCTTCGCCCATTTCGAGGAATGGCGCGACCGCATCCTCGAGGAGGAAGAGCGCGACCAGCACAAGCTCGGCCGCCAGATCGAGCGCGAGGAACACTGGCTGCGCTATGGAGTCACCGCGCGCCGCAAGCGCAACATGCGCCGTCTGGGCGAGTTGCAGGACATGCGCCAGCGCTTCCGCACCAGGCGCGGCCCGGAAGGCTCGGCGACGCTGGCAGCCGCAGAGGCCGGCGAATCCGGCAAGCTTGTCATCGAGGCGAAGAGGATCGGAAAGAGCTTCGGCGATCTCACCGTCGTCAGCGAGTTCTCGACCCGCATCCAGCGCGGCGACCGTGTCGGCCTGGTCGGCCCCAACGGCGCCGGCAAGACCACGCTGCTCAAGATGCTGATCGGGCTGATCGAGCCCGACGAGGGGACCGTGCGGCTCGGCGTCAACCTGGAGGTCGCCGCCCTCGACCAGAAGCGCGAGCTCGACCCCGCAGAGACGCTGGTCCACTACCTTACCGACGGACGTGGCGACAGCCTGGTCGTCAACGGCGCCGAGAAGCACGTCGTCTCCTACATGAAGGACTTCCTGTTCAAGCCCGAGCAGGCCCGAACGCCCGTGCGCGAGCTTTCTGGCGGCGAGCGGGCGCGGCTGGTGCTGGCGCGCATCCTTGCGCGCCCGGCCAACCTGCTGGTGCTGGACGAGCCGACCAACGATCTCGACATGGAGACGCTCGATCTGCTTCAGGAGCTGGTCGCGTTCTATCCCGGCACCGTCCTGCTTGTCAGCCACGACCGCGACTTCCTCGACAGGACGGTCACCAGCGTGATCGCGCCGGGCGGCGACGGGCGCTGGATCGAATATGCCGGCGGCTACTCAGACATGCTCGCCCAGCGTGGCGGCCGGAAGCTCGATGATCGCGCCCAGCGCAAGGCTGCGGCCGAGGCGAAACCCGCCGCTCCGCAAGGCAGGAGCGACGCGGCGGCGGCCCGCGAACCGGCAAGGAAACTCTCCTACAAGCAGAAATTCGCGCTGGAGAACCTGCCGAAGCAGATGGGGGAGACGGAAGCGAAGATCGCCGCGCTGGAGCAGAAGATGGCCGATCCGGCCTTCTACACCCGCGACCCCGCCGGTTTCGCCAGAATGGCGACCGAACTCGACGTCCTTCGCACGAAGCTCTCCACCCTTGAGGAGGAGTGGCTGGAGCTGGAGATGCTGCGCGAGGAAATCGAGGGGTAGTTGTTGCAGGGCATGGAAGATGCGCATATATTATGCGCAGGAGATATGCTCATGATGACCAGATCCCCCTCCCGCAAGTCCGTCAACCTTTCGATCGACGCCGAACTCATCGCGGAGGCCAAGGCGTTGAACATCAACGTCTCCCGCGCCGCCGACGAAGGAATCTCGGAAGCGGTGCGCAAGGAGAAGGAGCGGCGCTGGAAGATCGAGAACCGCGAGGCGATTGACAGTTCGAACCGCTGGGTTGAGGAGCACGGGCTGCCGCTGGCGAAGTACCGCAAGTTCTGATGGCCCGCTTCGATCTCTATCGGGACGATGAGAACTTCCTTCTGGACGTCCAGGCGGACACGCTTGTCGACCTGAATACTCGTGTCGTGGTCCCGATCAGGCTTCCGCATGCAGCACCCATGCCGGCACGGAGGCTCAATCCCGTCTTCGAGATCGAAGGCCGCGGCTATGTAATGGTCACGCAGTACATGGCCGCGGTTCCGGAAAGCGAGCTCCGTCAGTTGGCCGGAAATCTCGCCGAACAGCGCGACCGTATTACCGCTGCGCTCGATATGCTGTTCCAGGGCTTCTGAAGCCATGCGCGCAACGACGCGCGCAACGCGCTCCAACATCGTCCTCCGCGCCGCTCGTCCAGGCGAATGCGCCGCCCTTTCCGCGCTTTGCCTGCGCTCCAAGGGATGGTGGGGCTACGACGCGGCGTTCCTTGAAGCCTGCCGCCGCGAACTGATGATCGCCGAGACCGACATCGGCGACCGGCTCCGCGTGGCTGCGGTCGGCGGCAATGTCGCGGGCATCGTCCAGATCGCCCGCGACGACGGCGACTGGCATGTCTGGAAGCTGTTCGTCGATCCGCCCTTCATCGGCAGCGGTGTCGGCGGCGCGCTGATGCTGTGGGCGCTGGATGCCGCTCGCCAAAACGGCGCGACACGGCTCGTCATCGAGGCCGATCCGGGGGCGGCGTCCTTCTATCGGCGCTTCGGGGCGATCGATGCCGGCACGGTCCCGTCGGGTTCGATCCCGGGCCGGTCTCTGCCACTGCTGACGCTGGATCTTTGATCCGTCAGGAGCGCGACAGCGAATACGCAAGACGACGAGCGCGTCAAGCCGGCCCACGGTCGGCGTTGAGCTTGTCCGACAGCCGTTCCATCCGCTCGGCCAGGCCGGCGAGCGCACCGGTAAGCGCGGCATCGTTCTTGTCCGCCTTGATCAGCGCGTCGTCACGCGTCTTGCGCAGGGTGGCGATCTCGCTCTCCATGCCCATGACGCGCTTCTGCAGTTCGGCCAGTTCGTCCATCACCATGATGCCCGCCATCACGGTCACGCGCTGGTCGCCGATCTCGCCGAACTCGCCCTTGAGGTGCAGGACATAGCGGTCGAGCCTGCCGGCGAGGTCGATCAGGTGATCTTCCTGTCCTTCCTCGCAGGCCATCCGATAGGCCTTGCCGTCGATGGTGACCGTGACCTGGGCCATGCGGGTATTCCTATCTGTCGAGCACGGCGCGGATCGTCTCCATCGCCGTGACGAGACGGCGCGAAACCTCGCGGTTGGCGTCTTCCAGCCGCTCGCCGCGCGCTTCCGAACTGTCGAGCTCCTGCGCCAGCTTGGCGCGGTCGGCGTTCATGCGCTGGACTTCGGCTTCCGCCTCGCCATAATCCTGTTCACGCTCCAGCCGGGCGGCAACGGCGCTTTCGAGCCCGTCGATCGCCTTGCCGAGACGGGCAATGACTTCCTTGAGGGTCGCTTCGCCGGTCATGGTGTCGTTTCAGCGACGGCCGAGGCCGAATCGCACGCCTTCCTAACGCGTTAACCGTGGAACATTAGGCAGCGCGGGAAACAGCCGTCAACGCGGCTGCGCGCGCTATCCCCTTCTAACGCGCCCACGCCCCGCGCAAACCTTGCGGACAGCGCCCCGGCGGCGTTGACTCAGGAGCCGCGCCTGCTATGTGTCGCCACGCCCTGAGCCTGCCCTTTTCGGGCCTTTTTCCCTGCGCCGGACGACAAGCGAGCCACCATGACCACACGCGAAATGCACGACCGCATGGCCAATGCGATCCGCTTCCTTTCCATGGACGCGGTCGAGAAGGCGAATTCCGGCCATCCCGGCCTGCCGATGGGCGCGGCCGATGTCGCGACCGTGCTGTTCACCCGCTTCATGACGCACGACCCCAAGGCGCCCCATTGGGCCGACCGCGACCGGTTCGTGCTGTCGGCCGGCCATGGTTCGATGCTGCTCTATTCGCTGCTCTACCTCACCGGCTATCCGGATATCGATCTCGACCAGATCAAGCATTTCCGCCAGCTCGGCTACAAGACCGCCGGCCACCCGGAATTCGGCCACGCCGCCGGCATCGAGACCACCACCGGCCCGCTTGGCCAGGGCCTGGCCAACTCGGTCGGCATGGCGCTCGCCGAGCGCATCCTCAACGCCCGCTTCGGCAACGACCTCGTCGACCACTACACCTACGTGCTGGCGGGCGACGGCTGCCTTATGGAAGGCATCAGCCAGGAGGCTATCTCGCTGGCCGGCCACCTCAGGCTCAACAAGCTGATCGTCATCTGGGACGACAACGACATTTCCATCGACGGCGCCATCTCGCTGTCCGATTCCACCGACCAGTGTGCGCGCTTCGCCGCCTCCGGCTGGAATACCACCAAGATCGACGGCCACGATCCCGAGGCGATCGCCCGCGCCATCGAGCTTGCGCAGAAATCCGACAAGCCGACGCTGATCGCGGCCAAGACGACCATCGGCTTCGGCGCGCCGACCAAGGCCGGCACCAGCAAGGTGCACGGCTCGCCGCTTGGCGCCGAAGAGATTGCCGGCGCGCGCAAGGCCCTCGGCTGGGACGCCGAGCCCTTCGTCGTACCCTCCGACATTCTCGATGCCTGGCGGCTCGCCGGCCTGCGCTCGGCCAAGGAGCGCAAGGAGTGGGAGAAGCGGCTGGCTGCGGCCGATGCCGAGACCCGCGCCGAGTTCGAGCGCCGCATGCGCGGCGACCTGCCGGTCGATCTCGACGCGGCCATCGCCGACTACAAGAAGAAGCTCGCCGCCGACAAGCCCAAGGTCGCCACCCGCAAATCGTCGGAAATGGCGTTGGAAGTCATCAACGCCGCCGTTCCCGAGACCATCGGCGGCTCCGCCGACCTGACCGGCTCCAACAACACCAAGACCAGCCAGACCGGGCCGATCAAGCCGGGCGAGTACTCCGGCCGCTACGTCTATTACGGCATCCGCGAGCACGGCATGGCGGCCGCCATGAACGGCATGACGCTGCATGGCGGCGTCATCCCCTATGGTGGCACCTTCCTCACCTTCTCCGACTATGCGCGGCCGTCGATGCGCCTTGCCTCGCTGATGGGCATTCGTTCGATCTTCGTCATGACCCACGATTCAATCGGATTGGGAGAGGACGGTCCTACGCACCAGCCGGTCGAGCATCTGGCCGCCCTGCGCGCGATCCCCAACCACTACGTGATGCGTCCGGCCGACGCCGTCGAGGCAGCCGAATGCTGGCAGGTCGCGCTGCGGTCGACGAAGACGCCATCGACGCTGGCGCTCACCCGGCAGAACCTTCCGGCGGTGCGCACCGAGCACGTCGAGGAAAACCTGTGCGCCTACGGCGCCTACGAGCTGGAGACGGCCAACGGCGATGCGGCGGTCACCATCTTCGCCTCGGGCTCCGAGGTGGAGATCGCGCTGGCGGCCCGCGCCGAGCTGGAGAAGCGCGGCCACGCCACGCGCGTCGTCTCCGTGCCGTGCTTCGAGCTGTTCGAGGCGCAGGACGACGACTACCGCGCCGCCATCGTCGGCAAGGCGCCGGTCAGGCTGGCCATCGAGGCCGGCATTCGCCAGGGCTGGGACGCCATCATCGGCTCCGACGGCCTGTTCGTCGGCATGACCGGCTTCGGCGCCTCGGGCAGGATCGAGGACCTCTACAAGCATTTCGGCATCACAGTCGAGGCAGCCGTCGCCGCGGTAGAGGCGCGACTGGCGAAGATGGGCTGAGTGTTCCCCTTCTACTCCTGAGGAAGAAGGTGGACCGGCCCGCGTCTTCGGGATGGATAAAATGTGCCGGATGAATGAGGGACGTTGGCGGCGACGCCGACGTCCCTCATCTGTTTTCGTGTCGCCCGGCCACCCTCTCCCGCAAGGGCGAACAGGACATCCAACCCCTACCTGTGCTAATCGGTTTTATCCTGAACCCCGCTGGATTCTTGGGTTCGGCGCCGCTAAGGAAGCGCTGCCCTCGGCGGTGCGCCATCAGGCGCCCCCGACTAGCCGTTTCTGATCCCCTGGGAGACTCCTCATGCCCGTCAAAGTCGCCATCAACGGATTTGGCCGTATCGGCCGCAACATTGTCCGTGCCATCTACGAAAGCGGCCGCAAGGACATCGATGTCGTCGCCGTCAACGACCTCGGCCCGGTCGAGACCAACGCCCACCTGCTGCGCTACGACAGCGTGCACGGCCGCTTCCCGTCCGAGGTGAAGGTCGAGGGCGACACCATCACCGTCGGTTCCGACTCCTTCAAGGTCTTCGCCGAGCGTGACCCGGCCAAGCTGCCCTGGGGCGAGCTGGGCGTCGACATCGTGCTCGAGTGCACCGGCATCTTCACCTCCAAGGAGAAGGCCTCCGCGCACATCGCCGGTGGCGCCAAGCGCGTCATCGTCTCCGCGCCGGCCGACAATGCCGACCTGACCGTGGTCTACGGCGTCAACCATGACAAGCTCTCCAGCGAGCACATCGTCATCTCCAACGCCTCGTGCACCACCAACTGCCTGGCGCCGGTGGCCATGGTGCTCAACGACGCCTTCGGCATCGAGAAGGGCTTCATGACGACGGTTCACGCCTATACGGGCGACCAGCCGACGCTCGACACCATGCACAAGGACCTCTACCGCGCCCGCGCCGCCGCCCTGTCGATGATCCCGACTTCGACCGGCGCTGCCAAGGCCGTCGGTCTCGTCCTGCCGGAACTCAAGGGCAAGCTCGACGGCGTGTCGATCCGCGTGCCGACCCCGAACGTCTCGGTCATCGACTTCAAGTTCGTCCCGAAGAGACGAGTGACGGTCGAGGAGGTCAACAACGCGCTGGTCGCCGCCGCCGACGGCAAGCTCAAGGGCATTCTCGCCTACACGAAGGAGCCGCTGGTCTCGATCGACCTCAATCACGACGCGCATTCCTCCACCTTCGCGCTCGACCAGACCAAGGTGATCGACGGCGACCTCGTACGTGTGATGTCCTGGTACGACAATGAGTGGGGTTTCTCGAACCGCATGGCCGACACGGCCGTCGCGTTCGCCAAGACGATCTGACGCCGCGCACGAGGAGGCAGCCATGGCCGCGTTCCGCACGCTCGACGACGCCGATGTGGCGGGCAAGCGCGTTTTGGTCCGCGTTGACCTGAACGTTCCGGTCAAGGATGGCGAGGTGACCGACGCGACGCGCATCGAGCGCGTCGCGCCGACCATCCTCGAACTGGCCGGCAAGGGCGCGAAAGTGATCCTCCTCGCCCATTTCGGCCGCCCCAAGGGCGAGCCGACCGCGGAATTCTCGCTGGCACCGATCGCTGCGGCGACGGCGGCGGTGATCGGCCGCCCGGTCGCCTTCGCCGCCGACTGCATCGGCGAGCCGGCGGCGACGGCGGTCTCCGCCATGGGCGGCGGCGACGTGCTGCTTCTCGAAAACACCCGCTTCCACAAGGGCGAGGAGAAGAACGACCCGACTTTCGCCAGGGCGCTGGCCGAAAACGGTGATCTCTACGTCAACGACGCCTTCTCGGCGGCCCACCGCGCCCATGCCTCGACCGAGGGGCTGGCGCACCTCATGCCTGCCTATGCCGGCCGCACGATGCAGGCCGAGCTTGAGGCGCTGGAAAAGGGCCTCGGCAATCCGGCCAAGCCGGTCGTCGCCATCGTCGGCGGCGCCAAGGTGTCGACCAAGATCGACCTGCTCATGAACCTCGTGAAGAAGGTCGACGCGCTGGTGATCGGCGGCGGCATGGCCAACACCTTCCTCGCCGCGCGCGGCACCGACGTGGCGAAGTCGTTGTGCGAGCATGACCTCGCCGACACCGCGAAGCAGATCATGATCGAGGCGGCCACAGCCGGCTGTGCCATCGTCCTGCCGTCCGACGCGGTGGTTGCTAAGGAATTCAAGGCCGGCGCCGAGAACGAGACCGTGTCGGTCGACGCCGTGCCCGCCGACGGCATGATCCTCGATGTCGGCCCGAAGACGGTCGAAAAGGTCGGCGAATGGATCGGCCGCGCCTCCACGCTGGTCTGGAATGGCCCGCTCGGCGCCTTCGAGATCGCGCCGTTCGACCGGGCCACGGTCGCAGCCGCCAGGGCCGCCGCAGCCGAGACGAAGGCTGGCCGGCTGGTTTCAGTGGCCGGCGGCGGCGACACCGTCGCGGCGCTGAACCATGCCGGCGTGGCCGACGACTTCACCTATGTCTCGACCGCCGGCGGCGCCTTCCTCGAATGGATGGAAGGCAAGGACCTGCCGGGCGTCGTGGCGCTGTCGAAATGATCGACGGCCTGAAGACCCTTAAACAATTGAATTCGCTTTCAATCGTTTAAGTGGGCGGCGCCGGCATTCCGTTCGCGGGGCCCTTCTGCTAAGCGGCCTCCAACGCAGGATATGGAGGCATCGATGAGCGACATCGCCCAGGCTATGGCGGCACAGGCCGCGAACAAGGACGGCTTCATCGCCGCTCTCGACCAGTCGGGCGGCTCGACGCCCAAGGCGCTGAAGCTCTACGGCGTCGACGAAGGTGCTTGGTCGAACGAAGACGAGATGTTCGACCTCATCCACCAGATGCGCGCGCGGATCATCAAGTCGCCCGCCTTCACCGGCGACAAGGTGATGGGCGCGATCCTGTTCGAGCAGACCATGGATCGCGACGTCGACGGCACGCCGACCGCCGAATATCTCTGGCAGAAGCGCGGCGTCGTGCCGTTCCTCAAGATCGACAAGGGCCTTGCCGACGAGACGGACGGCGTCAAGCTGATGAAGCCGATGCCGGACCTCGACGCGCTGCTGAAGCGTGCGGTTGCGAAGGGCATCTTCGGGACCAAGGAACGCTCGGTCATCGATGCGGCGAACCCAAAGGGCATCGCGGCGGTCGTCGCGCAGCAGTTCGACGTCGCCCGGCAGGTGCTGTCGCACGGCCTCGTGCCGATCATCGAGCCGGAAGTGACGATCTCGATCGCCGACAAGGCGGAAGCCGAGGACATCCTGCTCGCCGAGATTATCAAGGCGCTTGACGGCGTGCCGGCAGGCAAGCAGGTCATGCTCAAGCTGACGCTGCCGACAAAAGCCAACCTCTACAAGCCGCTGGTCGACGATCCGCGCGTGATGCGGGTTGTGGCACTGTCCGGTGGCTATTCCCGCGACGACGCGAACGCGAAGCTGAAAGTGAACGCCGGCATGATCGCCTCCTTCTCGCGCGCACTGACCGAGGGCCTGTCGGCGAAGCAGAGCGACGCCGAATTCAATGCCGCGCTTGGCGAGGCGATCCACTCGATCTTCGAGGCATCGCGCAAAGGCTGACGGCTTCACCTTTGCGGGCATCGGCTGTAAACGCAGCGGCATGCTCCTGCGCGCGCTCCTATCCTGGCTCGCCCTCCCCGTCTATGTCTGGCAAGGCATCGCGGTGCGCATGCGATCGATCCGCATGCCCCCGCCCCAAGGCCCGGTCCGACACGAGATCGAAGGCGCGGAGCCGACCATCAACCTGCTGGTTTTAGGCGACTCGTCTGCCGCCGGCGTGGGGCTTGAAACCACCGACGGCCTGCTCGCCATCCGCCTTGCCCAGTTGATCGCCGCCCGCACCGGCCGGCGCGTGGTCTGGCGCGCGGCCGGCTTCAACTCCGCCACCGCCGGCCAGTTGCGCGATTTCGTCGTGCCCAATCTCGCGCCGGAGGACTGGACCCACATCGTGCTTGCGGTCGGCACAAACGACGCCAAGAACTTCCACACCGTGCGCCGCTTCAAGAAGGAGTTCGGCGGGCTTCTGTATGCGCTCAGGGCGAAGTGGCCGCAGGCGCGCATCGTCTGGTCGCCGGTGGTCGACATGGCGCTGGTGCCGGCGCTGCCCCGCGCGCTCGGTCGGCTGCTCGAAATCCGCGCCACGCTGGTCAACCGCATGGGCGAGCGGCTGTGCCTGGAGCGCGGCGTGGTGCCGGCGACGCGACTGCCGATCCTCGACCCGGCGGCGGGCTTTTCGACCGACGGCTTTCACGCCTCGGAAGCCGGCTACCGCGCCTGGGCGGAACATCTGGAGGGCGTCGTCATGGCCGACGAGGCCGCGGAGAGCGGGCCGGAGCCCGAAGGGTAGCGCCGGAAATCATTCCGCAGGATCTTCCGGCCGCAGGCCGAGCCCGCGCAGGGCCAGACGTCGCAGGCGGCGATGCGGCCCGTGAGCGCCAAAAAGATCCTAAACCCCGTGCCCCAGCACCACGGTGAGCGAGATCGCCGCCAGCGCCAGCACGGCCAGCTTCCAGAAATCGCCGCGCCGTTTCAGCCCCGGCAGGCCGAGCGGCTTGATCAGGTGGACGACCATCATCCCGATGATGACAAGCGAAAGAGCTTTGGTCATGAAACTCCGATGCGGGCGACCTTGCGCAGTTGCCGTTTGACCAGCATCCTTGCGCCTTGTCAAAGCCGGCGAAGGCACAAGCCCATAGTCAGATGGACGGGCCACGGCATCGCCGGGTAGAAAGCGGCAGGCTGTCAGGGAGACGGAATTGGCATCGCGCTATCACGACATCTATGCCGGCTGGAAGGCCGATCCCGAAGCCTTCTGGAAAGAGGCCGCCGCCGCGATCGACTGGTTCGAGGCTCCGAAGGCGATCTTCGATGCCGAAGCCGGCGTCTATGGCCGCTGGTTTCCGGATGCGGTCTGCAACACCTGCCATAACGCGCTCGACCGCCATGTCGCCGGCGGCAGGGCCTCGCAGACGGCCCTCATCTACGACAGCCCCGTCACCGGCACGAAGAAGACCTACACCTATCGCGAGCTTCTGGACGAGGTGGTGGCGATGGCCGCCGTGCTGCGCGGCCAGGGTGTCTCGAAGGGCGATCGCGTCATCATCTACATGCCGATGGTGCCGGAAGCGGCCATCGCCATGCTCGCCTGCGCGCGGCTTGGCGCCGTGCACTCCGTCGTTTTCGGCGGCTTCGCCGCGCGCGAGCTCGCCACCCGCATCGACGATGCGAAGCCCGACGTCATCGTCTCGGCCTCCTGCGGCATCGAGCCCGGCCGCATCGTCGCCTATAAGCCGCTGCTCGACGGCGCCATCGACATGGCCCGGCACAAGGTGCGCGCCTGCGTCATCCTGCAGCGCGAGCAGCAGACCTGCGCGCTGATCGAGGGCCGCGATATCGACCTCGGCCCCGCGGTCGCCGCAGCAATGGCCGCCGGCGAGACGGTCGACTGCGTACCCGTGGCCGCCACCGACCCTCTCTACGTACTCTACACCTCGGGCACGACCGGCCAGCCCAAGGGCGTGGTGCGCGACAATGGCGGCCACATGGTCGCGCTCGCCTGGACGATGCAGAACGAGTTCGGCGTCGAGCCCGGCCAAGTGTTCTGGGCCGCTTCCGACGTCGGCTGGGTCGTCGGCCATTCCTACATCGTCTACGCGCCGCTTCTGGCCGGCAACACCACCATCCTGTTCGAGGGCAAGCCTGTCGGCACCCCCGACGCCGGCACCTTCTGGCGCGTCATCTCCGAACACAAGGTGGCCGCGCTCTTCACTGCGCCGACCGCCTTCCGCGCCATCAAGGGGCAGGACCCCAAGGGCGAGTTCGTCAGGAAATACGACCTCTCCGGCTTCCGCACCCTGTTTCTCGCCGGCGAGCGCGCCGATCCCGAGACGATCAAATGGGCGGAAGCCCAGCTTGGCGTGCCGGTGATCGACCACTGGTGGCAGACCGAAACCGGCCACCCGATCAGCCAGAACCCGGTCGGGCTGGGGCAACTGCCGGTGAAATACGGCTCTCCGGCCGTGCCGATGCCGGGCTTCGACGTCCAGGTGCTAGACGATTCTGGCAATGCGGTCGGGCGCGGCACGCTTGGCAACGTCGTGATAAAGCTGCCGCTGCCGCCCGGCTGCCTGCCCACCCTCTGGAACGCCGACGAGCGTTTCCGCAGCGCCTACCTCGCCGAGTTCCCCGGCTATTACAAGACCGCCGACGCCGGCTACATCGACGAAGACGGCTACCTGTTCATCATGGCCCGAACCGACGACATCATAAACGTCGCCGGGCATCGCCTGTCGACCGGCGGCATGGAGGAGGTGGTCGCCGAGCACCCCGACGTCGCCGAATGCGCCGTCATCGGCATCCACGACGACATGAAGGGCCAGGTTCCCTGTGGCTTCGTCGTGCTCAATGCAGGGGCGAGCCGCGACAGCCGCGAGTTGGAGAAGGAGGTCGTGGCGCTGGTGCGCGACAGGATCGGCCCGGTCGCGGCGTTCAAATCGGTGGTCGCGGTCAAGCGCCTGCCCAAGACCCGATCCGGCAAGATCCTGCGCGGCACCATGCAGAAAATCGCCGACAAGGAAGCATGGACCATGCCCGCCACGATCGACGACCCCGCGATCCTCGACGAGATCGCAGAGGCGCTGAAAGACAAGGGTATCGGCGTCTGATCGCGGCAGCGATCGGAAGGGGGTTTCATTTCGTCCGGGGACACGGTAGAGGGGCCACCCCTCCCCGTCACCCATCGTCGCGACGCTCCGGCGTCGGACGAACGCGCGCGAAATGCTACCATGTCCACTCGCTTCTGCGGCATCGACTTCGGCACCACCAACTCCACCGTCGGCCTGTGCGCTCCCGATGGCGACCCGTCGCTGATCGCGGTCGAAGGCAGCCAGGTCACCATTCCATCGGCGCTCTTCTTCAGCCTTGAGGACGGCAGCGTCCATTTCGGCCGCGCCGCCGTGCACGAATATATGGACGGCGCGGAAGGCCGCTTCATGCGCGCGCTCAAGTCGATCCTCGGTACCAGCCTGATGACGGAGACGACGCAGGTCGGCCGCGACCGGCTCACCTTCCAGGGGCTGATCGGCCGCTTCCTGCGCCATCTGCGCGGCCGGCTGGACGCTCAGGAGGGCGGCGCGCCGGATCATGTCGTGCTGGGCCGGCCGGTCTACTTCGTCGATGGCGATCCCCAGGCCGACCGCACGGCGCAGGACCAGCTCGACGCGGCCGCCCGCGCCGAGGGCTTCCGCCATATCGAGTTCCAGTTCGAGCCGGTGGCGGCGGCGATGAGCGTCGAGCGCGGCCTCAGCGCCGAAACGCTGGCACTCGTGGTCGACATCGGCGGCGGCACCTCGGATTTCTCGGTGCTGCGGCTCTCGCCGGAGCGCAGCCGGGCGGCCGACAGGCGGTCGGACATTCTGTCGACCGGCGGCGTCCATGTCGGTGGCACCGATTTCGACCGCCAGCTCAGCATCGCCCGGGTGATGCCGTGGTTCGGCCTGGGCAGCGGCACCAGCGACGGCAAGCGGCGCCTGCCCGTCTGGTACTTCAACGACATGGCGACCTGGCACAAGATCAATCAGCTCTACACCCGCAGGACGGTGCAGGACATTCGCGACCTCAAGCGCGAGGCGGCCGAGCCGGAGAAGCTGGAGCGCTACGAACACCTGCTTGCCCATCGCTCCGGCCACCGGCTGGCGGCACGGGTCGAGCAGGCCAAGATCGAACTGACCGACGCCGAGGCCACCGCCGTTCGGCTCGTCGAGCCCGGCCTGTCGGTCGAGCGGCCCGTCACCCGCGCCGAGTTCGAGGCCGCAGGCGCCGATCTGGTCGCCCGCATCGGCCGGGCGATAGGCGAGGCACTCGCCGCCGCTGGGGTCGGGCCGGCTGATATCGATACCGTCGTCTTCACCGGCGGCGGCGCGCAGGTGCCCGTCGTCCGGCAGGCCGTGACGGCGCGCCTGCCGGACGCGCATGTCATCCAGTCCGACCGCTTCGGCGCCGTCGGCCTCGGGCTGGCGGTTGATGCTGCCCGGCGGTTTGCCTGACGGCCGGCATTGCTGCTAGTTGAGCGTCTGGTCGGCGACCGGGCCGGCGACATCAGGAGCAGGCGCCATGGCGCTCGACGGAAAGACGGCTATCGTGACGGGTGCGGCGGGCGGCATCGGCTTCGCCATCGCCGAGCGATTCCTCAATGACGGCGCCCGCGTGGTCATCGCCGACATCGATACCGAAAGAGGCGAGCACGCGGAGGCCGACCTCTCACGCCTCGGCCAGGTGCGCTTCATCCGCACCGATGTCGGCCGCAAGCTCGACATCCACAACCTCGTGGCCGCCACGATCGACGTCTTTGGTGACATCGACATCCTCGTCAACAATGCCGGGATTGCGCATGGGGCCGATTTCCTCGACCTGCGCGAAGAGGATTTCGACCGCGTGCTCACGGTCAATCTCAAGGGCTCGTTCCTGGCCGGACAGGCGGTCGCGCGGTTCATGGTCGAAAAGGTCAAGACGGGCGGCGCCCCCGGCGCCATCGTCAACATGTCGTCGCTCAATGCCGTGCTCGCAATCGCGGAGCAGGTCCCCTATTCGATCTCCAAGGGCGGCGTGAACCAGTTGACCCGAGTGATGGCGCTGGCGCTCGCCCCGCACGGCATCCGCGTCAATGCCATCGGCCCCGGTTCGATCATGACCGACATGCTGACGACGGTGAATTCCGACCCGGCCGCCCGGACCCGTCTCCTGTCGCGCACGCCGCTCGGTCGCATCGGCGAGCCGGAGGAGATCGCGGCCATCGCCGCCTTCCTCGCCTCGGACGAGGCAAGCTACATCACCGGCCAGACCATCTATGCCGATGGCGGCCGTCTGCCGCTCAACTACACCGTCCCGGTGCCGCCCGAAAAATAACCGCCGGCTGCCGGCGGCTCCTGACGGAAGGCTGTCCGTTGGGCTGTGCGACAAGGTCTCCCAGGAACAGAGGAGATCCGTCATGCCCATCGCCCCCGACCTCGCCCTGCTCGTGCAGGAAACGCTTTCCCACTGGCGCAGCCATCGTGCCCGCAGACGTGCCGAACGCATTGTCCAGGCGCTGCCGCGCCATATCCAGAAGGATATCGGCTGGCCTGGCAACCGCCTTCCCGAGCGGCGCGATCCGCGCTGGCTCTGACCATCATGGTCGTGTCGACAACCCGCTTTCCCTCCCGTCAGCCTCCTGACAGAATGTTGTCAGGAGGCTGCTGTCATTGTGTGGTCCTCCGACCCGTTCGCCCGAGGACCTTTGACCATGCGCAGAGCCGACCGACTGTTCCAGATCGTCCAGCATCTGCGCGGCGGACGGCTCGTCACCGCGCGCATGCTGGGCGAGCGGCTGGAGGTTTCCGACCGCACCATCTACCGCGACATCGCCGACCTGCAGTCGACCGGGGTACCGATCGACGGGGAAGCCGGCGTAGGCTATTTGATGAGGGAAGGTTTCGACCTTCCGCCGCTCATGTTCACGCGTGACGAGATCGTGGCTTTGGTTGCCGGCGCGCGCATGGTGCGGGCTTTCGGCGGCGCCCAGATGGCGCGGGCGGCCGAGGAGGCGCTGGTCAAGATCGGCGCCGTGCTGCCCGATGCGGAGAAGGCGCGCATCGCCCGCACCGAGATCCACATGCCCAACTGGGTCGTGGGCGACGCCGAGCGTGCGTCTATCGACATGATCGAGCGCGCGGTCGATGCCCGCGACGTTCTGTCGATCGATTATGCCGACGAGGCCGGCAAGGCCTCGCAGCGCAACGTCAGGCCGCTCGGCCTGTGGTTCTGGGGCAAGGTGTGGACGCTGGTCGCCTGGTGCGAGTTGCGCGAGGATTTCCGCGCCTTCCGCATCGACCGCATCTCGAACCTCAAGCGCGCAGAGCGAACCTTCAAGCCCGAGCGCGGCAAGCAGCTCACCGACTTCTATCGCACCTGGGAAGCGCGCGGTCAGGCCTGACCGGCCGAAACCCGGTCAGGCTTTCAGGCAGGCCACCCGAAGGCGGCCGCCGTTTCGCGATCGCCGCACGCCTCAGTGGTCGAGCTCGTCCTCGTCGGGCGTCTTCGACTTGAGCGAGGACAGCTTGGCGAACACCGCATCGGCGTCGAGCTCGTCTTCATCCCTCGATGACCTGCCCGTCGACAGGTCCAGTGTCTCGGTCATCGCGGCCGGCAGCAGCGTGTCGCCGGTGGGGGCCGGCGCGGGCTGGCCGCGCGACGCGCGCTGAACCTCGAGGTCGAGGTCGATCTGCGAGCACAGGCCGAGCGTCACCGGGTCCATCGGCACGAGGTTGCCCGCGTTCCAGTGGGTGCGGTTGCGGATCTGCTCGATGGTCGACTTCGTGGTGCCGACGAGGCGCGAGACCTGCGCGTCCTTCAGTTCCGGATGGTTCTTGACCAGCCACAGGATGGCGTTCGGCCGGTCCTGGCGCTTCGACAGCGGCGTGTAGCGCGGGGCGCGGCGCTTGGATTCCGGCACGCGCACCTTCGGCTCCGACAGCTTCAGCTTGTGGTTGACGTCGGCCTCGCCCTTGGCGATCTCGTCGCGCGAGAGCTGGCCGGTCATTACCGGGTCGAGACCCTTGATGCCCTGCGCGGCTTCGCCGTCGGCGATCGCCTTCACTTCCAGCGGATGCAGCTTGCAGAACTGCGCGATCTGGTCGAACGACAGCGCGGTGTTGTCGACCAGCCATACGGCGGTCGCCTTGGGCATCAGCAGCGTGTTGGCCATGGAACAAATCCTCTCGTTCGCCCGCGTCCCTGTCGCGGGCGGTGGGCAAAGCCACCAGTTTGGGAAATCAGCCGTGCATATAGCGGCATTTGCCGGCCTAGGCAATGCGCCGTGCGCAACGGTCGCCTCGTCTCCCGATGGTTGGAAGGAATTCTGAGGGCCGCAGCGGGCGGGCAGCCCGGCGGTCTATGCGACGTCGAGCACGATCTTGCCGATGTGCTCGCCTTCCTCCATGCGTTCATGCGCGCGCCATGCTTCCTTGAGCGGGAAGATCATGTCCATCACCGGCGCGATCTTGCGCTCGGCGAGCAACGGCCACACCCTCGCCTCCAGCTCGGCGGCGATGCCCGCCTTGAACGCCACCGTTCGCGGGCGCAACGTCGAGCCGGTATGCGTCAGCCGCTTGACCATCAGCCGCGAGATATCGGCCGTGGCCTTTGCGCCGCCCTGGGTGGCGATCTGCACGATCCGGCCCTCGACCGCCGCCGCCTCGTAATTGCGGCTGACATAGTCGCCGCCGACCATGTCGAGGATGACTTCCGCGCCCTTGCCGTCTGTGGCGTCCTTGGTCGCCGTGACGAAATCCTCCTCGCGATAGTTCACGGCGCGGTGCGCGCCGAGCTTGACGCATGTCTCGCACTTCTCGGCCGACCCGGCCGTGGTGACGACGCGGGAGCCGAGCGCCGAGGCGATCTGGATCGCGGCGGTGCCGATGCCCGACGATCCGCCATGAACCAGCAGCGTCTCGCCGGCCTTCAGCCCGCCGCGCTGGAACACGTTGTGCCAGACGGTGAAGAAGGTCTCCGGCAGCGCGGCCGCCTCGGTGAAGGTGAACCCGTGCGGGATCGGCAGCGCGTTGGAGCCATGCACGACGACGTATTCGGCATAGCCGCCGCCGGGCGTCAGCGCCGTCACAGCATCGCCGACGCGCCAACGCGCCGCGCCCGGCCCGATGGCCGCCACCTCGCCCGCCGCCTCCAGCCCGGGCAGGTCGGAAGCGCCGGCCGGCGGCGGATAGGCGCCCTTGCGCTGGAGCACGTCCGGCCGGTTGACGCCCGCCGCGCGCACGCGGATCAGGATTTCGCCCTCGCCAGGCACGGGAACGGCGCGGCGCTCGGGCTTGAGAACCAGCGGCCCGCCGGGCTCGGTGATGGCGATCGCCGTCATCTTTTCGGGTAGCGTAGCCATCCGTCCTCGCCTCCTCGCGCTGTCGCGCGCCGAAGCGGATTTGCCTCGACCTCGCCCTCCTATGTAGACTTGGTTCCGACACGAGGCAAAGCAAGGAGAGAAGAAATGGCGCTCTTCGACGACGACCCCGCCCGTCCCCGGCGTATCCACGAGATCGGCCAGGACCTGTCGCTCTTGTCGGTGGACGAGCTTAATGAACGCATCGTCCAGTTGCGCGACGAGATCGCCCGGCTGGAGGTCGAGCTGAGGTCCAAGGGCGCCACCAAGCAGGCGGCAGAAGCGCTGTTCAAGCGATAATAGGCGTGGAAACCGTCGCCCCGCGTCGCTGCGCGGCAAGGTTTGGCCCAAAACCGCGTTAGGCTTTGCCGAATCGCGCGTTTGCGCCGCACAGACGAGGGAACCCGCCGCACGTCATGATCCTCGCTTCCTATCGCCCGGTCTTCTCGCTGTTGCGCGGCACGGCCTTCCTTTTGGCGGCGTCCGGCCTGCACAGCCTGCTCCTGCCGTTGCGTGGCCAGGCCGAAGGCTTCTCGACCGCCGCGCTCGGGCTGCTCGGCACGGCGTGGGCCGGTGGCTTCATCGCCGGCTGCTACTTCGCGCCGCGCCTCGTGCGCAAGGTCGGACACGTCCGCGCCTTCGGCGCCTTTGCCGCGTCCGGAGCAATAGTCGCCCTGCTTACCGGCCTGTGGATCGACGCCTATGTCTGGATCCTGCTGCGCGCCTGCACGGGCTTCACCATGGCCGGCGCCTTCATGATCATCGAAAGCTGGCTCAACGAGCGCGCCACCAATGAAAACCGGGGCACGGTTTTCGGGCTCTACATGATGGTCACTTATGCCTCCATCATGGGCGGGCAAATGATCGTGGCCTTCGGCGATGTCTCTACCGCCTCGCTGTTCATGGTCGCAGGCATCTTCTTCTGCGCCTCGCTGATTCCCACCGCGGTCTCGTCCGCTGCCAGCCCCGCGCCGCTTGCCGACGTTCGCCTCGACCTCAAGGGCCTGTATGCCAACTCGCCCGTGGCTGCGGTCGGCTGCATCCTCGTCGGTGTCGCCAACGGCGCCTGGGGCACGCTCGGCGCGGTCTACGGCGCCCGCGTCGGCATCTCGACGGCCGAGATCGCGCTGATGATGAGCATCGTCGTCATCGCGGGGGCGCTGGCGCAGCTGCCCGTCGGCCGCGCCTCCGACCGCACCGACCGCCGCTACGTGCTGGCGGCGGCGGCCTTCGGCTCCGCTCTGGTCGCGGTGACGATGTTCCTCGTCGCGCCGCGCTCCAGTGCCGCCATCCTGGCGCTGACGGCTGCCTATGGCGCGCTCGCCTACACGCTCTATTCCATCGCGGTCGCCCACGCCAACGACCACGCCGCGCCGCAGGATTTCGTCAAGGTGTCCGGGGGGCTTCTGCTGCTCTATGGCTTTGGGACGATGATAGGACCGCTCGTCGGCGCCTGGCTGATGGGCAACATGCGGCCGGAGAGCGTGTTCCTGGCCACCGCGCTGGCCCATTTCCTGCTGGCCGGTTACGCTCTTCTGCGGGTTCGGGCCCGCGCGCCGGTGCCGATCGGCGAACGCGAGACCTTCAAGACGCTGCCTGCGGAGCGCGCCGTCACGCCGCAGGCCGTGCTGCTCGATCCGCGCAGCGACGTCGATGGCGGCGCCGAGGACCAAAAGCCCGCCGGCGAGCCGTAACCGCCGTTTGCGTTTTCGCTGCGTCAGGCTACAAATTGGCCATGATCGAGGCTGACGCGTTCATGGCCATTGCCGACGGCAATCGCCGCCATCTGCTCGAAGAGCTGCGGCGCGGTCCCAAGACCGTCAACGAGTTGGCCAGCGGCCTGCCCGTGTCGCGCCCGGCGGTCTCCCAGCATCTCAAGGTGCTTCTGGATTGCGGGCTGGTCAGCGCCCGCTCGGAAGGCACGCGCCGCATCTACGCGATCAGCGGCCCCGGCTTCCTCAAGCTCAATTTGTGGCTGGACCAGTTCTGGGCAGATTGACGCCCGGCGCGCGAAAGCGGGGGCCGAGTTTCGCGACCGCGACACGCATGAGTCGTGAAAACTGATGCGTACCGGCCTGACCCGGAACGTCGTGACACGCTACGCGCTCTCGGCGCAGCGCGCAAAATCGCGACCCGCACCTTGAAGAAAGACATAGGCGCAAATTCGCAACTTGAGCCGCGCCGAGCGAACCTGGACGGTCTCGACGTGCTTTGGCCGGACGGATTGGCGGCATCGCCTGCACCCAAAATGCCGGAAGGCATATGCGCAGGAAAACTCTGCTCCTGTTCGATGGCAGCGCGCGCTGCCATCGACCGATATTCTAATGCTTGGCTGGCGGGTTTGCCGCCGTCAGTGGCGCGTCGGCGCCTCCAGTTTCACTATCGCGTCCTTGATGGCCAGCTTGCGGCGCTTGAGCCTGTTTATTTCGAGATCGTCGACCGACGGATGGGTCAATGCAGTGTCGATCTGCCGTTCGATCTCGCCGTGTTTCCGCTTCAGCTCTGCAAGATGGGATGCAAGAGACATTATAGGCTCTCCCTTCGTGGTTCCTCGATCGCGCCGTCGAGGGGCGTCCACCGCAAGGCCACCCATGTGACAGCGCGATGACAGTCTGCCATCGAATGTCCGGAGTGTCGAATGATACGTGGTAGCATTTCACGACGCTGCGAAATGTGATATTACGCTGCGCCGGTCGCGGAAGCCCCGGAGCCCGCCCGAGCAGGCGTTTTTCGCCTCGAATGTCACAGACGGATGAGCATGTCGGATCAGGAACAGGCCGAAATTCGGCTGGAGTTTGCAAAGGTCAAACAGGAACATTCGGATTTCGACGCCGCAATTAACGCGATGCTCGCCATGGGTTGCGATGCGCTGCAGGTCCAGCGGATGAAGAAGAAGAAGCTGGCCCTGAAGGACCGGCTGAAGGAACTGGAAGACCGGATCATTCCCGACATCATCGCCTGATCCGTGCCGCGCGAAACCGTGAAGCGGTTCGGCACAGCGACATGCATCGAGACAAGGCCTTCGCCCGCCTTGCCGGAGCCCGGCGATTCGGCTAATCCCCGCAGCGAACAGGAGGGGCACGGATGACCGGCTCTCGCGCCGACGTCGCCATCATCATGGGCAGCCAGTCCGACTGGGCGACGATGCGCCATGCCGCCGAGACGCTCGACGTCCTCGGCGTCAGCCATGAAAGCCTGATCGTCTCCGCCCACCGCACGCCCAAGCGCCTCTACGACTTCGCCACTGGCGCCAAAGCCGCCGGCTTCAAGGTCGTTGTCGCCGGCGCCGGCGGCGCGGCCCACCTGCCCGGCATGACCGCCGCGCTGACGCCGTTGCCGGTCTTCGGCGTCCCCGTCGAATCGAAGGCGCTTTCCGGAAACGATTCGCTCCTCTCCATCGTCCAGATGCCCGCCGGCATCCCCGTCGGCACGCTCGCCATCGGCAAGGCCGGTGCGGTCAACGCCGCGCTTCTCGCCGCCGCCGTTCTGGCGCTCACCGACGAGGCGCTGGCCGCCCGGCTCGACGCCTGGCGCGCCGCCCAGACCGAAAAGGTCGCCGAGCGGCCGACGGACGACGCATGACCGCGCCGCTGCCGCCCGGCTCGACCGTCGGCATCGTCGGCGGCGGCCAGCTCGGCCGCATGCTCGCCATGGCCGCCGCCCGCCTCGGCTACCGCACGCTGATCCTGGAGCCGGAGGCCGACTGCCCGGCCGCGCAGGTCGCCAATCGGCAGATCGTCGCGGCCTATGACGACGCCGAGGCGCTCGATGCGCTGGCCGCGGCCAGCGACGTCGTGACCTACGAGTTCGAGAACGTGCCGGTCGCCGCCGCCGCGAGGCTTGCCGCCCGCATCGCCGTCTTCCCGCCGCCCCGGGCGCTCGAAATGGCGCAGGACCGGCTGACCGAGAAGTCGGCGCTCAACCGCATGGGAATATCGACCGCGCGCTTCGCCGCCGTCGACGATGACGACGATCTCGCCGCCGCCCTGTCCTCCTTCGGCGGCAGCGGCGTGCTCAAGACCCGCCGCCTCGGCTATGACGGCAAGGGCCAGCGCCTGTTCAGGGGCGCCGGCGCCGCCGATTGTGCCGGCGTCTTCGCCGCCATGGGCGGCGTGCCGCTGATCCTGGAATCGCTGGTGCCGTTCGAGCGTGAGCTGTCGGTGATCGCGGCGCGCGCGCGCGATGGCCGCATCGCCGCCTTCGACCCTGCCGAAAACGTTCACCGCAACGGCATCCTGCACACCTCCACCGTGCCTGCGCGGGTTTCCCCCGCCACGGCCGCCGCCGCGCGCGAGGCTGCGGGCGTCATTCTCGAAGGGCTCGACTATGTCGGCGTCGTCGGCGTCGAGTTCTTCGTGCTGGCCGACGGTTCGCTGGTCGCCAACGAGATCGCGCCGCGCGTCCACAATTCCGGCCACTGGACGGAGGCCGCCTGCGTCGTGTCGCAGTTCGAGCAGCATGTCCGCGCCGTTTGCGGCCTGCCGCTCGGCGATTCCGCGCGCCACTCCGACTGCGTGATGGAGAACCTGATCGGCGACGATGTCGATCGCGTGCCCGCCCTGCTCGCCGAACCGGGCGTCATGGTCCACCTCTACGGCAAGGCTGAGGCGCGCCCCGGCCGCAAGATGGGGCATTTCACCCGTCTGGCGTCCTGAACGAGCGCAGTTTACGCGGCCCGCGGTTGACAGCCGGGCGGCTTGTCGTCTATGAGCCACCGCAGATTTCGGCGCGCCTCGGGCGCGCCTTTACGTTAGGCCCGTCAGGGCAACAGGAAACGGGCTGGACCGATGAAGATCAAGAACTCGCTCAAGGCGCTCAAGGGCCGTCACCGCGACAACCGCATGGTTCGCCGCAAGGGCCGCGTCTACATCATCAACAAGACCGCTCCTCGCTTCAAGGCCCGCCAGGGCTGAGGCAGAGCGCATCGTGCAGCCGGGCGGCGTCGCCCGGCCCTGCATGAATGTGTCCGGGCGAACGGATGGGGCACCAGCCTTGCATTCGTCGCAACGCCCGCCGCTCCAGGCGGCTCTCACGCGAATTTCAGTTTGACGTTCCGCGATGCGGGGATAGATTCGCCCGCATGCGGAACGTTATTGCCGTTTCTCTCGCGATTCTCCTTGCGCTTCCGGCGGCCGCGCAGGCCCAGCGAACCAGCCGCGCTTCGACCGAGGTCACGGCTTCCGAGCCGGGGCAGCGCGTCGACAAGCTCTTTGCCGAACTGAAGCGCGCCACCAGCGAGCGCGCCGCCGAGCGCATTTCCCAGCGCATCTGGCAGGAATGGCTGCGCTCGGGTTCCGCTTCCGTCGATCTGCTGATGCAGTGGTCGCAGAAGGCCATCGACGACAAGAAATACGACGTCGCCATGGACCTGCTCGACCAGGTGGTCACTTTGTCGCCCACCTATGCCGAGGGATGGAACCGCCGCGCCACGCTGCACTTCGCCATGGACAACTACTCCAAGTCGATGGCCGACATAGCGCGTACGCTGGAGCTGGAACCGCGCCATTTCGGCGCGCTCGGAGGCATGGCGACCATGCTCAAGAACGCAGGCCGGAGCGATGCCGCGATCCGCGCCTATGAGCGCGTACTCGAGGTCTATCCGATGATGCGCAGCGCCCAGACCGAGTTGGGCAAGCTCGCCGACGAGACGGCGGGCGAAGGTATTTGAGCAGGCCCGGCGATCCGGCGCGCAATATCGCCCGTAATTCCCCGGCATGAACCTGCTCGCCACCGCAATCTGCCTGCTGCTCGCCCTCGGCTTCGCACTGGCCGGCGCCAGCCGCGTCGGTTCGTGGCTGATCGAGCGGCGCAATCCGCCCGTCGGCGACTTTGCCGACATCAACGGCGTGCGCCTGCACCATGTGCTCGTCGAGGCGGGCGCCCGGCCCGATCTGCCGCCGCTGGTCTTCATCCACGGCGCCAGCGGAAACCTGCTCGACCAGATGGTGCCGCTGCGCCCCGCGCTCGAAGGCCGCGCCCGCATGCTGTTCGTCGACCGGCCCGGCCATGGCTGGTCTGAGCGCGGCTCCGGTCTGGACAGTCCCGACGCGCAGGCCCGCGCCATCGCCGCGCTGATGGACCGTTACGGCATCGGGGAAGCCATCGTCGTCGGCCACTCATTCGGCGGCGCGGTGGCCGCCGCCTTCGCGCTTGCCCGCCCCGAAAAGACGCGCGGCCTGGTCTTTCTTTCGGCCGCCACACATCCGTGGCCCGGCGCCGCCACCTCGTGGTACTACGATCTGACGGCTCGCCCGTTCGTCGGCCGGCTCTTTGCCGAGACGCTCGCCTGGCCGGCGGGTGTCTTCCGCATGAAGGCCGCCTCGGCCTGCGTCTTCTCGCCGAACCGGATGCCCGACGACTATCTCGCCCGGGCGGCGATCGGTCTGGTGCTGCGTCCCGCCGCCTTCCGCGCCAACGCCATCGACGTCGCCGGCCTCTATCGCCACGTGGTCGAGGCGCAGAAGCGCTATCGCGAGATCTCCGCCCCGACGGTCGTCATCTCAGGCAACCGCGACACAGTCGTTTATGAGGAAATCCACTCGGCCGGCCTTGCGGCGGATATCCCCGGCGCCAGGCTCGTCTGGGTCGACAATCTCGGCCACAAGCCCGACTGGATCGCGCCGGACCTCGTTGTCGCCGGCATAGAGGCCGTCGCCGGTTTCGAGACAGATCTCGACAAGGTGTCGGCCGCCGTCGCGGCGCGCATTGCCGGCGACGCCTTCGGTCCGATCGAGGCCTGCCCGGACGAGAAGCCGGAACTGGCCCCCGCCGGGTGAATTGACTCGGCTTCAGAGACTTCCTTGAAACCGGTCTGGCTCAGCTTCCGCTGCTCTCCGTCCCCACATAGGCGATGCGCAGCATGTTGGTCGCGCCGGGCGTGCGCAGGGGAACGCCGGCCGTGACGATGATGCGGTCGCCGCCACGCGCGAAGCCCTCCTCGGCGGCGATCCGGCAGGCGCGATTGACCATGTCGTCGAGATCCGTCGCATCCGCTGTCACAACGCAATGCGTGCCCCACACCAGCGACAGCCGCCGCGCGGTCTCCACCACCGGCGACAGCGCGATGATCGGCAGTTGCGGCCGCTCGCGCGCGGCGCGCAGTCCCGTCGTGCCGGACGCCGTGTAGGTGACGATGGCCGACAGCTTCAGCGTCTCGCCGATCTGGCGCGCGGCCAGCGAGATCGCGTCCGCGCCCGTCGCTTCCGGCTCGGAGCGCTGGGCGTTGATGATGCCAGGATAAAGCGGGTCCTTCTCCACCTGGATCGCGATCGAGTTCATGGTGGCGACCGCTTCGACCGGATACTGGCCCGCGGCCGATTCGGCCGACAGCATCACCGCGTCCGCGCCCTCGAATACCGCGATCGAGACGTCGGAGACCTCGGCGCGGGTCGGAACCGGCGCCGAGATCATCGATTCCAGCATCTGCGTGGCCACCACCACAGGCTTGCCCGCCTTGCGCCCGGCACGGGTGATCTGCTTCTGGATGCCCGGCACCGCCTCCAGCGGCATCTCGACGCCGAGGTCGCCGCGCGCCACCATCAGCGCGTCCGACAATTCGATGATCTCGGCCAGCCGGGCGACGGCCTGCGGCTTTTCGATCTTCGACATGATGGCGGCCCGGCCGCGCGCGATCTTACGCGCTTCGGCCAGATCCTCCGGCCGCTGGATGAACGACAGCGCCACCCAGTCGACACCGGTCGCAAGCACGGCGTCGAGGTCGCGGCGGTCCTTTTCGGTCAGCGCCCCGACCGGCAGGTCGGTGTCGGGCAGGCTCACGCCCTTGCGGTCCGAAATCTTCGTTCCGGACACCACCGTGCAGACGATTCGCTTTCCGTCGGCCTTCACCGCCTTCAGTTGCAGGCGGCCGTCGTCGATCAGCAGGCGATGGCCGGGCTCGACCGACTTCAGGATCTCGGGATGCGGGAGGTGGACGCGCTTGCCGTCGCCGGGCGTCGTGTCGTCGTCGAGCGTGAAGGTCTGGCCGATCTTCAGCTCTTCCGAGCCCTTCGCGAACTTGCCCACGCGCAGCTTCGGCCCCTGCAGGTCGGCGAGGATGCCGATCGGCCGGCCGGCGTCCTTCTCGACATTGCGGATGCGGGCGACCAGCGCGCGCATCGCGTCATGGTCGGTATGGCTCATATTGATGCGGAAAACGTCCGCGCCGGCTTCGAACAGCCGCTTGATGGTTTCTTCGTCTGAGGATGCGGGACCGAGCGTTGCGAGTATCTTGACCTTGCGGCTGCGTCTCATTGACTGTCCGTTCCCGATACGGCCCCTGGGCCGTTGCCTGCGGGTTCGTCGGTAAGCTGGACCATCCAGCTCGACTGTTCCCGCGTGTCATATTCCTGGAACCCGGCGCGCTGGAACCCCCGCGCGAAGCAGTCGCCCGCGCCCGCGATCTTGAACTCGCGTTCGGCCACGCACATGTTGACCGGGCCTTCCCAGCGGCCGCCGCGCTCGGCGTCTTCGGCATAGAGATAATAGTAGCGCGACGACAGGGCGCCCTCGATCAGCGTCTTGCAGGTCGAGGGATCGACATGCCACCAGCCCTCGGTCACCCAACCCGCGCGGGCGCGATAGCCGATCGAGACGCCGACCAGGCTCTGCGTTGCGTTGCAGACGCGGAAATCCGCCATCGCGGGCGCCGACCACAGCGTCGTCGCGGCGACGGCGACCGACGCCATTGCCGCCCATCGGGCGGTGCGCGTCGTCAGAACCGTTGCCGTGCTCATGTCCCTCGCCTGTGAAATCAGCATGATCCAAGCCCCTTTTCCGAGAAGTGCGGCCGCATGTCAACGCGCCGCGCAGGCGACACGAACCGATTTAGACACCGGGATGCACCCGCTTTCGCCCGTGATTCGATCTTGCCGGCAACGGTGGCCAAAGCGCGGCATTGCGTTGCGACCCGCTTCATGAAACACAAGCCCCTGTCCGTCCCTTCGTCCAGTCCCTGCAACGGCCGTTCCCGTTCATGACCAGAGATTCGCTCTTCGCCCCGTTCGAGGTGATCGACGGAGACCGCGCCCGTGGCATCGTGCTCATCGCCGACCATGCCGGCCGCGCCCTTCCCGACGAATATGGCGACCTCGGCCTGCCGGCTTCCGAGTTCGACCGCCACATCGCCTACGACATCGGCGTCGAGGAGGTGACGCGCACGCTTGCCCGCGAGCTCGGCGTTCCGGCGGTCATGGCGCGTTTCTCCCGGCTGCTCATCGATCCGAACCGCGGCGAGGACGACCCGACGCTGATTCGTCAGCTCTACGACGGAACGGTCGTTCCGGCCAACTATCCCATGAGCGCCGAGGAACGCGAGCGCCGGCTCGACCGCTATTACCGGCCTTACCACGCCGCCGTGGGCTCGGTCGTCGCCTCCGTGGCGCAGGCGTCCGGTTCCGCGCCCTTCATCTTCTCCATCCACTCCTTCACACCTGCCATGCAGGGCCGCGCCCGTCCCTGGCACGTCGGCGTCCTGTGGGATTCCGACGACCGCGCGGTGCGGCCGCTGCTCGACATGCTGCGCCGCTATCCGGACATGGTGGTGGGCGACAACGAGCCCTATGACGGGGCGCTGCGCGGCGACACCATGTACCGACACGCCATCGTCAACGGCTACGCCCACGCGCTGATCGAGATCAGGCAGGACCTCATCGCCGCCGAAGCGGATGCACAGGCATGGGGCATCCAGCTCCGCGAAATCCTTGAAGCCATCAACGCCATGCCCGATATGCATGTGGTGAAGCAGTACGGCTCGCGCACCGGGCCGTTTTGACGGAGGCCGCTCCCATGACCGATGTGCCCGAGCTGACGGAAGACCAGAAGCGCGATTTCGAGGCGGCCGCCTTCAGGCGGCTCGTCGCCCATCTGCGCGAACGCACCGACGTGCAGAACATCGACCTGATGAACCTGGCCGGCTTCTGTCGCAACTGCCTGTCCAACTGGTACCGTGACGCCGCCAACGAGGCCGGCGTGCCGCTGGACAAGGACCGTTCGCGCGAAATCGTCTACGGCATGCCCTATGCCGAGTGGCAGGAAAGATACCAGGGCGACGCTTCGGGCGCGAAGCTGGCGGCATTCGAGCGGAACCGTCCCAAAGACCATTGACCCTTCGGCCTGCCTCGGGCAACCAGACGCCGACATCGGGGCGGCAGAGTCGCGGCCCCTTCAGTGACGGAGACCCGAAATGGCCGAAGACATCACCGCCGAATCCGCCCAGACCGTCGCAGCCGGCCAGCTGCGCGCCTTCATCGAGCGCATCGAGCGCCTGGAGGAGGAAAAGCAGACCATCGCCGACGACATCAAGGAGGTCTTCGCCGAGGCCAAGGGCACCGGCTTCGACACCAAGGCGATCCGCGTCATCATCCGCCTTCGCAAGAAGGATCAGGCCGAGCGGCAGGAGGAAGAGGCGATCCTCGACCTCTACAAGGCCGCCCTCGGCATGGAATAACGACAAACGGCCGCCCACTGGGCGGCCGATTTGCTTTCGAGGTCGACCACCGGAGGCACGGTGCGGACCACTCGTCGATAGAAAGCGTCTGTTTTCGCCAGCTCAGCCTAGACGAAGAACTGCCCGCCATTGGCCGACATCGTCGAGCCGGTGATGAAGCCCGCCTCGTCCGAGGCGAGGAATACGACGATGCGCGCGATCTCCTCAGGCTCGCCGAGACGGCCGACCGGGATCTGCGGGATGATGCGCTCGTTGAGCACCTTCTCGTCGATCGCCTTGACCATTTCGGTCGCGATGTAGCCGGGGCAGATGGCGTTGACGGTGATGCCGGCCTTGGCGCCTTCCTGCGCCAGCGCCTTGGTGAAGCCGAGATCGCCGGCCTTCGCGGCCGAATAATTGGCCTGTCCGGCCTGCCCCTTCTGGCCGTTGATCGAGGAGATGTTGACCACGCGGCCGAACTTGCGGTCGCGCATGCCCGACCACAGCGGATGCGTCATGTTGAACACGCCGGAGAGGTTGGTGTCGATGACCTCGCGCCACTGCTGCGGCGTCATCTTGTGGAACATGGCGTCGCGGGTGATGCCGGCATTGTTGACCAGAACCTCGACCGGGCCGAGATCGGCCTCGACCTTGCCGATGCCCTCGACGCAGGCGTCGTAGTCGGCCACCGACCATTTGTAGGTCTTGATGCCCGTCTCGGCGGTGAACTTCGCCGCCGCTTCGTCATTGCCGGCATAGTTGGCCGCCACCTTGTATCCGGCATCCCTGAGCGCGACCGAGATCGCCGCGCCGATGCCGCGCGAGCCGCCGGTGACGAGTGCTGTTCTGGACATATGGTTCCTCCTCCCTTGGATCGGAGAGCGCGAATGGTGAGTAGCGAATAGTGAGTAGGAGGACCTACCCCGCTTCGCTCTTCTTCACTACTCGCTACTCCCTATTCTCTATGCGCTTCTCTCGACGCACATCGCCACGCCCATGCCGCCGCCGATGCACAGCGTGGCCAGGCCCTTCTTCGCGCCGCGGCGCTTCATCTCGAACACCAGCGTGTTGAACACGCGCGCGCCGGACGCGCCGATCGGATGGCCGATGGCGATGGCGCCGCCATTGACGTTGACGATGTCCGGATTCCAGCCCATGTCCTTGTTGACCGCGCAGGCCTGCGCGGCGAAGGCCTCGTTGGCCTCGACGAGATCGAGGTCGTCGACCTTCCATCCGGCCTTCTGCAGCGCCTTGCGCGAAGCCGGGATCGGCCCCGTGCCCATGATCTGCGGGTCGACGCCGGCCGTGGCCCACGACACGATCCGCACCAGCGGCGTGATCCCGCGCCGCGCCGCTTCCTCTTCGCTCATCAGCACGACAGCCGCCGCGCCGTCATTGATGCCCGACGCATTGCCGGCGGTCACGGAGCCTTCCTTGTCGAAGGCGGGGCGCAGCTTCTGCATGGCCTCGATCGTCGCGCCGTGGCGGATGTACTCGTCGGCGTCGACGACGATGTCGCCCTTGCGGGTCTTGATCGTCACCGGCGCGATCTCGTCCTTGAAGCGGCCGGCCTTCTGCGCCGCCTCGGCCTTGTTTTGCGAGGACACCGCGAACGCGTCCTGGTCGTCGCGGGAAAGCTGCCACTGGCGGGCGACGTTCTCGGCCGTGTTGCCCATGTGGTAGCCGTAGAAGGCGTCGGTCAGGCCGTCCTTGATCATCGAGTCGATCATCTTGAAGTCGCCCATCTTCACGCCGCCACGCAGGTGGGCGACGTGCGGGGCCATAGACATCGATTCCTGGCCTCCGGCGACGATCACCCTGGCGTCGCCGGTGGCGATCTGCTGCATGCCGATGGCGATCGCGCGCAGCCCCGAGCCGCAGAGCTGGTTCAGCCCCCAGGCGGTCGCCTCCTGCGGGATGCCGGCCGCCATGGCGGCCTGGCGGGCGGGGTTCTGGCCCTGGCCGGCCGACAGGATCTGGCCGAGGATCACCTCGTCGACCTCCTTGCCGTCGACGCCGGCGCGAGCCAGCGCCTCCTTGATCGCCACTGTGCCCAGCACGTGGGCGGGCGTGTCGGCGAATGAGCCGTTGAACGAGCCGACCGCGGTTCGGGCGGCACTGGCGACGACGATGCTGGAGGCGGACATGGCGTTTCCTCGTGGTCCTGCATTTCGATTGACGGTTAGAGGATGTTCTTGCCGTTTCCCTGATCCAAGTCAAACCTGAAGTCCTGCCCGGCTGGTCGCCACGGAGCGGTTCCCTCGCCGGCGGCCTACGGTTCCGCACTGCACAAACCGCTTTCATTTGCCGGGTGTTTGCGCATATCCTGCCGTTTCGGCCCGACGCCACGCGCTATGTCAGCGTCGGCTAACCTTGACGTGCTGCATTCCGGGAGGTCACGAATGCCCGCAAAGGACGATCCGGTGGTCATCAAGAAATATGCGAACCGCCGCCTCTACAACACGGGCACCAGCACCTACGTCACGCTGGAAGACCTCGCCGAGATGGTGAAGAAGGGCGAGGACTTCACCGTGCAGGACGCCAAGACCGGCGACGACATTACCCACCCGGTGCTCACGCAGATCATCTTCGAGCTGGAGAACAAGGACGGGCAGAACATGCTGCCGATCCCGTTCCTGCGCCAGCTCATCTCCTTCTACGGCGACCAGATGCAGATGGTCGTGCCCTCCTTCCTCGAGCAGTCGATGATCGCCTTTGCCCGCGAGCAGGAGCGCTTTCGCGAGCAGATGAAGGACGCCATGGGCAAGACGCCCGTGGACATGATGAAGATGCCGACGCCGATGAAGGCCTTCGAGGAGCAGGCGCGGCGCAATGTCGAGCTGTTCCAGAACGCCATGCGCATGTTCACGCCGTTTCCGGCAGCGCCGTCCGCCGCCGAACCCGCCCGCGACGACGAGCCGGCCGCGGCTCCAAAGAACGGCAATGACGATCTGAAGGAGCTGAAGGACCAGATCGCGGCCATGCAGCGCAAGCTCGACCAGATGGGCAAAGGGTGAGCGACGTAATTCTGGTCCGTGCGTCCTTCGAGGCTCGCGCCGCTCGCACCTCAGGATGAGGAAGGCCGGTTCTCGAACCCACCCCACAATGGGCTCGATGCACGACAGTCCTCATCCTGAGGTGCGAGCGGCGCGAGCCTCGAAGGACGCACGAGGAGCCGCCTCACCACCCCATCGCGCAGCCGTCCTTGCGTGGGTCCGAACCGCCGATCAGGAACCCGTTCTCCCGGTCGATGACGATCATCTGCCCGCCGCCATGCGGCGAAGGCGCGTCGCGAACCTCGTGGCCCATGGAGATCAGCTTGGTCCGCACCGCCTCCGGTATCCCCTGTTCGGCTTCGAGCACGCCGTCCTCGCCCCAGAACAGGCGCGGGTGGTCGATCGCCTCCTGCGGGCTCATGCCGTAGTCGACCACATTGGCGAAGACATGGGCGTGGCCCATCGGCTGATAGTCGCCGCCCATCACCCCGAACGACGCCGACGCGAGCCCGTCCTTCAGCGCCATCGCCGGAATGATGGTGTGCATCGGCCGCCTGCCACCACGCAACTCGTTCGGATGGCCTTCCTCGATGGTGAAGCATCCGCCGCGATTTTGCAGCACCACGCCGGATTTCGCCGTCGCCACCTTGGCGCCGAAGCCCGAATAGACGGAGTTGATGAACGAGACGGCGCGCCGGTCGCGGTCGACCACGGTCAGGTAGACCGTGTCGGCGCGCGGCATATCCGGTAGCGTGATCGACGGGTTGCGCCGGTCTGCGCGTAGCTGTTTCGCCAGGGCGTCGACGAACCGGTCCGACAGCAGTTCCTCCGGCGTCGTGGTCATCGACGCCGGATCTGCGACCAGATGGTCGCGCACCGAATAGGCGAGCCGCGCCGCCTCGATCTCCAGGTGATAGCGCCCGGCGCTGTCGGGCGGCAGGTCGCTGGCGCGGCCGATTTCCAGCAGCTTCATCAGGATCAGCGCGGTGATCCCCTGCCCGCTCGGCGGTATCTCCAGCACGTCGTGGCCGCCATAGCCCGCCGAGATCGGCTTCACCCAGTCCGCCTCGACCGCCGCGAGGTCGGCCTCGGTGAGAAACCCGCCTCTGGCCTGAACGGTCGCCGCCATTTCGGCGGCGATCTCGCCCTGATAGAAGGCGCGTGCCCCTTCGCGGGCGATCCGGCGCAGGGTCTGCGCCAGCGCCGGAAAGCGAAAGCGGGTCCCTGCCGACGGCGCCGCGCCGCCGATAAGACAATGGCGGGCGCAGCCTTCGTCGGCTGCAAGAGCGGCGATCTGCCTGCCCCAGTCGCGCGCGACGCGCGCATGCACAGCGAAACCATCCTCCGCGTAACGAATGGCGTCGGCGAACAGACGCTCGAAGCCGAGAGTTCCGAAGCGCTGCGAGAGCCTTTCCCATGCGTCGACCGCGCCGGGCACGGTGACGGCGTGGACGCCGGTCTGCGGCATGCCGGCGTCGCCACGCGCGCGATACCACCCGGCCTCGGCCGCCGCCGGCGCGCGGCCGGACCCGTTGAGGCCGTAGACGCTGCCGTCCGGCTCGGCGAGGATGACGAAGCAGTCGCCGCCGATGCCGGTCATGTGCGGCTCGACCACGCACAGCGTGGCGGACGCGGCGAGTGCCGCGTCGACCGCATTGCCGCCTTCCCTGAGTATCGAAAGCGCCGTGGCGGTGGCCAGCGGGTGCGAGGTGGCCGCCATGCCGTTCTCGGCGATGACGGACGAGCGTCCGGGAAGATCGAAGCTGCGCATACCGGTATCCGTCTTCAGCGGAAGTTGACGTCGCGCGACGACGCGCGCAGCGACACGGTGAACCCGGCCAGCACATCGACGAACGCGATGACCATCAGCGTGAAGAACAGCGAGGTCGCCGCACCCTCCACCAGCAGGAACTCGACCAGGAAGGCGACGAACACGAAGGTCGACAGCAGGTGGTCGATCACCGAGGCATTGGACGTGCGCGTCGACTTCAGGATTTCGAAGAACGACAGCAGCAGCGCGATCAGCACCATCAGGTCGGCCAGCGTCATCGAGAAGACGCCGCCCGACATCATGGTCAGCGAGAATAGTTCGCGCGCCCACGGCGTCTCGCCCCCGCCCAACAGCCCGACAAGGCCCAGATTGTACAGAACGAACGGAACGATCATCAGCGGTATGTGGGCGAACATGGCGGTCTCCGCAGGAAGCAGTGCCCTTTGTAGCGCGACACGCCATGGCCCGGTCAAGCCGTCGGCTGCTTGCCATGCGGTTCCGGTCCGCCCCGGTAAGCGCATGACATTTCCGCTTGCCCGAGGCGAGCCCGACTATATTGGCATTCTGACCGCAGCAAAGGGGCCGGCGAAGCCGCCGGCGCCCGACCGAAGGCGACTACTCGGCCGCCTTGGGATAGGCGATCGCCGGTGCCGCCGGTTCCGGCGTCTCCTTGCCGGCATCGGCCACGTCGCCACCGCCGCCACGGCGGAACAGGCGCGACAGCAGGCTGCGGCGCTGCTCGCCGGCCGGCCGCTTGTCGCGCGTGAACACCATCAGCGCCGAGGGCGTCACCACCAGCGTCAGAACGGTGGCGAAGGCGAGGCCGTAGACGATGGCCGAAGACAGCGAGATCCACCACTGCGTCGACGGCGCGTTGATCGTGGTCTCGTGGTGGAACAGCTCCAGTCCGAGGCCGAAGGCGATCGGCAGCACGCCGAGGATGGCGGCAGCCGCCGTCAGCACCACCGGCCGGGCACGCTCGCGGCAGGTCTGCAGCACGGCGTCGAGCTTGTTCCAGCCTTCCTCGCGCAGCCGGTCATAGGTGTCGATCAGCACGATGTTGTTGTTCACCACCACGCCGGCCAGCGCAATGACGCCGATGCCCGACATGATGATGCCGAAGGACTGGCCTGTCAGCAGCAGCCCCAGGAACACGCCGATCGTCGCCATCACCACGGTCATCAGCACCAGGAACACGCTGGTGAACTTGTTGAACTGGGCGAGCAGCACGATGAAGATCAGGAAGATCGCCGCGCCGAACGCGTTGGTCAGGAAGGCGCTGGCCTCGTCGCTCTCCTGGCTGGAGCCGGCGAGCTTCCACTTGGCGTTGCCGAGGTCCATGCCGCCCACGAGCTGGGAGACCTGGTCCTGCACCGCCGCGACCTGCATTCCCGACGCGATATTGGCCTGAACCACCACGGTGCGTTCGCCGTCGATGCGGTTCAGAATGCCGGTGCGCGGCTCGGCCTGGCGGGTGATGAAGTTGGAGATCGGCACCGAGCCCTGCGCCGTCTCGACGCGCAGCTGGTCGAGAGTCGACAGCGTCCTGCGGTCTTCCGGCAGGCGCAGGCGGATATCCACCGCGTCGTCGGCGCCGGCCGGGCGGTAGTCCGTCAGCTTCAGACCGGAGGTGACGAGCTGGACGACCGTGCCGACCGACATCGGGCTGATGCCGTACTGCGCCGCGCGGGTGCGGTCGATGGTCAGCGCCCAGTCGACGCCGGGCGGCGGCAGGCCGTCGGTGATGTCGATGACGCCAGGCACCTCGGCGATGCGCGCCGCGACCGCGCGGGCGGTGTCGTCGAGCCCGGTGGGATCGCCCGCCGACAGGCGGATTTGGATCGGCTTGCCCGTGGGCGGGCCGGCGTCCGGCACGCGCACCTCGACGTCGACGCCGGGAATGCCGGCCATGACGGCGCGCAGATCGTCGAGGATATCGTTGGCGGGCTTGCGCTCGCGCCAGTCGACGAACTCGTACTGGATCACGCCGACGACATCCTCGGGGATGTCCTGCGCGCCGCGCGTCTGGCCGACGCGGGTATAGACCGACTTGACGCCCGGCCAGCCGAGCAGCCTGCCCTCGGCCGCGCGGGTCGCGGTGTCCATCTCGGCCAGCGACAGGTTGCCCCGCGCATGCACGTAGAGCAGGCCGTAGTCCGGCTCGACATTGGGGAAGAACTCGACGCCTGCGCCGTAGTGCGAATAGCTGTACATCACGCCCGTCAGCAGGCCGACGGTCAACAGCAATACCGTCTTCGGGAAGCGAACGGCCTGCTTGACGATGGCCATATACCAGCCGTCGCGCAGCTCGCCTTCCTCGTGGACATGCGCCTTGGCGAATTTCGCGCCTATGGTCGGCACGAACACCAGCGCGAACAGCATCGAGGCCGCCAGCGTCACGATCAGTGTGATCGGCATGTATTTCATGAAGTCGCCGATGATGCCGGGCCAGAACAAGAGCGGCGAGAAGGCGGCGATGCGCGTCAGCGTCGCTGCGGCCACCGGGCCGGCCATGCGCTTGGCGGCGAGCTCGAACGCCTGTTCGCGCGGCATGCCCTCCGACATTCGCCGTTCGGCGAACTCGACCACGATGATCGCGTCGTCCACCAGCATGCCCACCGCCAGGATCAGGCTGAACAGCACGATCATGTTGATCGTGTAGCCCATCATCGCGAGCAGCAGGATGCCCATCAGGAACGAGGACGGGATCGCCAGGCCGATCAGCAGCGAGGAACGCCCCGACAGCGCGTAGAGGATGACGATGAACACCAGGATGACGGCGATGAGGACGTGGTTCTGCAACTCGCCGAGAAGCTGGTTGATGAAGACCGACTTGTCCTGGGTGTAGGTGACGGTCATGCCCTCGGGCAGCCGTTCCTGGAAGTTGTCGGCGATCAGCTTCACCGCCTCGACCGTGTCGACGAGGTTGGCGCCCGTGCGCTTCTTCACCTCGATGGCGATGGCGGGCTCGCCGTCGAGACGGGTGATGGTCTCGGCGTCCTTGTGGGTCGAGCGGATGGTGGCGAGGTCCTGCGCCCGCACCACGGCGTTGGGGCCGGCGACGATCGGCAGGTTGGCGACGTCCTCGACGGTCTCGATCAGCGCTGGCACCTTGACGGCGTACTTGCCTTCCGAGCCCTCGATGGCGCCGGCCGCAACGAGGCTGTTGGAGGCGCCGACGCCCTGCAGCAGCTGGTCGAGCCTCAGCCCGTAGGACGACAGCTTCATCGGGTCGATGATGACCTCGACGAGGTCGTCGCGCGCGCCCTGCAGCGTGGCTTCCAGCACGCCCGGCACTTCTTCGATCTGGTCGCGGATCTCGCGGGCGGCGGCCGTCAGCGTGCGTTCGGGCACGTGGCCGGAGAGCGTCACGACCAGCACCGGGAATTCGGAGATGTTGACCTCGTTGACGGTCGGCTCGTCGGCGCCGCTGGGCAGGTCGCGCTTGGCGTCGTCCACCTTGTTGCGCGTGTCGTCGAGCGCCGTTTTCAGGTTGGTCGACGGGTCGAACTCCAGCAGCACGTAGCCGCCGCCCTGGTAGGCGGCGGAGCGCATTTCCTTGACGCCCCTGATGCTCTTCAGCCGCGTCTCGACCGGCCGCAGCAGCAGCCGCTCCGAGTCCTCCGGCGAGATGCCCTGATAGGACAGGCTGACATAGATGATCGGAATCGCGACGTCGGGCTCGGCTTCCTTGGGAATCGAGACATAGGCCATCGCGCCGGCGATCATCAGGAAGATGAGCGTGGTGATGGTCAGCCGCGCGTTGCGGATGGCGATCCTGACGATATCCATGATCGCGTCCTCGGGGTTACTGCGTGGAGCCGGTCACTTCGCCGACCAGCTTCCGGATTGTTTCCTCGTCGGCCTCGACCGGATTGACCGTGTCGCCCTCCGAGATCAGTTCCTGCCCCGCCACGATGATGCGAACGTCTTCGGGTATGCCGCCGAGGATGAGGCCGCCCGGCGTGTCGTCGACGAGGTCGATCGGAAAGAACACGACCTTGTTGTCGGCACCGACGGCGCGCACGCCAAGGTCGCCACCGGCGCTCAGCGTAACGACCGAGCGCGGCAGCACGGTGGCGGTCACCGGCTCGGCGCGCAGTGTGATTTCCGCCGTCATGCCGGCGGGCACGCTGCCGTCCTCGTTGGGAATCGCCACCTCGACGCGGAAGGTGCGCGTCGCCGCGCTCGCCTCGCGGCTGATGTGGCGCAGCTGGCCCTTCACTTCGCGGCCGTTCACGAGCCGTACGTCGGCGGCGTCGCCCGGCTTGACGTAGCCGAGGTCGCGCTCGGAGACCTCGCCGCGCGCCAGCACGGGATCGAGATTGAGGATGGTGGCCACGGCGGTGCCGGGCTGCACGGCGCTGCCGACCTCGACGTCGACCTTGTCGATGACGCCGTCGAAGGGCGCGCGCAGCACGTTGCGCTCCAGGTCGGCCTGCGCCTGCTCGAGCTGCGAGCGGGCGGATGCCAGCGCCGACAGCACGTTGTCGAGCTGGAGCTTGGGCAGGCTGCCGCGTTCGGCGAGCTGGCGGGCGGCGGCGGCCTCGGCCTCGCGCTGGGCCAGAAGCTGGCGCGCCGTCTCGACAGTGGATTCCTTGCCCTCGGCTTCGAGCCGGGCGATCAGGTCGCCGCGCTTGACCTGGCTGCCGAGGCTGATCGGCAGATCCTCGATGATGCCGGCCGCGCGCGTGGCAAGCACGGCGCGCTTGTCGGCGTCGGTGTAGCCGGAGATGCGGATGGCGCGGGAATGCTCGATGCGCGGCGCCTTGACTACGGCGACAGTGCGCACGGGTGCCGGCCGCTCTTCCTGGGTTTCGGCGGCGCGGCGCGCGTCCGCCTCGTCGGCTGCGCTGCCCACGGACGAGAATTCGCCGGTGGCGACCCAGGCCGCGGTTGCAATCAGCACGACCACGGCCGCGACTTTATGGAATTTGATCTTAGGCATGCTCGAAATCCGGCGACCGGCCCCTGTCCGAACGTAAAGCCTTCGGCGAAGGCGTCGATATGGGTGCGCGTCGCGTCCTGTTCAATCCGCGTGTTCGACCTTCGGTCGAGAAGCGGGCGTTTCTACACCAATTTTGCAGTGCAATATAGACGGAAAAGTTGATGAACCATCAATCCTCCGGGCACGGCGCTCCGGCCGCGTTCCACCTTTCGATTGCCCTGTACGTCTCCTCGGCGGAGCCCGGCGCGGGCTCGCGGCCCGGTCCCGGATCCCATCCCCAGGCGACGAGGGCGTCGTCGCGTATATGGGTGGCCACATCCTCGAGAGATCGGCCGCCGTTCCTTTCTGGATCCTTGATCTGGCGACATATCTGGTCGGAGGTCTGGTCGAACCAGGCCATCCCGGCAGGCGCCAGATGCCAGTTATGGGCGCCCGGCGGGCCGTGCAAAACCGGCGAATTCGTCTCGAAATGGCAGGTCGAGCACCGCATGCCGGCATTGCCGAAGCCAGACTCGTCGTCGCCGCGACGCACGTTGAAGGCATGCACGCGCGCCTCGCCGTAATGCGCGCCCGACCAGCGCGGCTGGTCGTCCTCGACATGGCAGTTGGCGCAGCGCGGATGCGCGAATACGGCATGGATCGTTTCCCATTCGGCAAGTCCGGCCTCGCGGTCGACCTGCGGTTCGGGCTCAGCGCTATCCTGCGCCCGGGCCGCGGGCAACGCGACCGCCGCAAGGCTGATGACAAGGCTTGTCAGGACGATATGACGCCATCTCATGCGAACCTCACCTCGCGCGACAGGGGAAGCTGGCGGACGCGCTTGCCGGTCAGCGCGAACACGGCGTTCGCGAGCGCGGGCGCGGCTGGCGGTGTGCCCACCTCGCCGACACCGCCCATCCGATGGAAGTTCTCGAGGACGGCGACCTCGAATTCCGGCGCCTGGAAAATGCGCATCGCATCGAAGTCGTGGAAGTTGGACTGCTCGACCATGCCGTCGCCGAAGGTGATCGCCTGTCCCATCGCCGCCGACAGGCCGAACACGGCGCCCGACGTCATCTGCGTCTCGATGATGCCCGGATCGAGCGCGGTGCCGACGTCTACGGCGATCCACATCTTCTCCAGCCTGATGCCGGCGGGCGTGTCGGCGATCTGCACCACCTGTCCGCACCAGCTGCCGAAGGACAGCGTGAAGGCGAAGCCCCTGGCCTTGCCTTCGGGCAGCGGCTCGCCCCAGCCCGACATCTCGGCGACCTTGTCGACGACGGCGACGGCCGCCGGAAAATCGGCCATCAGCTTCCGCCGCATCTCGACAGGGTCGACCTGCCCGGCATGGGCGATCTCGTCCATGAAGCTTTCGTGGAAGAAGCCGTTGACGGAGTTGCCGACGGAGCGCCAGAACGTCACCGGAATGCTCAGCGGCACCTGGATTTCCGAGACCCGGTAGTTGGGGATCGTATAGGGCTGGTTGCGCGACCCGTCCGTGATCGCCGGGTCCGAGCCGCCGGCGGGCAGCGAGGGGAATAGCCGGCTCATCAGCGAGGCGATCATGTTCGGCGCCGCAATCCGCATGTCGACCGCGACCGGCAAGCCGTCGTCTCCGATCCGCGCCTTCATCTGGCCGACCGATGCCGGACGGAAAGGACCGCGCCGCGTGTCTTCCTCGCGCGTCCAGGTCACCTGAACGGGCCGGCCTTCCGTCTCCTTGGCGAGCAGCGTCGCGTAGAGCGCATAGTCGAGCTCGCCGCGCCTGCCGAACGCGCCGCCCATCGAGGTGGTGTGGACGTTGGTCTTGTCGCCCGGTACCCCGGCAATATCGGAGCAGAACCACCGGATCAGGACCGGCATCTGGTTGGGCGCCCACACGTCGAGCACGCCGTCCTTCAGCCTTGCGGTGCAGTTCATCGGCTCCATCGGCGCATGCGCCAGGAAGGGCACGCTGTATTCCGCCTCGATCAGGCGCTCCTGCGGCGCGTCGGCGAATGCGGTGTCGACATTGCCGTCGTCGCGCATGGCGGTCGCGCTGCCCGACTTCGCTGCGTCCGCGATCATCGCCATGATCCCGGCATCGTCTTCCGGATAGGCGGGCTTGCCCCATTCGACGTCGATCGCCTCGGCGGCCTTGAAGGCTGCCCAGGTGTTCTCCGCGATGACGCCGAAGCCGCTGCCATAGGTGGTCTCGATCGGCACGATCTTGACCACCCCCGGCATGTTTGCGGCCGCGGAAATGTCGGAGCGTACCGGGGCCACGCCGAAGACCGGGCTCATGCGCACCGTGCCGAACAGCATGTCCGGCTGGCGCACGTCGATGCCGAAGATCGGCGCTCCGGTCACCTTGTCGAGCATGTCGACCCGCGGCTGCGCCTTGCCGAGCAGCTTCCACTCGGCCGGTTCCCTCAGCCTTACGCTCGACGGTGGATTCAGTTTCGAGGCATCGAGCGCGACCTCGCCATAGGTGACGCTGCGGCTCGATGCGGCGTGGACGATGGTGCCGTTCTCGGTGGTGAGGTCCGCCACAGGCACGCCCAGCCGGGCTGCCGCCGCCTCGACCAGCATCACCCGCGCCGCGGCACCTGCCTGCCGCATGCGGTCGAAGCCGTCGCGCGCCGCGGTCGATCCGCCGGTCGCCTGCAGTCCCAGCATCTTGCCGGCCACGCCCATCAGGCCGCGCACGGTCTCGGCGGTGAAGCTCTCGTCCCAGAAGTTGAAGCCGCCGCCTTCCTCCAGCATCGCCGCGTTGTAGTAGGCGTAGGAGGGTGGCCCATGCTCGACCCTGACGCGATCGAGCGTCACGTCGAGTTCCTCGGCGACGAAAGCGGCGAGCGTTGTGGAGATGCCCTGCCCCATCTCGGCGCGCGGCGCGATCAGCGTGATGGTATTGTCAGCGCCGATCTTGACGTATGGATTGAATGTCGCCTCGCCCTCGGCCAGCCCATCCTCGAGAGGATTCGGATAGGGGCGCCGGTAGTACCAGTAGCCCACCGCCACGCCACCCGCGACGGTGGCGGCGCCGATCAGGAAGACGCGTCGGGTGATCCTGCCGAGACGCGACATGGTCATGCCCTCGCCAGCTTGAGCGCGGCGGCCCGATGGATCGCGGCGCGGATCCTCGGGTAGGTGCCGCAGCGGCAGAGATTGCCGCCCATCGCGTTGTCGATGTCCTCGTCGGTCGGCTCCGGGTTCTCCTCAAGCAGCGCATAGGCGCTCATGATCTGCCCGGCCTGGCAGTAACCGCACTGGGCGACCTGCTCCTCGATCCACGCTTGCTGGACCGGATGAAGCGCCTCGGCCGAGCCGATCCCCTCGATGGTTGTCACCTCGCCCTGTACGGCGCCCAGCGGCAGGGCGCAGGAGCGGACCGGCGAGCCGTCGACCAGCACCGTGCAGGCACCGCACGCGGCGATGCCGCATCCGAATTTCGGGCCGAGGATGCCGGCAACGTCCCGCAAGGCCCACAACAGGGGCATCTCCGGGTCGGCGTCGATCTCGATGGGCTGTCCGTTCACGCGAAGCTGCATGGGTCCTACCTGGCGCTGCGTCATTGGCGGACATCTTGACAATTTCCGTCATTTTGTCAAGATATCGAAACATGAGCCTCCAGAATGACATCGACAGGCAGCGGCCGAATGCCGCCGACGAACGGCGCGACCGCATTCTCGACGGCGCGTTCAAGGTCTTTCTCGCCTATGGCTACAGCCGCACCACTATGGAAGACATCGCCAGGGCGGCCGAGATTTCGCGCCCCGCGCTCTATCTCGCCTTCCGCAACAAGACCGACATCTACGGCGCTCTGGCCGAGCGATTCCTCAACGAGATGCTGGAGCAGACCGTCGCGGTCCTGGCCGAGGAAGGGCCGCTCGCCAGGCGCCTCGATCGCATATGCGAGGATGTGTTCTACTGCATGTTGCGGGAGGTCGAGGAGTCGCCGCACGGCGCCGAACTGCTCGACATGAAAGGCAGCCTGGCCCGCGAAGCTATGGGAGTGTGGCGCGAGCGTCTCGATGCGGCGATGGCCCGGGCGATCGAGGCTGAGGCGCTTGCGAACGGCGTCGATCTCGAGGCGAAGGGACTGTCCGCCTCGATCATCGCTTCGATGCTGAACGACGCGATGGAGGGCATGAAAGCCCGGATCACCGATCCCAGGGCTCACCTGGAGCGCGGGAAGCATTACCTGAAGGTGATCGACGCGGTTCTGCGTCCCTAGCATCGCCCGCCGTTTGGTGATGCGCGGCCTCCGGCCGCTTGCGCGTGGCCAGGAAATGACGCACGCGCTCGCCGGCCGTGCGCTTCGGCTTGGCCGCCAGGCCGGGCGCCAGTTCGCCGGAAAGGTCCAGCGTCGCCCGCACGCCCACCGCGTCGTAATGCTCGGCCAGCCAGTCCTCCGCCGCCGTGCGCCCCAGATCGCGCAGATATTCCAAGAACGCCCATTCCGCGTTGACCTTGGACGACGCCGACAGGTCGCGGAACGCCTCGTCCGCGTCGATGCGATGCATGCGGATGTTGCGGTAGTGCTCGCGGTCGAGGCGGCCGCTCTCGATCAGTTCGCTGACGAAGGCGATGGCGCGGAATTCTCGCAGCATGGCGGCGTTGAAGGTGATCTCGTCGATGCGGTTCTGGATCTCGCGCGCCGAGCGCGGAGCACCCTCACGGATCACCGGATTGATCTGCACCAGCAGCACGTCTTCTGTCGGCGTCGCGTAGAAGAACGGATAGAGCGCCGGATTGCCGCCATAGCCGCCGTCCCAGTAGGGCACGCCGTCGATCTCGACCGCCTGGAATATCTGCGGCAGGCAGGCCGACGCCATCACCACGTCGAGGGTGATCTCCCCCGTCTCGAAGACCCGCAGCTGGCCGGTCTCGACATTGGTCGCCGAGATGAACAGCTTCGGCCCGGCGCAGCGGCGCACCCGCTCGAAATCGATCTCGTCGCGCACCGCGTCGCGCAGCGGGTTATGGTTGAACGGATTGGCCGCGTAAGGCGAGAAGACGCGCGACAGGGCGTCGAACCACAGATAGCCCGGCGAGTTCTCGACCGACCAGTTGCCCCACAGCATGTCCCACGGCATGCGCTGCACCGGGCTGAAGCGGCCGGTACTGCCGACTGCCTGCCAGAATTCGTGCAGCTTCTCCCGCGCGCCCTCCGCTCCGCCGCGCGCCCAGCCATCGGCCAGCGCCACCGCGTTCATGGCGCCGGCGCTGGTGCCGGAGATCGCCGAGAATTCCAGCCTGCCGTCTTCCAGCAGCCGGTCGAGCACGCCCCAGGTGAAGGCGCCGTGCGAGCCGCCGCCCTGCAGCGCGACGTTGACGGGTTTTCTCGACTGTTCGCTCACGCCGCCGTCCAGCCGCCGTCGACCGACAGCGTCGTGCCGGTGATCTGCGCGGCCTCGACCGAGCACAGGAAGGCGGTCGCAGCGGCGATTTCCGCGACGGTGGCGAACTGCTTCGACGGCTGCTTTTCGAGGATCACGTCGCGGATCGTCGTCTCGCGGTCGAGGCCGAGTTCCCTGGCGCGGTCCTCGATCTGCGTCTCGACCAGCGGTGTCAGCACGAAGCCGGGGCAGACGGCGTTGGCGGTCACACCCTTGCCGGCGAGCTCCAGCGCGATCGTCTTGGTCAGCCCGACGACGCCATGCTTGGCCGCCACATAGGCCGACTTGTTGGGCGAGGCGCGCAGGCCGTGCGCCGACGCGATGTTCACGATGCGGCCCCAGCCGGCGTCGCGCATGTAAGGGATCGCGGCAGCCGAGGTGTGGAAGGCCGAGGACAGGTTGATCGCGATGATCGCGTCCCATTTCTCGACCGGGAACTCGTCGACAGGCGCGACAAACTGAATGCCGGCATTGTTTATGAGGATGTCGACGGTGCCGAAGCGGGCAATCGTCTGGGCGACGAGATCGCGGCATTCGACAGGCTTCGACATGTCGGCCTTGACGTAGACCGCCTCGACGCCGTGCTTTGAAGCGAGATCGGCCGCGATCTGGTGGTCGGCGCTGGAATCCGAATAGGAATTGACCACGACATTGCAGCCCTTGGCGGCCAGAGCCTCGGCGATGGCAAGGCCGATGCCGGAGGTCGATCCGGTGACGATGGCGATTTTCCCGGTGAGCATGATCCAACTCCGGCTGTTGCTTTCCGCCTTAGATATTGCGGCGCAGCATGAATTCCAACCGCTGGCGTATTTTCGCCATTTTCAGCCGGGCGGAGACCGGTCGTGGAAGCGCGCCTTGCCAGCGTTGAGGAAGCAGGCCTTGTCGAACAGGGAGAGGTCGAGCGGATTGGGCAGCCGCACGTCGCCGAAATCGGGAAACGGCTTTGCCGACGAATCATAGCTGCGATCGATCTGCGAGATCAGGACGATGGTCGCGCCGGCATGCCGGGCGAACGCCCTGAGGGCGGTGACCTGCTCCATCAGACCCGGCTTGGTGCGATCCTGGTCGAGGATCTGCATGTAGTCGATCACCGCCAGAGTGCCGGGGGGCGCGGCGCGGAGATTGGCCGCGACGTGGCCGGCCGAGATCGCCTCCGACGTATCGAAGGTGAACGCGCCGGCGAGATCGGATGCGGCCATGCCGATGGCGCGCAGGCGATCGCTCATGTCGCGCCGACTATATTCGAGGGTGAAGAAGGCGCTGCGGTTTCCGGCCCGCACCGCCTCCGCCGCGAGGCGCAGGCCCATCAGCGTTTTGCCCTGGCCAGGGCGTCCGCCCAGCAGAACGAGGTCTCCGGGCGCGAGTCGTGCATGGAAGGCGCGGGCGATGCCCGCCTCGGCGAGCCGGGCCGACAATCGGCTCCATCCGGCATAGCCATGCTCGGCGGCAATGCGGTCGAGCGCGGCGTGAAGCGGGATGCCGGCCCCGCGCGCCAAAAGCCTCGCCCGGCGCTTGAGCGCGGGAACGGATTCGATCGGTTTCATGACAAGACCTCCTGTCGCGAACGCAACTCGCAACCCCTCCTCATGCGTGGCGTCCGAACAGTCGGTTGGCGTTTGGCTGTGCCCCGCATGACGATGCTTCCCGCGATGGAGGGAGGAGGCCCGGGCGAGGCCTGCGGGCAAGGTAGCGCGATTCGATCTCGACGGGAATCGTCGACGCCGGGCTGGCCGTCATGCGGCGTCGGGATGATTGTGCTAGAAGGCGGCAGGGCCTAGATAGGCCGCAAGACAGTCAGGACCCGCCCCGGACCATGGAACAGCTCTTCCTCGACCGACAGCTTCCCCGCAGGCAGACCGTGGGCGTGCGCGTCGGCGACGTGACCGTCGGCGGAGGTGCGCCGGTCGTCGTCCAGTCGATGACCAACACCGACACGGCCGACATCGATGCGACCGTGGCGCAGGTGGCGGCCCTTCATCGCGCCGGCTCCGAGATCGTCCGCATCACCGTGGACCGCGACGAGAGTGCCGCCGCGGTGCCCAGGATCCGCGACCGCCTCGCCCGGTTGGGCGTGCATGTGCCGCTGGTCGGCGACTTCCACTACATCGGCCACAAGCTTCTGGCCGACCATCCGGCCTGCGCCGAGGCGCTGGCCAAGTACCGCATCAATCCCGGCAATGTCGGGTTCAAGGAAAAGAAGGACCGTCAGTTCGGCGCCATCGTCGAGACCGCCATCCGCCACGACAAGCCGGTGCGCATCGGCGTCAACTGGGGCTCGCTCGACCAGGAGCTGCTCACCCGCCTGATGGACCAGAACCAGAAGGCAGGCTCGCCGCTGACGGCACAGGAAGTCACCCGCGAGGCGATCGTGCAGTCGGCGCTGATCTCCGCCTCGATGGCCGAGGAGATCGGCCTGCCGCGCGAAAAGATCATCCTGTCGGCCAAGGTTTCCCAGGTGCAGGACCTGATCGCCGTCTATGTCGAGCTGGCGAAGCGCTCCGACCATGCGCTGCATCTCGGCCTCACCGAGGCCGGCATGGGCACCAAGGGCGTTGTCGCGTCGTCGGCCGCCATGGGCATCCTGCTCCAGCAGGGCATCGGCGACACGATCCGCATCTCGCTGACGCCGGAGCCCGGCGGCGACCGCACTCGCGAGGTGCAGGTCGCGCAGGAGCTGCTCCAGACCATGGGCTTCCGCCAGTTCGTGCCGATCGTGGCGGCCTGCCCCGGCTGCGGACGCACCACCTCGACCGTCTTCCAGGAGCTGGCGGCGACGATCCAGGATGATTTGCGTCGCAACATGCCGGTCTGGCGCGAGAAATATCCCGGCGTCGAGGCGCTCAACGTCGCGGTGATGGGCTGCATCGTCAACGGGCCGGGCGAATCCAAATTCGCTGACATCGGCATTTCCCTGCCCGGCACCGGCGAGACGCCGTCGGCGCCCGTCTTCGTCGACGGGCAGAAGGCCGCCACCCTGCGCGGCCCGGCGATTGCCGAGGATTTCCAGAAGATGGTCGCCGACTATATCGAACGGCGGTTCGGGCAGGGTGGCCGCGCCGCGGCGGAGTAGACGGGCGGCGCTGGCCGTCCTCGCCTTGATCGCCGGCGGCGCGCCGGCAGCCTATGCTGGCGCGGTGCCCGCCTCGCCGCTCGGCCGCATCTGCGACCTCATCGCCGCCCATGCCGACGTCAACGACCTGCCCCGGCCCTTCCTGGCGCGGCTGATCTGGAAGGAAAGCCGCTTCAATCCCAACGCCGTCAGCCCCAAGGGCGCAGAGGGCATCGCCCAGTTCATGCCCGGCACGGCGCGGATGCGCGGCCTCACCGACGCCTTCGATATCGAACAGGCGATACCCGCCTCGGCCATGTATCTCGCCGAGCTGGAAGGCAAGTTCGGCAATCTCGGGCTTGCGGCGGCGGCCTACAATTCTGGCGAGGCGCGCGTTGGGCGCTGGCTCGCCTCCGGCGGCTTCCTGCCGCTGGAAACCGAGAACTATGTCATCGACATCATGGGCGCCCCCGCCGACAGCTTCGTCGGTCGCCGCGAGCGCGTCGAGGCGCCTCCGCTGAACGACACCCATTCCTTCGCCCGCGCCTGCCGCGAGTTGCCGGCGCGGCGGCACCTGACCGTCGCCATGGCCAGCGTGCCGGTGCTTCCCTGGGGCATCCAGGTGGCCGGCAGCTTCAACCGCGGCGCCGCCGTGCGCCAGTGGCAGGTGCTTCAGGCGAGGAACCCGACGCTGCTCGGCGGCATCGAGCCGGTCGTCAGCCGCCAGCGCTCCCATATGGGAAGGGTGGGCATACATACCGTGCGGATCGGGGCGCAGAGCCGCGCCGAAGCCGACCGGCTCTGCACGGCGCTGCGCCGGGGCGGCGGCGCCTGCGTGGTGACGCGCAACCGCTGAACGGATCAGGCGCTCAGCGCCACCTGGTGCTCCTCGCCGATCCAGGCGTTGATCTTGGCGGCCAGCTTGTTCGGCGACACGGGCTTGGAGAGGTAATCGTCCATGCCGGACTCCAGGCACTTCTCTCGGTCTCCCTTGAGCGCGTGGGCGGTGACGCCGACGATCGGCGTCCGCGTCCCGATACCCTCCTCGGCCTTGCGGATCGCTGCGGTCGCTTCCAGCCCGTTCATCTCCGGCATCGACACGTCCATCAGGATCATGCGCGGCTTCAGCGTCCGGTGCATCTCCACGGCGGTGCGGCCGTTGGAGGCGATGCGGTAGTTGAGCCCGAGACCGTCGAGAATCTGGCTGAAGACGAGCTGGTTGACCTCGTTGTCCTCGGCGACGAGCACGTCGAGACGCGCCTCCGCCCTGCGGGTGTGCGCCGGCGCTTGGGCGTTGTCCACCGCCTTTGGAACCGCCCGCGGCGTCACCGGCTGCCGGCGTTCCGGTCGCTCGCGTCGCGGCGTCGCGCGCGCCATCTGCATGATGGTGACGATTGTCTCCAGCAGCGCCGACGAACGCGCCGGCTTGTTGAGGTGCGCGGCGATGCCCGAATCCATGGTGAGCTTCCCGGTGATCGCCTGGTCGACCGAGGTCAGCAGCAGCACCGGGATGTTCCAGGTCTCGGGATTGGCGGCGATGCGACGGGCGACCTCGAGCCCGTTGATGCCCGGCATCTGGTAGTCTAGGATGATGCAGTCGATGCGTGCGCCGAGTTGGGTTGCGCGGTCGAGGAACGCCAGCCCGACCTCGCCGTTCTCGGCGGCCGCGCAGTCGAAGTGCCACGACCGCAGCTGCTCCAGCAGGATGTCGCGGTTGACCTTGTTGTCGTCGATCACCAGCACGCGCGCGCCGCTGACATCGACCGGCACCGGCTTCTGCGGCCGCTCGTCGGCATGGATCGGCAACGGTACCGTGAACCAGAAGATCGAGCCCTTGCCCAGTTCGCTCGACAGGCCGATCTCGCCGCCCATCAGTTCGATGAGCCGCGAGGCGATCGCCAGCCCGAGGCCGGTGCCCTCGTGGCGCCGCGTCGACGAGGCGTCGACCTGGCTGAACTTCTCGAAAATCCTGTCCACCATGTGCTCGGGGATGCCGATGCCGGTATCCTCGACGCGGATGGTGACATGCGCCGTCTCGTCCTCGACATGGCCGCTGACGTCGACCAGCACATGGCCCTTCTCGGTGAACTTGACGCCATTGCCGACGAGGTTGGTGACGATCTGGCGGATGCGGCCGACGTCGCCCACGACATTCAGCGGCAATTCCGGGTCGATGCGAACGATCAGCTCGAGGTCCTTCTCGGCGACTCGCGACGACACCAGCGTGGCGACGTCCTCGATCGCCTCGCCCAGCCGGAACGGCGCCGGATCGAGGCTGAGCTGGCCGGCGTCGATCTTCGAGAAGTCGAGAATGTCGTTGATGATCGTCAGTAGCGCGTTGCCCGACTTGAGGATCACGTCGGCGAAGGTCTTCTGCCGGTTGTCGAGGTCGGTGCGCACCAGCAGCTCGGCCATGCCGAGCACGCCGTTCATCGGCGTCCTGATCTCGTGGCTCATATTGGCCAGGAATTCGGATTTCGCCCGGTCGGCCGACTCTGCCTTCACCCGCGCCGCCTCGATCGAGGCGTTGGCCTCCTGCAGGTCGTCATGGGCGCGCGAGATGTTGCGCATCATCGGCACGAACACCCAGCTGGTCGTCGCCAGCCCGACGACGAAGATCGACGCCGCGACGAGCAACAGGATCGTGCGCAGCCAGTTGAAGCTTTCGATCATGTCGCCACGCAGTTCGGTCAGCGTGGCGTCGAGGTTGGGGCGTACCCGGTCGTTGGCCAGCGCGTGGAGCTGAACGAACACCCGCTGTGCCACCGGCGACGAATGGTCCTGGATCACGTCCAGCCGGTTGGCCAGCGCGATCACCTCCAGCACGTCGCGCTTGAGCGGCGAAGAGCCGTCCTCGCCCTGCCAGATACGCATCAGCACGTCGGGAACGCGCGCGCCCTGGATGTCTTCGAGAATGACCTTCAGTTCGCCCGCCAGCGCCGGCGCGGCGCGGTCGTGGGTCTCGCTCTCGGTGACCCGCTCGCTTTCGCTCATCTGGAAATCGCCGTCCGCGGCGAGCCCGAACGCCCGGTACGAGCGCTCCAGGCGATCGATGGCGTCGTGCAGCTTCGCGCGCGCGGCTTCGGTTGCGCTCGACCCGTCGAACGAGGCCGCGGGCGCCACGACGCCCCTCGGCATCACGAAGCGCCCGGTCTCGATCTCTCGCAGCGCGCGCTCGGCCTTTTCGCGCTTGAGTTCGACGCGCAGTCGAATCTGGTCGAGGGCAAGCCCATGGTAGATGACGTCACCCGTCGCCTCGCTCATCGCGCTGAGCACGGCGCCGAACTGGACGCTGGTGCGGGCCTGTCCGGCCTGCCAGTGCACGACGCTGGCGCCAACCGCCACCGCGAGCAAAAACCCCGTCATGATGAAAAGAAGCCGACCGCGCATATAGGCGCGCGTAACTGCAAACGACATTGGCCCTGCCACCCGGTACGCAATACTGGCGGGCAGATTGGTCGAATTCGATTAAAGTGCTGTTAATGGCGCATTTTCGAGAAGCGCTTGATTTCCAAGCGCTTACGACAGCCTGTTACAGGCGGTGGCCTCGCGCCGTTACATTTGCGGGAGCAGTGCTCACGATTGCCGCTCCGCAACGAAGTGCGCCGCCGCCCTCAGAAGCCCTGCGCGCTCGCCGAACGGCGCCAGGAGATCGCCCGCCTGCCCGACCAGTCCCGCCAGTTGCCGGCGCGTCCAGTCGACGCCGTGGAGCGAGACCAGCGTCGCCTTGCCGGCCGCGTCGTCCTTGCGTGCGGCCTTGCCGAGCGCCTCGCTGCTGGACGTCGCGTCCAGAAGATCGTCTGCGAGCTGGAAGGCGAGCCCGATCGCCGAGCCGAACTCTGCAAGCGTCTCGCGCTCGCGCGACGATGCGCCGGCGACGATGGCCCCCGCCTCGCAGGCGAAGCGGATCAGCGCGCCGGTCTTCATCGCCTGCAGCCGCACGATGCCGGCCTCGTCGGGCTTGCGCCGCTCTGCGGCGAGGTCGAGCGCCTGGCCGCCGGCCATGCCGCCGATGCCTGCCGCCCGCGCCAGCTTGCCGACCAGCGCCAGCCGCGTCTGCGCGTCCAGCTCGGTCCGTTCGTCGGCGACGATGTCGAAGGCGAGCGTCAGCAGGCCGTCGCCGGCGAGGATGGCCGTCGCCTCGTCGAAGGCCCTGTGCACCGTCGGCTGGCCACGGCGCAGATCGTCGTCATCCATCGCCGGCAGGTCGTCATGGATCAGCGAGTAGCAGTGGACGCATTCGAGTGCGGCCGCCACCCGCAGCGCCGCCTCGCCGTCCGCGTCGAAGAGCGCAGCGCTTTCCATGACGAGGAACGGGCGCAGCCGCTTGCCGCCATTGAGCACGCCGTGGCGGATCGCGGCGAGCAGTTCCGCGGGCCGGTCGATCTCGCCGTCCAGCAGGGCGGTCCCGAGCAGCCCGTCCAGCATGTTTTCCACGCGCAGCGCGGCGCGCGCCAGTGCGGCTTCGATGTCGGGCGTGGCTTCGTCGGGAGCGGAGATGTGCATGGGCGCGAGCGATGCCGCCAAACCGGCGGTGCGTCAAGCGGTCAGGTCGTTGCGCTGGCGGACAGGCGTCTGTATTCGGGAAGGCATGGATCGCGAGGAAGCAGGGTGGATCATCCGACCGTCGACAGCGAAGAGGGCGTGAAGGTCATGCCGGCTCGGCGCAAGCGCGGCGGCCGCGCCTGGCTTTGGCTGCGCAGGGCGGCGATAGCCGTCGTCGCAATCGGCGCGCTGCCGGCGCTGTTGACGCTCGCCTACCTGCCGTCGGTCGTCCATCCCGTATCGACCCTGATGATGAAGGACATCGTCACGCTTCAGGGCTACGACCGACGCTGGATGCCTCTCGAGGAGATCGGCACCAGGCTTGTCCATTCGGTGATGATGTCCGAGGATGGCCAGTTCTGCTCGCATCATGGCGTCGATCTCGGCGAGTTCCGCGCCATCCTCGACGATTTCCTCGCCGGCGAGGCGACCCGAGGCGGCTCGACCATCCCGATGCAGACGGTCAAGAACCTCTATCTCTGGCACGGCCGCTCCTATCTCAGGAAGGCGATCGAGGTGCCCTACGCCGTCTATCTCGACATAGTCATGCCCAAGCGGCGGATCATGGAGATATATCTCAACATCGCCGAATGGGGACCGGGCATCTACGGCGCCGAGGCCGCGGCGCAGCACCATTTCGGCAAGCCCGCCCGCGAGCTGACCGCCCGGCAGGCCGCGCTGCTGGCCGTCACTTTGCCCAATCCGCACACCCGCACGCCCGGCAAACCCACCGCCGGGCTCAACCGGCTGGCCGTCAACATCGAGCGCCGGGCGGGCCATGCCGGCGGCTACAATCACTGCCTGCGCTAGCGGGCTGGCCGAGGCGCGAAAAAAGTTGGACACCGGTGCTGGCCAAAACGCGCTGTGGCGTGTATAGGCACGCAACTTTCTTGGATTTCGGCCGCCTTGCGAGGCCCTTTGGCGAGGGTCGCAGCGGCTGTTTGACCGAACACCGGAGCAGGACAATGGCTGTACCCAAACGAAAGACCTCGCCGTCGAAGCGCGGCATGCGCCGCTCGGCCGACGCGCTCAAGGCCCCGACCTATGTCGAGGACAAGAATTCCGGCGAACTGCGCCGCCCTCACCATATCGACCTGAAGACCGGCATGTATCGCGGCCGTCAGGTTCTGGAGCCCAAGGAAGGCTGAGCCTTTCTCCGCTTCATTCGGAATCAGGAAAGACCGGCCTTCGCGCCGGTCTTTTCGCGTCGGCGGCCCGATTTCCGGCAACCACCTGCCCAGTGCCGCCAACCTCGACTGACCTGCCGCCAGGTTCGGCCGGTTCAGCCTCGCCGGCCCGCCACCGCATCCAGCGGAACCTTATGCCGCCGCGCGGCATTGTCTTGACGTTTTAGGCCTTCACGTAAGGGGAACGTCATGTCTCTTGGGACAATTCTTGTTATCATACTGATCCTGATCCTGCTCGGCGCCATTCCGACCTGGCCGCATTCGCGCGCCTGGGGCTACGGCCCGTCCGGCATTCTCGGCGTCGTGCTGGTGATCGTGCTCATTCTCGTGCTGATGGGCAGGTTATAGCCGTCCTGCCCGGCGCCGTGCCCGCATGGCCGGGCCGGCGCCGCAATTCTATTCCGCCGGCTGGGCGACGGCGAAATCCGCGCTGCGCGCCAGTTCCGCCATCGCGCTCACCAGCACCAGCAGCCCGGCCAGCACGACGAAGATCGGCGCGAAGCCCGTCCGCTCGCCGATGAAGCCGATCGCCGACGGCGCCACCAGAATTCCTGAATAGCCCATCGTGGTGACCACGCTCATGCCGGTTGCAGACGCCATGCCCGGCTGGTTGCCGGCAGCCGAGAACGCGATCGGCACGATGTTGGCGACACCGAACCCGGCAAACGCGAAGGCGGCGATCGCCGTCCACGCATTGGGCGCCAGCCCGGCGACCAGTATGCCGACTGCCGCGATCAGGGCCGACACGCGCAGCGTCGTCACCGCGCCGAACCGGTTGCGCACCGCATCGCCCAGAAACCGCATGATCGCCATCGCCGCCGAGAAGGCTGCATAGGCGAAGCCGGCCACCGCGATGCCGACACCCATCTCCTGCTGCAGGTAGAGCGCGGCCCAGTCGAGCACCGCGCCTTCCGGAATCATCGCGAACAGCGCCACAAGCCCGACCAGATAGACGAGCGGGCTCGAAGGCAGCGCGAAGCGCTGGCGCTCGGAAACGACGAACCCCGTTTCGCCCACCAAATGCCGCCAGGCGACGACGACGACGACGAGGCTGATCGCGGCCACCAGCCAGGCATGCGTCAGATAGCCGAAGGCCTCGATCGCCAGCCCGCCGAGCGCGCCGCCGGCGAAGCCGCCCAGGCTCCAGAATCCGTGCGACGACGACATGATGCCGCGCCCGAGATGCCGCTCCACCGCCACCGCGTTGGTGTTCATCGCCACGTCCATGGCCCCGATGCAGCCGCCGAAGAAGAACATGGCCGGCACGGCTAGCCAGAGATTGGGCACGATCGCCACGGCCGCCAGACCGAAGGAGCACGCCACCGCGAACATCCGCAGCATAGGGCGCGAGCCGTGCCGCGCCATCAGGTAGCCGCAGGTGGGCATGGCGACTAGCGCGCCGAGCCCGAAGACCAGGATCAGCAGGCCGAGCGTCGTCTCGCGGATCTCCAGCCGCGACAGCAGCATCGGGATCTGCGGCGCCCAGCCGCCGGTCACGAAGCCGTTGGCGGCGAACATCGCCGCTACGGCCCAGCGGCCCTTGCGCGCGGTTGCAGCGCTGGAAGTCGACATGGCTGGCTCTTTCCACTGAAGTCGCCGCACTCTTAAATCGATTGAATTTTACGTCAAGCCCGCATCGCGACATAAGCGCTTGGTCCAGCGCCCGGCCGTGCAATGCCTCATTCCGGACCCAACGCAGCCACATTCGGATTCCAATGAGAAGCGGGCGGCGAGGGGCAGGGCATCGGATCGAGGAACGGTCCGCCTGAGCGACAGGCGGAATCCGGTTTCCGGACGGATTTGATGCTTCCGGCAACCGACAGATTGCTCCTGTGTGTCCAGCGGACCCATCGCGATCTGAAAGCAAGGACTTCGAGGGGACCGTGGTATCCTGGAGACCCGTCGTGAAAAGCCTGTTCGATAGATCGCCGAACCGGAAAGCCATTCTTTCTCCGCTGGCCGCCGGCGGTGCCTGGCGCAGCGCCATCGGCAGCCGCCTTGAGGCGCTGCCGCCCGCCGCCGCGCCCATCGCCGTCACGCTCGGAGGCGGCATCGCCCTGCTCGTCGCGCTCGGATTGTTCGTCGGGGGAAGCGAGCCTCAGCCGGACCTTGCGTCCCTGGCAACGACGCAGGAATTTCCAGCTCAACCAGGCCAGCCCAAACTGGCCGCGTCCGCAACCGCACCCGACGCCATCCCCGTTGACGCTGGCGACACCGCCGCTTCAGCGCCCGTTGCCATCGCCCCGGCGATTGCCGGCGGTCTGCTCGATGACGATCTGGCCGGTCGCGCCCCGCAGCGGCTGGTCCCGCCGCCGGCGGCCAACGAACTGACGGCGGCGATCCCCCCCGCGCTGCCCGGTGCGTCCGGAATGATGCCGGCCGCAGCCGCCGTGCCGGTCGCCGAGACGGAGCAGGAATTGCTGGCGCTGGAAGAGCGCCAGCGTGAGGAGGTGGAGGCCGATGTCGGCCCGCCCTCCGACGAATGGACGGCGGCCATCGATACCTCGCCCGTGGGGCCGATGCAGTCCGCTATCACGACCAAATATGTGAACCTGCGCGTCGGGCCCGACGACGACGCGGATGTGCTGATGGTGGTCCCCGCGCTGGCCGAGATCGAGGCCGAAGCCGGCTGCAACTGGTGCGCCGTCACCTATGACGGCCGCTCCGGCTACATGTACAAGACCTTCATCAGCTACGAGTGATGTCGACGACGCCACGGCGCTGTTCCGACATGGATCCTCGGGTCAAGCCCGAGGATGACGACGGCAGGACTGTTTCGACTGATCGCAGATGTCGGTGGTTTGCACAAACCGCACAACCCTCGTCATCCTCGGGCTTGACCCGAGGATCCATGCCGGAACGGCGAACTTGCCGCCAGCCGCCTAGCATTGGCATCAAGCATAGACGATCAGCAGGTCCTTCGCGTCGATCTGGTCGCCGGCCTTCACCAGCACCTCGGCGATCTCGCCGTCGCGCTCGGCGTGCAGCGCCGTTTCCATCTTCATCGCCTCGATCGACAGGAGCACGTCGCCGGCCCTGACCGCCTGGCCCGACGACACCGCCACCGCCGAAATCACGCCCGGCATCGGCGCGCCGAGATGGGCGGCGTTGCCGGCTTCGGCCTTGGCCCTCGCCTTCGCCGCGCCCGCGCCGTGCGCCCGGTCGGGCACCTTGACCCTGCGCGGCTGGCCGTTGAGCTCGAAGAACACCGTCACCATGCCCTTTTCGTCGGTGTCGCCCACCGCCAGGCAGCGTACCACCAGCGTCTTGCCGCGCTCGATGTCGACGAATATCTCGTCTTCCGGCGCCATGCCATAGAAATAGGTCGGCGTCGGCAGCACGCTCACCGGCCCGTATTCGCCTACAGCGGTGGCGAAGTCGGAGAACACTTTCGGATACATCAGCCACGATGCGAACTCGAACTCGCTGACCTCGCGCTCCAGTTTCTCCTCCAGCCCCTTGCGGTCCGCCGCCAGGTCCGCCGGCGCAAGGAGCGAGCCTGGCCTGACAGTGATCGGCGCCTCGCCCTTCAGCGCCTTCTTCTGCAGCCCCGCCGGCCAGCCGCCCGGCGACTGTCCGAGATCGCCGCGCAGCATCGAGACCACCGAATCCGGAAAGGCGATGTCCTTGGCCGGGTTCTCGACATCCGCGACCGACAGTTCCTGGCTGACCATCATCAGCGCCATGTCGCCCACCACCTTCGACGACGGCGTGACCTTGACGATGTCGCCGAACATCAAATTGGCGTCGTGATAGGCCTGCGCCACCTCGTGCCAGCGCGTCTCCAGCCCGAGCGAGCGCGCCTGCTCCTTCAGGTTGGTGAACTGCCCTCCCGGCATCTCGTGCAGGTAGACCTCCGACGCCGGCCCCTTCAGGTCGCTTTCAAACGCGGCATACTGGTTGCGCACCGCCTCCCAGTAGAACGAGATGCGCCGGATCCAGGCCGGATCGAGGCCCGGGTCGCGCTCCGTGCCGCGGAACGCCTCGACCAGCGAGCCCAGGCAGGGCTGCGAGGTATTGCCCGAAAAAGCGTCCATCGCCGCGTCGACCGCGTCGACATTGGCCTCCACGGCTGCCAGCACTGTCGCCGCCGAAATGCCGCTGGTGTCGTGGGTGTGGAAATGCAGCGGCAGGTCCGTCGCCTCGCGCAGCGCCTTGAACAGCGCCCGCGCGGCGGCCGGCTTCAGCAGCCCCGCCATGTCCTTGACCGCGATGATGTGCGCGCCGGCCGCTTCCAGTTCCCTGGCCAGCGACACGTAGTATCTGAGGTCGTACTTGGCCCGCGCGGGGTCGAGGATGTCGCCGGTGTAGCAGATCGCCGCCTCGCACAGCCTACCTTCCTCGCGAACCGCGTCCATGGAGACGCGCATGTTCTCGACCCAGTTCAGGCAGTCGAAGACCCGGAACAGGTCGATGCCGCCCGCCGCCGCCTGTTTGACGAAATGGCGCACCACGTTGTCGGGATAGTTGGTGTAGCCGACGCCGTTCGCGCCGCGCAGCAGCATCTGCAAGAGGATGTTGGGCGCGGCCTCGCGCACCTTGGCCAGCCGCTCCCACGGGTCCTCGGTCAGGAAGCGCATCGCCACGTCGAACGTCGCCCCGCCCCAGCACTCCAGCGACAGCAGCTGCGGCAGCGCGCGCGCATAGACCCCGGCGACCGCCGCGATGTCGAAGGTGCGCATGCGCGTCGCCAGCAGCGACTGGTGTCCGTCCCGCATCGTTGTGTCGGTGATGAGCACCTTGGGCTCGTCGCGCATCCACTTCGCGAAGCCCTCCGGGCCGAGCGCGTCGAGCCGCTGCTTGCTGCCGTCGAGTATCGGCGCTTCGACATAGGGCACCTTCGGCGGCGCGATGTCGGCCTTGGGCTGCGGCCGGCCGCGTGTCTCGGGATGGCCGTTCACGGTCACGTCGGCGAGATAGTTGAGCAGCTTGGTGGCGCGGTCTTGCCGCTTCACCGCCGTGAACAGCTCCGGCGTCGTGTCGATGAAGCGCGTCGTATAGCTGTTGTCGTGGAATTTCGGATGCCCGATGATCGCTTCCAGGAAGGTCAGGTTGGTCGCGACCCCGCGGATGCGGAACTCGCGCAGCGCCCGGTCCATGCGCGCGATCGCCTCCTCGGCGCTCGGCGCCCAGGCCGTCACCTTTTCCAGCAGCGGGTCGTAGAAGCGCGTGATCACCGCGCCCGAATAGGCGGTGCCGCCATCCAGGCGGATGCCGAAGCCGGTCGCGCCGCGATAGGCGGTGATGCGGCCGTAATCGGGGATGAAGTTCTGCTCCGGGTCCTCGGTGGTGATGCGGCACTGCAGCGCGTGGCCGTTGAGCCAGATGCCGCCCTGCGCCGGCACGCCCGATTCCGGCGAGCCGATCGCCGCGCCCTCGAGAATCCTGATCTGCGCCTTGACGATGTCGATGCCGGTCACTTCCTCGGTGACCGTGTGCTCGACCTGGATGCGCGGGTTGACCTCGATGAAGTAGAATTTGCCGGTATCGGCGTCCATCAGGAACTCGACCGTGCCCGCCCCGACATAGTCGGTGGCATCGGCGATCTTCAGCGCGTGGCCGCTCAGTTCGGCGCGCCGCGCGTCGTCCAGATAGGGCGCCGGCGCCCGCTCGACGACTTTCTGGTTGCGCCGCTGGATCGAACAGTCACGCTCGTAAAGGTGCACGGTGTTGCCATGCGTGTCGCCCAGCACCTGCACCTCGACGTGGCGCGCGCGCTCCACCAGCTTTTCGAGATAGACCTCGTCCTTGCCGAAGGCGGCCTTCGCCTCGCGCTTCGCCTCGGTCACCTCGCGGGTCAGGTCTTCGGCTTTGCGGATGGCGCGCATGCCGCGCCCGCCGCCACCCCACGACGCCTTCAGCATCACCGGATAGCCGATCTCGGCGGCCATGGCGGCAACCGCCTCCATGTCGTCCGGCAGCGGCTCGGTGGCAGGCACCACCGGGACGCCCACCTCGATGGCGAGATTGCGCGCCGCGACCTTGTTGCCCAGCCGGCGCATCGTCTCCGGCTTCGGCCCGATGAAGGTAATGCCGGCTTCCGCGCAGGCGTCGGCGAATTCCGGGCTCTCCGACAGCAGGCCGTAGCCGGGGTGGATCGCGTCGGCGCCCGAAAGCTTCGCCACCCGGATCACTTCCTCGATCGACAGGTAGCTCTCGATCGGTCCCAGCTCGCGCGCCAGATGCGGTCCCCGGCCGATCGGGTAGCTTTCGTCCGCCTTGAAGCGGTGCAGAGAGTATTTGTCTTCCTCCGCCCAGATCGCGACCGTGCGTATGCCCAGCTCGTTGGCCGCGCGAAACACGCGGATGGCGATCTCGGACCGGTTGGCGACGAGCAGCTTCTTGATCTTCACGGGGCAGTCTCCGGCGGGGCGTGACGGAAGGGAACGCCATCCTTAGCCGGAATTTGCTGCACTGCAAACAGGATGGGCGGATGCATTTCCGCAGCGCAAGAAAAAGGCCCGGCGCATCGCTGCGCCGGGCCCTTCGTGTCGTTTCGTGCGGCTTACTGCTCGAGATAGTCGTAGGAGCCGCTCTTCCACTCGTAGAAGACGTAGCCCGGCAGGGTCACGTCGCCGACGTCGTCGAACGAAAGCTCGCCGAGCACCGTCTTGAAGCTGCCGGAATTGAGCGCCTCGACGACCGCGTCGAAGTCGGTCGAGCCGGCTGCGGTGGCGGCCTGCGCCCAGGTCTGGATCGCGGCATAGGTGTAGAGCGAGTAGCCCTCGGTCGACTTGCCGGCGGCCTGCATCACCTCGACCACCGGAGCGGCCTCGGGGTTCTTGCGCGGATCCGGCGAGAAGGTCATCAGCGTGCCTTCGCCGGCGTCGCCGGTGATCGCCCAGTACTCGTCGGTGACCAGCGCGTCGCCCGAGACGAGCACGGTGTCCATGCCCTGCTCGCGCATCTGGCGGACCATCAGGCCGGCCTCGGTGTGGTAGCCGCCGACATAGAGGACGTCGATGCCCTCTTCCTTCAGCTTCGACACCAGCGCGGTGTAGTCCTTTTCACCGGCGGTATAGGCCTCGTAAAGAGCCGAGGTGCCGCCATTGGCCTCATAGGCCGCCTTCGTGGCATCGGCGAGGCCCATGCCATAGGCGGTCTTGTCGTGAACGAAGGCCACCTTCTTGCCGGGGAAATTGTCGACGAGGAACTTGCCCGCCACTTCGCCCTGCTGGTCGTCGCGGCCGCAGACGCGGAAGACGCCCGGGCCGGGACGGTCTTCGGTGAACACGGGGTTGGTCGAGGCAGGCGAAATCTGGACGATGCCTTCCTCGGCATAGACCTGCGAGGCAGGGATCGACGAACCGGAGCAGAAATGGCCGGCCATGAAGACCACGCCCATGCCCGCCATCTGGTTGGCCACCGAAACGGCCTGACGCGGGTCGCACGCATCGTCACCGACCTCGAGGCGAAGCATCTCGCCGTTCACGCCGCCGGCGGCGTTGATGTCGGCCACCGCCTGCTCGGCGCCCGCCCTCATCTGCTCGCCGAACGCCGCATACTGGCCGGTCATCGGGCCGGCCGTGGCGATGACGATTTCCGCCAGCGCTGGGGTCGACATTGCGAAGCTGAGCGCAACGCCTGCCAAAAGTGCCTTCTTCATGATTGCTCCCATAAACACCTGATCAAGTGGCGCCGGCGAGGTTGGTGTTTGTGCCCCCATCCCGGCGTCATGCGGGCGTTCCCGTCCCGCTTGGTCGACATAAAAGCCCAATTCCCCAACGAAATAAAGGCTTTTGCGTCGAACTCTGTCAGCGGGCCGCGCCCTGCGCGCCGCCCGCGTTTCCGTGGCTCAGCCGGCCTGGTTCCGGCCGAGAAAGCCGTATTGCTGCACCATCTGCTTCGACCGGGTCAGCCGGAAGCCGGCCTCCGCGATCGCCAGCAGCACGATCAGGTCGACGACATAATAGTAGGGTGCGAGCAGCGTGCCCTTGAACAGGGCGAAGTGGATGAAGCGTGTCGCTCCCGCCAGCAGGATCATGTAGATCGCCAGTTGGCCCCGCCCTGCCCAGACGCTGGCGATCGCCCTGCCGGTCATGAAGGCCGCGCCGCCCGCCAGCACCACCGTCACCAGGATGAACTCCCAGGCGGTGACTTCCCAGATCCACGTATTCTGGTTCTGCATCGTCGTCTCCCGGGTCCTAGTGCCGTCCGCCTTCGAGATAGGCGGCGCGCACTTCCTCGCGCTTGAGCAGCTCCTTGCCGGTGCCGCTCATGGTGATGTTGCCGTTGACCATGACATAGCCGCGATGGGCGAGCTTGAGCGCGTGGAACGCGTTCTGCTCGACCAGGAACACGGTCAGGCCCTCGTTGCGGTTGAGCTCGCGGATGACCTCGAAGATCTGCTTGACGATCAACGGCGCCAGCCCCAGCGACGGCTCGTCGAGCAGCAGCAGCTTCGGCCGGCTCATCAGCGCCCGGGCGATGGCCAGCATCTGCTGCTCGCCACCCGAAAGCGTGCCGCCACGCTGGCCGGCCCGCTCCCTGAGGCGCGGGAACAACTCGTAGATGCGCTTCAAATCGTCGTCGAAATGCTTCGCATCGACGAGCTGCGCGCCCATCTGCAGGTTTTCCATCACCGTCATGCGCGGGAAGATGCGGCGCCCTTCCGGCGACTGGGCGATGCCCATGCGCATGATCTCGTGGGTCGGCGTCGCGGCGATCTCCTGCCCGTCATAGACGATCGAGCCGGTCCGCGCCTGCGGGTTGCCGCAGATGGTCATCATCAGCGTCGATTTGCCGGCGCCGTTGGCGCCGATCAGCGTCACGATCTCACCGCGGTTGACGTCCATGTCGACGCCGCGCAGCGCGACGATCTTGCCGTAATAGGTCTCGACGCCGCGTACGGTCAGGAGGGGTTCGGCCGCGGCGCTCATGGCCTGTCTCCATCCTTGGACGGCGGCACCTCGATGCCCGCCTCCACCGCCGCCTCCTCGCCGAGCGCCTCGACGACCAGCGACGCGATTTCGGGCGTGTCCTCGATCTCCTCGTCCTCGACGCCGAGATAGGCGGCGATAACGCTCGGGTCGGTGCGCACGTGCTGGGCGTCGCCGTCGGAAATCTTGACGCCGTAGTCCAGCACCACGATGTGGTCGGAAATCTCCATCACCACGCCCATGTCGTGCTCGATCAGCAGCACCGAGGTCTCATGCTCCTTGCGGATGTACTGCAGGATCTCGTTGAGCTCGGCGGACTCGCGCGGGTTGAGGCCGGCGGCCGGTTCGTCCAGGCACAGCAGGTGCGGCTCGGTGCACATCGCGCGCGCGATCTCCAGCCGGCGCTGCGCGCCATAGGGCAGGTCGGCGGCCGGGTCGTCGGCACGGCTGGTCAGGTTCACCCGCTCCAGCCAGTATTTTGCCTTCTCCACCGCGCCCTTCTCGGCCTCGCGGAAGCTCGGCAGGCCGACGATGCCGCCCACCGTGAACATCGATGCCGTCATCAGCATGTTGTGCTGGGCGACCATCAGGTTCTCCAGCACCGTCATGCCGCCGAACAGGCGGATGTTCTGGAAGGTGCGGGCCACCTTCGCATGCTGCGAAATCTCGAAATCGGGCATGCGCTCGAGCAGGAAGACGGCGCTGTCCTGCGCCTTCTGCCACTTGAAGCCGCTGGCCGTGAGCTTGTCGACGGCCTCCTGCTGGCGTCCCGGTCCGTGGCGCATGACGATGCGGCCCTCGGTCGGCTTGTAGAAGCCGGTGACGCAGTTGAAGACCGTGGTCTTGCCTGCCCCGTTGGGCCCGATCAGCGCGGTGATGTCGCCGCGCCCGACATTGAAGGAAAGGTTGTTGATCGCCACCAGCCCGCCGAAGCGCATCGTCAGATGCTCGACGGTCAGGATCGGGTCGACCTCCCAGTTGTGCTGGCCGGTCGCCGCCGGAGTTTCCATAAGAGCGGCAGACATCAGTGACCCTCGCCTTGGCTGACCATGTCGGCCCCGATCTTCTTCTTTTCCTTCAGCACCACGGTCGGTTCTCGACTGGAGACCAGTCCGCGCGGCTTCCAGATCATGATACCGACCATGGCCAGGCCGAAGATCAGCATGCGGTACTGGGTCGGGTCGAAGCCGGTGCCGAACACGGCCTGCAGGAAGCCGATGTTGCGCAGCATCTCGATGCCGCCGATCATGACGACGGCCGCGATGACGACGCCCACCTGCGAGCCGAGCCCGCCCAGCACCACGATGGCGAGGATGATCGCCGATTCCAGGAAGGTGAAGCTCTCCGGCGAGATGAAGCCCTGGCGCGTTGCGAAGAAGGAGCCCGCGAAGCCGCCGAACATCGCGCCGATGGCGAAGGCCGTCAGCTTGGTGTTCGTGGTGTTGATGCCGAGCGAGCGGCAGGCGATCTCGTCCTCGCGCAGCGCCTCCCAGGCGCGGCCCACCGGCAGCCTGCGCAGGCGCAGCGTGACGATGTTGGTGATGATCGCGAGCAGGAAGATGATGTAGTAGAGATAGACGAAGCGGTGGATCGTCGAGAATTCGAGACCCAGGAACGCCGCCACCCCGTCATCGCCGCGCACGAATTCCATGCCGAACAGCGTCGGCTTGGGGATGCCGGAGATGCCGTTCGGCCCGCCGGTGAAATCGTACCAGTTGAGCAGAACGACGCGGATGATCTCGCCGAAGGCGAGCGTCACGATGGCTAGGTAGTCTCCGCGCAGCCGCAGCACCGGGAAGCCGAGGATCAGACCCCAGAACGCGGCGAGCAGGCCGGCGAGCGGCAGCGCCGTCCAGAAGCCGATCATGTCGAAATGGGTCGACAGCAGCGCGAAGGAATAGGCGCCGACGGCGTAGAAGGCGACGTAGCCGAGGTCGAGCAGGCCCGCCAGACCGACGACGATGTTCAGGCCCCAGCCGAGCATGATGTAGGTCATGATCAGGATCGCCAGGTCGATGAGCTGGCGCTGCTGGGAGGGGAACATCTGCATGATGATGAAGGGCAGGAACAGCGCGATTGCAAACAGCAGCCGCCCGATCCACCAGCCCCAGCCAGCCGTCGCCGCGCCGGCCCTCGACGTGAAGACCGACAGCAGGCCCGTCACCGGCCGGTCGGTCTTGAACACGAACAGGTTGAGCGCGAGCCGGCCGCCAAAGACGATGGCGATCGCCGTCAGCCACAGGCTCCACCGCGTCGACAGCGCCAGGCCTCCCGGCGCGATGTCCGTCCTCAGCCCCAGGAAGAAGAAGCCGAGCACGCCGGCCAGCAGGGCCGCGAGCGCGGCGTCCTTGACCGAAGATTGGAACGAGTTGCGCTCGGCGGCAGCCGCGTTGGCGGGGTTCATGGTCGTGGCCGACATCAGACCTTCTCCACTTCAGGCTTTCCGAGCAGCCCGGAGGGCAGGAAGATCAGCACGATGGCCAGGATCGAGAAGGCGGCGACGTCCTTGTACTCGACGGTGAAGTAGCCCGACCAGAACACCTCGATCAGGCCGATCAGCAGCCCGCCGAGCATCGCGCCCGGCAGCGAGCCGATGCCGCCGAGCACGGCCGCCGTGAACGCTTTGATGCCGGCGAGGAAGCCGATGTAAAAGTCGATCACGCCGTAGAGCAAAAGGAACATCAGGCCCGCCACCGAGGCCAGCGACGCGCCCATCACGAAGGTCAGCGAGATGGTGCGGTCGACATTGACGCCGAGCAGTGCTGCCATCTTGCGGTCCTGTTCGCAGGCCCGCTGCGCCCGGCCCAGCGATGTGCGGGTGATCAGCAGCGTGAACAGCGTCATCAGCACGATCGTCGTGATGATGATGATCATCTGCATATAGGAGAGCTGCACGACGATGCGTCCCGCCTCGGTCGAGCCTTCCATCAGCGTGACGCCGCCCTGGATTTGCGGCGGCAGCGGCTTGACGCGCGCGCCCTGCGTGATCTGGACGAAGTTCTGCAGCACGATCGACATGCCGATCGCGGTGATCAGCGGCGCCAGGCGGAACGACCCGCGCAGCGGCCGGTAGGCTATTCGCTCGACCGTCCAGCCCCATGACGCGGTGAAGATCATGGCGATGATGGCGACGATCAGCAGAACCACCGGCAGGAAGGCGAAACCCAGCACCGTGGTCAGCACCAGGAAGGTCGCCAGCGCGATGAACGAGCTGATCATGAAGATGTCGCCATGGGCGAAGTTGATCATGCCGATGATCCCGTAGACCATCGTGTAGCCAATGGCGATCAGCCCGTAGATCGAGCCGAGCGTCAGCCCGTTGATGAGCTGCTGCAGGAAGTATTCCATGTCTGCGCGACTCCCCTGAGGCATGGCCGGGCCGGCCTGCCTCTTCTTGTAATTCCCCTAGTCGTAGTCCTGGAAGAGCGGAATGCAACGCCTAACTTCTGCCGCAACGCAATGTTGGCTGCGCAGAATTGGCGTTCTCCCTGTCGCCACCCGCCCTCCGGATTGGCGCGGAAGCTAGCACCGGCCCGACGCAATGTCTTTGCCTCCATCCGCAAAATGCGGCCGTCAACGTGCAAACTTACGCGAAATTGGGCCTCGATGCGACGGATTCTTGCACAACCGCTCGTAATTGGCACCCGCCGCGCAACCATCATAGCACCGAAAATCCGTGCGCGAATGGGTCGCGATCGTCGATGAAGATGGTGTTCAGCCCCGTCATTCTCGCCCAGCCGGCGATCGACGGCACCATCGCCTTGCGCCCGCCGACGCTCGTCTCCTGCTCAACCCTGCCCTTGAACAGCGAGCCGATGATCGACTCGTGCACGAAGTCGTCGCCGACTTTCAGCCTGCCCTTGGCGTGCAGCTGCGCCATGCGCGCCGAGGTGCCGGTGCCGCAGGGGCTGCGGTCGATCGCCTTGTCGCCGTAGAAGACGGCATTGCGCGCATGCGCGCCCTCCTCAGTCGGCGCACCGGTCCACAATATGTGGGTCAGGCGGTCGATGGCCGGGTTCTCCGGGTGGGCGAAGGAATAGGCTTCGTTGAGCCTTTGCCGCAGCACCGGGCTCCACGCGATCAGGTCGCCCGCCGAATGATCCGCCATGTCGCGGAAGTTCTCCTGGCTGTCGACGATGGCGTAGAAATTGCCGCCATAGGCGACGTCGACCTTGAGCGGCCCGAGGTCCGGACACTCGACCTCCAGCCCTTCGGCGTAGAGGAAGGACGGCACGTTGGTCAGCCGCACCTCCTCGACATACTGCCCCTCCTGCCGGTACTCGGCAAGCACCAGCCCGGCCGGCGTATCGAGCCTCAGCATGCCCGGCGTCCTCGGCGTCACCAGCCCGTGTTCCAGCGCCATCGTCACCGTGCCGATCGTGCCGTGGCCGCACATCGGCAGGCAGCCCGACGTCTCGATGAACAGAATGGCGACGTCGCAGTCGGGCCGCGTCGACGGGTAGAGGATCGAACCCGACATCATGTCGTGACCGCGCGGCTCGAACATCAGCCCCTTGCGGATCCAGTCGTACTCACTGAGGAAATGCGCCCGCCTTTCCATCATCGTCGCGCCGTCGAGACGCGGCCCGCCGCCGGCCACAAGCCGCACCGGATTACCGCAGGTATGGCCGTCGATGCAGAAGAAGGAATGGCGGGTCATCGGGCTGCCCCTTGGATCGAACGCCGAATTTCTTCGCGCCCCCCTCTGTCCTGCCGGACATCTGCCCCACGAGGGGGGAAATGTCCGGCAGGACAGAGGCGGGCGCCCGATCCGATCATCAGCATTGGTCAAAACCTCCCCGGCGAAAACGGCGTGAGATCGATCGCCGGACTCTGGCCCGTCACCATGTCGCGCACAAGCCGCCCCGTCGCTGCCGCCTGCGTCAGGCCCAGATGGCCGTGGCCGAAGGCATAGACGATGTTGGAGCTCGCCGAAGACCGCCCGATCACCGGCAGCGAATCCGGCAGCGACGGGCGATAGCCCATCCATTCGCGTCCGCCTTCCGGCTTCAGCCCCGGCAGGAAGCGCTTGGCCTTCTCCAGCATCGCCTTCGAGCGCGCATAGTTCGGCGGCAGTTTCAGCCCGCCCAGCTCGACCGCGCCGCCGATCCGCAGTCCCGTTTCCAGCGGCGTGATGACGAAACCGTGGCCGGGGAAGATCAACTGCCGCCTCACGTCGAAGGCGTCCGAGGGTAGCGTCGTGTTGTAGCCGCGCTCCGTTTCAAGAGGGATGCGGTCGCCGAGCTGCCGGGCGAGCTGGTGCGACCACGCGCCCGCCGCCACCACCAGCCTTGCGCATCGCAGCGTCTCGCCGCCGGCAAACCGCACCAGCACTCCGTCCGGCCCGGACTCCAACCCGTCCACCAGCCGCTGCGAAAACCTTACGCCCAGCCGCTCGGCATGCGCGAACAGCGCCTTGCCCATGAGCTTCGGGTCGGCGACGTTCTTCCACTCCGGCACGAAGGTGCCGCGCACGAAGCCCGGCGACAGCCCCGGCTGGTATTGGGCAAGCTCCTCGCGGCCGAGATGGCGGAAGGTCACGCCGAACCGCGCCCGCGCGTCCCAGCCGGGCAGCGACGCCTTGAACTCGGCCTCGCTCTCGTAGAGCTCCAGCGCCCCGTGCTCGCGAAGCATGCCGCGTGTGCCGGAGCGATCCATCAGCGTCGACCATTCGGCCTCGGCCAGCGCCATCAGCGCCGCCTGCGCGGACAGACTGGTCTCGTAGCGATCCGCCCGGCCGGCGCGCCAGAAGCGGACGAGCCATGGCAGCAGCCGGGGCAGATAGGATGGCGGGATCGACAGCGGCCCCAGCGGATCGGCCAGCCAGCGCGGCAGGTTGCGCATCATGCCCTTCTGGGCAAGCGGCAGCATGTCGGTGAAGGCGAACGCGGCCGCGTTGCCCGAGCTGGTTTCCTCGCAGACGCCGGTTCGGTCGATGACGGTGACATTGTATCCCGCCTCGGCGAGGTTCACCGCCGCGCAGATACCGACGATGCCTGCGCCGATGACGGCGACGTGGGTTTCGGGCAAAGGATCGGCCGTCATGCGATCCCCGCGGCGGAGGCATCAGGTCGGATAAGTCCACTGACCAGTTGCGGCCTGCCCTCACCCCCCTCTGGCCTGCCGGCCATCTTTCCCTCAAGGGGGGAGATCAGCCTTCGCAACGGATTTCGCCACCCTTCAACGTCACAGGAAGGACGGAACGGCAAAGCTGCTGATCTTCCGCCTTGAGGGGAAGATGGCCGGCAGGCCAGAGGGGGGTGGTGGAAGAAACGCGACATCTGCAAGACTTGCGAGAACCCTTAGAACGCCGGCAACTCCGGCCGCTTCGCCAGCGCGTCCTTGATCGTCTTTTCCGCGGCGGCCCGGCGCTCGCCCGACAGCGGCTGGCGCGGCATCCGCACCCGCTCGTTGGTGCCGATCGCGTGCACCTCGGCCAGCTTGATGTTCTGCACCAGATAGGTTGATACGTCGAGGTCGAGCAGCGGGCGGAACCAGCGATAGATCGCCAGCGCCTCGTCGCGACGGCCCTGCCTCATCAGCTGATAGATCGCCACCGTTTCCTGCGGGAAGGCGGTCACCAGCCCCGCCACCCAGCCGATGGCGCCCACCGAGAGCGCCTCGAAGGCGAGATTGTCGACGCCGGTGAAAAGGTCGAAGCGGTCGCCGAACTCGTTGATGATCTCGGTCGAGCGGCGGATGTCGTCCGACGATTCCTTGACCGCGACGAAGCGGGCGTCCGATGCCAGCTCCGCCATGATCGGGATGGTCACATCGACCCGATAGGCGAGCCGGTTGGAGTAGATCATGATCGGCAGGTCGCCGGCGGCCGAAACCGCCTTCAGCGTCGCCACCGTCTCCTCCGGATTGGTGTGGTAGATCGGCGACGGCACCACCATCAGGCCGTCGGCCCCGGCCACGGCCGCGGCCTTGGCCAGCGTGCACGCGTCGCGCGTCGCGGCCTCGTTGATCGTCAGCAGTACCGGCTTGCCGCCGGCCACGCCCTGCGCGGTCTTCAGCACGTCGAGCTTCTCGCAATGCGACAGCATCGGCCCCTCGCCCAGCGATCCGCAGACGATGATGCCGTCACAGCCGGCTTCCATCTGCAGCGCGAAGCAGCGCTCCATCTCCTTGTGGTCGAGCCTGTCGTCTTCGGTGAACTTGGTCGTAACCGCGGGAAAAACGCCTGACCACATGGTCTTGCCTCTCTGATATATCACATTGCGCATTGATATATCTGACCGATCCTCCCTGTCAATCGGTCTCTGGCTCTGATATATCAATTTCGCAAGGAGAACCCGAATGACCCGGAACGCTGGCGCTTTGCCCGCCGAAACGCCGTTTGCCGAAGCCGCCGCTTCCCGCGCCTATCGCGCGCTGGAGCGCATGATCGTCACGCTGGAGCTGCCGCCGGCCAGCACCACGACCGAGGGTGCGTTGATCGACATGCTCGCGCTGGGCAGGACGCCCGTGCGCGAGGCCATCCAGCGGCTCGCCTGGGAGGGACTGGTCGCGGTGCGCCCGCGCGCCGGCCTGGAGATCGCGCCGCTCGACGCCGCCGACTGGCCGCTTGTCGTCGACGCGAGGGCCGGCGTCGAGGCGGTGCTGGCCCGCTCGGCCGCGCGCCACATTTCGGGCGAGGCCGCCGAGCGTCTGCGCGAGGCTTCGGGCACAATGGGCGAGGCCGTCGCGGGGCGCGACGTGCTGGCCTTTCTCGCCGCCGACAAGCTGCTCGACGAGGTGATCGCCGACGCCGCCGACAACGCCTTTGCCGCGCGGGTGGCCGCTCCGCTGCAGACCCACAGCCGCCGCTTCTGGTTCCGCTACCAGAGTGGCACCGGGCTAGCCCAGTCGGCCGCGCATCACATGCGGCTGATCAAGGCGATCCTCGATCGGGACGAATGGCAGGCCGGCCGCGAGGCGGAACGGCTGATGGCCATGCTGCGGGGGCTGGCCGATCAGGCGGCCCGCCGATGAAGGTTAGATCATGAACGCCCCCGGGCCTGCCTGAAAGCAGGACAGGCCATTTGCAGACCGGCGTCACCTGCTAGGCGTCGACGCCGCGCACCAGCGTCGTGCTCTCGAAGCCCTCGCCCGCCGAGACGATGCAGCTCTTGCCGTCGGTCCCTGTGGCGAGGATGGTCCAGCTTCCAGTATCGGAGACGAAGATTTCCACGACCGCATTGTTGTCGACCTGGCCGACGGCCATCGCCTGCTCGCTGAACTGCTGTTCAAGGTCCGCCACGAGCTGGGAACGGTCGCCACACATCGCCATCGGCAGCATGTTGGCGCTCTGGGCCGCGACGTCGGGCTGCTGAACGGGCAATGCGCCCTGCTCTACGCCTGGAGCGAGTTCCGGGCTGGTGGCCGAGGCGAGCGGCGAGGCTGCGAGCATGACGCTTGCGGTCAGTGCCGAGACGAGAAGCGGGAATCGTGCCATTGCGGCCTCCTTGGCCGATCCTGCGCGCACTTCCCTTGTTCGCGGCGGTGTTCGGCTCCGGTTTCATTCGCTGCCCGGCAACGCTGCGGGCCTCGCGAAATCAAGCCTTCAGGCCGGACCCTCGTTCCATCACGAATTTATGACGGCCCGCAACGGAACCGTCCCGCTCGACGAAAACGGGCGCCCGAAGGCGCCTGCATTTCATGTCCGAAATCGAGATTTTGGTCGGGTCAGTTCATCGTCGGGATCACGAACTCCGCACCGTCCTTGATCCCCGCCCGCGCGCCCGCAGCCGAAGGCGAGGACGCGCAGACAAGGAACCGTCGGATCAGTTCATCGCCGGGATGACGAATTCCGCGCCATCCTTGATCCCCGCCCGCGCGCCCGCAGCCGAAGGCGAGGACGCGCAAAAGGAAAACCGTCGGGTCAGTTCATCGTCGGGATGACGAACTCCGCACCATCTTTAATTCCGCTCGGCCAGCGCGAGGTCACCGTCTTGGTCTTGGTGTAGAAGCGGAAGGCGTCCGCGCCGTGCTGGTTGAGGTCGCCGAAGGACGAGGCCTTCCAGCCGCCGAACGTGTAATAGGCGATCGGCACCGGGATCGGCACGTTGACGCCGACCATGCCCACCTGCACGCGGCTGGCGAAATCACGCGCGGCGTCGCCGTCGCGGGTGAAGATCGCAACGCCGTTGCCCATCTCGTGGTCGTTGGCGAACTTGATCGCGTTCTCGTAATTCGTCGCGCGCACCACCGACAGCACCGGCCCGAAGATCTCTTCCTTGTAGATCTTCATGTCGGCGGTCACGTCGTCGAACAGGCAGCCGCCCATGTAATAGCCGTTCTCGTAGCCCTGCAGCGAGAAGTCGCGGCCGTCTACCACCAGCTTCGCGCCCTCCTTGACGCCGCTGTCGACATAGCCCTTCACCCGCGCCAGCGCTTCCTTGGTGACCAGCGGCCCGAAATCGGCCGAGGAATCCGTCGAAGGCCCGACCTTCAGGCTCTCGACGCGCGGTATCAGCTTCTCGACCAGCCTGTCGGCCGTCTCCTTGCCAACCGGCACCGCCACCGAGATCGCCATGCAGCGCTCGCCGGCCGAGCCGAAGCCGGCGCCGATCAGCGCGTCCACGGTCTGGTCCATGTCGGCGTCGGGCATGATGATGGCGTGGTTCTTGGCGCCGCCGAAGCACTGCGCGCGCTTCCCGTTGGCGGTCGCGCGGCTGTAGATGTAGTGCGCGATCGGCGTCGAGCCGACGAAGCCGACGGCCTTGATGTCCGGGTCGTCGAGGATCGCGTCGACCACTTCCTTGTCGCCGTTGACGACGTTGAGCACGCCCGCCGGCAGCCCGGCCTCGACGAACAGCTCGGCGATGCGCATCGGCACCGACGGGTCGCGCTCCGAGGGCTTGAGGATGAAGGCGTTGCCGCTGGCGATCGCGGGCGCGATCTTCCACAGCGGGATCATCGCCGGGAAGTTGAACGGCGTGATGCCGGCCACCACGCCCAGCGGCTGGCGCATCGAGTAGACGTCGATACCCGGGCCCGCGCCGTCGGTATACTCGCCCTTCATCAAATGCGGCGCGCCGATGCACACCTCCACCACCTCCAGCCCGCGCTGGATGTCGCCCTTGGCGTCGGCGATGGTCTTGCCGTGCTCTCGCGCCAGCGTTTCTGCCAGCTCGTCATACTCGTTCTGGACGAGTTCGAGGAACTTCATCAGCACGCGCACGCGCCGCTGCGGGTTTGTCGCGGCCCAGGCGGGCTGGGCGGCCTTGGCGTTCTCCACCGCGGCGCGCAGTTCGGCCGCCGAGGCCAGCGCCACCTTGCCGCGCACGGCGCCGTCCATGGGCTGCATGACGTCCTGGCTGCGCCCGCTGTTGCCGGCGACTCTCTTGCCGCCGATGAAATGGCCGATCTCGAGCATGGTTTCTCTCCCTTGGCTTGGTTGGCGCCATTGTCCCGCTTCGTTGGCGCGAATGCAACGCGAGCCCGTTCGCATCCGTTGTGCGGCAATTGAAGTTCTTGATGGCGGCGCACCCGAAATTCTGCATAGTGCGGGCCCATGAACTGGGACGACGTTCGCATCTTTCTCGCGGTCGCCCGCGCCGGCCAGATCCTCGGCGCGGCGCGGCGGCTGGAGCTCAACCACGCCACCGTGTCGCGGCGCATCGCCGCCCTGGAGGAGGCGCTCGGCGCCAAGCTGTTCCGCAGGCTCACCACCGGCTCGGAGATGACCGCCGAGGGCCAGCGTTTCCTGGCCGTTGCCGAGCGCATCGAGGCCGACATGATCGCGGCGCGCGCCGACATCGCCGGCGAGAGCGACGAGGTCGCCGGCACGGTGCGCATCGGCGCGCCCGACGGCTTCGGCGTGACCTTCCTCGCCCCGCGTCTGGGCCTGCTGACGACGCGCCACCCCGAGCTCGCCATCCAGCTCGTGCCGGTGCCGCGCTCCTTCTCGCTGTCGCGGCGCGAGGCCGACATCGCCATCACCGTCGAGCGGCCGACCGAGGGCCGGCTGGTGGCGGCCAAGCTGGTCGACTACACGCTCGGCCTCTACGCCTCGCGCGCCTATGCGGCTGCCCATGGGCTCCCCGCCGTCCAGGCCGATCTGCGCGGCCACCGCCTCGTCGGCTACGTGCCCGACCTGCTGATCAGCCCGTCGCTTGATTACGGCCATGAGATCCTGCCCGGCTGGCAGGCCGATTTCGCCGTTTCCTCGGCGCTCGGCCAGGTCGAGGCGGTGCGCTCCGGCGCCGGCATCGGCATCTTGCACACCTTCATCGCCCGCACGCATGACGATCTGGTTGCGGTGCCGGCGGCGGCACCGATCCGTCGCGCCTACTGGCTGGTCTACCACGAGACAGTACGGCCGCTGCGCCGCATCCAGGCCGTGTCCGCCTTCATCGCGGCAGCGGTCGAGGCCGAGCGCGCCGCCTTCCTGTGAGCGCCATTGCCGTGGCGTGGCGAACGCCATAAGAGTCGCCGCGACCCCAACCCAGGAGGACAAGAATGACCATCATCCGCCACGAGACCGGCCCGCGCATGAGCCAGGCCAACATCTTCAACGGCGTCGTCTATCTCGCCGGCCAGGTCGGCGAAGGCGCGACCGTCAAGGAGCAGACGCAGGCCATCCTGGCCGAGATCGATCGCCTGCTGGCGCTGTCGGGCTCGTCGAAGGAGCGCATCCTGTCGGCCCAGATCTGGCTCGCCGACATGGCCGACTTCGCCGAGATGAATTCCGCCTGGGACGCCTGGGTGCCGGCCGGCAACACGCCCGCCCGCGCCACCGGCGAGGCGAAGCTCGCCGCGGCGAAATATCGCGTCGAGATCATCGTCACCGCCGCCCAGAACGGCTGATCGCCGGTCCAGGCGGGAAAATTTCGGCCCGGCCGCGCTGTTCCGGAGCGCGGCCGGGCCTTTTCGTATCCGTCATGCCCGCGCGAGCATGACCATGCGGCATGGCAGCCCTTGCCCCGCAAGGCGTTGCGTTAATTCTAACGAAACCAATGGTCCCGTATGCAGGACCGGGGCTTGGTGGGGGACGACCAAAGGCATGAAGCCGCGCTCCATGATCCGGCGGGACCGGAATGTCGAAGACTTCTTCTTGCATGACCGCTACTCCCGCGGTCGCCGGGCATTCCGCATATGGCCGCTTCGCGTGCGAACCAGACTACGCTTGAGCAGAGACTCGACTTTATCGGCATCGACCAGGACGTCCGCGGCGCGCTGCGGGATCTGAAGCCGGCGATCGAACAGCATATCGGGCCGGCGCTCGATTCCTTCTACGGCAAGATCCGTTCCAACCCGACCACCAGCGCCTTCTTCTCGTCCGAGAGCCACGCCTCGGATGCCAAGTCGAGGCAGCAATCACATTGGACCTCCATTGCCGAGGCAGAATACGGCGCCAGCTACGAGGCCGCCGTCCGCCGCATCGGCGACACCCACGCCCGCCTCGGCCTCGAGCCGACTTGGTATATCGGCGGCTACGCGCTGATCGCGGAGCATCTGGTCAAGGCCGTCATCAGGGACAGGTGGCCGGGCCTGCTGTCGCGACGTGCGGGCCCCGAGCGCATGGGCGCCGCCGTGGCCGCGCTGGTCAAGGCGATCATGCTCGACATGGATCTGGCCATCTCCACCTATCTCGAGGCGCTCGACAGCCGTCGCGCCGAGGCCGAGGCCGCCCATGCCGAAGCCGAGAAGAACCAGACCGAGGCGGTCGCCGCCATCGCCGCCGCCCTCGGCCGCATCGCCGCCGGCGACCTGTCGACCCGTCTTGACGCGAAGCTGGCGCCCGAGTTCGAGCGCTTGAAGACCGATTTCAACCACGCGGCCGCCGCGCTGTCGAAGACGCTGTCCACCGTCGCCTCGTCCGCCGACAGCATCGGCTCGAGCTCGGAGGAGGTCGGCCGCGCCGCAGACGACCTGTCCCGCCGCACCGAGCACCAGGCGATGCGTCTGGAGCAGACCGCCGCCGCGCTCAACCAGCTCACCAGCAGCGTCAAGCGCGCGGCCGAGGGCGCAACCCAGGCAGCAGCCAAGGTGGTTTCCACCCGCGAGGAGGCCAAGCATTCCGGCGAGATCGTGCGCAATGCCGTCCACGCCATCAGCGAGATCGCGAAGTCCTCGCAGGAGATCGCCCAGATCATCGGCGTCATCGACGAGATCGCGTTCCAGACCAACCTTCTGGCGCTCAACGCCGGCGTCGAGGCCGCCCGTGCCGGCGAGGCTGGCAAGGGCTTTGCCGTCGTCGCCTCCGAGGTGCGCGCGCTGGCCCAGCGCTCGGCCGAAGCGGCCAAGCAGATCAAGGGGCTGATCGAGACCAGCTCGGCCCAGGTCGAGCAGGGCGTCAGGCTTATGGCTGAGACCGGCGAGGTCTCCGAGCGCATCATCGGCAGCGTGGTCGAGATCGACGGGCTCGTCGCCGGCATCGCCTCGTCGTCGCGGGAGCAGTCGATCGGCCTTTCCGACATCAACATCGCCGTCAACGAGATGGACCGGGGCACGCAGCAGAACGCCGCGATGGTCGAGCAGACGACAGCCGCCGTTCATTCGCTGCGCAGCGAGGCCGAGACCCTTGCCGGCGGCGTCGCCGCCTTCGTCTTCGATGCCGCGTCGGCCGGGCCGCGTCCCGCCAAGGTGGTTACGGCCAGGGTCGCGCAGCCTGTTGCGAAGCCCGCGGCGAAACCCGCCGCCTACGCGACCGCCGGTGCGACGGCGCTTGCCGCCGCCGCGCCAGAGCCGTCCGACTGGGAAGAGTTTTAGAGGAGAGGGGCATGGGGAAAGTCTCTAGCGGCAGCATGACGCTGCCATCCGAACTCGACATCAAGGCGGCCGGTCCGCTGGCCGCCGAGCTTCTGGCGGCACGGGGCAAGGATCTCGTGCTCAACGCCGCGCAGATCGAGCGCGTCGGCGCCCAATGCCTGCAGGTCCTCCTGTCGGCGGCGGCCACGTGGAGCGCAGACGGCGCCGAGATCTCGATCGAGGAACCCTCCCCGGCCTTCAGCGACGCCATCGCGGTCGCCGGCCTCGAACTGTCGCACTTCAGCGCAAGGAATCACTGACGATGGGCAAGACGATCCTGACTGTCGACGATTCGCGTACGATCCGGGAAATGCTCAAGGCGGCTCTTCTCGACGCCGGCATGGAGGTGTTCCAGGCCGAGGACGGCGTGCACGGACTTGAGGTTCTCGAAACCTGCGAGCCGGACGTCATCATCACCGACATCAACATGCCGCGCATGGACGGCTTCGGCTTCATCGAGGCGGTTCGCGGCAACGACAGGCATCGGGCCATTCCCATCCTGGTGCTGACGACCGAGAGCACCGACGACAAGAAGGATCGCGCCCGCCGGGCCGGTGCCAGCGGCTGGATCATCAAGCCGTTCGATCCCGCAAAGCTTCTCAACGCGATCAACCGCGTCGCTGCCTGAGCCGGGAGGGAGCTTCAGTCATGGATACGATGGCCGCCATTAAACAGACCTTCTTCCAGGAGTGCGAGGAACAGCTCGCCGAACTGGAGGACGGCCTGCTCGTCATCGAGCGCGAGGAGGGCGACGTCGAGACGATCAACGCCGTCTTCCGCGCCGTGCATTCGATCAAGGGCGGGGCGGGAGCCTTCGGCCTCGACGACCTCGTCCGCTTCGCCCACACATTCGAGACCACGCTCGACGGCATGCGCTCGGGCAAGCTGGAAATCACGCCGCAGATCGTCAAGCTGATGCTGCGTTCGGCCGACATCCTGGCCGATCTCGTTCGCATCTCGCGCGACGGCGGCGACATGGACGAGGCGCGCGTCGCCCAGATGAGTGACGAGCTGACCCGCGCGGGGGCGGGGGATGCAGCGGCTCCGGCGGCAAGCGCGCCTCAACCCGTTCTGTCGGCGGTGCCCGACTTCGTCGCGCTGCCGACGACCGGCGACGTCGACGAGTTCGGCTTCGCGCCGACCGCGGTGACCTTCGACTTCGCGGCCGACGCCGAACCCGCGCAGGACGAGCCGCAGGTGGACGAGTTCGGCTTCGCGCCGGTCAAGATCGACTTCGACGACATGATCGCGGCGGACGACGCCAGCGGCGTCGTCAAGGGCTTCGAGATCACATTCAAGCCGCGGGCCGAGCTTTACACCAAGGCCAACGACGCGCTGCGCCTGCTGCGCGAGCTTCGCCGCCTCGGCGAGATGAAAGTCCAGTGCGACTTCGCGAGCATCCCGCTTCTGGGCGAGCTCGATCCGGAAGGCGCCTATCTGAAATGGACCATCGGCTTCGACGCCGCGGTCGACGAGAAGGCCGCGCGCGAGGTCTTCGAGTTCGTCGAATATGATTGCGAACTGGTGTTCAGGCAGATCGTCGACGGCATGGACGAGACGACCGCCGCCGACACCGTCAAGGCAGTTCTGGCCCAGGCCGCGGCGGAGGCAGCAGCCCCGGCCGTCCCTGCTCCGGCGCCCGCACCGGTTCAGGCAGCCGCTCCCGCGCCCGTCCAGATGGCCGCTCCAGCGCCTGCCCCGGTCGCCGCTCCCGAGATCGTCGCGGCGAAGCCCGCCGCCAGCCAGCCGGCGCAGCCGGCCGCGGCGGCTGCCCAGCAGGGCGCCACCATCCGCGTCGACCTCGACCGCGTCGACAGGCTGATCGACCTCGTCAGCGAGTTGGTCATCAACCAGTCCATGCTGGCCCAGCGCGTCACCGAGGCAGGCATCGCCCGCCTTTCCGACGTGGCCGTCGGCCTCGACGACCTCGACCACCTGACGCGCGAGATTCAGGATTCGGTGATGGCGATCCGCGCCCAGCCGGTCCGCCCGATCTTCCAGCGCATGTCGCGCGTGGTCCGCGAAGTCGCCGACATGACCGGCAAGTCGGTGCGCCTCGTCACCGACGGCGAGAACTGCGAGGTCGACAAGACCGTCATCGAGCGCCTCGCCGATCCGCTCACCCACATGATCCGCAACGCCATCGACCACGGGCTCGAGAGCCCCGAGGCACGCGTCAAGGCGGGCAAGTCCGAGCAGGGCGTCGTCCGCCTCATCGCCGCCCACCGGTCCGGCCGCGTGGTCATCGAGGTTTCCGACGACGGCGGCGGCATCAACCGCGCCAAGGTGCGCGAGATCGCGATCAAGAAGGGCATCATCGCCGAGGACGCCCAGCTCACCGACGCCGAGATCGACGATCTGATCTTCGCGCCCGGCTTCTCCACGGCCGCCACCATCTCCGACGTCTCTGGACGCGGCGTCGGCATGGACGTGGTGCGCCGGTCGATCCAGGCGCTGGGCGGCCGCATCACCATCTCGTCGCGGCCCGGCCAGGGCACGACGTTCTCGCTGTCGCTGCCGCTGACGCTCGCCGTCCTCGACGGCATGGTGGTCACCGTCGCCGGCCAGACCCTCGTCGTGCCGCTCTCGGCCATCGTCGAGACGCTGCAGCCCAAGGCGTCCGACGTGCACGGCCTCGGCGAGCAGGCCCGCGTCATCGCCATCCGCGGCGCATTCCTGCCGCTGATCGACGTCGGCTCCATCCTCGGCTACCGCCAGGACGAGGCCGATCCGCTCTCGAGCGTGGCGGTGATGGTCGAGACCGAGAACCAGTCGCAATGCGCGCTGATGGTCGACGGCATCATCGGCCAGCAGCAGGTGGTCATCAAGAGCCTCGAAACCAATTACGGCCATGTCTTCGGCGTGGCCGCCGCCACCATCCTGGGCGACGGCCGCGTGGCCGTCATCCTCGACGTCGACGCCATCGTCGCCGGCTCGCGCACCGAAATGGCGCGCGCCGAGGCGAACCGCAAAAGGAGCGCAGCATGAGCGAAGTCAGGGAACACGACGTCGTCGCCAACAACGAGCTGATCGCCTTCCGTCTCGGCGAGCAGGAGTTCTGCGTCGACATCATGTCGGTGCGCGACATCCGCGGCTGGACGCAGACGACGCCGCTGCCGCACTCCTCGTCCTATGTGAAGGGCGTGATCAACCTGCGCGGCGCCGTGCTGCCGGTGGTAGACCTCGCCGCCCGCCTCGGCTTTTCGCCGGCGGAGCCCAGCGCCCGCCACGTCATCATCATCACCCAGGTCGGCACCCAGACCATCGGCCTCCTTGTCGATGCCGTCTCCGACATCCTGACCGTCAATGCGGGTTCGATACAGGCGACGCCCAACGTCGCCTCGGAGCTCGCCCGCGCCTTCATGAAGGGCGTGATCGCGATGGAGGGCCGAATGATCAGCCTGATCGCGCTCGACAACGTGCTGACACAGAACCAGGCCGGCCAAGGACTGCCGAATTGACGGCCCGCGTAAAGGAATACGAGCCATGTCGCTTCTAGCCCAGCTGAGAATCCTTGTGGTCGACGACACGACGACGAGCCGCCTGCTCGTCCGTGAGGCGCTCGAATCGCTCGGCTTCCGCAACATCCAGGTTGCCGCCGACGGCGAGCAGGCCATGAAGATGATGATGACAACGCCTTCGCATCTCATCATCTCGGACATGAACATGCCGAAGATGAACGGCCTGCAGTTCCTGCACGCGATCCGCACCTACAAGCCGACCGCGCGCGTGCCGTTCATGATCCTTACCGGCAGCCCCGACCGGGCCGTTCTCGACGAGGGCCGCAAGCTCGGCCTCAACAACTATCTGACCAAGCCGTTCAACGCCGACCAGCTCCGACGCGCGCTGGAGGCGATCGTCGGCAAGCTCCACTAGACATTGCACCGGCGGGGCCTCCCCGCCGGTCGCCAGGCTTTTCCGGCCCGCGTTCCGGGCCGTGTGTATCGAGTAAGTTTGGGAACGGAAGCATGAGCCTGCCAGAACGCGACGACGCGCCGGCTGCCGCCGAGAAGATGACGGACGTGCTCGCGCGCATTCAGGCCGAGCTCGACGACATCGCCCGGCGCATCGACCGCAACCAGGCGATGATCGCCAGATCGACATGGAACGTCGGCGCCGGCGATGACGACTACGTCAAGGCGATGCAGGACGCAGACCTCTCGGCCCAGCGCATCGCCGGCGTGGCCGAGTTCCTGCGCATGATCGGCGACGCCTCCCACCCGCAGTGGCGCGTCGACACCGCCACCGCCACCGGCACGCTCAAGCTCACCGAGCTGATCCGCTCCATCGGCACGGTCGGCCTCGACATCGAGGCCAAGCCCGAGGAAGACGCCGGCAACGTCGATTTTTTCTGAAAAGCGACCCGCCTGCTGATCGCCGTGCACCTGGCGGCCTGGACGATCGCCGGGTCTGACACTCACTCGTCCTTCTCGGCGAAAGCACCCCATTCGAGCTGTAGGGACATTTTGCCAACATCGTCGAGGCCTTGACCGTCGGGAGCAATTTCAACGTTCCGGCATGGATCCTCGGGTCAAGCCCGAGGATGACGATGGCAGGCATGTCACAGCCATTCGTCAACGCTGGTGATGTTGCAGATACCTCTCCACCTCGTCATCCTCGGGCTTGACCCGAGGATCCATGCCGGAACGTCGCCGCTGCGTCATCGGTCACGAACCATCGCCGAAGGCGCCGCTTGGCGGCAACCCCGACGATCCACCCCGCCCGAAACCCCTACCTCACCGGTTCCACCACATAGCCCGCCTGCCTCAGCAGCGCGACGAGCCCGTCCCGTCCTGGCAGGTGCAGCGCGCCGACCGCCACGAACGCGCCGCCTTCGTCGAGGAATGGCTGCGCGCCCTCGGCCATCGTGCGGTTGCGCGCCGTCACCATCGTCTCCTCGAACAGGGCGAAGCCGGCGGCGCTGCCGTCGTCGGCCGGAAGTGCTGCGCGGAAGAACGGCCAGAACGCGCCCGGCTCGCCTTCCAGATAGAGCACGATCATCGTCTCGATGATGTCGTCCATCATCGGCCCGAGCTTCAGCGTGTCGACCAGCCCGCGAATGTGGAAATCCATCGGCAGCGACGCCATGGCGGCGAGCTGGTCCACGGCCGATTCCAGCCCTTCCAGCGCCTTGCCGGCATCCGTCGCCTCCGCCGCCAGCATCGTGTCGAGCACCGGCTGGCCGGATGCCTTGCGCGCCAGCTCGCAGGCCGGCAGCGCCACCATCGTCGCCACCACCCACGGTTTCATCTTCTGGATGCTGCCCAGAGGAATGCCGCGCGCCGCCAGCGCCGCCTCCACCACCGCCCGGTCCTCGTCGGACAGCAGCCCGGTCAGCGTTCTTTCGTCGGTGAACATCGTCAGTTCGGGGTTGGCCAGCATCGCCGCCATCATCTTCGACTGGTCGAGCACGTCGGTCGTCTCGATCACCACCGTCGATGCCTCGTCCAGCGCGCTTCGCACGGCATCGGGCAGCTCCAAAAGGCGCGGGTCGGACATGTGCATGGTGCCGAACAGGTAGGAGGCTGCGGCACCCTCCTTGTCGATGCGCCACAGCATCGCCTGCCCGTTCTCGACCGTGCCTGCCTCGGCGCGGATGGCGGCCAGCGCCTGCGGATCTTCCGTCTCCATGCGCGCCAGCAGGTTCTTGCCGGTACAGGCGACAGGCTCTTCGGCCCGCGCGGGCATGGCCAGCAGCAGCAGGATGAAGAAAGCCGCGACGACGATGACATTCACCGTCGCGACGAGCCTCAGGCTTGCGTCGGCGGCGCGGTCGGAAACTGTGCGGGAATGTTTCATGGCCCGGCATGTTAGGCGGCGAGTGCGGCGAAACCGTTAAGCCAGTCGCAGGATTTGCAAGGTCGGCGCCGCACTGCGGCGGTCGGCGACCCCGCTTCCTCCCTTGCGAGGGCGGTGGTGGGGGTGGTCCATCGAATGTCGAAGCCGCCCTACGCCCTGGGATGCGCCGCCGCGTAGACGTCCAGCAGCCTTTCCATGTCCACGCCGGTATAGACCTGCGTGGTCGACAGGCTGGCATGGCCGAGCAGCTCCTGGATCGTCCTGAGGTCGCCGCCCCGCGCCAGCAGATGGGTGGCGAAGGAATGACGCAGCGCGTGTGGCGTCGCCGTGTCCGGCAGGTTCAGCGCCGAGCGGAGCTTCGCCATCGCCCGCTGCACGATCGCCGGCTGCAACGCCCCGCCGCGCGCGCCACGGAAAAGCGGCGCGTCCGCCGGCAGCAGATAAGGGCACAGTCTGCGATAGGCGGCCACCGCCTCGAAGGCCGCCGGCAGAACCGGCACCAGCCGGGTCTTGCCGCCCTTGCCGGTGACGCGCAGCGCCGGCTCGCCAGCGTCGGCAAGGTCGCCCGCTTTCAGGCCCAGCGCCTCCGAGATGCGCAGGCCGCCAGCGTAGAGCAGCGTCAGCACGGCGGCGTCGCGCGCCGCGATCCAGGGCTCGTCGGCAAGCTGTTCGCCGGCCGCGACGACCCGCTTGGCGTCCACCGCCGTCAGCGGTTTGGGCAGCGACTTCGGCTGTTTCGGCGCGCGCATGGCGACCGCGCCGGCGGCGTTGACCTGTCCGCGCCGCTCGAGGAACCGAAGCAGCGAGCGGATGCCGGCCAACCCCCTTCCGAGCGTGCGGGGGCCCGCGCCATCGTTGCGCCGCCGCGCCAGGAAGGCGCGCAGATCCACCGGCTTCAGCTCGGCAATGTCGGCGATGCCCGGCGGCCCGCCGCAATGCCCGGTCATGAAATGCAGGAACTGTCGCGTGTCGCGCTCATAGGCCTCGACGGTCAGCGGGGCCAGCCGCCGCTCGCGCGCCAGCGAGGCGAGCCAGTCCTCTCGCGCCTGCTGCAGGTCGGCGCGCGCCGGGATGAGAAATTCTTCCATGAAACGCGATCCTGCTTTGCTCCGGTTAGCGGCCGGTGAACGGCCGTCCGAAATATTCTTCGTCCGGTTTATCCACCTCCTCGCCACCCCTCGTACACTGCCCGACGCAGCCTGCTGGCGGGAACGGGACGTACGACCGGACATCCCAGGCAGGTGTGGCGCCGGGTCGGGTGCTCGCGAACGGTGGCGAGCGCGGCCCGGCCCCTGTCCTGGCTGAGCGCTGGCCCTTCGGGGCCGGCCGGCGAAGGATGGGGGTAGAAACGCCGGCGGCACGTGGCAGTGCGTCAATACAAAACAAAAAAGCAGGCGCAACGCCACGTGCCGCTTCCCGCAAACCTGTCCGAAAGGCCGGGAACGCACCCGCACACCCTCTTGCCAGCGACGGAGGATACAATGCCCGCAGCCCCTTCCCGACCCCCCTCTGGCCTGCCGGCCATCTCCCCACAAGGGTGGAGATTGGAAGCGTTGACCGTTCCGCCGGTTCTTCGGCGTGGAAGATTGGCGAAAGCAGCGACGAAATCCGATCTCCCTCCTTGTGGGGGAGATGGCCGGCAGGCCAGAGGGGGGTAGAGGTCAACGCGAGACGAGCGGCGTGCCGTCAGCATCCCGACCGCCGCAGGCGGCGACGCATCCCGCGAGCGACAATCCGGCCGCGTGCCGCAAGCCCGACCGGGCGTCGCGCCTCGTGGCGCGTCCCTCGCGGAGGCCAGCGAGCGCTCGGCCGTGAGCGAAAATCCGCCGCGGGCCGAGGCGACGACCGTCGTCCGCTCGACTTTTCGGGCGCGCCCGCGCAGGGCCAGGCGCCGCAGGCGGCGGTGCGGCCCGTGAGCGAGAACAATTGCGTCCCCACTGCCAGCCGACTAGAGACAGTCCATGACCAAGTTGAGCAATCCGGTACAGATGGCCGTCATCGGCGCGCCGCACGGCATCAAGGGCGAGGTGCGCGTCAAGACCTTCACCAGCGACCCGCTGGCGCTTGGCGATTACGGCCCGCTGTTTTCCGCCGACGGACGGAAATTTTCGGTTGGAGCCATCCGGCCGGCAAAGGAAGTGGTCGTCGTGCGCTTCAAGGAAATCGCTACCCGCGACGCGGCCGAAGCCGTCACCGGCACCGCGCTGTTTGTCGACCGTTCCGTCCTTCCCGACGATCTCGATGACGACGAGTTCTACCATGCCGATCTGGTCGGCCTGGCGGTACGCGACGAAACAGGAGAGACGATCGGCAAGGTGACTGCGGTGCAGAATTTCGGCGGCGGCGACATCGTCGAGCTGGCGCTGTCGGGCAGGCGCATGGTGATGGTGCCCTTCACCCTCGCAGCGATCCCCGAGATATCGGTCAAGGGCGGCTTTATCGTCGTGGACAGCAACGCGGCCGGGCTCGTCGAGGACGAAAGCGAACCCGACGGAGCAGGGGCGGAACGCAACGAGCGGCCGCGCGGACCGAAATCGGCCGGAGGCAACCGGTGACGTTTCGCGCCACGGTGCTGACCCTTTACCCGGAGATGTTTCCGGGCGCGCTCGGCCTGTCGCTGGCCGGCAGGGCGCTGGAGGCCGGCATCTGGACGCTCGACGCGGTGCAGGTCCGCGACTTCGCCACAGACCGCCATCGCACGGTCGATGACACGCCTGCCGGTGGCGGTGCCGGCATGGTGCTGCGCGCCGACATCCTCGCCGGCGCCATCGACCACGCCTCCCCTGCCGGCGACCCGCGCCCGCGCCTGCTGATGAGCCCGCGCGGCAGGCCGCTGACACAGGCCCGCGTGCGCGAGCTCGCCGCCGGTCCCGGCGCGGTCATCGTTTGCGGACGCTTCGAGGGGGTCGATCAGCGGGTGATCGAAGCGCGCGGGCTGGAGGAAGTCTCGATCGGCGACTACATCCTGTCCGGCGGCGAGCCCGCCGCGCTCGTGCTGCTCGATGCGGTGGTGCGTCTCTTGCCCGGCGTCATGGGCAACGACCAGTCGGGCAGCGAGGAGAGTTTCGAAAGCGGCCTCCTCGAACACCCCCATTACACCCGCCCCCAGGAATTCGAGGGCAGGCCGATTCCCGAGGTTCTGGTCTCCGGCAACCACGGCAGGATCGCCGCATGGAGACGCGAGCAGGCGCTGGCGCTGACGAGAGAGCGTCGCCCTGACCTTGTGGGCGGCGGCGAGACCGGCGAACCCTCCAAAAAACCGGCTTCCGGTGGGTGACAAGGCGCGTGGAATACTGTAAGAGCGCCCGGCAATCCGGGATAACCCCGGCCCGTAAAACAAGTGCGGTGAATTCGTCCCTGTCCCGTCGGCTCCGGCCGCGAGGCACGCTCCAGCGGCCCTCGATGCTGCGGAATGAAGTCGGGCGCTCTGGCTGACCGAGAACAAGATAGAGGTGCAGCGATGGACATCATCCGTCAGCTTGAGGCCGAGCAGGCCGCAAAGATCGAAGCAAAGCGCAAGCTCCCCGAATTCCAGCCCGGCGACACCGTTCGCGTCCAGGTGCGCGTCACCGAAGGCACGCGCACCCGCGTGCAGGCCTATGAGGGCGTCTGCATCGCCCGCGCCGGCTCGGGCTTCCAGGAAAGCTTCACCGTTCGCAAGATTTCCTACGGCGAGGGCGTCGAGCGCGTCTTCCCGGTCTACTCGCCGCTGGTCGAGGCGGTCGAGGTCGTGCGTCGCGGCAAGGTCCGCCGCGCCAAGCTCTATTACCTGCGCGACCGTCGCGGCAAGTCGGCCCGCATCTCCGAGAACACCGGTGTGCGCGCCCGCAAGCTGAACGACGGGGAGCGCGAGGCGCTGGCCGCCGAGAAGGCGCGGATCGAGGCCGAGAAGGTCGCGGCCGCCCAGGCGCTCGCCGCAGAGAAGGCCGCCGCCGAGGCTGCCGAGAAGGCGGCTGCCGAAGCTGCAGCGAAGGAAGCCGCGGCAGCCGAGTAAGGCGCCCCTTCCCTTTCGACGTTTCAGGAAATGGCGGCTTCGGCCGCCATTTTCGTTTGTGGTTTCATGTGGCTGTCATCCGCCGCCGATAGCGTCCGCCCCGCAAAGAGAACCCAGACCTCAGACGCGCTTCCGCCCGCCCGACCCCATCGCGGCGGAACGGCTTCACGCGTCCTCAATCCAGGCTCAGACGGAGAGGCCACCCATGGACAACCTCGACTACACCCAGCTGCCGGGCCACGAGCACGGCGACGAAGTACCCAGCAATGAATCCGCCAATCCGACCTTCTACGATGTCGTCGACGCGCGCGTCAGCCGTCGCGGCTTCATGGCCGGCGGGTTGGCCGCGGCCGTGACCGGCCTTTTCGGCGCCTCGCTGCTCCAGACCAGCCGCGCCCATGCGACCGCCTCCGCCCTCCTCGGCTTCGAGCCGGTCTCGACCGGCACCGCCGACGCGGTCACCGTCCCGGCAGGCTACCGCGTTCAGGTGATCACGCCGCTTGGCACGCCGATCACCGGCTCGATGCCGGCATTCTCGCATTCGAACACCGGCGCGGAACAGGCCGAGCAGATCGGCTCGCACCACGATGGCCTGCACTACTTCCCGATCGACGGCTCATCGACTGACGGCCTGCTGGTGATGAACCACGAATATGTCGAGCCGCGTTTCCTGCATGCCGCTTATGCCGGGCAGGCGCTCAACTCCGACGCCGTCATTCTCGACGGCGAGAACCGCATTGCCGACGAGGTGCTCAAGGAGCTCAACGCCCATGGCGTCAGCGTCGTCCGTGTCGCCGCCGAGAACGGCGAATGGATCGTTCGCCAGGACCGGCTCAATCGCCGTGTCACCGGCCTCACCGAGATGGAAATCGGCGGCCCGGTCCGCGGCAGCGATCTGGTCAGGACGAAGTTCAGCCCCGACGGCACGCGCACCCGCGGCACGCTCAACAATTGCGCCCACGGCGCGACGCCATGGAACACCTACATGGCCGCAGAAGAAAACTGGGCCGGCTACTTCCGCAACGGCGATGCCGAGCTGCCGCGCGAACACCGCCGCTACGGCATCCGCGACCGCTCGCGCTACCACTGGGAGAAGGCGGCCGGCGGCGCCGACGAATATGTCCGCTTCGACGCCTCCTCGACCGGTAGCGACGCCACCGAGGACTATCGCAACGAGCCGAACACCTATGGCTGGATGGTCGAGATCGACCCGTTCGATCCCGAGAGCAGGCCGGTCAAGCGCACACATCTCGGCCGTTTCGGACATGAAGGCGTGGTCTTCGCGCCGCCGGTCGCGGGGCGCCCGGTTGTCTGCTATTCGGGCGACGACGCCACCAACGAGTACATCTACAAATTCGTCAGCCGCATGCCCTACGATCCGGCCACGGCCGACGGCTCGCTGCTCGACGAGGGCACGCTCTATGTCGCCCGCTTCAACGACGACGGCACCGGCGACTGGCTGGCGCTGGCGCCCGGCGTCGGCGGGCTGACGCCCGAAAACGGTTTCGCCGATCTCGCCGACATCCTCGTCAACACCCGCGCGGCGGCCGACCATGTTGGCCCGACCAAGATGGATCGCCCCGAATGGGGCACCGTCGATCCGAATTCGGGCGAGGTCTATTTCACGCTGACCAACAACAGCGCCCGCACGCAGGAGAACGTCGACGCCGCCAACCCGCGCGCAGTCAACGCCCATGGCCAGATCATCCGCTGGGTCGAGGCCAACAACGACCACGCCAGCACCAACTTCAGATGGGAGCTGTTCGTGATCGCCGGCGACGCCAGGTCCAGCGTCGCGTTCGACGGCAAGGCGCTCGGCGACGAGGCGATCTTCTCGTGCCCGGACGGCATCTGGTGCGACGCCGACAGCCGGCTCTGGATACAGACCGACATCGGCGAATCGCAGCAGAACAAGGGCGCGCACGAGGTGTTCGGCAACAACCAGATGCTGGCCGCCGACCCGCGTACCGGAGAAATCCGCCGTTTCCTGACCGGCCCTGTCGGACAGGAGATCACCGGCGTCATCACCACCCCCGACCAGCGCACGATGTTCGTCAACGTGCAGCACCCCGGTGCCACGACGACGCCGGAGGCCTTTGCCGAGGGCGAGGTGAACAGCCACTGGCCAGACGGGGGCGACGCCATTCCGCGCTCGGCCACGCTGGTCATCACCCGCGACGACGGCGGCGTCATCGGCGCCTGAGAGTTATGAAACGTCCGCGCGGGCCGGCGACAACCGGCCCGCGCGGCGACATCAGAAGAGTTCGACGGAACCGTCGCTCTCAGGCGGCGCGATCGGCCGGGTGCGGCGCTCGACCTCGAAGACCTGCCGGCTGTCGCGCTCCATCAGAGACTGACGGGCGCGCCCGGAAACCGGCCAATACTGGACCTTGCGGCCGTGTTCGCCGCGCAGGCTGCCACCGACATGGCGGATACCCTCGTCGGCCAGGAACCGCTCGGCGAAGTCAGCATTCTGCCGCCCGACATCGGTCAGGCCGTCGATCAGCCGCGCGCCGCCGAACAGTTTCGCCTCCAGCCGCTCGCGCCGTGCGCCACGCTGCAGCAGCGCGTTGACCAGCAGCTCCATCGCGTGGACGCCGTGCCGCTGCGCCTCCGTGTCCAGACTTTGCGAGCGGCCGCCGGGAAGGAGGAAATGGTTCATGCCGCCGACGCCGGCGAGAGGATCGCGCATGCAGGCCGCAACGCAGCTGCCCAGCAGCGTTGTCAGCACGGCCTCGGGATCGTCGGTGACGAACTGCTCGCCCTGCACGACGTGGACCCTGAGGCCACCGGTGACTGCGGAGGTCGGACTGGTCAGCGAAACGCGTTCGATGGTGCCGCCCTTCATGACGGCCACCCCGATCTGATCATGCGGCGCCTGATACCGAAGGCGCGCGGTCCGCTACGCGAAATTTCCTGTTCGCTCCGGGAGGTCGGTGTCTGTCTTTCCCGGTTGATTTGAGGATTCGTGCGCATTTGGCCCCCCTCTTGCGCCTCAGACGGTCTCCCGTGCAGCGTTGCACTGGTTGATGATCTCGATGCCGATGCGCTCCAGCGGCAATTGCCTGGCGACGGCGCCAATGTCGAAGGCGACCTTCGGCATGCCGTAGACCACTGACGTCGCCTCGTTCTGGCCGATGGTGACCGCGCCCTGCTTGCGCATGGTCAGGAGGCCCTGCGCCCCGTCGCGCCCCATGCCGGTGAGGATGACACCGACAGCGGCGCGGCCGACAGCCTTGGCGACGGAATCGAACAGCACGTCCACCGACGGCCGATGACCGTTCACCGGCGGCTCGGCTGCAAGCCGGCAGCGCATCTGGCTGAAGCCCGTGACCTGAAGGTGGCAATCGCCGCCCGGTGCGAGGTAGATCTGACCAACTTCCAGCGGAGCGCCTTCCGTGGCCTCGGCGACCCGCGCCGCGCAGGATCGGTTGAGGCGCTCGGCGAAGCTCTTCGTGAAGGTGCCCGGCATGTGCTGGGTGATGACGGTCGGCGGGCAGTTGGCCGGGAAGGTCGATAGCACGGCCAGCAACGCCTCCACGCCGCCGGTAGACGAGCCGATGGCGACGACGCGGCCGTCTGGCCGAAAATCGGTCTGGGCGCTGTGGACGGGCGCGCGGTCGGAGCCGGGGCGCACCCGCGCCCGCGCCGCCGCCTTGACCTTGGCGGCAAGGCTTGCGAACGCCTGGTCGGCCGGTTGGCCCGCCGTCGGCTTGCCCACGCAGTCGATCGCGCCGAGTTCGAGCGCGGCGAGGCTGACGTCGGCACCCACCTGGGTCAGCGTCGACACCATCACCACGGGCATCGGCCGCAGCCGCATGATCTTTTCGAGGAAGCTCAGCCCGTTCATGTTGGGCATCTCGACGTCGAGGGTGATGACGTCGGGATTGAGCTGCTTGATCGCCTCGCGCGCCTCCAGTGGATCGCCCGCCTGGCCGACGACGGTGATCTCGGGATCGCTGCGCAGCACCGCCGATATCAGGCTGCGCATGGTGGCGCTATCGTCGACGACGAGGACCCGGACCGCGCTCATTTAGTGCCATCCTTGATACGGTAGGTCGTCAGTCCGTCGGTCTCGAAGCGCGTCGTGTCGCCCACACGCTCGGAGTGCCCGACATAGAGCCTGCCGCCGGGATTGAGCAGCGGCGCGAAGCGCGACCAGATGCGCGCCTGGGTCGGCTCGTCGAAATAGATGACCACGTTGCGGCAGAAGATGACGTCGAACGTGCCCTTCATGGGCCAGTTGCCCATCAGGTTGAGCTCGCGGAAGGCGACCAGCCGCCGCATCTCGTCGCCGCAGCCCCAGGCGTCGCGGCCGCCGTCCTTGACGCGAACCATCCAGCGGTCGCGCAGCGCCGCCGGTACCGGCTGCACCGCCTCGTCCGAATAGACCGCCGCACGGCCGGTGGCGACGACGTTCGGGTCGATGTCGGTCGCAAGGATGCGCAGATCGTAGTTGGCCGCGTCGGGTAGCAGGTCGAGCACGGTGAGCGCGATCGAATAGGGCTCCTGGCCCGTCGAACAGCCTGCCGACCAGAGGCGGACCCGGCCGCGCGCCTTGGCGCGCGACACCAGTTCGGGCAGGATTTTCGTCTTCAAATGTTCGAAATGATGCGGCTCGCGAAAGAAGCGGGTGACGTTGGTCGTCAGCGCCGCCAGCATGTTCTGGCGCTCGCCGAGCCCCTCCGAGCCAGCCACGAGATGACAATAGTCGCGAAAGCTCTCAAGCCCCAGCGCCCGCAGCCTCTTGGCCAGTCGCGAATAGACCAGCGACGCCTTGCTCTCGGTGAGCGCGATGCCCGCATCGTCGTAGAGCATGCGTGCGATGGCGCCGAAATCCTCGTTGGTGAACAGGAACTCGCCTTCGACGAGCGCCTGCTGCCGGCCGTCCCTGGCCGGACGCACTGCGGTGGTCATGCGGCTTCCGCCTCCATGCCTGGGAGGATACGGTCGAGGCCGATCAGGCCGATCATCCGCCCCTCGACGGCCAGGATTCCGCGAACGAAAGAACGCACCGTATCGCTGGCGACGTTGGGCGTCGGCTGCAGCATGTCATCGGTGACGCTGAGGATGTCGCAGACGGCATCGACGAGCAGGCCCGCCTCCTGATTGCCCGAGCGGACGACGATGATGACATGGCGCGCGTCAGGCGTTGTGAAGCCAAAGCCGAGCCTGGCTGACAGATCGATGATCGGCAGCACCATGCCGCGCAAATTGATGACGCCGCGCATGTAGGACTGGGCGTGCGGCAGGGGCGTCGCCGGCGTCCAGCCGCGGATTTCACGCACCGACATGATGTCGACGCAGAACTCCTGGCCGCCGATGAGAAACGCGATCAGTTCCTGGCGTTGATCGGACGGCGAGTTGGCAATGCTCATGACGGTGTCCCGGAGACCTTTGAGCGGCGGGGCTTGCAACCTTGCGGCGCATGGCACGCAGTGAAGCCCGACATGATTAAGATCGCGTTTCGCGGAGGAACGCGTCCCCGGCGGCGACCATGCGCGGCCGGGGATCGCTAAAAGGTCAGAACTCTTCCCAGCCGTCGTCGGCGGGCTGGCTGGCCAAGAGCGCGGCAACCTGCCCGGAACCGGAAGACACCGTCTTCATGGCCGGCTGCGCGGTCTGGCGCGGCGCGGCAGGTGCCGCCGGCGCGGCCCTGGTAACGGACGCGGACTTTGCCGTGGCAGGCGCCGCCGCCTGGTGCCCGGTCTTGAAACGGGAGACCAGCTTGGACAGCGAGTCGGCGTCCTGCGCCAGGTGATGGCTGGCGGCGGTCGACTGCTCAACCATCGCCGCGTTCTGCTGGGTGACCTGGTCCATCTGGTTGACCGCCGAGTTGACCTCGCCGAGACCGGTCGACTGCTCGCGCGCCGAAGCGGCTATCTCCGTCACCAGCCCGGTGATCTCGGCAACCTGTGCCACGATCTTCTCTAGCGCGCTGCCGGTCTGGCCGACGAGGTCGACACCCTGCTCGACCTGCTGCGTCGAGGTCGAGATGAGTTCCTTGATCTCCTTGGCGGCTTCGGCCGAACGCTGCGCCAGCGCCCGAACTTCGGACGCGACGACCGCGAAGCCCTTGCCAGCCTCGCCGGCGCGCGCGGCTTCCACGCCCGCATTCAGCGCCAGCAGGTTGGTCTGGAAGGCGATCTCGTCGATGACGCCGATGATCTGGCCGATCTGCTGCGACGACTTCTCGATCTGCGCCATTGCGGAGACCGCCTCGCGCACCACCGCGCCGGATTTCTCCGCCCCGACGCGCGCCAGGCCGGTGACCTCGGAAGCGCGGTGTGCGCCGTCGGCCGTGGTCTTCACGGTCGCGGTGATCTCGTCGAGCGCGGCCGCCGTCTGCTCCAGGCTCGCCGCCTGCTGCTCGGTGCGACGCGACAGGTCGTCGGCAGCCTGGCTGATCTCGCCGGTGCCGGAGCGCATGCCTTCGATGGCGCCCGTGATGGTGGCCATCGTCTCCTGCAACTGCTCGGCGGTGCGGTTGAAATCGTCCTTGAGCTTCTGCGTCTTCGGCGCAAACGAAGCCGTGATGCGGAAGGTCAGGTCACCGTCGGCGAGCGCCGACAGGCCGGCAGCAAGGCTGGAGATGGCGGTGTGGTCCTCGTCGGCCTCGCGCGCCTTTTCGGCTTCGTTGCGGCTTCGCTCGGCGTCCGTCGCGGCACGGGTCTGCTCGGTTTCGCCTTCCAGGCGCACCTTCTCGATCGCGGCTTCCTTGAACACCAGCACGGCCTTGGCCATTGCGCCGATCTCGTCGCCGCGCTCGACTGCGGGAACCTCGACCGAGTTTTCGCCGGAGGCCAGACGGCCCATGACGCCGGTCAGCGCGTTGATCGGAGTCGCGATCATCCGCGACATCAGCCAGCCGAGGAAGGCGGAAACCAGCACCGCCAGAAAGACGCCGACATAGAGCGCCCGCTCGGTGAAAAGGGCAGCGCCCTCGCGGATCTCGGCGGTCTGGCTGGTCTCGAGCTGCTCGTCGGCAAGCATCGCTCCCAGCGCGGCATTGATCGGCGCCATCAGCGTGTCGCTGATGCCGTTCTGGCCGACCATCTCGATGGCGCGGAAGCGGAAGATCGGGTCCTTGGCCACGCGAATGCCTTCGTCGACGACGTTGGTCGTCCATGCGTCCATGGCGGCGTGAGCATCATCGATTTCCGCCAGAACCTCGGCCTCATTCGCGTCGCCGGACTGAGCCGCGCGCAATTTGTCGAGTTCGGCGTCGAACGCGGCGCGGTGCTCCTTCAACTGCTCGAGGTAGTGGGCGTCGTTGGTGAGCAGGAAGGCGCGGAAGCTGCTTTCCTGATTCGCCAGCCGAAGCTGGGCGCCGGTGATGATGTCGATAGACTGGCTGGCCGTCTCGGCCGCCTGCGCGGCGTCGTGCATCTTCTGCAGGTTCCAGAAGATGGCACCGGTCATGGTCAGGATCGTCATCACGACCGCGGCGAAACCGCCGGCCAGCTTGAACGAGATAGGCAGATTGTTGATCGACAAGATTGACCCCCCTTTGTCCCGAAATGCCGACCGCCCCCGGTCTTGTCGCGCATGGTCCAATCAGAGGATTGCGCACCTAACTCATGTGCGTTCGAACTTAACAAGAGGCTAATGAAGTGGTGCAATGGGGCCGAAAAGTTAAGTCAAAGGCGACAATCTTGCGAGATTGTTTCGATGCCGAATCGGACGATGTCCGGGAAGACGTTCATCAGTCGCCAGACTGCCGCGCCACAGCTCGGGCGAGACATACGCGAACTTGTCGTTTCGGAAACGAATCGTAATAGCGCTCAGGCCGACCGGCGCGGCCCGTCAACCGGCGCGTCGGCCTGCAGCCGGTCCAGATGGCTGCGGATATGGGCAGCTTCGGCGGGTGTGTTGGCGATCGATATCGCCTTCTCGAAAGCGGCGCGCGCCTCACGGGCGCGACCGAGCTTCGTCAGCAGCGCGCCGCGCACCCCGTGGAATTGGAAATAGCCGGCCAGCGGCCCTGCCAGCGGCTCGACCATGGCCAAAGCTTCCGCCGGGCCAGCATGCTTCGACACCGCGACCGCGCGGTTGAGCGTGACGACCGGCGAGGGCTGGAGGATCTCCAGCATCTGATAGTACTGGTCGATCGCCAGCCAATCCGTCTCGCCAGCTGCCTTCGCGCCGGCATGCTCGTAGGCGATCGCCGCCTGGAGCTGATAGGTCCCGGGGTGGCGATGGCGCGCAGCCTTCTCGATCAGCGCGGTCGCCTCGGCGATCGGCCTGGCCCGCCACAGGCTGCGATCCTGATCCTCCAGCAGAACGATCTGCCCCTCGGCGTCGAGGCGGGCCGGCGCGCGCGCATGCTGGAACAGCATCAACGCCACCAGTCCCATCAGTTCGGGCTCGCCCGGGAACATGCGAAGCACGAGATAGCCGAGCCGGATCGCCTCGTCGCACAGCGGCTCCCGCACGTGGCTATCGCCTCCGGAGGCCGAGTAGCCTTCGTTGAACAGCAGGTAGATCATCGCTGCCACGGCGGCGATGCGCTCCACCCTGTCGGCCGCTGACGGCGTCTCGAACGCGACGCCCGCCGCGGCGACCTTGCGCTTTGCCCGCGTGATCCGCTGCTCCATCGCCGCCTCCGAGACGAGGAAGGCACGCGCGATCTCCGGCACGGTCAGACCGGAGACGACGCGCAGCGCCAGCGCGATCTGCTGGGTTGCCGGCAGGTCGGGGTGGCAGCAGATGAACAGGAGACGGAGCACGTCGTCGCGATAGTCGGCGCTGTCGAGGCGCTCGGCCATTGAGGGTTCGGCGTCCTCCAGATCGGAAAGGCGTTCTTCGTCGGGCAGCGCCTGGTTGCGGCTGCGCTTGCGGATGTCGTCGATCGCCGCATTGCGACCGACGAAGATCAGCCAGGCGGCGGGGTCGCGCGGCGGTCCTTTCTGGGGCCAATTCCTGAGTGCCTTGAGGCAGGCTTCCTGGAACGCTTCCTCGGCCGTATCGAGGTCGCGGAAATAGCGCATCAGCGCCGCCACCACCTGCGGCCGCACCGAAGAAAGCGCCTGATCGATCCAGGACAGGTCGCTCATCAGGCCTCCTGTGGCGGCAGATAGGCGGAGATAGGACGCACCTCGATGCCGCCGAACTCGCGCTCGCGGGCGAGATGTTTGCCTGCCTCGATGGCGTCCTCCAGCGATGCGCAGTCGACGATCCAGAAGCCGAGTAGCTGCTCCTTGGTTTCCGCGAAGGGGCCGTCGACGACCACCGGGTCCTGCCCTGCTTTGACGAAGGTCGCCGCCGTGGTCGGCATCAGCCGCAACCGCGGACCGAATGTGCTGCGGGCGACGATCTTCGCCTCGGCCGCGCGCACGCGGTCCATCATCGCGTCGTCTTCCTCCTTCGACAGACCGCAGACGGCCGCCTCGTTGTTGTAGCAGAGAAGGGCGTAGAGCATCGGGCTTCCTCGTTGCCTGGTTCAAGGACGAGGGAATATGTGCCGCCCCGACAGGCCGGTCCAACTTTTTCGCCGGAATGCCGAGCTGCAGGACCGACGGTCAGGCGGCCAGCCCGGCCTCGACTTCCGAGCGCACCCTGGCCGCGGCCTCTTCCTTGACCGGACCGTAACCGCGAATCTGCATCGGCCTGGCAAGGAGCGCGGCGAGCCCGGCATGGCTGTCGGCGTCGAGTCTTGGCAGCGCCCTTGCCACGACGTCCTCGTACCAGCCGATCAGCTCACGCTCCATGCGACGTTCCGCCGTGTAGCCGAACGGATCGAAGACCGTGCCGCGCAGCCCCTTCATCCTGGCAAGCATTCGCATGGGCAGCCTGATCCACGGACCAAAGGTACGCTTGAGCGGGCGACCACGCGCGTCGCGCTCGCTGCCGAGGAACGGCGGCGCAAGATGGTGGACGATGCGGAAATTGCCGTCGAACTCCCGCCGGAGCCGCTCGGAAAAGCCTGTCTGCATATGCAGGCGCGCCACCTCGTATTCGTCCTTGTAGGCCATCAGCTTGAACAGCGAGCGCGCGACGGCTTCTGTCAACTTCCCGGAGCCGAGGGGCCGCTCCGCCTCGCGGACCTTCGCCACCAAGGCCTCATATCGCGCGGCGTAGGCGGCATCCTGATAGTCGGCCAGAAACGCAATGCGCCGGCTAACGATCTGGTCGAGCGTTTGCGGCTGAGGACGTGCCGGCGCCAGCATCGCGGTGAGCCGGTCCGGCATCGCCGCGGCCAACCGGCCCAGCAGGAAGGCGCGATAATTGGCGTCCACGGCGACGCCGTTGAGCGCGATGGCCTGCCGCAGCGCCGCCTCGCGAACGGGAACGAGGCCCTGTTGCCAAGCGAAGCCGAGCATCATGACATTGGCAAACACGGTGTCGCCCATCAGCTTTTCGGCCAGATCATTGGCGTCGATGGCGCCGAGCGCATCGACCCCCGTCACGGCACGGATTGCTTCGAGCCGACGGTCGACCGCGAGGTCGGCATCGCGGCGGCGCACGATGTCGCCGGTCGGCATCCTGGCGAGGTTGACCGCCGCCCTCATGCCGGGCCGGAAGCTCGACGACGCCTTGGGCGAGGACGAAACCACGATGTCGCAGCCGATCAGTGCGTCGGCCGCGCCCTTGTCGATGCGCACCTGGTTGATCTCGTCAGGCGAAGCGGCAAGACGGACGAACGAGAGCACCGGGCCGAACTTTTGGGCGAAGCCGGTGAAGTCGAGCACGGAGGAGCCCTTGGCCTCCAGATGCGCCGCCATCGTCACCAGTGCACCCACGGTGACGACGCCGGTGCCGCCAACTCCCGTGATCAGCAGGTCGTAGGGCTTGTCGAGGGTCGGCAGCGCCGGTTCGGGCAGGCCGGCGGCGAGCGCGGCAAGATCGATTTCGGCGCCGGTCTTCTTGCGCCGGGTCGCGCCCTCCAGCGTGACGAAGCTCGGGCAGAAGCCGTTGACGCAGGAAAAATCCTTGTTGCAGGAAGACTGGTTGATCCGCCGTTTGGTGCCGAACTCGGTCTCGACCGGCTCGACCGACAGGCAGTTCGATTCCACCGAACAGTCGCCGCAGCCCTCGCAGACCAGTTCGTTGATGACGACGATCTTGCTGGGGTCCTCAAGCGTGCCGCGCTTGCGGCGCTTGCGCTTTTCCGTGGCGCAGGTCTGCTCGTAGACCAGCACGGAAACGCCCTTGACCTCGCGCAGTTCGCGCTGCACCGCGTCGAGCTCGCGCCGGTGATGGATCGTGGTGCCGGCGGGAAAATCGCCGACGAAGAATTTTGCCGGCTCATCACTGACCAGCGCGATGCGCTCGACCCCCTCGGCGCGCACTTCATGCGCGATTGCGCGGACGGAGACCGGGCCGTCGACCGGTTGGCCGCCGGTCATCGCCACGGCGTCGTTGTAGAGGATCTTGTAGGTGATGTTGGCACCGGCCGCGATAGCCTGCCGGATCGCCATCGAGCCGGAATGGTAATACGTGCCCTCGCCGAGATTCTGGAACACATGGCCACGGCCGGTGAACAACGACGAGGCCGCCCAGTTGACGCCTTCGCCGCCCATCTGGATCAGCGACGAGGTCTCGCGATCCATCCAGCTCGCCATGAAATGACAGCCGATGCCGGCGAGCGCTTTCGAGCCCTCCGGCACCTTGGTCGACGTGTTGTGTGGGCAACCGGAGCAGAAATAGGGCGTGCGGGTCGCGCCCTCGACGGAGATCGAGATTGCAGGTTGACCGCCGATGCGCGCCGCCCGCTCGATGAACCCACGGCCGGGGAAGATGCCGTCCAGCCGCTTCGCCACCAGCGGCACGAGCTGGCGCGGCGACAGCTCGCCGGTCCACGGCACCAGCCGCTCGCCGTTCTCGTCGCGCTTGCCCACCATGACGCGCGGCTTGTGGCCCGGCCAGTCGTAGAAATACTCCTTGAACTGGCTTTCGACGATGCCACGCTTCTCCTCGATCACCAGCACCTCGTCCTTGTCGCGGACGAAGTCGAGCGCGTCACGGCGCGCAAGCGGCCAGACCATGCCGACCTTGTAGATGTCGATGCCGAGCTCGCGGCATTCCTTCTCGCCGACACCGAGCAGCCGCAGCGCCTCCATAAGGTCGAGATGCCCCTTGCCGGTGGTCACGATGCCGAAGCGGGCATGCTTGACGTCGTAGATGTGGCGGTCGATCGGATTGACCTCGGCGAAGGCGTAGACGGCCTGTTTCTTGGCCTCCATGCGCTCCTCTATCTGCGGGCCGGGAAGGTCCGGCCAGCGATAGTGCAGACCGCCGGGCGGCGGCATGAAAGAGGGCGGCGCAAAGACGCGATCCGGCCGAAGCTCGAACGAGGCGGCCGATTCGACCGTTTCCGAGATTGCCTTGAAGCCGACCCACATGCCCGAGAAGCGCGACAGCGCGTAGCCCCATTCGCCGAAGGCCAGATATTCGGAAACGGAGGCGGGATTCAGCGTCGGCATGAACCAGGCCATGAAGGCCACATCGGACTGGTGCGGCATGGAGGAAGACACGCAGCCATGGTCGTCGCCGGCCACGACAAGAACGCCACCATTGGGCGACGAGCCGTAGGCGTTGCCGTGCTTGAGCGCGTCGCCGGCCCGGTCCACGCCCGGCCCCTTGCCGTACCACATCGCAAAGACGCCATCGACCTGCCGGTCGGGATTGGTCTCCACCTGCTGGCTGCCGAGCACGGCGGTGGCCGCCAGATCCTCGTTGACCGCCGGCAGAAACTTGATCCCGGCATTCTCGGTAAGCGCCTGGCTGCGCCACAGTTCGAGGTCGACGCCACCCAGCGGCGAACCGCGATAGCCCGACACGAAACCGCCCGTGTTGAGGCCTGCGGCACGGTCGCGCCGGGCCTGGTCGAGGACGATGCGGACCAGCGCCTGCGTACCGGTCATGAACACCCGCCCCGATGTCTGGGCGTAGCGATCTTCCAGCCGATAGCGGGAGAGGTCGCGAAGCGGCGCATGTACGGTCACGGGTGCCTCCTGAAGGTGCCTTCAACCAGTCTAACGCAGCCGGCTGGAAGAACTTGCCGGAATGGCTCCGATTTCCTGAGACTCTGGCAGGATCTTCCGTCAGGAATGCCAATCGGGAATGATTTGACCGAATTCGGAGGCCGCATATGGAAAAGATCACGGAACAGGACCGCCGCCTCCTGCGCGCCCTTCAGGGCGATGCGCGCATCTCCAACCAGGAGCTGGCCGAGCGGGCGGGCATGTCCGCCTCGGCCTGCTGGCGGCGGGTGAGGGCGCTGGAGGAGGCGGGCGTCATCCGCCGCTACGCGACCCTGATCGACGCTCCCGCGGCCGGGCTGAACTTTCATGCTATCGTCCACGTCACGCTGACCCGGCACGACCACCGCCATGTCGGCACCTTCATCGCCGAGGTTGCGAAGCGGCCGGAAGTGCTCGACTGCTTCGCCACCACCGGCGAGGCGGACTATCACCTGCGGGTGGTCTGCGACGACCTCGACGCCTATAACCGGTTGCTGGAGGGCTTTCTGTTCCGCCTGCCAGGCATCGCCAATGTGCGCACCAACCTCGTGCTCAAGGACATCAAGCAGGAGACGGCGGTGCCGATCTAAGCGTACGCCGGGCGGCAAGACTTTCTTCACCAAGCGGCGAGCTTGCCGGCCACCCGCCGGCCGCGGGTGCTACGATGGCCGCGAAGTGGAAGGGGTTCGGGGATGCTGCTCGATCAGGGGTCGCTTTTCGTCGCCGCAGGCATCTGTTCGGCGGCGCTGTCGCTGACGATGCTGAGCGTATGGCTGCACAACCGCGCCGATTCCTTCCTTATCGGCTGGACGCTGGGCATGCTGCTGCTCGGCACGGGCGTCATCCTCTATTACACCCTGCCGCCCGAGCGGCTGGACGTCGTCGCCACCGCCTTCACGCTGGAGATCGTCGGCTTCGCGGTGGTCTTCCTCGCCGCGCGCCAGTTCATCGGCCGGCCGCTGCGGCGCGGGCAGGCGCTGGCGCTATTTGCCGTCGCGCCGCCAGTGATGCTGCCGATCATCGCAGGCTTCGACGGCATCGGCATCATGGTCTACAACTTCCTCGCCGGCGCGCTTCTGGCCGCGACCGGCGCCCAGTACTGGTCGGCACGGGCGGAGGCGCCCTCCTCCATCGGCGCCATGACCGTGCTCTATGGCCTTGCCGCGCTGTCCTTCTTTGCTTGCGGCACGATCATGGCGCATGAAGGCCAGTGGACGCTGGCCGGGCGACCGGACAACTGGGCCGAGCAGTTCAACGCCATCATGTGCATCGCCGGCATCACCGGCATCGGCGCGCTGTCGCTCGGGCTGAACCACGCGCGCGCCGCGCGCCGGCACCGGTTCGAGGCGCAGACGGACTCGCTGACCGGCCTGATGAACCGGCGCGCCCTGTTCGAGGCGATGGGCCACGCATCGCTGGGGCCTCGCCATGCGGTCGTCGCCTTCGATCTCGACAGGTTCAAGCAGATCAACGACCGCTACGGCCACGCCATCGGCGACGAGGTGCTGCGCCGCTTCGCCGACGCCGTGCGCGACAATATCCGCGACGGCGACCTTGCGGCCCGTACAGGCGGCGAGGAGTTCGTTCTGGTCCTGCGCGACGCCTCGCTGCAGGTCGCCACCAGCACGGCCGAGCGCATCCGCGCCATCTTCGCCGAAAGCCTTGTGGAGACGCGAAACGGGCCGATATCGGCCACGGCGAGCGCCGGCGTGGCGCTCGTGGCCGCACAGGATGAGCGTTTCGAGGAAGCGCTCAATCGCGCCGACGCCTCGCTCTACCGGGCCAAGGACGGCGGTCGCAACCGCGTCGTCACGGCGCTCCAGGCGGCTGCTTGAGCCTGGCCAAGAACCTTTGCGAAATGGCGCCTGTCAGCCGACGAAAGCGCGCTCGACGACGAACTCGGCCGGCTTGTTGTTCGAGCCTTCATTGAGCCCGAAGGTCTCGACCAGCGCCTTGACGTCGCGGATCATCTCCATCGAGCCGCAGATCATCACCCGGTCGATTTCAGGATCGAACGGCTCGACCTCGAGATCGGAAAACAGGCCGCCGCCCTCGATCAGCGTGGTGATGCGCCCCATCTTCGGATGGTTCTCGCGGGTCGTCGTCGCGTAGTGGGTGAAGCGGCCGCCGGCCAGCTCGCCGATCAGCGGGTCATCGATCAGGCCATGCGCGAGGTCGTTGCCGTAGACCAGTTCGGCAACGTCGCGGCAGGTATGGGTGAGCACGACCTGCTCGAACTTCTCGTAGGTCTCGGGATCGCGCATCAGGCTCGCGAACGGCGCGATGCCGGTGCCGGTCGAGATCATCCACAACCGCTTCGCCGGCGTCAGCGCGTCGAGCACCAGCGTACCGGTCGATTTCTGCCGCATCAGCACCGTGTCGCCCGGCCGTATCTTCTGAAGATGCTGGGTCAGCGGGCCGTCGGGCACCTTGATCGAAAAGAACTCCAACTCCTCGTCCCAGGATGGGCTGGCGATCGAATAGGCGCGGAACACCGGCTTCTCCGCGTTCGGCAGGCCGATCATCACGAACTCGCCCGAGCGGAAGCGGAAGCTCTGCGGCCTTGTGATGCGGAAGGAAAACAGCCGGTCGGTATAGTGACGCACGGAGACGACGGTCTCGGCATGGACGCCGGCCGGAATCGGGAACTGCGCCGGACGGGCGGTATCGACTTCGCTGCGCGCGACTGTGTTCATGGCTGCCGTCCTGTCGTTCTCGGTGCGGGGAAGGAAGCGAGCCTGCGAGGCGCTCGGGTCTGCGCTTGCCAGTGAAGTTTATTAGTATACAAATGAATATCGCGTCAAGATCAGGGCGTAGGGCAACGTTCCAATTTGCCTTGCAGTGGCAGGTATTCGTTCCGGATTTTCCTCATGGCTGAGAACAGCACGCAGGTATCGGGAAGCGTCGTCGTCGGTGTCGACGTCGGCGGCACCTTTACCGACCTGCTGTTGCTGGATGCTCGCCCGGGCGGCGGCGTGCGGCTTGCCAAGGTACCGACCACGGTCGACAATCAGGCCTTCGGCGTCGTCGCCGCACTGGTCGAGACCGGCTTTCCGGTCGCCGACATCGACCTGATCGTGCATGGCACGACGACCACCACGAACGCAGTGCTGGAACGCCGGCTGGCCCGCACCGGCATGATCACTACCGCCGGCTTCCGCGACGTGATCGAACTGGGCCGGCGCACCCGGCCGCAGCCCTACGGCATGACCGGTGTCTTCGTTCCCGTCATTCCGCGCGACCTGCGGCTGGAAGTGGCGGAGCGGCTCGACGCGACCGGCGCCGTGCGCACCCCGCTCGACGAGCAGGGCGTGCGCGAGGCGGTCCGCACGCTGTTGGACAAGGGTTGCGAATCGCTGGTCATCCACTTTCTTCACGCCTATGCGAACCCGGCGCATGAACGGCGCGCGGCAGCGATCGCCAGAGAATTGTGGCCGAACGAGCATGTCACCATGGGCCACGCGCTCCTGTCGGAGGCGCGCGAATTCGAGCGCGGCGTCACGGCCGCCGTCAACGCCTCGGTGCAGCCGATCCTCAAGCGCTATGTCGGCCGGTTGGCCGACGAACTGCGTGGGCGTGGTTACGAGCGCGACTTCCTCGTCGTCAACGGCAATGGCGGCATGATCTCGGCCCGCTTCGTCGCCGACGAAGCAGCCAAAACGGTGATGTCGGGTCCGGCATCGGGCGTGATGGCGGCCGCCTACACGGCCCGACGCGCCGGCTTCGCCAATGTCGTCACCTATGACATGGGCGGCACCTCGACCGACGTGGCGCTGATCCGCAACGCCAGGCCGGCTGTCTCGAACGAGATCGAGGTCGAGTATGCGATGCCGATCCATGTGCCGATGGTGGACGTGCATACGGTCGGAGCCGGCGGCGGCTCCATCGCGCGCGTCGACGAGGCCGGACTGATCCGCGTCGGCCCGCAGAGCGCCGGCGCCACGCCTGGCCCTATCTGTTACGGACGCGGCGGAACGGAGCCGACCATCACCGACGCCAATTTGCTGCTGGGAAGACTGAACCCCTCGAAACTGCTCGCCGTCGACAGCCCGGTCTCGCTCGACACGGTTCGCGCGGCTTTCGTGGAGAGGATCGGCAGCCGCGCCGGGCTTCGCGGCGTGGAAGCAGCAGGTGCGGTGTTGCGCCTCGGCAATCTGAAGATGGCCGGCGCGATCCGCATGGTCTCCGTCGCCAAGGGTCACGACCCGCGCGACTTCGCCCTGTTCGCCTTCGGCGGGGCGGGACCGCTGCATGCCTGCGCGCTCGCCCGCGAGTTGTCAATTCCGAAGGTTATCGTGCCGGCGCGACCGGGCATCACCAACGCGCTTGGCTGCGTGGTGGCCGACCTGCGCCACGATTTCGTGCGAACCGTCAACCGCCCGGTGGCGGCGCTCGACGAGGCGCTCATTGCCTCGATCATCGCCGAACAGATCGCCGAGGGAGAGCGCATGATCGCCAAGGAGGCGATCAGGCCGAAGGCGATCCGCCGCATCCATTCCGCCGATATGCAGTTCGTCGGCCAGACGCATCTGATCAACGTGCCGCTGCCCGGCCCATCGGTCACCCGTGCCGAGCTCCAGTCGCTGTTCGATAAGGCCTATTTCGCCCGCTTCCGCGTCGAGCTGCCCGAGATCAGGGCCAACCTGGTCAACCTGAACACCTCGGTCATCGGCGAGAGGCCGGAAATCGACCTGTCGGCGCTGATCGATCCTTCGGGCCGGCGGCGGACCGCCGACGCGGCGCGGAAAGAAACGCGCCCAGTCTGGTTTGGCGGCGACTGGATCGAGACGCCCGTCTATGCCCGCGAGGAACTGCCGATCGACGCCCGGATCGCCGGGCCGGCGATCCTCGAGCAGTTCGACTGCACCACGGTCATCGAGCCTGGCGACCGCGCGAGCGGCGACCGTGACGGCAATATCATCATCGAGGTGGGGGCATGATGACGCTCGACGCCGTCACCCTCTCCGTCATCGAGTCGGCGCTGCAGCAGGTCTGCGACGAGATGGATCTCGCCTTCTCGCGCTCGGCCTTCTCGCCGATCATCGCCGAAGCCAACGACCGCTCCGACGGCATCTATTCGGCCGAGGACGGCTCGCTGATCGCGCAGGGAGCCGGCGGGCTGCCGGTCTTCGTCGGCGTGATGCAGCATTCGACGCGCACCATCATCCGGATGATCGCCGAGGGAAGCTGCCTGGCCCCGGAACAAGGCGACATCTACATCGTCAACGACCCGTATCTCGGCGGCACGCATCTGATGGACGTGCGCTTCGCCATGCCGGTCTGGCGCAATGGCGCGATCTTCTGCTGGCTGTCCAACACCGGCCACTGGCCGGACATCGGCGGCGCGGTGCCCGGCGGCTTTTCCGCCTCCGCAACCTCCGTCGAGCAGGAAGGCCTGCGGCTGCCGCCGGTCAAGCTGTTCAAGAAGGGCAGGCTCGATCCGGAACTCTACGCCATCATCACCTCGAACATCCGCATCGCCGAGCAGCGCATCGGCGACATCAAGGCGCAGACCGCGGCCCTCCAGGTCGGGCAGGAGAGGCTGCTTGAAATACTGGATCGTTACGGTGACGATACGGTCGTCGCCGCGATTAGCGAATTGCGCCGGCGGGCTGCCAGCCAGATGCGGGCCAAGATCGCCACCATTGCCGACGGCATCTACGAGGGCGTCGCTTATGTCGATTCCGACGGCGTGATCGACGAGCCGCTGGTCATCGCGCTTTCGATCGAGAAGGCGGACGACACGCTCACTTTCGACTTCGCCGGGTCCAGCCCGCCCTGTATCGGGCCGATGAACTCGGTGCTGGCGACGACGCACTCCTCCGTCTATCTCGCCATGCGCCACATCTTCCCCGACGTGCCGATCTCGGCCGGCGCGTTCGATCCGCTGGAGATCAGGCGGCCGGAAGGCACCTTCCTCGACGCCGCCTATCCGCGCCCGGTCTCGGGCTGCGCCGCAGAGGTGTCGCAGCGCATCGCCGAGGCGGTGTTCTCGGCGATGGTCAAGGCGCTGCCGGAGAAGGTGACCGCCGCACCCGCGGGCTCCAGCGGCAATTTCGGCCTCGGCGGCTTCGACCCCGAGCGCGGGCGCCCATTCGTGCTCTACCAGCTTTCGGGCGGTGGGTATGGCGGCAATTGCGATCATGACGGCCTGTCGAACGGCTGCTCCACCATCGGCATCTCGAAGTCGCCGCCGGTTGAGATCATGGAGCAGGCCTATCCGATCCTCTACAATCACTATCGGCTGCGCGAGGGCTCCGGCGGCGCCGGCAGGCATCGGGGTGGGCTGGGGCTCGACTACGAGATCGAGCTCTTGCGCGGCGAGGCCCGCGCCTCCTTCGTCATGGACCATGGCCGCTTCGGACCGCAGGGCGCGCTCGGCGGCCACGACGGCGCCGTCAATACGGTTACGGTGTTCCGCGACGGCGAAGCGCATGTGCCGAGGCACCTGTCCAAGGAACAGGACGTCGCGATGAAGGCCGGCGACCGGGTTCGCGTCGGCACGCCCGGCGGCGGTGGCTATGGCGACCCGCGCGAGCGCGATCCGGCCGCGATCCGGCGCGACGTCGAGCTGGGCTACTACACACCGGAGGAAGCGAAGCGTCTGTTCGATCTCGCGGTTCCTCCCGCCGAATGATATGAGTTCGACCTGATCCTGCTGGGGGCCGCCCGTCGACAACCGGGCGGATAGCGGCAATGCGCCGTATTCTGTTCTGGATACTCCTCGCCGTCACGCTCGGCGTCTATCTCGCAATGGTAACGTGGACGCTACCGGCGATTACGGCCGAAGCAGGCGGTCTTGCCCCCTTCGATCTGCGCCTTGGCGGATACACGTTCGCGGAAGCGCGCGCGTTTCTCGCCGCGCTCGGTCCGGATGGCACCGCGCTCTACAAAGGCGCGCAGCACCGGCTGGACATCTTCTTCCCAGGGCTTGTTGCGGCTACGCTCTACTTCGCCGTCGCCTTCCTGCTGCCCGCGCGCACGATTGCGATGCGCATGGCGCTGGCCGCGGCGATCCTGCCGGTCGCGCTGTTCGACTGGCTGGAGAATGGCGCGGTGGCGACGATGTTGGCGGCGGGCGCCGAGGGTGTGACCGCAGCGATGGTTGCCACGGCCAATCGCTGGAGCGTCCTAAAGGTCGCTTTCTCCACCGCCGCCTACAGCGCCCTGCTTGCACTGCTGGTGCGGTGGGGCTGGCTGCGCATAAGGGCCGCCCGCACGGCGACCTGATGGTCAGGTCATCCTTGCCAGCAACCGCATCAGCGTTGCCATCTCGCGACCGCTGAGCGGCGAGCAGGTTTCGCGGGTAATCTGTTCGGCCAGCGGCAAAAGCCGCCGCACCGCCTGGCGCCCGTCGTCGGTCAGGCTGACGACCAGCCGCCGCTTGTCGCCATCATGCCGCGTCAGCGCGACGAAACCGCGCGTCTTCAACCGGTCGATGACGCCCTTTATCGTCGCCGCATCCATGGCGACGAGCTGGCCGAGCTGGTTCTGCGATGTGTCTCCGACCTCGTGCAGCTTGGCGAGCGCGGCGAATTGCGGCGGCGTCAACTCGGCTATGTGCTGCGTGAAGATGGAGATGTGGCGCTGGCTCGCCTTGCGTAGAACGAAACCGATCTGCTCCTCCAGACGATAGTCCGGCGGCGCGCTCACCTCAGCCCGTCCTCGCCCTTCACGTGCCACGCCTCCAGACCGCCCATGCGCGAATGGACGCGGCCGCCGCAGGCCATGGCCAGCACGAACAGGATCTCGTCGGGCCGCGGCCCATCGGGTGCGCCGACCTCGATCGCATCGAAATGGCTGCGAACATAGGCGGCGTTGGTATGGCCGAGCGGGACATCGAGCCGCGCCCCGAAAGCGCCGACCTTCATCGCCGACGGCACGATGGCCTTTGTGGCGCCGAGCCGCTCGCGCATCGCATAGCCACCCGGCACATGCCACAGCGCGCCATGCTCGATCTCGCCAGCGGTGCCAACGATGGCGCCCTTGCCGTAGCCGTCTATGGCGGAAATGTCGTCGCCGAGCGCCGCGATCAGCCGGTCTGTGAGCATCAGGCCGAGCGGCTTGAGGTCGTCCATCGCCGGCTGCAACTCCGCGACATGGACGCCGGCGAAGGGATTGGCCACCAGCGCCATCGCCGCACCGCGCAGGCGGGGCCGATCCGCCGGTCGGCCGCCGTCGTGATGGATTTCCTCCGTGAACACCGCAACCTTGCGGATGGCGAATTCAGGCATGAGCAAGCGACCTCCCCGTAGTTTTCCCGAGCGCGCCGGCAAGGCGGCTTTCGCCGGCGAGGAACAAAGCCGCCGAGACGATCAGGCCCCGCCCGGCGAGATCCTCCGCGACAAGCTGGCCTTTTTCCAGCGCAACGCCAACTTCGTCGCGGGACAGTGGACCGACACCGGTCGTCACCAGCCGAAAGCCCAGATCGCTGTCGGGCGCAAGATCGTTAGCCGGCGTTCTTTCAATCGCGCGATGGCCGGGTAGGTCGACGGCGTTTGCGATCAGCGTCGCGGCGGCGTCCGCCGTGGCGGCGTCCTTGGCCAGCACGGTCACTGCATCGGCGATGCCGAGCGAGTGGCTGCGCCCGCGCCAGCCGCTGGTGGCGATGCCGCGCACGGGATCGGCCGCGCGGATCGTCACGCGGTCGAGGAGGCCGTGCCCTGTTCCCGCGATAGCCGCCTTCATCTGAGTTCCCGGCGCGAGAAAAAGCGCGATGTCGCCGCCATCGTTGACATAGGCGCGGTCGAGGCCGCGTCCGTCAACCATGGCAGCGATCACCTCGTCCGCGACGCTGCCGGCCACCGCCGCCATCGGCGTGATGAAGACGCTGCCGGCGAACCGGCACACGGCCCGTTCCATCCGCCGCGCCGTGGAGCCGGCGAATGCACGGCGCTTTGGGCCCGCGGGCCGGCGCAGTTCGGGCAATTCGGCAACCAGTTCGGTCAGAACGGTATCGAAACGATCCTTCGCCTGCCGGTAGGCTGCACGAATTTCCACCTCGTCGCCAAAGGCTTCGATGATCAGGTCGATCGGCCCGTGGTTTAGGTGAAGCCGCCGCCCGTCCGGCAGCATGGCGGCCTGCGGCCCGGTCATGACGGCCGCTCGCGCCGGAGCTGCGCCAGGGGCGGCCAGGGGTTGGACTCCGATGCCGGCCGTGCAGTACGGTCGTTGAAATATTCGCCGCCGCTCGCCAGTACGTCTTCGACCGATCGCACATGCCCGGCATAGCCGCCGAGCTGCTCGTAATGTTCGCGGCGCAAGGTGAACTCGATCGGCGCGACGAGGGCCGGCGTCGGCACGTAGCCGAAGGCATTTTCGGGCAGGCGGGAAACGTCCACCATCAGCGTGATGCCGCCACCCGGCCACACATAGACCGGCGCGCCGCCGCAGGTGACATAGGTGCGGAGCCCCTGCACGGAGCGCGTCAGATTGACCGGGTTTTCGGTGACGCCTGCCCTGAGCGAGCCGCCCGCCCCGCCCATGAACAGAACGGTGCAAAGGGCAGGCTCGCAATTGTCCTCGATCAGGTCGACCGACTTGCGCAGCCGCTCCGGGAACGGCTTTTCGACCGGCCTGAGATCGTCGTCCAGCTCGTAATAGGCGAACTGCTCGCCCGTCGTTGAAACCATCAGCAGCGACAGGCCGGGACGCGCGCCCTTCTTTTCGTTCCACGGCCCGAGGATTTCCAGCGGATCGGACAATGTCGTGCCGCCCCAGCCCAGACCGGGCTCGGAAACCTTGAAGTACCGGCCCGGCGTCGAACGCCTGCCGACGATCTTGATGCCGGTGTCCGGCCAGCCGATGACCTTGCCGGCCTGATGCTCGGAGACGACGCCGGTGATGTGATCGTCCACCACCACCACCTCGTCGACGAGGTCCTTCCACTGGGTGGCGAACATGCCGATGGTGGCCGAGCCGCAGCCGACCCGCATCCGGTGCTCCGACCGTCCGTCGATAACCGGCGGCTTGCCTGCCTGAACCACCACGGTGGAGCCGCCGTCGATCGTCAGCTCGACGGGCTGGCGGTTGCAGAGCGCGAGCAGCGTGTCGCAGGTGATGCGGCCTTCCGCCTTGGAGCCACCGGTCAGATGCCGGACCCCGCCGAGCGACAACATCTGGGAGCCGTACTCGGCCGTGGTCACGTGGCCGACCGGCTCGCCCTGCGCCCTCACCGTTGCGGTCTCCGGCCCGACATGACGGTCGGTGTCGATCTTCACCTTCACGCCGCAATACGAGAAGATGCCCTCCGTCACCACGGTGACGAGATCGACGCCCTCGACCTCCTGCGAGACGATGAACGGCGCCGGCTTGAAATCGGGATAGGTGGTGCCGGCGCCGATGCCGGTGACGAAACGCCGTTCCCGATTGACCGGATTGCCATCCCATTCCTGGCCGGCAAACGGAACGACCTCGCCGCCGCCGTCGGCGCGATGTTCCAGGATGGTGACCGGGTCGCTGCGCACGATCCTGCCACCGAAATTGCCGTAGCGGTCGCAAGCGCCGGTGCGGCCTTCGGCGATGTAGCACATCACCGGGCAGGCATCGCACCGCAGCTTCTCCCCGGCGCGCGCCTCGCCCGGATCGTGCATGTCGAAGCGCTCGGACAGCTCGCTCATGTCGCCCGCGCCTGCTTGATCGCCGCCAGCACGCGGTCGGGCGTGGCCGGCACCTTGCGGATCGTCGCGCCCGAGGCATGCCGGATCGCATTCAGGATCGCGGGTGCGGTGGGGATCAGCACATGCTCGCCCAGACCCTTGGCACCGTACGGCCCCTCGGCATCGGGCACCTCGATCAGGATGGTCTCGATCTCCGGCACATCGCCAATGGTGGGGATCAGATAGTCGTGCAGGTTCTCGGTACGGCCGGGAACATATTCCTCCATCAGCGCCAGCCCGATGCCCTGCGCGATGCCACCCTCGACCTGACCCTCGGCGAGCAACGGATTGATGGCGCGGCCGACATCGTGCGCGGCGGTGATCTTGACCAGTTTCACCGTGCCAAGCTTCATGTCGACCTCAAGCTCGGCAAGCTGCGCGCCCCAGCCGTAGACCGCATAGGGCTTGCCCTGCCCCTTGGCGTCGAGCGGCACTGTCGGCGGGTCGTAGCTCTCGCAGGCGGCGAACACAAAGCCGTCGGCGTCGACGGGTAGTTCGCCGAGTGCGATGGTGCGGCTTGCATCACCCTCGCGCACAACGAGCCTGCCGCCTTCCAGCGTGAGCCGGGCAGCGTCGGAAACATTGGCATAGCGCAGGATCCGCTCCCGCAGCGCCTTGCCCGACTTCTCCGCCGCCTTGCCTGAAATGTAGGTCTGGCGCGAACCGGACGTCTTGCCGGCGTCGGGCGTCAACGCCGTGTCGCCATGGACGAACTCGAACTTCTCAAGCGGCAGCCCGACAGCCTCCGCCGCGATCTGCGGGATCACCGTATTCGAGCCCTGGCCGATATCAACCGCGCCCTGGAAATGCAGCACACGGCCATCTGCGGTGATGCCCATCTTCATGGTCGACGGGTTGGGGATACCTGTATTGCCGCAGCCATACCAACACGACGCCACGCCGACGCCGCGCTTGACGTCGACGCCGGCAGCGTTGAACGCCGCAGCCTCGTCGACCGCGCGGTCCCAATGTGGCTTGAGCGCCTCCAGGCAGGCGGAAATGCCGATGCCGCTTTCCATGACATGGCCACTGACCGTCGGCTGGCCGTCGCGCAGCGCGTTCTTCAGCCTGAAGTCGAGCCGGTCGAGACCAAGCCGGTCGGCCAGTTCGTCGTACAGCGTCTCCTGCATCAGCGCGGCCTGCGGCACGCCGAAACCGCGAAACGCGCCGGAGATCGGACCGTTGGTGTGCACCGCGCGTCCGAGCGCCCGATAGTTCGGCGTGTGATACGGCCCCGATGCGTGCACGGGCACGCGCGTCGCGACGGTCGGCCCCCAGCTCGCATAGGCGCCGGTGTTGAACTCGCCCTCGAAGGTCATGCCAACGACGCGGCCCGAAGCATCTGCGCCGATGGTGGCTTTCATCGCTGCCGGATGGCGCTTGGTGGTCGAGGCCATCGACTCCTGCCGCGTATAGACCAGCGCGGCCGGCCGGCCCGTCTTCAGCGCCACGAGGCCGATCAGCGGTTGGACAGACAGGTCGAGCTTGGCGCCGAACCCGCCGCCGGTCGCCGTTGGAATGATGCGCACCTTCTCCGGCGACAGGCCGAGGATGGCGGCGGTGTCGTCACGATCCATGATCGGCGACTGGGTGCAGGCCTTGATGACCAGAACCTCGCCGTCGAGGAAAGCATAGCCGGCTTCCGGCTCGATATAGGCGTGCTCGACATAGGACGTTTCGAAGGCGCCGCTGACGGTCACGGCGGCGTCGACCAGCGCGGCCTCGGCATCGCCGCGCTCGACCGTTCCCTGCAAAAGCACATTGCCTTCGCGGCCGGGATGGAGCCGGGCGAAGCCGTTGCGGGCCTCCGGCGTGGTGAGGGCGTGAGGGAGCGGTTCCCAGGTGACGGGCAGGTCTTCGAGGTCGAGGTCGGCAACGGCATGGCGGCTGCCGGCGACCAGCGCCACCGCCTCGCCGCGAAACAGCGCCGTGTCTTGCGCGAGCGCGGGCTGGTCGGCGAATGGCGGAATGACGCCGAATGCGTTGCGACCCGGAATGTCGGCCGCGGTGAATACCGCGACGATGCCCGGATGCCGCGCGACGAATGCGTCGAGGTCGCCGAAGTAAAAGCGCGCGTGCCAGTGCGGCGAACGCACGACCACCACCGACAGTGCATCGGCGGGACGCTCGTCGGCACCGTAAAGTTCCGTGCCCAGCACCTTGGGCTGGCCATCGAGCCGGGGAATGGCGGCGCCGACGATGGCACAGCCAGTCCCGGCATTTGCGGGCGAAGGCATTCCGGAAGCCGTCGCCTCATGGCCGACTCCAGCCTCCATGACCGCCTGTACGATCTTGCGATAGCCGGTGCAGCGGCAAAGCACGCCGCCGAGCGCCTCGTCGACTTCAGCCTCGCTGGGCTCCGGATTACGATCGAGCAGCGCAGTCGCGGCCACCAGCAGTCCCGGCGTGCAGATACCGCATTGGGCCGCGCCATGGCGCAGGAAGGATGCCTGCAACGCGCTCAGTGCGCCGTTGGCGAGCCCTTCGACCGTGCGGACCTCGCACCCCTCAGCTCCGGCGGCAGGCATCAGGCAGGCACAGACCGGCTCGCCGTCGACCAGCACCGTGCAGGCGCCGCAGTCGCCGGCGTCGCAGCCGACCTTGGTGCCCGTCAGGCCGAGCTCGTCGCGCAGCACCGACGACAGGCGCGCCAGCGGCGATACTGCCACGGCATGTTCGGCGCCATTGACCGTGAGCGTGATGGGCATGCCGGCGATCATCATGCGGCCGCGCGCTCCGCTGCTGGGCCGATCACCGTCGCAATTGACCGGAAGACGATCTCGCGCGCCGCGTCGCGCCTGTATCCGGCGGTGGCGCGGACATCGTCAATCGGCGACAATTCGGCAAAGTCGTAGTCCTGCACGATGTCGCCAATTTCGCCGGGCGATGCGCCAACGAGCCTTTGCTCAAGCGGTCGGAGGCGCACCGCGACCGGCGAGCAGGCCCCGACGGCCAGCGCAATCTCGTCGATGCGCCCGCCCGCATCCATTGTGACGCGCGCGGCGGCCATGGCGATCGAGATGACGAGATAACGCCGCGCTCCCAGCTTCACGAAACCGGAGCGGCCGATCGCCGAGGCGCGTGGAACGCGGATCGCCGTTACCAGTTCACCGGGCTGCAGGGCGATCCGGCGATTGCCGAGGATGAATTCTCCCAGCGGCACGAGCCGCGAGCCGGCGAGCGAACGAAGCTCCACCTCGGCATCGAGCGCGAGCAGCGGCGGCACGCCATCGGCGGCCGGCGAGGCGTTGCAGAGATTGCCGGCGACGGTGCCGACATTCTGGATCTGGACGGAGCCCACCTCGCGTGCCGCCAGCTTGAGCGCGTCGAAGGCCGGCGGCAGCTCGGCGCGCGTCACGTCGGCCCAACTTGCGCGAGCTCCGAAAATGAAATGCGCGGGAGTCTGCGAAATGTGCCGCAACTCGTCGAGGCCGTTGAGGTCGAGAACGTCATCGCGCAGCGGACGGCTGCCTTGCGCGGGATAGAAGTCGGTCCCGCCCGCCAGCATCCGCCAGCGTCCGTCCGCCAGAAGCGCGAGTGCCTCGTCGATCGACTTCGGTTTCGCGTAGCGCATTGTCCTGCTCCCGAGCGGAAGAATGCGCTGAAATTCGTTGGCATGCAAATGATATCCTCGGCCACCCCTTGCCAATGCCGTGATTTGACCGCAGCCTGTGCAGGCAGCCGTTTGCGGGAAGAAAAGCATGAGCGGAAAAGCCCTGATCGTCATCGACGTGCAGAACGATTTCTGCCCCGGAGGGGCGCTTGCCGTTTCCGGCGGCGACGAGATCGTGCCACTGGTCAATCGGCTGATCGCCGAGTTCGAGCACGTGGTGCTGACCCAGGACTGGCACCCGGCGCGGCACTCGAGCTTCGCCTCGTCGCATCATGGCAAGGGCCCGTTCGACACGGTGGAGATGCCCTACGGGCCGCAGACGCTGTGGCCCGACCACTGCGTGCAGGGCACGCCCGGCGCCGATTTTCATCCGGGGCTCGAATGGACGAGGGCCGAGCTGGTCATCCGCAAGGGGTTCAGGCCCGCCATCGATTCCTATTCCGCCTTCTTCGAGAACGACCACGCCACGCCGACCGGGCTTGCAGGCTACCTGAAGGAGCGGGGTATCTCGGAGCTCACGCTGGTGGGCATCGCCACCGATTTCTGCGTCGCCTATTCGGCGCTCGACGCCGTGCGCTCGGGCTTCACCGTCACGGTGCTTCTCGACGCCTGCCGTGCCATCGACCTCGGCGGGTCGCTGGCGGCGATGAAGGAGAAAATGGCCGCAGCAGGGGTGAAGCTGGTTTAGCAACGCCCTCCCGGAAAGTGTCAGCCTACGCCCACATATCTGCGGACATAGGCCGGATCTGCCCGCACCGTCTCGACCGGCACGGTCTCGCTGTTGCGGCCGTTTTCGATGAAGGCCACCCGGTCGGCCAGCGACAGCACCGCATCCACCCGTTGCTCCACCAGAATTGTCGAGACGCCGCGGTTGCGCAGCTCGGCGACCGTGTCGCGGATGCGGGCGATCATCGACGGCATCAGACCTTCGGTCGGCTCGTCGAGGAGGAGGACGTCCGGCTCCAGGCACAGCGCGCGGGCCATGGCCAGCATTTGCTGTTCGCCGCCCGACAGCGTTCCCGAGCGCTGTGACAGCCTCTCGCGCAGAACAGGAAAGAGGTCGAGCACGGCCTCTCTGGTCGCCGCGCCCCTGGCACGCGTCATCAACCCGATCTCGATGTTTTCCGCGACCGTCATCTCGGCGAACAGCCGCCGCCCCTGCGGGACATAGGCGACGCCGCGCCGCGGTACTTCGTGAGGCGGCAGCTTCGCCAGATCTTCGCCGTCCTTGACGATCGATCCGGCGCTCACGGAGACGAGCCCCATGATCGCCTTGAGCGCGGTCGTCTTGCCGGCGCCATTGCGGCCGAGCAGGCACAGGACCTCGCCCTTCTCCAGCGAAAGCTGAAAGCCGCGCAGCGCCTGAACCTCGCCGTAGAAGGCGTCGAGCCCGGATATGCCCAGCGCCTCAGCCATCGCTGCCGGTCCCCAGATAGGCGTCCTGCACGGCGGCACTGGCGCGGATTTCCTCCGGCGTGCCTTCGGCAAGGACCTCGCCGAAGCTCATCACTGTGATCTTCTGCGCCAGCTCCATCACCACCTGCATGTTGTGCTCGATCAGGAGCACCGTGGCCTCGCGCGCGATCTCGCGCACCAGCGCGATGAAGGTCTCGATCTCGCCGTCGGAGAGCCCCTGCGTCGGCTCGTCGAGGATCAGCAGTCGGGGCTGGAGCGCCAGGCCCATCGCCACCTCCAGCAGCCGCTGGTGGCCGTAGGAAAGGCTCCCGGCCAGCATGGTGGCGCGGTCGGCGAGGCCCACCCGTTCGAGCGCCTCGGCGACGCCCGTTTCCAGCGCTTGCGACGCGACCCTGCCGGCCGCCAGCAAGCGGCGCTGGACGGACAGCGCGACATTGTCGAACACGGTCAGGCGCGGAAAGATAGAGGTGATCTGGAACGTGTAGGCGATGCCTTCGAGCACGCGCCTGTGTGCCGGCATGGCGGTGATGTCGCGCCCCTCGAACAGGATAGAGCCGGACGAAGGCGCGATCCTGCCGCAGACGAGGCTGACGAAGGTGGTCTTGCCAGCGCCGTTGGGGCCGATGATCGCGCGTATCTCGCCGCGCTCCAGCCGGAAGTCGACCCTCTCCACCGCCTTCAGCCCGCCGAAATGGCGCGACAGGCCGCGGGTCTCGATCAGTGGGACGATTGCCGGCGCGGTCAGGGCAGCCATTTCAGCCACCTTTCACGCACCGTGCCGAGGATGCCCCGGGGAAAGAACAGGATGAGCAGGATCAGCGCCACGCCGACGAGCATGAGATAGGCGGTGGTGATGCCCGACGTGTAGTCGATGACGTAGAACATGAACAACGTGCCGACCAGCGGCCCGAGCGTGGTGGCCGCCCCGCCCGCCAGAACCCACAGCAGAGGCAGGATCGAATACTGGATCGAGGCAAATCCCGAGCCCACATAACCGAAGAGCAGGCCGTAGGCGGCGCCTGCCGACGCGCAGAACAGGCCCGACAGCACCACCGCCGTCAGCTTGGCGCGGAAGACGTCGTAGCCCAGCATGCGCATGCGCTCCTCGTTCTCGCGGATCGCGACCAGCGTGCGACCGAATGGCGAGCGAACCAGCCGCAGCGTCAGGAACAGCACGACCGAGAACAGCGCCAGCGCGATCAGGTAGCGCAGCGAAGGATCGGTAAGGGTGAGCGTCGTGTCGGTGAAGGCAATGCTGCGCATCTGCGGCGTCAGCACCAGCCCCTCCTCCCCGCGCGTCCATGTCGTGAAGTAGAGCGTCGTGAGATAGCCCACCTGCGCGAACATCATGGTCACGATCATGAAGGCGACACCGGTGGTGCGCAGCGCCAGAAGGCCGATGGCGAGCGCGAGCACGCCGCCCGCGGCGATACCGGCGACGAACGACAGCGGTACGCCCCAGCCCAGATGATAAACGGGCAGCCCGGCGCCATAGAGTCCGGCGGCGAAGAACATCGCATGGCCGAGCGACAGCAGCCCGGTGTAGCCGAAGAGCAAATTGTAGCCCATGGCGAAGACGGCGAGCACCAGCACGCGCGCGAAGACGCCGCGATGGTATTCCGGCAACAGCCAGTTTGCCGCGAGCAGCAGCGCGATCACGCCGAGGTGCAGCGCCAGCGTGCGCCCGTCGATGCGCGCCCCGCCGCTCACCGCGCCACCGTGCCGAACAGACCCTGCGGGCGGAAGACGAGGACCATCGCCACGAGCGCGGTGGCGAGCATCTTCGCCAGCGTCGGCGAGAAAAACACCGAGATGATGCCGTCGGAAAGCCCGATCAGCAGCGCAGCGATCACCGTGCCGCGCAGGGAGCCCAGTCCGCCGATGATGACGACGATGAAGGACAGAAGCAGCGGGTCGCGCCCCATCAGATAGTGTGCCTGCTGGATCGGCACGATCAGCACGGCGGCGATTGCCGCCAGCATTGCGCCGAGTGCGAACACGCCCGCATAGACCCGGTCGACCGGAATGCCGAAAGCCTGCGCCGTCTCGCGGTCATATTGCGTCGCCCGCATCACCAGGCCGGCCTTGGTGCGCGTCAGCACGAACCAGGTGGCGATCATCAGCATGATGGCCGCGACGATGACGAACAGCTTGTAGCCGGAATAGCCGAACCAGGGCAGCTGGATGCGGATGTTGAACGGCGCCTGCACAGGTCGCGCATCCGCCCCGTAGAAGCTGAGCGCAAGCTGCTGGACTATGTAGAGCAGGCCGATGGTGGCGACGATGGTCGCCTCCGGCTCGTAGCCGAGCCGGCGCAGCACCAGCCGTTCCGACAACAGCGCCACACCGCCGACCACCAGCGGGGCCACCAGCAGCGCAGCAGCGAAGCCGATCGACGGATGGCCGGCAAAGGCGGTCGACACCCCCCAGGCGAGCACCGCGCCGAGCATGAAGAACTCACCATGCGCGACATTGACGACGCGCATGACGCCAAATACCAGCGACAGGCCGAGCGCGGTGAGCGCCAGCACGGCCGCCGTGACCAGGCCTTCGAGCGTGGCCAGGAGGAGATAAGGTCCGAAGGCCATTCAGAGGCAGCCGGTCGTGAATATCGGTGCTTGATGCCGTTCGCCTCCGGCCGGCCGGCCGAAGGCGAACGAGAATACGCGCGGCGCCCGCGTCATCGGCCGCGCCGCGTCAGAGCGCCTGCGTGGTGTAGTCGGCCTCGGGCTCGTACATACCGTCCTCGATCGCGGTCTTGTGCACGACCTTGAGCTTGCCGCCCTCGACGACGGAAATGTTCTGGCTGCCGTAGACCTGGTGGTTCTTGCCGTTGAACACCTTGGCGCCCTGCGGGTGCTGCGGCCCGGCAGGAATGTCAGTGATCGCCTCGGTCGCCTCGATCAGCTTGGCACGGTCTTCGGGACCCTTGTAGTCGGCCGCCTCCATCGCCTGCTTGATGATGTAGAGCGTCTCCCAGCAGCCGAACATGTGGGCCGCCGTTGACACGTCCTTGGCGTCGTTGACGCTGGCGCCGTTGTCGTCGAGTCCGACCGCTGCGCGATAGGCCTTCTCGTCTTCGGACGCATCCGCCTGCAGATATCGCGGCATGCCTTCCCAGAAATGCGTGCCCTCAAGAAATTCCAGGCCGGGGCTGTTGATGTCGACGGCCTCGAGCGAATCGATGAAGCCGAACAGCTTAGGACCCGAGCCGCCGTAGAACTCGCCCAGCTCCTTGACGAAGGTCAGCACTGCGGGGCCGACCATGACATGGTAGATGACGTCGGTGTCGGCGGGGATCTGCGGGAAATAGCGGGTGAACGAGGTCTCCGTCGGCGGGATGGCGATCCGTGCGATCACCTCGCCGCCCTGCTCCTCCGCCGCCGGACCGAAGAAATCACGATGGTCGTGGCCAAACGCATAGTCGGGATAGATCATGGTGATCTTCTTGCCGACATTGGACGTGATCCACGGCGCGACCGAGCGGCATTGGGCGCGTACGTCGGTGATGCCGGGCTGCAGCACGTAGCGGTTCATCTTGCCGGAAGCGACGTGATAGCCCTCGCTGACCACGTAATAGGGCATCTTCAATTCGCCCGCCGCCGGGGCCGAGCCAACCACGACGTGAGAGAACAGCGTGCCGTAGACCACGTCGGTCTTGTGCTGATTGGCGAACTTCTCCACCACCTCGGCGCCGCGCGCTGGGTCGGTGCCGTCGTCCTCGGTAACAATCTCGATCGGACGGCCATTGATGCCGCCGCCCTCGTTGATCAGCTTGACGGCCGCGGCCGTGGTGCGCTCGTACCAGCGGCCATAGGCGGCGCCGATGCCGGTGCGATGCGCCTGGAAGCCGATGCGGATCGGCGCGGAGGACTGCGCCTGGGCATAGCGCACGAAGCCGGGCGCCGTGCCGATGGCGGCAACCGCGCCGAGCCCCTGGAGCGCCGCACGGCGTGAGATACCCGATTTGAGAAGGCTGGAAGGCTTGAGCGTGTCAGTCATTTGGGTTCCCCTTGACATCTGCCTGTGACCAAACTTTTCGCCGTCATCCGAGGCGGCTTCCGAGACCGGAAAATCGCTTGTATGCAAACTAAATCACCAATCGATCCGGCTGGCAACACGCCATTTCCGTTAGGGCATGCCGCGGCGGCGCGATCGTTTTCCTGCTTGCAGCGATCTTTCGGATTCGCTCCGCACGCTTCCGGACTTTGTATTTCCGCATGTCTTGATCCCGCTAGCCGGCGGTGGGAGACGACAAGAGCCAGAGCCCGAAGACGGTGTAGGCGACCATGAGAGCGGCCAGCGGAATCTGGCTCCGGCCGGCGCTGACTGCGTCGCCATGAAGCCGGTGGGCGATGGCGTGGGCGACGAGAACGGCCAGCAGATGGCCGCCGATGATCGCGATCGCCTGCAGGTTCCAGATCAGCCAAGCCATTTCGGCGCCCATCAGCGCACCGGCGCGTACATGCATGCCGGCGGTGCCGAACAGATCGGCGCCCGTCATCAGCGGATCGGACAGGGCGGCCAGCGCATACTGGCCGTTGATCACCAGCGCGGTGAGATAGTGTGAAAAGTGGTAGGCCATCGAGATCGGGATGATCGACCACACCAGCGCGCCGGTGGCAGCGCGCCCGCCGGGAGATGCCCCGTGGGCAAATCGCTGGCCCAGCAGAACCGCGCCGACAAATGCACCCGCCAAAACCACGAATGCGATCGCCAGGCCGGCACTGTTGATCCCGACCAACGCAGTGCGGCCCGGATATTCGAGCGGATTGACGCCGTTGAGCCCAAGCCAGAAGAAGGTCCGCATCAGCCCGTCGAAAGAGACGGTGCTAAGCGCGAGCAGCAGGAAAAGCGCGCCCGACAGCGGCAGCCCGCCGGCCGCCACGAGCTTCGCGCCCGGCAGGCACAGCGCCACCCGACGCCTGCGGCGCGCAGTCGTCCCGCCCTCGGCCACCCCAAGCATCGCGATCATCCGCAGGAACACGGAAAGGCACTCGCCGCGCCGCATCCAGCTCTCATAGCCGAACACGACGGTCGCCAGCAGATTGAGAAGGAAATAGGCAGACACCACCGAGGCCAGCCGTGCCGGATCGTCCGGAGCCGGATAGACGAGCTCGAACCACGCGAAGGCGAAGAACTGAGAGACGGCGGGAGCGTAGCCAAACCGCTCGGGCAGAGCGATCATCCCACCGCCTTTCCGCGTCAGCCCGGCAAGCAGCCGCCACGGCGCATACAATGGGTTGATCCACCACCAGAGGTTGCCGACCACTCCCTGCAGCAAGGTCAGGCCGATCCAGAACACGGTCCAAAGCATCAGCGGCAGCGGGTTTGACAACGGATCGCGGCTGCCGGCAAAGCCGACCGCGACGAGTGCTGCGAGGAATGCGAAACAGACGGCGCTGCCGGCAAGCCGCGGCCATTTAGGCAGGCTGCCGATCGCCAGGCGCCGTCCATAGAGGCTCGACAGAACATCGGCCGGAACCAAAAGCAGGACCACGAAAGTGAGCGCCACCGCAGCCGCGCCACCGACAAGATAGTAGCCCGTAGGCAGCAGCATGACGTGGCCGCGATCGGCGGCGTGGGCGAACGCTTCGCCGGCGTTGACGATGGCGAGCGCGCATCCTGCCGCAGAGGTGGCGAGAAGCCGGCGCGCAGCCGCCTGCGCGTTCCGACTGCCCAGCACCGTCGCCCCGTTCTTGCCCATACCGTCTCCCGCCAACACGCCGGGCAGACTAGGCGATGCCGGGGCAGCAGTTCAATTTGAAGCGTTGCCGGTCGTCTCCCGCACCGGCAATGCATTGCTCCCCAGTCCCGGGCCTAGGCGAAACCATGCCGCCGGTGGTGTTGGCGCGCCATCCGGCAAGCTCCGTCGAACCGGGTCGGGCACCCTGAGCGCCGTCGCGGGTTTTCGATCACTTTGGGCTTGTTTGACGGCATTACAATCGCTATGTGTGCGCCGCGCCTTAACTGGCCGACCACGCCCCGCGGAGAGGTGGCAGAGTGGTTGAATGCACCGCACTCG
>Ga0307505_10000077_pt1 | contig 120627 bp, 104 predicted proteins | sample 23_S_MG_FD_202183 | JGI IMG/M metagenome (GOLD analysis project Ga0307505, IMG submission 202183) | Soil microbial communities from Populus trichocarpa stands in riparian zone in the Pacific Northwest, United States - 23_S | ecosystem: Environmental > Terrestrial > Soil > Riparian zone >...
CTAACAAAAAACACTTAAAAAAAACAACACTCAACCAAACACTTGCCGTAGCGCGGGCGTTGGCGGCCAAAGGCGTGCCGTTTGCCTTCGCCACCGGCTATGGCGACCTTTCCATCCAGCACGATTTCGCCGATTGTCCCGTGCTGGGCAAACCGTTCGACATCGGGCAGGTCGAAAGCGTGCTGCGGAAGTTTGGCGCCGAGAATGCTCCCGATAATTCGAACGTGACCGCCTAGCCAGGCGCTAAAGTGCTTTTCGAGGGATATGCAAGCGGACTATCGTCGCGGCGCAGGCAGGGGGATTCGTGGCGATCTGGAACTTGAGCAGGACGATCCGGGCTCGGCCGCCTCTTGCCTATTTGATGGCGCTGGGGGCCGTCGCCTGCGTGCTGACTGTGCGCTATGCATTCGGAGAGACCCTGGAGGCCTTTCCTTTCCTGACGTTCATTCCGGCCATCCTGGTCGCCGCGTTCTTCGGTGGCGGCGGGCCCGGCTTGCTTGCAGCCGTCCTGACGACGCTGCTGGCGCAGTATTTCTTCATCGCCCCTACCAATTCATTGTGGCCCAACGACTTTGCGGGTTGGCTCGGTCTTACGATCCATTCCCTCAACGCCGCCTTGATGGTCGGGCTCATAACCCTTCTTCTGCGAGTCCATGACCGGCAACGCGACACGCAGGCCGAGATCGAGGCGCTGAACGCACAGCTGGAGGCGCGCATCGCCGAGCGCACCAACGCGCTGAAGGCGGAGATGGAGGAGCATAGCCAGTCCCTTGCCCAATTACGCCAGTTGCAGAAGATGGAGGCGATCGGGCAGCTCACGGGCGGGATAGCGCACGACTTCAACAACATGCTGGCGATCATCATCGGCAGCCTCGATCTGGCGAAGCGCAGGCTCGGCGGCACGGAGAACCCGCAGGTCGTGCGCTGCATCGACAACGCGTCAGAAGGTGCCCAGCGGGCAGCGACCCTGACCGCGCGCCTGCTCGCCTTCTCGCGTCAGCAGCCGCTGGCGCCGCAGGTGATGGACGCTAACAAGCTGGTGGGCGGCATGTCCGAGATGCTGCGCCGTACTATAGGCGAGAACATTCAGGTAGAGACGGTGCTTTCGGGCGGACTGTGGCGCACCTTCGCCGATCCCGGCCAGTTGGAGAACGCCGTCATCAACCTTGCCGTCAACGCGCGCGACGCCATGCCCGGCGGCGGCAAGCTGACCATCGAGACGGCCAATAGCGAGCTGGACGACCGCTATGCCCGCCTGCACAACGAGGTGGAGCCGGGCCAGTATGTGTTGATCAGCATCACCGACACCGGGACGGGCATGTCGCCCGACATCATCGAGCGCGCCTTCGATCCCTTCTACACCACCAAAGGCCCGGGCAAGGGAACCGGGCTCGGCCTCAGCCAGGTGTTCGGCTATGTCAAACAGTCGGGCGGCCATGTGAAGATCTACTCCGAGGTTGGCCAGGGCACGACCCTCAAGATCTACCTTCCGCGCCATCTGGGTTCCATCGTGTCAGCCACAGACGAAAAGGCAGGCCAGGCGGCAATCCCCGCCGGCGACGCCTCGCGCATCATCCTCGTGGTCGAGGATGAGGAGCAGGTGCGCCATATGAGCGTCGACGCCTTGCGTGAGCTGGGCTACACGGTGATCCAGGCGACGGGCGGCAGGCATGCCCTCGAACAACTCGAACTCCAGCCGCGTGTCGACCTGCTCTTCACCGACATCGTCATGCCCGAGATGAACGGCAGACAACTCGCCGACAGGGCACGGGAGAAATGGCCGGAGCTGAAGGTGCTGTTCACGACCGGCTACACCCGCAACGCGGTGGTGCATAACGGTGTTCTGGATCAGGGAGTCGATTTCCTGCCCAAACCCTTCACCATCGCGGAGCTGGCGCTCAAGATCAGCCAGGTGCTTTTGCGCGACTAGGGTCCGTTTGGACTGTCAACCCTCCGGCATCGATGCCCGAGGGAAAGCGGGCGCTATCGTGTCACGGCGTGACAATGCCCAGCATATGCGGCGCAATCGCCGAGAGCGCGGCATTGTCAGTGCCGGTCCACCCGACGTGAAGGTCGAGACAGACCAAAATCCACCCCTCCCGGCCATCCGTCATCCGCCGCAGAAAGCCCGAGTCGTCGTTCCAGGCTCCCTCGCCGATGTGGATGTGGCAACCGGGACGGGGGCATGCCATCTTGCCTAGCGACGTTCGCTCGCGATGTCAGTAGGCATGCGATCGATGCGCGTCTTCGGCGCCCGACGGCTGGAGACAGGAAATGATTTCCCAACCTTGCAGTTCGGTCGAGTCAATAACCTAAGCGCGGTGCTCATCGCCTCTGCAAGTCTGTCCTTGACGTCGTGTCCGGATCCGGGCACCAGAGGTGATGTCCATTCACGGACGAGGCCTTGGAACCGGATGCGGTTTCGGTGGCCGCGTGAGCTATTTTGCACTGGCTGGGAATCCAGGCGCCCCAGCCATTTGCTTCTTGCGGATAGTCCACACGGATTTCGGGTTCTAGACGCGCTTGACGGCGGCGCGCGTGATGAGCGGCACTTCAAGGGCCCCGTCACCGCTCGCGAAACGCACGCGAGAGCGAGTCGAGCACAGGCCGCGCGAGATACTCAAGGAATGTCCGGTCGCCCGTCGAGATGAAGGCTTCGACCGGCATGCCGGGATATATCTGCTCGGGCCTGATTTCCGCGGGAAGCTGGTCGGTGATCTCCAGCCGGACGACATAATAAGGGGGGCCACCGTTTGGATCGAGCTGGCGGTCCGCGGAAATGTAGCTGACAGTGCCGGGCACCTGCGGCGTGATGCGCGCATTGAGGGCCGAGAAGTGAAGCCGCGCTTCCTGGCCGACCTTGATCGCGTCGATGTCCTTCGGGGAAACCTTCGTTTCCACGATCAGCCGATCCGTCGTGGGCAGCAGCTCGAATATCGGCCCACCTGCGCGAACGACCGAGCCCGGCGCATTGTAGAAGGATCGCACGATGATCCCGTCGACCGGTGCGCGAACCACGGTTCGCTCGACCACTGCCTGCGCGGCCCTGATCTGCTCCTCGATGTCGCGGATGGTGGCGCGCGCGGTATTGAGATCGGAAACGGCCTGCGCCACGCGGCTGGTCGTCAGACGCTCGATCTGTTCTCTCGCTTCCACCTGCTGGGTTGCGGAGGCCGCGATCTGGGATTGGCTGGCGCCGATCTGGCCGATGAGATCGGCCTCCGTTCGCAACAGCGCCGTATATTCGGAACGGTTTGTCAGCCCCTGCTCCAGCAGTTCCTTCTTGCGCTCGATTTCCTGACCGACGATCTCGAGCTGTTGTGCGCTCGCCTTCTTCTGTGCCTCCAGCCCGACCACGGCGTCCTTCAACACCTCCACGCGCCGCTCGAGAATGCTGCGCTCTGCGCGATATCGGGCGAGCCGAACGGTGAACTCCCGCCGGTAGTCCTCCGCCAGCCCGGCGAGATTGGCCTCATTCAAGCCGGCCGCATGAGGCAGCGGGACGACGAAATCGTCCTGACCGTCCCGCTCCGCAGCCAGCGCCGCAGCCTGCATCTGCAACGCCATCAACTGATTGGTCTGTCGATTGAGCTGGGCCTGCGCCGCGGTGGCGTCCAGCACCATCAGCGCCTGGCCGCGCCGAACGCGATCACCCTCGTGGGTCTCCAGTTCCTTGACGATCCCGCCTTCCAGATGCTGGATCATCACGTTAAGCCCGGCAGCCGCCACCACGCCGGGCGCAATGGCGGCGCCGCCGAGCGGGGCTGTCGCAGCCCAGCCACCGAACGCGACCACCGCAAGTACCAGTATCAGATGCCCGGCAGCAGATATCCGCCAGGTGCGCGTCGGCACCTGATCCTGCCAGCGCGGAATGGGCATGAACCCCGACGCATCGATCGAAATCATTGGCGCGACCTCTTCTTGGCAGGTGGTACGTCTACGACGACGGCCACCGGCCGTGCTGCATCTCTCGAGGGTTCAGGGTCGTTGGCGACCGCGGCGACGGGCGTCGGCCTTGCGGCCAGGCCCAACTTCTGCAGAACTTCCGCCGTGGGGCCGAACAGTTCGATCTGACCATCGCGAAGCAGCAGAACGCGATCGGCCCTGTTGGCGATCGACGGTCTATGGGTGATGAGGAGGATCGTGGTTCCACGCTCCTTGGCCTGGCCGATCGCCTCCTGAAGCGCCAGTTCGCCATCGCTGTCGAGGTTGGAATTCGGCTCGTCCAGAACCATCAGTTTCGGCTCGCCGTAGAAGGCGCGCGCAAGACCGATACGCTGGCGCTCGCCGCCCGACAGACGAACCCCGCCCGGGCCAACCTCGGCGAGATAGCCCTTGGGTTGGGACAGGATCAGTTCATGCGCGTTCGCACTCCTGGCGGCGGCAATCACGCGCTCGTCCGTCGCACGCGGATCGAAGCGCGAGATGTTGTCGGCGATCGTGCCGGGAAACATCTCGACATCCTGCGCGAGATAGCCGATGCGGCGCCCGAGTTCATCGGGGTCCCAATCGCGAATGTCCGCGCCATCCAGCCTGACGCCGCCGGAAGTCGGGGCAATTGCGCCGACGATGAGGCGTGCCAGCGTCGACTTGCCAGCACGGCTCGGCCCGACCATGGCGATGGTCTCGCCGGCTCCGATACCCAATGAAATGCGCTTGATCACCGGCTTGGTCGGGTCGCCTTCCGGCGGCCCGTAGACCACCTGCTCCAGCGTAATCGCGCCCTGCGGCGCCGGCAGGGACATTGTCCTCGGCTTCTGGCCCAGCCCGGCATCGGACATGGCTTTCAGCCGTCGCCAGGCCCGGGCTGCGTCGATGATCTGTCGCCAGCCGCCTATGATCTGGTCGAAAGGCTGCAACGCGCGACCCGAGATCAGCGAGGCGGCAAATATCATGCCGACGGTCATCGAACCTTGAAGGACCAGATACGCCCCCACGCCAAGGATCGCTGATTGCAGCAGCGTGCGCGCAAGGCGCGATATGCCGCCGAACACGGCATTGGTCGACGCAACGGAGTCGAACTGGGCGATGGACTCGCCGTAGCGCCGCCCCCACGTTTCGAGCACGTTCGCGAGCATACCCAGTGCGCGCACCGTCTCGTAGTTGCGCACGAAGGTCTGGGCCAGGTTCATCGAACCTGCGAGCGCCTCGGCCGATTGCCATCCGCTTTTCGCCGTCACCAGCTGGTTGAGCCAGGCAAGCAGGAACATCAAAGCGACGCCGGCGAGCGTGACCCAGCAGAGAACGGGGTGCAGGAAATAGAGGGCGACCACGAAGAGCGGCGCGAACGGCAGGTCGAACAGGAAGAAGATCGACCGTGACGTGAAGAAGGACCGTATCGTGGTAAGGTCGCGCAGCGGCTGGATGTCGCCCAAACTCGCGCGAGCGCCCGTTGCCGAGGCAAGGAATGCTTCGTTGCCCAGCCGAACATCGAGCCTGGCGGCGACGCGGTTGGCATAGATAGAACGGACGATCTCAAGCAGTCCCAGGATCGTCATGGCCGCCGCCGCCAGCACGGACAGATAGATTAGGGTGTCGAGGCTGAACGACGGGATAACCCTGTCGTAGATCTGGAGCAGATAGAGCGGCGGCACGAACAGCAGGAGATTGGTGGCCGCCGAGAACAGCCCGATCTCCACAAATGCGCGTTTCATGCCCCTGATGGGGCCAGATACTTCACTCGACATCACCTTGTCCGATCCCAGTCAGCAGCCAGCCCATAGACCCGACCAAACGTGCCGGCGGAAAATTCACTGGAGGTGCAGTTGGTCATTTCAGTTCGAGCCCCGCGCGAAGTTCGCCGGGACGCGACGCCGATTGACGCCCCGCGGCGATATCGGCCCGCTTGGCGTCGAAGAGCCCATGCCAGGCCACCATGGAGCGCGATTGCAGACCATCGCGTCCGAGAATTGCCAGTACCGCAGCCCGCATGTCCGGCGGAATGGCGCCTGCGCGCCCGCGCCAGGCGAGTTCCGCGTCGAGCTCCTGCGGCGAGAGAAGCTGTCGCGCCAGCGCCAGCCATTCGACCCGCGCCGTTTCCGACTGTTCGCGCAAATCTGTCGCCATCAGGAAACGGCGGGCGCCGAGCTGGTTCCGCTCCTCAAACAGCAGGCGCGCCGCAAGAACCGGCCGCCGCGACAGAAGCTGCGGCGAAATCGCGTGGCGGAACGGCGCAACGCCGGAATAGCCCATCTGGTCATACATCGCCTGCATGAAACTGGCCTCGACGTCGGCGGAACGAGAGGCCGCAACTACGCGGAACAGTTCGCCGAACAGTCGGTCGCCAATTCCCTTCCAACGCGCCGTGGCAACCATTCCGGACAAATACTGATCGAGTTTTTCGGCCGGCAGCTCGCGTGCTTCGGCCAGGCTTTCGCGCATCAGCCGCCCGACCAGATCGTATCGGCCTTCGTCGTAGAGAAGTTGCGCAAGCGCAGCAGTATCCTTTGCATCGCCGGTCGCGAGATGGCTGGTGGCAAGCCGGAAAGCCTCGTCGCCGGCCCCTGCCCGCAGGAGATAGACCACGAAGATGTCCCGCAAAGGGAAACGGTCTTCATCACCCATCCAGCCAAGCGCCCTCTCAACGGCCGTTGCATAGTCCCGATGGTCCAGAAGCGCGGTGAAGAGCAGAGTGCGGCCTTCGTCCGAGAGGCCGGGCTTGCGATCGTCCACTGCGAGCAGCCCAGTGACAGCCTGGTCGGTCCGGTCACGCGCAATGAGAAGTCGGGCCAACCGGATCGCGTCCGCCTCGGCCAGTTGGCCTTCAGCGACAGTGCCGAGCACACGCAATTCGTCCTCGTCCTTGCCGCTAAAGCGGTAGATGGCGGCAAGCTTGCCGGCCGCGGCGGGATCGCCCGACAACCTGACGACATTCTCGAGCGCGTTCCGCAGAAGGTCGGTCCGGCCTGCCTCCTCGAAGGCAACGCTCGCCCGACGCCACGCGGCGACATCATCGGGGCGCTGCTGGAAATAGGCGTCGATGATCTCGGCGGCACGGTCATGTTCACCGGCAAGCTGGTTCAACGCAAAAGCCTGCATCAGCAAAGCCGGATCGCGCGCACCGTTGGAGAACAGCTCGTTCGCCCGTGCCAGCGCCAATTCCTCGCTCCCGTCGCGCAGAAGCATGGCGAGCTTTTCCGACTCTCCGGGAACCATGAAGTACCCGCCGACGATGGCAGCGGAGGCACAGGCGAAGGATGCAAGGAGCGCAACCCTGTTCACGACGATTTCTCCGGTGACCTGTCGGCGCAGTCGGCGGTGAATGTCAGTGACCGAGCCCCGAGCTCCGGAAGATCGATGCGCAGAACGCCGTCTTGATCCGAAGCCAGCTTCGCCTGCCACACCGTATCCGCGCCGCTCTTGACGGAGAGGTGGTAGTCGCGCTGGCCCACGTCCTTCCAGAGGAGTGAAGCGGCGCCGAAACCGTTGGCAGAAAACGTCAGCCGGCATTCGTCGCGGACGACGTCGCGCACCATCCAGCCAGCTTCATCGAGCTGCGCGGCGGCGAGTGCCGTGGGCGCCTTAGATGCCTCGCTGCGAACGGTCCTGAGTACGACCAGAGCTTCCGGCACCGCCGCGTCGAGGGCGACATAGAGAGAGCCCTGATAGTGCCTGCCGCCAACCACTCCGACGCTCGCGGCTACGTCCACGTCGCGGCCTCCGGCGTCGTCGAACCGCACCGTCTGCAACCCGTCGCGGGCAGACACCCGCCAGCTCGCGGCGCCAACCCGCTCGATGCGTGTCGAAAAGAAGCCGTCGGCGATCGACGCATATTGTGACGTGGTGATCGGGGCGAGCGAGGCATTGCGTGCCCAGTTGAGCTGGTCGCGCACCGCTTTCAGCGACGAAAGCCTCTTGGCGGCGAAGGCGTGGTAATAAAGTCCGACGCCAGTCAGCCTTGCAGGGTTTTCAGTCGCCTCCCTCATAGCAGAAGACCGTGCAAAGGCGGAGGGCCCACTCGCCGGCCCCGCTGCGTTGTCGCTGAACGATCCGGCCAGGTAGATCTGGCGCTCTGTTCCGGCACCACGGGCGATGGGACGGAACTCTGCGATCGATGGGTGTTGAGGATCGAATTGCGCCCCGCCTCCGCCGATATTGCGCAAGCCCGCCATCCGCGTGGCGCCAATCGCCGCTGCAAACGGCCTCGCGTCGCCTGTCCAGCTGTAGATGGCGGCAGGCTTTCCTTCAGGCGCCAGTGCGCGTGCTGTTTCGGCCGCTCCGCTCACCTCGCTTTCAAGCGAGAACGGATCGCGCAGGTAGGCGCGCGGCAGACCCCGTGCTCCGGAGAGATACAGCGTCCGGTTGCGCTCGATTTCTGACGGTGCCTGGACTATACCGAATGCTTCGGCGGCGGCGCTCAGCCAGCCGGGGACTCTCTCATCGGCCTTGGGGCCGCCCATCAGTCGCTCTTCCTCGGCACGGCTGTAATTCTCGTAGAAAGACCAGTCTTGCGGGCTCGTTGCCGTGTGGCTTGCCACTTCCACCTGCGGCAGCGCGAACAGGCGGCGCGCCACAGCGGCCGCCCTCTCGCCATTGCCGAAGGCCGGATCGGTATCGGAACCGATCAGCGCGACAGTGACGGGAAGGTCGGGATAGGCCTCGACCAGCTCACTTGCGAGCACCTCGGCGGCGATGGCGGGCGGGTTCTGGTAGCGGTCGATCTCGACATCGTCGTTCCAGCCGTCACCGTCCACCAGGCTGTAGTATAGGCGCCGGCCGGAGACGGTGGTCGTATCGGGGACCGGGAACGGTTCCTTGCCCAGCACCTTGCGGAATAGGGCGAACGGATTGACGATCCATTGCGTCCGGCCGAGCACCGGGTCGACATACAGCGCGAAGCCTGAAGCGACCAGGGCGCCCCGAGGACCAGCAATGACGACAGCGCTGCGAACGCGGCGCTCGCGCTCGGGCGCCTGCAATTCCAGTAAAACGTCGGCATTCGTCCCCATGCGCCTGATGACGGGGTAACCCGACAACGCACCGCCTACGCCGTGCTCGAAACCTACCACGGCCTTGTCTTCCACGACGACCGTCGTTCCGCTCGTCGATTCGACGAAGTTGGGCGTGTAGGCGATGCCCATGGGCGCCAACAACCGGTTGATCGACGGCAGATAGTCGGAGCTTGCCGGCCCCCCCACCTGCCCGAGGATGATGAACGGAACGCCGCCTTCCGAAACGCGCCGCGCCCAGGCGAGGTATGCGCTCGGCCGGGTCACATCGTAGGTGAACCAAGTCAGGACAGCGGCGTAGTTCGATACAATTCCCGGTTCGGGCAGGCCCTGCGCAGCGTCGCGATACTCAAGGACATACCCCAGATGGTTCAGCGGCATCTCGGCTTTGGAATGAATGAGCGTGGCGTCGGGCGAAGGCTCGAACCCGCTGTCGTAGATCGCCAGAATCCGGCGGTTGACGGGCTCCGCGGACGCCGTCACCGCCAGCAGGAGCCAGGCGGCAAAGACGAGTAGACACGCGCGCAGACCTCCGAACGCCCGGAGACAACGGATCTGGCTGAAAGAGTTGCCCATGCCTGCCTCAATGCGCCGAAACGGCAAGTTGCACCGGCAGCCGATCAAGGCCGCGGTTACCGAAGAACGGCCTGAAACCGAGCTCCACAAGTCGCCGCCGGATGTCGCCCTTCAGTTCTTCGCGGGCGATATACTCGATGGCGAATGTGGGGATGCCCTTCCGTTGCAGCGGCCGCAGGTGGCCGAGGCTCCACTCGACGTCTTCGGGAGCATTCAACGTGTCCGGCGCGGAGAGGCCGGTCAGCAGACTCTCCTTGCTGTGGGCGTCGATCGCATCGATCAGAATTTTCCGATCGAGGACGTGCTCGGCATTCTGGACCATGAGTATGAAATCGGGATTGCGGCTGCGGGCTTTTCGCCCGATCGCGGCGACCGTTTCGGCCATCGCGTCCAGCATCGCCGGTGTGCTCCCCCAATCGCCATACGCATCGACGCGGTCGAGAAACACGCCGTCGAACCCGGCGTCGAGAATTCGGTCCAGGATCGACCCGGAGCCGGCGTAGATCAGTTCCCTCCACTCGGCGCGCCAGTACTGGACGCTGCGGGCTCCGGGCCAGTTCTCGTTTTCCGCTCCGGCCCAGTCCGGCACATTTTCGCGCCACGCCGCCGGCCAGTACCAGCGCTTCGTGTCGGCCTCGCCAACGGACAGATATGCCAGCACCAGTCGGCGCGAGCCTTCGGGTCGCCGCTTGATCGACACGCAGTCGCTCGCCGTTACCAAACGGCGCTGATCGTCGTCGAGGCAGGGATCGATGACGATCAGATCCAAATCCGATCGGGCGATGGCGACAAGGTCCACGTTCTGGTACTGACAGCCCCATCCGGAAACCGCCGACAATGCCAGGCGCGAACGCCACCGCGCGGTGACGGCGCCGGCCGGGGCGCTGGCAATGCCCAGCGATGCGCCCGAAGCCAGCAGCAGCCCCGCGAGGACCGCACGCCTCGGTAGTTCGAGCGCGTAGCGAAGGCGGGACATTACCGCACCATCATCCTTGTCGAGGCGATCACGGCGTCGGAGCGCGGCGCCACTTCCACCTTCACCACATCGCCCGGGAGCAGATCGGTCGACTCGTCGGCCTCGATCGTCAACGTGCGGTCCGGCGTACGGCGCAGGATCCTCAGCGTCAGAGGCTCGCCGGCGAGCGTTCCCGCAGCGGCCGTGTCGAACGCACCCATCATCCTCTGCGAAGCGTCGACGATCGCAGTCTGGCGATCGATCTCCTCAATGACCTGGGTCAGTTCGCGCTCGATCTGAAGACGGCGGTCCGCGCCCAGCTTTGCGCCCTCGGCCTCGGCCTGCACGACGGAATGCTCGGCCGCGGCCAGTTCGGCAGTGAGCCTTTCCTTTTCCATCATGAGATCGCCGACTTCCTTCTGGGCGTTCCAGAGGGTTTCGACCGAAGCGATGCCCCTGCCCTGCATCTGTTGCAGGACGCGCATCCGCTCCGAGCGCACGTCGATCTGGTTTCCAAGCAGTTCGAGGATCGTCCTGATCGTTTCGACCTGCTGCCTGGCATTGGCCAATTTTGCGCTTTGCAGGCCATCGGCTGTGGAAACGGCGTCCAACTCGGCTTCGAGAAGGCGACCTTCGCCTTCGATCGCCTTGTTGGTCATGTCGTCGGTCACGTCCGACTGCTCCTGCGGCAAGGATTGGCCGTCCCCGCGGGCGTCGCGCTGCTCGATGAGGCGGTCGCGCCGGGCGAACAGCCATTTCAGGCGATCGACCGCCTGGTCCTGGCGCTCGCGCTCCCGCTGCGCTTCGATGAGACGCGCAGCGGCCTCAGCGCCGTGGTCATAGCCGCCTGCAAGCGCAACCGCCTGCAGAACGACCATGCCGGGCTCGAAACGGAAAGCGCCGGGGGACGTGACGATGCCGCTGACGAACACCTGCTTGCGCTCCAGGATGGCGATGTCGACCTGGCCGGCACGACCCATCACCGACTGGTAGGCCTCGACTATGCCAGCGCCGATTTCCTCAGGCGTCGAGCCGGCAACGACGAACCGCCCGAGCAGCGGAATGCTGATCGTGCCGTCAGCTGCGACCACATGCTCGCCGGTCAGGTCGAGGCGCTGGTAGAAGGTTCGCGCGTCGGCCAGCATTCCGGCGTCGACGCCGGTTCCGAGGTCGAGTTGCTCGAAAAAGCTGACCTGGACTTTGTCGCCGATCATCAGCTCGGCGCTCGAAGAGGCCGGAACCGGTGCAGAGCGGTTCCGTTCCGTCCTGGCAACGGGCGCGACCGAGCCGACGATTTCCGCGGCCACCCCATTTCCAAGGGTGGTCATTGGCTGTTCCTGCGATAGGGCCGTCGAGGCCGGCAGCAAGGATGTGATGGCCAGCACGCCGACCGCGGTCATCGCAGTGCGGTTGCGAACAGGGTAACGCGAGACGGTAGTCATGGCTTCATACCTCCGATTTTCGGACGCGGCCGCAGAAGCGGACCGGACTGCGGGATCGGCATCAGTGGCGGCGTTTCTTCCCAGATTTCGACACGGGGAGCGCTCGCCTTTGCCCTGACCGCCGTCGCGACGCTGCGATCGGGCGGCCGGCGAAGTGCCGATGCGAATGTGAGGAACACAACTTTGCTCAGCGTACGCTCGAGCACGACCATGGCCAGGAAAGCGCTCAGCGCACACGCCAACAGATGTCCGTAGCCGAAATACTCACGGCCCAGATAAATGGTCATGATCGTGAAGCCGACCTGGGCCGAGAGGAACACCAGTTGCAAAGCGAGGAAGCGCAGCTGGCGATCCAGGAACAGCACGATCGAGGAAGCGGCCACGAACATGAACTGGAAGAAGACCGCGAGAATCCCCAGCCGCAGGATGCCTAGCTGTTGGTATTGCAGGCCGACGATGGGCACGATTACCGGCGAAAGCAGCATGCAGACCAGGCACACCGGACCAAGCGTCAGCAGGACGCGATAGATTATCCGGTAAGTCTGCACTTCGAGATCGCCGGCATACCGTTCCAGGCGAACCAGCGGCGCCTTGTCCTCGATGGCGTCGAGGAACCGTCGGGCGTGTTCGAAGAAGCTGGTCTCGATCGCCGTGACGAACAGGCCGAGCGCAGGGATCATCAGCAGGTAGGCCAGGAACATCGCACTGTCATACGGTGGCGCGCTGACGAGCCCGTTCGACAGGGTGAGCGCGTCCGGGCCGAACCACATGATCCACTTGTCGGCCCAAATCGCGCCAATGGCGCCCAGCGACCCCAGGGCGAGCATCCAGTGCCGGACAAAGCCGCCTGCCAGACCCATCAGATATTCGCCAAATGGCCGCGACTGAACCGGAAAAGTAATGAAGACCCGGCTGGCCAGCGCGAAGAAGACGATCGACAGGCCGAGGAGGAACATCCCGATCATCGCGCCTTCGCCATAGCCGCGCCGTGCTATCCAGATCGTGCCGAGCACAGAAACGAGCATGCCGATTGCGAAACCGGCCGTGATCCCCCGGTAGTCCCGGACAGCGCCGCAAAATGCGAGCACCGGCCAGATCATCGCGACGACAGCCGTTGTGCCGACGGCGATCAGGAGATCGAACCCGCCGATGCCGAACAGAAGCCCGTAGACTGCCAGCGAAATCACCGCGGAAGCGAGGACGCTGCCGCAAAGTGCTGCAACGAGGCGTGCCCTGATGCCGTCATAGGTGCGCCGATAGATGTCGTCTGCGGCGAGCCGCACCGAGACGTTGACGAACGGTGCGGTCGCCAGCAGCGAAACGGCGAATGCATACATGACGTAGCTGCGGAAATTGTAGCTTGCCTGCGAGGTCAGCACGGCGGAGGTGCCGCGATGGATCAGCACAAGCGACACGACCGTGAAGAGCCATGGGCCCGCCGCCACGATCATTCCATGGCCAGCAGCCGACAGGGTCCCTGAGATCGTGTCCCGCCGGTCCAGTTCCCGCAGCACGAAGCCTATGCCTGCCACCGAACCACCTCCTGTCCATCCGCCTGCAACGCAGACACTCCATAGAGTTGCGCATATGCATCCCGGGATCGCTCCGAGGAGTACAGCGCGTGGACCCGTTCGCGCAGGTTGGCCCCGGTGCGCAGCCTCAGACCTTCGTCGCGCAGCAGCCTGATCACGCCCTCGGCGATCTGGTCGGGCGCCACCACGTCGACGACGATGCCGCCTATGCCGTAAGCAGGGTCTTCGTCCTCGGCGCCGTAGAGTATCTCGCGGCAGGAGCCGACATTCGTGGTCACGCACGGTATGCCAGCCGCACCGGCTTCCAGAACGGTCAATGGCTGGGCCTCGCTGAGGCTGCTCAGCACCATGATCTGGATCTTTGGCAGCCATTCGAGAACGTTGACGCGACCTGCAAGGACCACCGTGTCTTCCAGCCCTAGTTCGCGGATCAGCGTCCGGCACTCCTCGCCATACTCACGATCCTCATCGAGCGGCCCGAGAACGAGAACCGAAACGCCAGGTATCGCCCTTCTGATGATGGCGGCGGCTCCGATGAAGGTCTTGACGTCCTTGATCGGGACGACGCGTCCCACGAGCGCTATCGTCGGTCGGTCGGTCGGCTCCGCCCGCAGCGAACCGAAGCGGGCAAGGTCGATGCCATTGGGGATCACCTTAAGCCTGCTCGGATCGGCGCCCATTTCGAGTTGGAGCTTCTGATTGTCGCTGTAGAGGGTAGTGATTGAATCGCAGGCCTCGTAGCAGGTCCTCGCGTAGCTCTCGAACGCCTTGATCCAAAGGTCGCGGAGGTCGCTGTGCCTGTCCTCGACGGTCAAGCCGTTCTGGATCGTTTCGGAGATCCAGTCGGACGTAAGTATCTCGATACGACGTTCGTTGGTGTAGATGCCGTGCTCAGTCACGATGGCCCTTGCGCCGGTCTCAAGCGCTGCGCGTGCGGCCACGAGCCCGGCATAGCCGGTCGAGATCGCGTGATAGGTTCGCGCAGCCGGAAGAGGGAAAAGAAGCGTGGCGAACAAACCTCCGACCAGCGACTGCCAGGCCCAGAAATAGTCGAGGAACGAGGCCTCCGGCATCATTCGTCGATACATGCCGCAAACGACGTTCCAGGCGAACTCCGCACGGGTGAGATCCTGATAGGTCGGGGTGCGCGGAAGGTGCGAGAGCGTCGTCAGCACATCGTCGAGCGCGTCGGCACCGCCATCTTCGAGCAGTCTCGTCAGTCGCGCCGCGAACAGGTCGACCAATGCCGCATCGACCCTCAACTCGATCGGCCGCGACTGCCCTGCCGACGGCCGCAGATTAAGTTCGGCAAATCGCATGAGATTGGGCGGAAAGGAATATTTGCTCGTCCGCGGCTCGTCGCCGGAAACCAGCGACAACACGGAGAAGGTGTATTGCGGCAGGTTGCGCATCAGCCAGTCGATCCAGGATGCCACTCCGCCGGTAATGTGCGGGTAGCACCCTTCCACGATCAGGCAGACGTCGGTTTCCTGCCCCGGCATACGGTCGAACGAAGCGATGCCCACGTTACTCATCTGACGACACCAGTTCGGGAGGAGAGCAGAGGTGACCCGCCGCGCCGCCCGATGTTCGGCCGGGAGGTGCCATCTCGACGGCTCCGCATGACGCTCGCTGAGTCTGAAGATCGGCCCGATCGCATAAGTACGCGGGCGTACAGGTCGTGCAGGATGCGGGAATTGTCGAGATCGAGCGTGCTGAGACGCTCATCAAGCAGATCGAAGCGGCCGGCGTCGTAGAGGAGTGATGCGATCGTTTCCTCCACGCCGTCAGCCTTCGTCGCCTGCGGCCGCGCCACCAGCAGCAACTCGATGCTCCGAATGCGTGTCGCAACCAGGTCGGCAGGATCCAGCAGGCCGCTCCTGACACCGCGCGCAAGAGCCATTCCGCGCTTCTCGGCCTCGCCCGGAGGCAGGATATCGGGCACAGGTCCTCCCGCGCCCATGAGCTGGCGGTTCCTGTCGCGCAATTTGGAGAAGACGGCCGCGGCCGATACCCGAACGGCGGCTTCCTGGCTAACCAGTTCCTGACGCAGGACAAGCGAGAAGCCGGGGTCGAAATGCTGTGAAATGAGGCCGAGCATCGCCTGGCGCTGCTGCGTCGACCCGTATCGCGATATGTCCGCGAAGCTCATTGGAACGGCATGTCCAGGCGGCAGCAGGCGGCCTTCATTGATCGCCTGCGTCAACCGCTGGGGCAGATCGACCTCTACGGGCTTGGCCAGCCGGTCGTGCCATTCGGCAAGCGGGTCTTGATCGTCGTTGTTGGCCCGGGCTGTCGCGCGCGCCATGAAAAGCATGCCAAGCCCGCCAACCGGACCCAGCACGAGGACCGACACCACTGCCAGCGCGGACGTTGCGGGCTCACAATTCCTGGTCATCAGCCAGATGACCGGCGCGAGTCCGAGATGCAGCACTATCAACAAAAGCGTCGGCAACAGGCCGCGCAATCCGATTGCGATCAGGAGGCCATCAAACAGCAAGGAAAGCAGTGCGACCGACGCCAGCACCAAGCCGGAACGGGACGCTTTGCCGACCTGGCCCTGGGCGGGGAGTTGTTCGAGATCGATCGTCATCGTCAACCTCCCACCGCCTCGCCATGTACCACCCGCAGCCGCAGCTTCGGCCGCTTGGCATGACGACTTTCGAGTGCCGGCGCCGCATCTTCCAGATAGCGGCTGCCGAGGATGAAGCTGCCGAGCGAGATGGCCGCCTCCCCGGCATTGGTCATGCACTCCGGGTCGACCTCCTCGATGAAGACGACCCCGATGGCCTGGTTGTCCCGTCCGCGCACGCACGCCGCCATGGCCGCGTGGCCATCAAGCAGGAGCGCTTCGGTCGGACGAAGGCAAGACAGCACACCTTCGGACGAGGCGATCGACTCGCAGATTGCATCCGGAACGGCCTTCGCCGTCGAAGCGTCCGACCCGGGCAGACGAACCCAACCCGTCTCCGAGGGAACATAGACGGCGACGCCAATCGCGCCGATGAGCATGTTGAGCGCCTGCTTGTAGCCGTCCAGATTCGACCAACCCGGCACCCGGATCATCTTCTCGAATATTTCGAGCACGGAGCCCGCCGCCGACGCATCGGAGGCCGCGATCATTTTCTCGCGTGCCGCCGCTTCCTGCATCAGGTCGCGGCAGCGCTCGGCCAGCACGCGTGCCTCTTCGGCCCGTTCCTCGAGTGCGCCTTCCGTCTCGCTCTGCCGCTCGGCATTCCGCTCGTGAACGCGCCCCAGAACGGCAACGGCGGCAACCCAAAGGATCGCGTCCCGCAGATTGGCCGCCAGGAATGCGTAGAGGTCGGCATGGCTCGCGAGGTCCGACCATCCGAGCGTCGCATCGAGGGCAGCCGCGCAGGCAGCCACAAAATAGCCGACAGGGCGGCCGTAGCACACGGCTGCCAGGATCACCGGAACCCAATAGGGATGCGGCTCAAGCGACACCAGGCTGTATGGATACCATTGGGCCGTGTCGACATATGCCATGATGACCAGCACAACCGACAGTTCCACGGCGCCCAGCAACGGCGACGCCGCTACTCGTCTGACGTGTCGGAACATCCCCGGATATGCCAACGCCATAGTCCATGCTCCCGCGCCCACCAACCTGCGCCCTCGCGGCTGATACGCATCTTCTAGCAACGACCGCGGGCACTCCGGTTGACAATCGTCAATCGCCGCTGCTTCCGATCGGAAGTTGACAATTGTCAACAGAAGCAAGGCTCTCCGGGCGTAATAGTCTGGCCACGCAGATCTCGCCCAGTGTTGGCAGAGACCACAGAGATTAGTTGACTGCTCGTCTTGGAGAATGACATGCCCGTCCTGGTTACCGGCGGAGCAGGCTATGTCGCGAGCCACTTCGTTCTCGCACTATCCGACAGAGGCGAACGTGTCGTCGTTCTGGACGACCTGTCGACCGGCTTCAGAACTGCCGTCCCCGCCGATGTGCCGCTCTATATAGGCGATATTGCCGACGCCGCCCTCGTCAGTGAAATCCTGAAGGGTCACAAACTGAGCGAAGTCGCGCATTTCGCGGCACGCACCGTGGTGCCGGATTCGGTCCGCCTCCCCCTAGACTATTATGAGGCCAACACCGTCAAGACGAGAGCGCTGCTTGCCACCGCGATCCAGAATGGCGTCGAACGCTTCGTTTTCTCGTCCACCGCCGCCGTCTATGGCGAGCCCGACATCGTCGAAGTTGACGAGGATGTGCCCCCCTCGCCGATCAATCCCTACGGCCGTTCGAAGCTGATGAGCGAGTGGATGCTTCGCGACGCTGCCGCAGCCACAGGATTGCGCTACGCCATATTGCGCTACTTCAACGTTGCCGGCGCCGATCCAAAGATGCGTTCGGGACAGTCCACCGACCAAGCTACCCACCTGATCAAGGTGGCGTGTCAGGCGGCTCTGAGCCTGCGGTCCTCGATAACGGTATTCGGCACCGACCTGCCGACACCCGACGGCACCGGCGTCCGCGACTACATTCAGGTCACCGACCTCGCCGAGGCTCATGTCTGCGCCCTCTCTCATTTGCGCGACACCGGCACCGACCTGCTTCTGAACTGCGGCTACGGCCACGGCCATTCGGTCCTCGAGGTGATCGAGGCAGTCAAGCGCGTCTCGGGCACAGATTTCGAAGTGAAGCTCGGCGCACGCCGACCAGGCGACCCTGCAGCCCTGATCGCCAGGGCCAGTCGCATACGGTCGACCCTCGACTGGCGACCGCGATTTGAAGACCTCGACGAGATCGTCTGGCAAGCGCTGGCGTGGGAGCGGCTCGACATGGCGAGACGGACCGCCGCGTCGGGTACCGATGTCGTTTCAACCCATCATTTCCATACGGCACTGCAAGCGTGAGGGAATCCATCACATGTGTGGAATAGTCGGCATCATATCGCGCGAGGCCGTTGCGCCCCGCATCGTTTCGGCCCTGAGACGACTGGAGTACCGTGGCTACGATTCCGCGGGTATTGCCACTCTCGAAAGCGGACACCTCGCCCGCCGCCGGGCGCAGGGCAAACTTTCCTGCCTTGAAGAGACGCTGCACGCGGCACCGCTGCAAGGCTACATCGGCATCGGCCATACGCGCTGGGCAACGCACGGAAAACCGACCGAGGCAAACGCTCACCCCCATGCGAGCGATGTCGTGGCCGTCGTGCACAACGGCATCATCGAAAACTTCCGCCAGTTGCGCCGCGGCCTTGAGGCCGAAGGCGTGCGGTTTGAATCCGAAACCGACACCGAGGTCGTGACACATCTGGTCAGCAGGCAGATGCGCAGCGGGCTGACACCCAAGGAAGCCGTGCTCTCGATTCTGCCCAGCCTGCGCGGTGCGTTCGCGCTGGTGTTTCTCTTCGACGGAAACGATGACCTGCTGATCGGGGCGCGTCGCGGATCGCCGCTCGCCGTGGGGCATGGAGCCGGCGGGTCATTCCTTGGATCCGACGCGCTGGCACTCGCGTCTCTCGCCGAGCATATCACATATCTGGAGGAAGGTGACGTCGCCGTCGTCCATCTCGATCTCGTCGAATTCCTGGATTCGGCCGGAAGGCCGGTCACGCGCAAGTCGCACGCAATCGCGACTGAGTCGCTGCTGGTTGAGAAAGGTCACTACAGCCACTTCATGGCCAAGGAGATTCACGAGCAGCCGGACGTGATCGCAAAGACGATCGCCACCTATGTAGACTTTGCCAACAGCCGCCTCGAGCCGCTCGAAACGCCTTTCGACTGGAAAAGCCTCGAACAGGTCACGATCTCCGCCTGCGGCACTGCCTATTACGCCGGTCTCGTCGCCAAATACTGGTTCGAGAAGCTGGCCGGCCTTCCGGTGCAGATCGATGTCGCGTCGGAATTCCGTTATCGCGAACCTCCCATGCCGCGAAACGGCTTGATGCTGGTGATCTCCCAGTCCGGGGAGACGGCGGACACGCTTGCCTGCCTGCGTTTCGCCAAGAGCCGTTCGCAACACGTCTGCGCAGTGCTCAACGTGCGCACGTCGACCATGGCACGCGAAAGCGACATGGTCGTTCCGATCCACGCAGGGCCGGAGATAGGGGTTGCTTCTACCAAGGCCTTCACTTGTCAGCTCGCGGCCCTGCTGGCCCTGGTGCTCCATGCCGGCTGCGCCCGCGGAACCATCTCCGACAGCGAGCTGCCGCAGTTGCTGGACGAGTTTGCCGCGCTGCCGGAACTGGTTCGAGGCATCCTTCTGCGCGAAGGCGAGGTGAAATCGATCGCCGGCGAGATCGCCGACGCCGGCACGGTGATCTACCTTGGCAGGGGCACTTCCTTTGCGCTCGCGCTCGAAGGCGCCCTGAAACTCAAGGAAATCTCCTACATCCACGCCGAGGGCCTGCCGGCCGGCGAACTGAAGCACGGGCCGATCGCGCTCATCGACCAGCGGGTCCCCGTCGTGGTCCTGCTGCCCAGCGACGAGGTGCTGGAAAAGACCATTTCCAACGTTCAGGAGGTCGCCGCGCGCGGCGGCAGGATCGTCCTGATCGGCGACGAGAAGGGAATCGGCAACTGCGGCGTGCAAGCCACCGCCTGCTTCGAGATGCCGAGGCTGGGGTCGCTGTTCGCGCCCATCCTTTACGCGGTACCGCTCCAGCTCCTCGCGTTCCATGTCGCGGTGCTTCTCGGCAGGGATGTCGACCAGCCGAGGAACCTGGCGAAGTCGGTCACGGTGGAGTGAAGGCCATTCGTCAATTGACAGTTGTCAACCGTCACCCCGGGGACGCGCGCTAGTGTCGCTCCCGATATGGCCCCGGTCTTGAGACGGAACGGTGCCGTTGGAGGCGGATCGTTTTCGGGCTCGTGGGACATGTGGGACTTTGCACATCTGACGACACCGGCGGCCGCGCTGCTGGTTTGCCTGGGAGGGGCGACCGCAATCTCGGCGCCACAGCCGCTGGCCGAGTCCCTCTCTCGTTCGAAGCACTGGGGATACCAGCTTCAGAACATCGACCTCGACCTCCTGAAGCAGACCGCCTGCGACGTGCTGGTCATCGACTATTCCCGCGACGGCTCCGCGTCGACGGAATTTACACCCGCCGAGATTGGCTCGCTGAAGGAGCGCGCCGATCGCCCACGCACCGTGCTCGCCTATCTCAGCGTCGGCGAAGCCGAGGACTATCGCTTCTACTGGCAGGCGGACTGGGCATCGGCGCCACCGCACTGGCTCCGGCTGGACGCGGAATCCTGGCCCGGCAACTATCCCGTCCGCTACTGGGAGTTGGGGTGGCAGCGACTCATTTTCGGGGAGCCGCGCGCCTATCTCGACCGCATCCTGAGCGCGGGCTTCGATGGCGTGTACCTCGACCGCGTTGACTCATTCGCCGAGGTCGACGCAACGCTTCCGGAAGGCGAGCGTATGCGGGCCATGCGCAACCTGGTGGCTGAACTGGCGCGCTATGGCAGGCAGCGCAGTCCGGGCTTCCTGGTGGTGCCGCAGAATGGCGAGGAACTGCTGTCCGACGCCGATTACCGGAACCTCATCGACGGCTTCGCCAAGGAAGACCTCTTCTTTGGCATCGACCACGACGAAACCCTGAATTCGGCGGCGGACGTCAACGCCAGCCTCGCGCTGATCAACATCCTCCTGGCCGAAGGAAAGCCGCTGTTCCTGGCCGAATATCTGTCCGGGCGTGACGCTGTGGCGGACGCTCGAAAGAAAGCTGGCCCGCTCGGCGGCCGGCTGTTCGTGGGTAGCAGGGAACTGGATCAGGTTCCCTCCTGCTGAACCAATCTACTGCCGGTCGGCATGGGCCGACCGGCAGCAACGACTGGCCTCATCGGCGACACGCCGCCATGCGGGCACTTGAACGGGAGTCATTGCCATGACTATCACACTTGACGGCTCGCTGCTCGACTGGACGGAAGACGACCGGCTTGAAACGTCTGCTACATCGGTAGCCGGCTACCAGATCTACGGACGCGTCGAGAGCGACACGTTCTATCTGGCCCTGCGTTCCGGCGTGGCAATCGGCCCCAACACAACCTTCTGGCTCAACACCGACGGCAATCCCACGACCGGCGTCCAGGTCTTCGGCGCGTATGGCGGTGCGGAACTCTTTATCAACATCGACGTGGGCGGTGTCCCGCAGCTTTTCGATGCGGCAACCAACCAGCCGCTCGGTGCCGTCGACTACGCGCTGAGCCCGGATGGCCTGTCGCTCGAGATCGCGCTGCCTCGCGCCGCACTCGGCCTGTCCGTTACTTCGCTCGGCATTCTCGTCGACGTGAACGATAGCGTCTTCATGCCTGGCTCCTATGCCAACGGCTATTATTCGCTGGTCGACCCCGCCGCTCCGTCGCAGTTCGACGGCGTCCTGACCGAATGGACACAGGCGCAGCGCCTCGACCACAATACCAACGTCACGCCGGGCTACGAACTTTATGGGAAGTTCGAGAGCGATGCCTTCATATTCGGCGTCAAGAGCGCGGCGGATATCGGCGTCGGAACGACGTTCTGGTTCAACACCGATCAGAACCAGGCCACCGGCCACAAGATTTTCGACTTTGCGCTCGGCGCCGAGTTCAACGTCAACATCGGTGGCGACGGAGTAGCGCGTCTCTATTCCGGCGGCGCCGGCCAGACCTTTGTCGGCAACATCGACTACAAAATTGCGCCGGACGGCAACTCAATCGAGTTCGCGCTGCCGCGAACCCTGATCGGTGCGAACACGACGAAGGTTGAGATGCTGGCCGACGTCAACGATGCGGTTTTCCTTCCAGGAAGCTACTCGAACCAGCCCTTCAGCGTTTCCGTGCCCACGGCCTCTGCGCATCCGGCCGCGGACGGCTACCGGATTGCCATCGTCCATTCCGAGACATCGGCAAAGGCGTACTGGTCAGAGACCGGCTACGCCCAGCTCTTCATGGCCGCGCAGAGCCAGGCCATGGCGGCGGGTATCCCGTTCGACATCCTGTCGGAAGCCGATCTCACCAATCTCGGGACGCTTTCCGGCTACGACGCGATCGTTTTCCCGTCGTTCCAGAACGTGCCGGCAAACTTTGCCCAGATCGCCGGCGTGCTGCAGCAGCTCGTGGAGCAGTACCATGTCCCGCTGATCTCGGCCGGCAACTTCATGACCACCGACGCGCAAGGCAACGCCTTGCCGGACGCCTATGCGCGCATGCAGACGTTGCTCGGCGTCAATGTTGCCGGCAGCGCAACCGGCACGGTCAACCTGATCGCCGACTCCCACGAGATCACGGGCTCCTATGCCCAGGGCGACGTAATCCATACCTATGCCGCCACGGGCACCCAGTTCTTCAATCCCTATGGCGGCTCCCCCTCGGTGATCATCGCCGGGCAGGATGTGAACGGTGGAGGGGTTCAGAATGCCGTCATCGGCACTGTGACCGGCGGCCGAAACGTGCATTTCGCCACTGAAGCCTTCCTGGCCGACAACAACCTCCTCGGAAAGGCTCTCGACTGGGTCACCGAGGCAGCCGATGGCGGGCCGCAGCTTTCATTGCACATGACCCGCAGCGGCCTGGTGGTCGCCTCCCGCACCGATGTCGATCAGGCGATGGAGCGGGCCGATGTCGGCAATGGCGGCATCCTGCAGTCGCTCGTGGACATCATCCAGCAGTGGAAAACCGAGTACAATTTCGTCGGTTCCTATTATGTCGACCTCGGCATCCATCCCGAGGCAAACGAATTCACCGACTGGGCCGTCTCGAAGCCGCTCTACGACCTGATGCTTTCCATGGGCAACGAGATCGGCTCGCATTCTGTCTCCCACCCCCACAATACCAACCTCCTCTTCCCCGAGGGGCTGACGCAGGCGATGCTCGACCAGATCAAGGCCGGCTACGCCAACCCGGGCATCGTGCCGGACAACCCGGCAGGCAATTTCACGCCCTATGGCCTGCGCGACGATGCCGACCCGGCGGTGATCCAGCAGCTTGCGGCGATGTCGCTGAGCGAGATCAACCAGCGGATCGCAGATGCGCGGCTCGTGGCAGACCCGAGCACGCTCAACACGGTCGACAAGGCGCTTCTCGAAGCGACGATCAGGTTCCAGTTCGAGCAGTCGCGGCAGATCCTGGAAACCAACCTGCAGACGTCGATCACCGGTGCTGCGCTGCCCGGCATGCCGGAATCGCTGGCAACGGCCAGCGAGATCATCCAGTACTACAACTACATCACCGGCGGCGCATCGCTGGTCGGCGCTGGCTATCCGGGCGCGATCGGCTACCTCCCCGCCGGCCAAAGCGACAAGGTGTACATCGCACCGAACATGTCGTTCGACTTCACGCTGATCGGCTGGCAGCAGAAAACGCCCGAACAGGCGGCCGCCGCCTGGCTGGCAGAACTCAATGCACTGACGAAGAACTCCGACATGCCGATCGTCGTCTGGCCGTGGCACGACTACGGTGTCACCGAGTGGATGATCGACCCGCCGGCCGCCTCGCAGTATTCGCGTGAGATGTTTACCGCCTTCCTGCAGGCAGCGACCGGCGCCGGGGCCGAATTCGTCACGCTGGAGGACCTCGCTCAGCGCATCAAGGACTTCAGCCAGACGAATTTCTCCTACACGATCTCGGGAGATACGATCAGCACCACCATCGCGCCGCAGGCGGCCAATCTCGGCACGTTCGCGGTCGACCTCGATACGCTCAACGGAAAGGTCATCAAGAGCGTCGCCGGCTGGTACGCCTACGACCAGGACAGCGTCTTCCTCGACGCCGACGGAGGCACCTACCAGATCACCCTCGGCGCATCGCAGGACGATGTCACGCACATCACCTCGATCGACCAGCGCGCGCACCTGATGAGCCTTTCGGGCGACGGGACGAACCTGAATTTCGCCATCCGCGGCGAAGGCAAGGTGGTCGTCGACCTGAAGAGCATGCCCGGCTACACGCTGAACGTGACCGGCGCCACCTACACGCTGGCCGGCGAGATCATGACGCTGACCCTCGTGGGCCTTGGACTCCATCAGATCTCGATCCAGCAAATGCCGGCAGCCAACGGCGGCGTCGGCATCCTGCCGGTCCAGATCGTGGCGATGGAGCGCGCCTCCACCGATACACCGCTCAACCTGTCGGTCCCGGTCGACCCGGACGGCGACGTCCAGACCTTCGTGGTAGCCGGGCTACCGAGCGTGGGCGCCGTGCGTCTCAACGGCGCGGATCTGACCGTCGGACAACGGCTCTCGCTGGCGGAGTTCCAGGCCCTGAACTATTCCTTCCCGGACGTCGCGCCGACCGACCTCGCTTTGGCATTCCAGGTCGATGACGGCCACGGGCATCTCGATCCCTTCAATGTGACGCTGCGGGTAACTGCGGGCGAGAACAGCACGCTCAACGGCACGGAAAATCCGGACCGACTGGACGGCGCATGGGGCAACGATTCCCTGTACGGCCTCGGCGGCAACGACATTCTGATCGGCGGGATCGGCAACGACCTGCTCGACGGAGGCACCGGAGCCGACACGATGATCGGTGGCGCCGGCGACGACACCTATGTGGTCGACGACGAAGGCGATCAGGTGGTCGAAGCGGCGAACGCCGGCACCGACACCGTGCAGAGCTCGATTTCCTACACGCTCGGCGCCAATGTCGAGAACCTGATCCTGACCGGAACAGCCGCAATCAACGGCACCGGCAACGCTCTCGCCAACACCATCACCGGTAACGACGGCAACAACGTCCTGAACGGCGGCGCCGGGGCCGACATCATGCGCGGCGGCGCCGGAGACGACACCTACGTAGTCGACAATGTCGGCGACCAGGTCATCGAGCTGGCAAATGCAGGCATCGACACCGTGCAGAGCTCGATCTCCTATACTCTTGGCGCCAACGTCGAGAACCTCACGCTGACCGGAACGGCCAACATCAACGGAACCGGCAACGCGCTCGACAACATTCTTACCGGCAACGCCGGCAACAACGTACTGACCGGCGGCGCAGGCAATGACACCTATGTTGTCGACAATGTCGGCGACCAGGTCGTCGAGGCGGCGAATGCCGGCATCGATACAGTGCGCAGCTCGATCACCTATACGCTGGGCGCCAACGTCGAAAACCTCATCCTGACCGGAACCGCCACCATCAACGGCACGGGCAACTCGCTTGCTAACTCACTTACCGGCAATGCGGGAAACAACGTGCTGAACGGGGGCGCCGGCGCCGACATCATGCGTGGCGGCGCGGGCAACGACACCTATGTCGTAGACAATGTCGGCGACCAGGTGATCGAGGATGCGGACGCCGGCACTGACACGGTGCAGAGCTCTATCAGCTTCACGCTCGGCGCAAATATCGAGAATCTTACGCTGACCGGAACCGCGGCGATCAACGCCACTGGCAACGCGCTTGCCAACACGCTCACCGGCAACGCCGCCAACAACGTGCTCAATGGCGGCGCCGGGGCCGACATCATGCGCGGCGGCGCAGGCAACGACACCTATGTCGTGGATGACATCGGCGATCAGGTGATCGAAGCGGCGGGAGCAGGCACAGACACTGTGCAGAGCTCCGTGTCGTTTACGCTTGGCGTCAATGTCGAGAACCTGACCCTGACCGGAGCCGCGGCGATCAACGGAACCGGAAACACGCTGGCCAACACCATTACCGGCAATGCCGGGAACAACGTGCTGGATGGCGGGGCCGGAGCGGACATCATGCGCGGCGGCGCAGGCGACGACACCTATTTCGTCGACAATGTCGGCGATCAGGTGATCGAAGCGGCCGGCGCCGGCATCGACACCGTGCGCAGTTCGATATCCTACACTCTCGGCGCTAACCTGGAGAATCTGATCCTGCTCGGCAGCGCCGCGATCAACGCCACCGGCAACACGCTTGCCAACATGCTCACCGGCAACGCGGGCAACAACGTGCTGAACGGGGGCGCGGGAGCCGACATCATGCGCGGTGGCGCGGGCAACGATACCTACATCGTCGACAATGCCGGCGACCAGGTGATCGAGGACACCGGAGCGGGGACCGATACGGTGCAGAGCTCGGTGTCCTTCACCCTCGGCGCAAACGTCGAGAACCTCACCCTGACCGGATCCGCAGCGATCAACGCAACCGGCAACGACCTCGCCAATACGCTTACCGGCAACGCCGCCAACAACGTGCTGAATGGAGGCGCCGGAGCCGACATCATGCGCGGCGGCGCGGGCAATGACACCTACATCGTCGACAATACCGGCGACCAGGTTGTCGAAGCCGCCGGGGCCGGAACAGACACGGTGCAGAGTTCCGTAACCTACACGCTCGGCGCCAATGTCGAAAATCTGATCCTGACCGGAACCGCCGACATCAACGGCACCGGCAACACGCTCGCCAACACGCTCACCGGCAACGCCGGCAACAATGTACTCAACGGCGGAGCCGGAGCCGACATCATGCGCGGTGGCGCGGGCGACGATACGTACATCGTCGACAATGCCGGCGACCAGGTCGTCGAAGTGGCGAATGCCGGCACCGACACAGTGCGGAGTTCGATTAACTACACGCTCGGCGCCAATGTCGAGAATCTGCTCCTGACAGGAACCGCCGCCATCAACGGCACTGGCAACACGCTTGCCAACATGATCACCGGCAACGCAGCTAACAACGTGCTGATCGGAGGTGCGGGCAACGACACGCTGTCGGGCGGTGCTGGCAACGACACGCTGCGGGGCAACGCAGGCAACGACATCCTTTTCGGAGGGGCAGGCCGGGATACGTTCGTCTTCGATGCAGCGCTCAGCGCAACGTCGAATGTCGACAGCATAATGGATTTCAACGTCACCGACGACACAATCCAGTTGGCGAGGTCGATCTTCACGGCTTTGCCGGCGGGTACCCTGGCGGCCGGCGCATTCAAGATCGGCACTGCGGCTACGACAGCTGCGCATCGCATCATCTACGACAATGTTTCAGGCGACCTGCTCTACGACGCCGACGGTAGCGGCGCCGCAGCCGCAACCCTGTTTGCATCACTGACACCAGGGTTGGCCGTCACGAATGCCGATTTCGTTGTGGTCTGAACGATAAGAAGCTGCCGGACCAAGCCCGGCAGCCGCTCGTGGCTGAGGCGACAGCGCCTCGCCATGAGCGATTTGCGCATTCGATTGCTTGCTTCGCCACCATAGCGGGGGTGCGTTCACCCTAACGTTACCGGCGGCGCACGTCTGATGAGACGTTGAGACGACGTGCCCGACATCGTCCTGAAGCGGGAAACGAGCATCTTGAATCGTGATCCCGCCGCATCAGTTTCGTCGAGCATGATCTTGTCCGTGCACGGATTTTCCCATTTAAGAACCGGTCTCGGGCGAGATTGGCGCATGCGTGGCATCCGCCTACCGCCCCTGCTTCGGGCCCATTTGGCGGCATTTCGCGACACCCTGCCCTTGAGGTCGCTACGGTGCTATGCTTCCCGACACGGGACGGCAATGATCAAAGAGATGATCGACCTTGACGTCGAGTTCGAAGACGCCATCTTCCTTCTGGGGAGGGCTCCATGATCACCCCGTTGAACGGGCTCTCGAACGAGAGCAATGAAAATGACGCTTTTCCGCCGACCCTTCGGAATAGAATTTATATTCTATTGATTCTTATTTATTACGTCGCTGTATTTCTGCTTGACATAAACGGCTTCTTTTACTCTGAAGCTCTCTATTTCGTTTCTGTATTCTTTTTCGGCTATATATCGCGAAGACACATAATAATCTCCGCGCTTGCCGGACTTGGTCTGATTTTTGTCGCTTCGTCCTCATGGCTCCCCGTCAACAGCGGCTCATCGGAGGACATGAGTGCCGAAAGAACCTTTGCCGCAATCTTCCTTTGCCTGGGCGCCGTCCTGGCGTTCATTCATCGAAGCAAGATCGTCGCCCTCCAGCGCAGCACAGCGGCCCTGCGCGAGGCGCACGAACTTGTCCAGCTCGGCCATTTCCAGTTCGGGCTCAGTCCGGACCGCGACCTCATGTGCTCCGACGAATGCCTGCGGATAGTCGGACGCGAAAATCTCGATGATGTTCCTGTACGGCAAGTTCTGAGGCGCATCGTTCATCCCGAAGATCTGCCGCACGTCCTGAGGCAGATCGGCAGAGCGCGGGGACGCGCCGGTGAGTATGACCTGGAGTGCCGCATCCTGCGGCCAGACGGCGAAATCCGCCACGTGCGAAGCGTCGGCCATTTCCCGCTGAGTGGTGAGAACCAGCCGCTGCGCATGACCGGCACGCTGCTCGACGTCAGCGACTGGCGGAGGGCGGAACGCGCCAAAAGCGAAAGCGAGGCGCGCATGCGCTCCGTGCTCGATTCCGTGTTCGATGCGCTTGTCATCGTCAATCCGCAGGGCGGGATCGAATCGTTCAGCACCTCGACCGAAGCATTGTTCGGCCGTTCCGCGCCCGAGATATCGGGCACATCTTTCGGCACGTTCTTCGCAGCGCGAGACCGCAAGAGTGTGATGCCGGTCATCGAGGAAATGGGAAAGGGGCACAGCAAGAATACGGTGGTACGCCGGGGACCGCTGACGGTGGTCCGCAAGGACGGCTCCCGGATCAAGGTCGAGCTGGCCTTTTCCGCGGCCGGAAGGGAGGCCGGGCATCGGCTGACCGTATTCATTCGCGACCTGACCGAGAGCCAACGGCTGGAGGAGGAGTTGCGTCAAGCGCACAAGATGGAAGCGATCGGGCGACTTGCCGCAGGCGTGGCGCACGATTTCAACAACCTGCTCACGGTGATCATCGGCAACCTGGAAATTATGGAAAATAAGGAACGGCGCGGGTTTCAAGCCGCCCTCATCCAGGAAACACGTGAGACGGCGGAGCTTGGATCGCGGCTCACGGAGCGTCTGCTTGCCATTGGCCGCCGCCAGTCGCCGAACGTGAAGCTCGTTGATCTGAACGCGACTCTAGGAGAGATCATCGAATTGCTGCGTCGCCCATTGGGTGAAGCGATCGATCTGCAGTTCACCGCGGACGAGGATGTGCGCCCGGTACTGATCGACGCCTCCCAGCTGCAAGTGGCGGTGCTCAACCTGGTACTCAACGCCCGCGACGCCATGCCCGCGGGCGGAACTTTGGTGGTGTCGGTCACCAACGTCGATGTACGCCATGCCGGTCTGCACCATCGCGGCATTGAGGCTGGCAAATATGTTCTCGTGTCGGTGAGCGACGATGGCATCGGCATGCCGGAGAGCGTTCGGCTCCGCGTCTTTGAGCCCTTCTTCACCACCAAGGAATGGGGCAAGGGCACTGGCCTTGGCCTGCCTACCGTCGGCGACTTTGTCGAGCAATCGGGCGGCCGAATGACGATCGACAGTGTGGAAGGACGGGGAACCACCGTACGGCTTTACCTGCCACGCGGGGCAATGCAAAAGCGAGTCTCGCCTGCTTCGCCGCGTGACTCCAACAGCCCGATGCCCGTGCAACGGCTGGGAATTCTGGCCCTGGAGGATGATCCCCCCGCATAATCGCCGACCGATACGCTACCGACGATCACCACCGGGCCGTCGCGCTATCTTGCGGCGGCCCGGACCTTTTCGGAGAAGACGTAGCCGACCCCGCGGATCGATTTGATGAAGACGGGCCGTTTCGGATCGGACTCGATCTTTTTGCGGATACGCGCGATCTGAGCATCGATCGTGCGATCCAGAACGGCCCATCCCGGCCCCTTGGTCAGGTCAATGAGCTGATTTCGCGAAAGGACGCGGCCCGCATGGTTGACCAATGCCACCAGAAGGTCGAACTCGCCTCCAGTCAGGGAGACGTCGCGATCGTGCTTGTCTAGAAGCCGGCGCTGTTCGGTCAGAAGTTTCCATTCGCCGAAGGTCATTTCGTCCGAAGCGGCCGCTCTGGAAGGAGAAGCCTCCGCGTCGCGGCGGCTGCGTTTCGTGCGCCGCAGCACCCCCCTGACACGCGCGACGACCTCGCGGAGATGGAAGGGCTTGGTGATGTAGTCGTCGGCGCCGATCTCTATGCCAACGACGCGGTCGACGATATCGCTTCGCCCAGTCAGCATGATGATTGCGACATCCGACTGACTGCGCAGTTCACTAAGGAGTGAGAACCCATCCGTTCCCGGCAACCCTATGTCGAGAAGCACAAGATCGAAATTTCGGGCTTTGACCTGATCGCGGAACTCGCCGGCGGTGGACACGAACTCCACCCTGAAGCCCTGCGACTCCATATAATCCTTCAGTAACTTTCCAATTTTCCTATCGTCATCGACGACAAGAATATTCGTCTCAGTATCATCTAAGGATGACATCACCATCCCCAATTCCATCAGGAAATGTAAATTCTGATCCACCCCTCATGGAACATGCTTGGCTTTTGCGCGGCAAAACGATTTCCAACAAAATATCGATTGCGCGTTTTCTTGCATTTATCTAACGCAATGCCGTTTCTCCTGCTCTCCCGTAATGTTCGTCACAATCCGAAACGATCCCCATAATAGATCAAGATTGGCCTGCAACAAGCGTCAATTTGATCGGCTTAACTGTTTGATAACCAGTTGGGGTATCGGGTCATGAGTTCGTATTCTGTAATAGGTTCGCGTCTCGGTCGTTCGGAGTTGCCTTTTCCGCCAACGATCGCTTCGGCTCGGCTTGACGCAAAGAAGGAACCGCTGATCGAGCGGTTCGAGCCGGGACAGACGATATCGTGGGAAGGCGACGAGAGCAGGTACATCTTCCAGCTCGTAAGCGGGGCCACGCGTCATTGCCGGATGCTCTTCGACGGCAGGCGGGTTATCGTCGGTTTCGGGCATCCTGGAGACCTGTTCGGGTTCACGTCCTGCGATCGCTACATGTTCACTACCGAAGCAATTACGGCTTGCCGCGTCCGGCGGATCACGATGACGCGTTCGGCACCCAGGACCGACGAAGATGCGAATCTCCGCGAGCGCCTGCGCCTCGAATATGTCGACATGCAGGAAGACCTGCTGCAACTGCTTCACAAGAGCGCGGACGAACGCGTTGCCTCTTTCCTACTGACGACCGGCAGACAACTGCGACAGAAGCTGGCCAACGGCGACAAGTTTGTGCTCATGATGCCGCGAGGCGATATCGCCGACCATTTGGGGCTCAGTGTCGAGACTGTATGCCGGGCGCTGTCGCGTCTGCGCCGAGACGACACCATCGCACTCGAAGGGTACAGCATCGTCGTCGTCAGGAATTTCGAGCGTCTTCGCAACCACGCGGGCGCGCCTGCCTTTGAACGCCCCGAATAGGATCGCACGTCGCAATCTCAGCGCCGCGTTGTCGGTGACCGCACGCGGCGGCACCCGAGCCGACGCTATCGCCCTGCTGGGCCGTCCTTCCGTATATGCATCTGAAATAACGACGATATCCGACTTCGAGCGAAGGCGGCGCGAAACAGCATTTGCGCAACCGACACCAATCGTGTCGAAAGCCGGACGAACGGCGCCGGCGGGAATGCCGGCGCCCGCCTCGACAAGCGTCACTCGGCAGCCATTTTCGAAGCGACTTCCATGGATACGGCGACATCGCCGGAAATCGGATCGGTGACGCCGAGCCCATTGCCAAGATCTTCCAGAATGTCCCGCATCTGATCGAGCTGGCCGATCATGTCCGGTCTGGATTTGACGATGCTGTCGTAGCTGTCCCATTCCCCAAGGAAGCAGTAGGCGCGATCGCCGGTCTTGACGATCGAGAAGCGGCGCAGGCCCGCCTTCCGCATCCGCTCAAGTCCGGCCGGATCGAACCGGCGATGCATCGAAAGATATTCTTCGTCGCGGCCTGGCTTGACGCGCATCCGCACGATGTTGAAAGCAGTCATTTCTCGCACTCCTTTTTGACGGTCGATATGGGTCGGTTCGCCTCAGGGGCCCGCCATCGTCTTTCGGCGCATTTCCATCGCCGCCTTGTCGAACTCGGCGAACTCCTGTTTCAGCATCTCGAAATCGACCTGGTTGCCGTTCAGAATTGTGCTCCAATGGCGAACGACAGCGGCCATCGCGATGGCTTCCTGGATTTCTTCGTCGGTAGCGCCGGCGAGATAGGCCGATCGAGTGTCGAGCCAGACGCAATACTGGCAAGGCACCTGCGCAGAAACGCCAACCGAGACGAGCGCCTTCTCCTTGGCGGACAGGGCACTGTCTTCGCTCTCCAGCGCCTTTAATTCTGCCCAAGCACCGGGAAGAGCCGAAGATGGAAAGGCCCTTATGAAGCTGGGTACAAAACCCCAGGTCTTCTCAATATCGGCCAACGTTGCATCGGCTGATGCCGACGCCGCGTCTTCGGCGATAGCGAACCCCTGAAACGCGAGCGCCGCAGTCATTCCTGCGGCGAGCGACAGCAAACGAGCGGATGCGGCCATGGTGGTCCTCCTCAGACAGGCACGATCCCGCTCCACCCCAGAAGTTCGAGCAGCAGTTTACAGCCGCGCCGGAAAGGCGGAAAATGCCAAGAACTCATCGCTTCGATGCAGCGCAGGCATTGGCGGGAGAGCATCATGGAGATGCATGAAATTCGCTACTTCCTGGCGGCCAGCCGGACGCTGAATTTCCACCGGGCTGCAGAGGCAGTCTACGTCACGCAACCAGCGCTGACGCGAGCAATTCGCAAGCTTGAAACCGAGCTGGGCAGCCCGCTTTTTCACCGCGAGCACAATCACGTTCAACTCACGGACTTCGGCAACCTCATGCGAGGCCACCTGGAGGAGGTGGTCCGGCGCTCCGAGGTGGCAAAGGAGAAGGCCAGGGATTTTCTTGGCCTTGATGCGGCACCGCTGACGCTGGGGGTGATGTGCACGATCGGGCCACAGCGTTTCCTGAGTTTCCTCAACGCCTTTCATCTGAAACAGCCGGGCATCGGCATCACTGTCATCGAAGGCATGCCGCGCCGCCTCACCGAACTCCTGCTGGAAGGCAAGCTGGACGTCGCGCTCATGGCGCAACCGGGACACTACGAAGGGCGGCTTCGACCGGAGCCGATCTATGAGGAGCGCTTCGGACTGGCCTTCCACGTGGGCCATCCCCTGGAAACGCGCAACACGCTCCATCTGAGCGACGTGGAGGGCCAGCCCTATCTAGACCGCGTCAACTGCGAGTATGGCGAGCATATCGACGCGTTGTGCATCGAGCGGAACATCGGCATCACGGTCGCCTATCGAAGCGAGCGTGAAGACTGGATAATGGCGATGGTGGCCGCCGGCATGGGAGTTTGTTTCGCGCCCGAATTCTCGGCCCGCCTGCCGGGCGTGTGCCATCGCCCTGTTGCAGACCCGGAAGTGGTACGCCAAGTCTCACTTGTCTCGGTCGCCGGACGCATTTCCTCGCCCGCGGTCAGCGCATTCACCCAGGCCGTTCGCGCCCACCGATGGATGGCAACCCCGCCACCGGCCTAGCCAGATCCGATCAGGTGGCGGCGCTTTCGCTCGCTGGACAGGCTTGTTGCGATCCGTTATCGCCCGCCCACCAAGCCAAACCGGAGGATGCCCAAGCCATGACTTCGAAAGCTCATGTCGGTCATGGCCAAGGCGCTTTGCCGGCCGGTATTAACACCATGCCGGACGACCGAAAAATCCTCGACGTAATCGAGCCGCTGGCGCTGGCCGCCGGCCGCCGCATCATGGAGATACAACGGGCTGGTTTCGACGCGGAAGTCAAGGCCGACGCCTCCCCGGTGACGCAGGCGGACCGCGATGCGGAGCGGATCATCCTCGACGGGCTCAGACAGAACTTTCCCGATCTCCCGATCATCGCGGAGGAGGAACTGGCAGCCGGCCTCGGCCCGGACGATGTCGGCGACACCTTTTTCCTCGTCGATCCGCTCGACGGCACCAAGGAGTTCGTCAGGGGTGGCGACGACTTCACGGTCAATATCGCGCTCGTGCGCGATGGTGAGCCGGAGATAGGGGTAGTTTACGCGCCCGCGCGCAATATGCTCTATGTCGGCATGCCGGGACGCGCCGAAGCGATCGATACCGACACCTCCCACGGGCCGCTCGAACGCCGGGCAATCAACGTGAGACGGGCGGCCGCGCCGCCGACCATCGTCGCCAGCCGCTCGCACAATACGCCTGAGACAGACGCCTTCATTGCCCGCCACCCGATGGCGCAGTGCGTTAGTGTCGGATCCTCGCTCAAGTTCTGCCTGCTGGCATCGGGCGAGGCCGACTTCTATCCGCGGTTCGGCCGCACCATGCAGTGGGACACGGCCGCAGGCGATGCTGTTCTGCGCGCGGCAGGCGGCATCACCCTCACTCCAGATGGCCGACCGTTCCGCTATGGCAGGAACATATGCCCCGACGACAGCCCGTTCGCCAATCCGCACTTCGTTGCCGAGGGCCGGCGCGCCTGAGCCGCTTTCGGGATCGTGAGCTGGAATTGCGCCGGAACTCGCACTCCGCGCAAGCTTGGCGGCGGCTGTGGTACCCGCCCCCTATCTGTCGCCGAGCACGGCTGCGATGATCGTGTCCTGCACCTGCGACGCAAGATATGGGTGCATCGGCAGGCTCACAACGCGGGTGGCGAGGTCCTCGCTGACCGAGAGGCCGGCCGGGTCGCGCGGAAAGTCCCTGTAGGCGACCTGCTGGTGCAGCGGGATCGGATAGTAGACCACGGTCGGGACGCCGGCTTCCTTCGCTCGCGCCTGAAGTGCATCGCGTTCGGAGGTCGACTTGGTTTTCAGCGTGTACTGCGCCCAGATGCTGGTCAGTCCTTCAGGTATGTACGGCGTCTCGTAGTGATCGGCCAGCCCGTCCGTGTAGCGCTGCGCCACCTTCTGGCGCTCCTCGATCTCATCGGCATAGATGGCCAGCTTCTCGATCAGTATCGCCGCCTGGAGCGTGTCTAGGCGGCTGTTGATGCCGATGCGATCATGCGCATATTTGTGCGCGCCCTTCCCGTGGAAACGGTAGGATTCGATCAGCGCCGCCAGTTCGTCGTCGTCTGTAAAGAGCGCGCCGCCGTCGCCGTAGCAGCCAAGCGGCTTGGCAGGGAAAAATGAGGTAGTGACGATGTCGCCGATCGAGCCGGTGACCCGCCCCTTGTAGACGCCGCCCCAGCCCTGGGCGCTGTCGCCAATGACTTTCATCCCGTTCTCGCGTGCGATCGTGATCAGCGCGTCGTAATCGGCTGGAAGGCCGAACAGGTCCACCGGTATGACGCAGGCGGGATTGAGCCCGAGCTCCCGGGCATGGACGATCGCTCTCTTGAGGCTTTCCGGGTCCATATTGAACGTGTCGGGCAGCACGTCGACGAACACCGGCGTGGCGTTGACCAGCGGCACGACTTCGGCGGTGGCGGCGAAGGTGAAGGAGGGAACGAACACCGCGTCGCCGGCCTTCACGCCAAGCACCATCAGCGCGAGTTGCAACGCGTCCGTGCCGTTGGCGCAGCTCAGGCTGTGCTTAGCCCCGCAAAAGGCTGCCAACTGCGCTTCCAGCTCGGTCACCTGCCGCCCGAGTATGTATTGCCCCTCATCGAGAACGACCGCGATTGACTTGTCGAGCGCCGAGCGAATCCGCGCCTGCTGCGCGACAAGGTCGATGAAAGGAAGCTGCATGATTGACTGCTCTCTGTGCGGGAACGGCCCGGGGTTCGCACCCGGTCGGAAGGGATGGCAGCGTGATTACACCAGCGGGAAAAGGCCGGCAATGCGCCGCCCGGTCACGGTCTCTATCACCTGGTGACAGCATATTGCCGCAACGCCATGCGTGCGCCGGCACCGGCCGATCGACTCGGCGTTTGCTCGGCGATGCACACGCGGCGTCAGGCGGCAGCGTTGACCAGGCGGGGCTTCGCTTTGACCCGCACCGCCTTCGCCATTGGCCGGCCAATGCTGAAATAATTGAGACCATATCGCGCGACGATCTGCGGATCGTAGAGATTGCGGCCATCGAACACGACAGGCGTCTTCAATGTCGACCGGACGAGGTCGAAATCGGGCGCGCGGAAACTCTTCCACTCCGTGGCGATCAACAGGGCATCGGCGCCCTTCAGTGCGGCCTCCTTGGTGCCGCACAGGCGCAGGTCGTCGCGCTGGCCGTAGATGTCCTGGCATTCCTGCATGGCCTCGGGGTCGAACGCCTGGACAGTCGCGCCGGCATCCCACAGCGCTTCCATCAGGTTGCGCGCCGGCGCCTCGCGCATGTCGTTGGTGTTGGGCTTGAAAGCCAGCCCCCACAGGCCGAAGGTCCGCCCCGCAAGCCGGCCGTCGAAATGCGCCCGTACCTTGTCGAAGAGCACGTTCTTCTGCCGGTCGTTGCGTGCGTCCACCGCCTGGAGCAAGCTCGCCTCGAACTCGACCTCGCCCGCGGTGCGGATCAGCGCCCGAACATCCTTCGGGAAGCAGGAACCGCCATAGCCGACGCCGGGATAGATGAAGTGATAGCCGATGCGCGGGTCGCTGCCGATGCCGCGGCGCACCTGTTCGATGTCGCATCCCAGCCTGTCGGCGATGCCAGCCATCTCGTTCATGAAGCTGATCTTGGTGGCCAGCATGCAGTTGGCCGCATATTTGGTGAGTTCGGCGCTGCGCACGTCCATCACCATCATCTTCTCGTGGTTGCGGTTGAACGGCGCATAGAGCTCGCGCATCACCCGCTCCGCCTCCGCGCTATCGGTGCCGATGACGATGCGGTCGGGCTTCATGCAGTCGGCCACCGCCGAGCCCTCTTTCAGGAATTCGGGATTGGAGACCACATCGAAGGCGATATCGCCACGGGCGCGTGCGGTCAGCGCGGCGGCAATTGTCTCGCGCACCCTGTCGCAGGTACCGACGGGCACGGTCGACTTACCGACGACGACCTTGCGTTCGTCCATCTCGCGGCCGATCGTATCGGCCACGGCGAGCACGTATTTCAGGTCCGCGGAGCCGTCTTCATTCGGAGGCGTGCCGACGGCGATGAAGATCACCTGGCCGTGGCGGATCGCAAGCCGCGCGTCGGTGGTGAAGTTGAGGCGGCCGGCTGCGTGGTTCTCGCGGACCAGAGTTTCCAGGCCCGGCTCGTAGATCGGTATGACGCCCTCGTTGAGGCGGCGGACCTTGTCCGTGTCAACATCGACGCACGCGACGTCGTGCCCCGCCTCCGCGAGCGCGGCGCCCTGCACCAATCCGACATAGCCGATGCCAAAAACGGTAATCTTCATTTCGCGATCCTGGTCTCGTGCCCGCCCGCTGAATGAATCAGCAAGACCCGTGCCATGACCGCGATGCTGCCAGCGCTGTAAAAAGCCTGTGTGACTGTCCCGAAAAGACGCAGAAAGGGCCGGAGAGTGCTCCGGCCCTTCCAGAATTGGACGTATCGGCTAGCCCCGGTGGGGCGCTTGCCGACCCTGCCTGCTACCTGCGGGCGAGCAGCGACCACACGGCCGGTACGACCGCCGCAGCGAGCGCGGCCTTGATCAGGTCCGGCACGATGAAGGGTGCCACGCCGAACTGCCAGGCGCCGGCGGTTCCGAGGAAGGTGGCGAGCCAGGCGGCGCCCATCGCCAGCATCACGAAGTCTGCGAGCACCATCGCCGCGAACAGCTTGACCGGGTTGCGGTCCCAACCGCGATCGGCGGCCCAGCCGACGATGGCGGCCATCACCACGAAGCCGGCCAGGTAGCCGCCGGTGGTACCAAGCATGTAAGCGATGCCGATGCCCTTCTCAGGCGACGACTGGAAGACGGGGAAGCCAATCGCGCCCTGGGCGAGGTAAAGCACCAGCGTCGCGACCGCCAGACGACGACCGAAGGCGGCGGCGATGGCCAGCACGGCCAGCGTCTGCAGAGACATGTCAACCGGGCCGAACACCACCTTCGTCTTGGCGGAGAGGGTCAGGATCAGCGTGCCGGCCAGCGCGAGCAGAGCAAGCGAAACATAGCGGGCAGCGCCACTTTGCGGCAGCGCGAGCGAAACGAGCGGACGAGAGAGTGTGGCAGTGGACATCCCGGTCTCCAGAACAGCAGCACCCGGCGGGCGCGGATCGACGGTTCCCCGTATATGTCCAACCGTGCTAAGCGGCAACTCGTTTTCCCCGCCGCCAACACGCCGCAACGGACCTTGCCATGACACTCGAGTTCGACACCGCTTTCGATCCCGCCCACGGCGAAGCGGTCGAGGTTACGGCCGGCGTCCGCCGCGTCACGGTCAACAATCCGGGTCCTTTCACCTTCCATGGTACCAACAGCTACATCATCGGCACCGAGACGCTGGCCGTCATCGATCCCGGGCCGCAGGACGAGGCTCATCTTCAGGCTCTGCTCCGCGCGATAGGCGGCCATCCCGTTAGCCACATCTTCGTCAGCCACACCCACGTCGACCACTCGCCTCTTGCTGCAAGGCTGGCGGCGGAAACCGGCGCGACGGTCTGCGCCACGGGGCCCCACAAGCCCGCACGCCGGCTGCGAATCGGCGAAATCAACCCGCTCGACGCCAGCGCCGATACGAGCTTCTCGCCCGACCAGGCGCTTGACGGTGGAGCGGTGGTCGCGGGCGACGGATGGACGATCCGCGCCGTCCATACGCCGGGCCACACGGCAAACCATGCCGCATTCGCGCTGGAAGGAACGGGTATCCTGTTCTCGGCCGATCACGTCATGGCGTGGGCGACGTCGATCGTTGCGCCGCCGGATGGGGCGATGTCCGACTACATGGCCTCGCTCGACCGGCTACTTGCGCGCGACGACCGCGTCTTCCTGCCCGGCCATGGCGGCCCGGTGCGCTCGCCCGCCGCCTTCATGCGGGGCCTGAAGGCCCATCGCAAGATGCGCGAGCGGGCGGTGCTTGAGCGGCTCAAGGTCGGCGACAGGACGATCCCCGAGATGGTGGCGGCAATCTATCGCGACGTCGACCCACGGCTCCACGGCGCGGCCGGGCTCTCGGTGCTGGCGCATCTGGAAGATCTCGTGACCCGGGGACTGGTGCGTGCCGAGCCGGAGCCGTCAATCGACGCCGTCTTCGTCCCCGTCTGAGGGCGGAATATCAATGATGCGCAACGACTGGCGCTCGAACTCCGCATCGAGTTCGGCCATGAAGGCGCGGATGCGCCGGGCATTGTCGCCGAGGTCGTGGCGCAGATAGCGCGAATTGAGCCGCAGATCGACGAAAACCGTCTCGCCTTCGTCGGTGAGCCGGATCGCCGCGTCCGCCGGCAGACGCAATATTAGCGTCGGGGCCTCGGCCTCGAACGCGAACTCGCTGACCGCCACCGAGTCCGGCAGGCGCGTACGCGGCTTCCAGCCAGACTGATCCACGACAGCAACCACCGCACTGAAGACGCGCTCCATCGAGGCTTCGAAGCGTCGGCCGGTCACATCGGGATAGCTGGTGAGCTGGAGCGTCGCCTGTTCGTCGCTAATCGGTACGATCGGGTTCATGCGCGGCGTGCGCAAGAGCTGCGCGCGCGACAGAGACGGCGGCTCGACGAGATCGGTGGAGATGTCGGTCAGCGCGGGATGGAGCACCAGTTGCGCAATGCCGAAGGTGAACGGGGCCAGCACGAGCACGGACACCAGCGCCGCCGATGCAGCGCGCCGCCCACCAGCATCACCCCGGTACCAAAAGTCGCTCAAGCCCTGGACCGACAGCGACAGTCCAAGCACGGAAAGCAGGAAGACGATACCGAGAACCAAATAGAAGGCCTCGGTTTCCACCAGGCCATAGCGGTGGCCGACACCGGAGGTGACGAGCAGCACGAGGGAGAACGAAGCGGCCCGCCAGGACCATCGCGCCGCGGACGAGTATTCGCGTCGATACTGAACCGCCATGGAACTCTTGCCGTGCCCTGCCTTGCAGCAAGCCTATTAGCCGCTCGGCAGCGGCGCGTCAAAGCTCCGACGAAGCGGCGGCAGCCCAATCGCGATCCCGGCAATGCTTGTTTTCCGCCTGCCGCGTGGCTAGGTCTATACGCAGAGGAAATATCCATGCAGTACATTCGCCAACGCTAGGCACCACTCAACGGTTTCGCCGCCCCCGCCTCAGGCGGGGCGTGTCTTTGCGTTTGTTTGATGGACTGCTTCAATGAAGATCTTCGATACTTTCGACCACCCTGACGGGTGGGCGACGGCGGCATGTGCTTTCCGGGACGATTTCGCCACAGGGCACCGCGTCCAAGCCGCGCCGTGGGGCGGCCTTGCCATACTGGGTCATGGGGAATTGACAGCGCTTTCCCGCAATCCACTGGCGGATGGCATGGCCCCCGTTCCGGGGGCGATGGCGGAGACGCCTCGCCTCCACAGCCTGCTCAGTCGGGCGCTGTTCACCAAATCGGGGCCTGTGCACCGTACGGAGCGCGCCGCCGTGATCGAGGCGTTCAACACCGTGCCGCTTCCCGAGATAACGCGGGAAGCAGTCAAGCGCATCGCGCCGTCGGGCAAGGCCGACCTCGATCTGCGATCTGATCTGGTCAGCCCCGTCGTGCGCTCGGTCTGGGCGGCGATCGTGGGCCACGACGCGGATGCCGCCGCCCGGCTCGGCGCGGCTTTGACAGATGTCGGCTATCTCCTGTCGCCAATGCCTGATGCGGACAAGGCACATCTGGCCGATGCGGCGGCCGCGCGGATCCGTGAACTCTCCCTCGCCGCGCTCGATGCCGGAACGCCTTTCGCGCTAAGCCTGCGGGCCAGCGTCGGCAACGACCTTGCAGCCGACCTCATCGCCGGCATGGCCTTCGATGCAGTCGACACCGCGTCCGTCGGAATTGACGCCGCGCTTCGGGTCGCCTTTGCGCATCGTGGCGCTTTGAAGCCGACCGCCCAATGCGCAAACGAATGCCTGCGGCTTGCCAGTTCTACCCCGATGACAATGCGGCTGACGACCGACGAAATCGTCCTGGGTGACCTGACGATCGAGGCAGGGACCGTGCTGTCGATGATCTGGGCGGCGGGCAACCACGACCCGCTGGTGTTTCCCGACCCCGGCTCCTTCAACCCGGGCCGGGGATCGGCACGCCCGCTGATGTTCGGCATGGGGCAGCACGCCTGCCTCGGGCACGCCATCGTCCGCACGACGCTTCTGCAATTCCTTCACATGATCGAGGAGCGAAGCCCCTCGATCAATGGAGAGCCCGGACGATGGGCGCCAATGACACGGGATTACTTGCCGCCGGTCAGGATCAGGTTCTGAACTTTGACGCTGCCGGTTGCCGTCACGCTGTCGGCAACCGGTAGTCGCGGAATTGCTCGCGCAGCGTCGTCTTCTGGATCTTGCCGGTGGCCGTGTGTGGGATTTCGTTGACGAAGGCGACATCATCCGGCATCCACCATTTGGCAACCTTGCCATCCAGGTAGGCCAGCAATTGCTCCTTCGTCGGCTCTTGACCTGGCTTCCTGACGACGACGAGCAGCGGCCGCTCGTCCCATTTGGGATGCGCGACGCCGATCACCGCAGCCTCGGCCACGTCGGGGTGCCCGACGGCCAGGTTCTCCAGGTCGATCGTCGATATCCACTCGCCGCCGGACTTGATGACGTCCTTGGCGCGATCGGTGATCTGCATGTAGCCATGCGGGTCGACATGCGCGACATCACCCGTGTCGAACCAGCCCTCCTCGTCGAACTGCTCGGTTCCGGCGCCGCCGTAATAGGCACGCGCCACCGCCGGACCGCGCACCTTCAGGCGGCCAAAGGTCTTTCCATCCCACGGAAGATCGCGGTCGTTGTCGTCGGTGATCTTCATCTCCACGCCGAACGGCGCAAAACCCTGCTTCTGCTGGATGTCGAGCCGCGCCTCGCCGGTCAGGCCGGCATACTCAGGCTTCAGCGATCCGAGCGTCCCGATCGGGCTCATCTCGGTCATTCCCCAGGCATGGATGACCTCGACGTCGTAGTTCTCCTGGAATTTCTGGGTCATGACCCGCGGGCAGGCGGAACCGCCGATGGCAACCTTCTTGAGATAGGGCAGCTTCTTGCCGGTCTGCTCCAGATACTGCAGCAGCATCAGCCACACGGTCGGCACGGCGGCGGTGAACGAGACCTTCTCAGTGTCGAGCAGCTCGTAGATCGATTCGCCGTCCATCTTGCCGCCCGGCATCACCAGCTTGGACCCGGCCAACGGCGCGCTCTGCGCCAGCCCCCAGGCATTGGCATGGAACATCGGCACGACGGGCAAAACGACGTCGCGAGACGAGAGACCGAACCCGTCCGGCATCGTCGCCATCATCGCGTGCAGCACGTTCGAGCGGTGAGAATAGACAACGCCCTTAGGGTCGCCGGTGGTGCCGGACGTGTAGCACATGCCGGAAGCTGCCGTCTCGTCGAGCGGTATCCATTCATAGTCGCCGTCGGCACCTGCCAGCCATTCCTCATAGGCCACCGCGTTCGGCAGGCTGGTCTGCGGCATGCTTGCCGCATCGGTCAGGATCACGACCTTTTTGACGGACTTCACCTGCGGCACGATCTTTTCGGCGAGCGGCACGAAGGTGAGATCGACGAACAGCGCCTTGTCCTCGGCATGGTTCATAATCCAGGCAATCTGGTCGGGGAACAGGCGCGGATTGAGCGTATGGTAGACGCCGCCCATGCCCATGATGCCGTACCAGGCCTCCAGATGCCGTGCCGTGTTCCAGGCCAGCGTTGCGATGCGGTCGCCAACCTGAAAACCGTCCTGCTCAAGCCGCTGCGCCACAGCGAGCGCGCGCCGCCTGACTTCGGCGTAAGTGGTGCGCACGATCGGCCCCTCCACCGAGCGCGAGACGATTTCGCGCCCGCCGTGCTGCCGTGCCGCATGGTCGAGTATCTTGTGGCAAAGCAGCGGCCAATCCTGCATCAGTCCGAGCATCGCGTTCCTCCCTTATCTCAGCTCGGCGCCATCTTGGGCGCAATCGGCAGAATGTCCAGTACCGCGAACAGGCTCGATTCGGACCGCCGTGCCACAAAGCGGCCATCTTCGTTGTCGAGCGTTAAGGAACGGGCGGGCACAAGGCACAGACAGGATGAGGCCTTCCATGACCATGCCCGCCGTAATGGCACCTCCGCCCTTGAAACCACCGGCGCCGCAGCCGCAAATCGCCTCGCTGGAGGCCGTCGAACTGGAATTGTCGCTTGGCCACAGGGAGCTCGGCGACGCCCAGTTCGAAACTGTCGTTCGCGAGACGGTGGAAACGATCGGCGGCGTCGTGCTGTTCCGCATGGAACTGGCTACCGACAGCGCCAGCCGCTGGGTCGCCGCGGTGGCGTTCGGCGAGGCGGATGACCGCGACATCGCAATCATCGACCTGCCACGCGACGGCAGCCGCCCACGTGTGTTGCCCGCGACGGATTGCGCACTGCCAGTCGCCCGCATCGCGCAGGCCTATGCGGGTCTCGCCGACTGCTGGGGCAAGGCAGCCTGACTTCGCCAACATTCGGCTCGCTTCCCGCGCGCCGAACTTCTGTCGTGTCGCAAATCGCCGTTCCGAAAGTGGTCAACACTTTCGGGAGCAGCGTCTACGTCGATCATTTCTGGCGAGGGTCAACCGGGATCATGGCCGCAACGCGCCTATCACCCTCGCTCTCGCTTTGCGATAGGCCGGCGGCAACGCCTTCCCGGTCTGCGGCGGGCCTGTTCTGGCTCATCTTCCGCTTGCCTTCGATGCGGGTGATCTGAATCCGGAGACCAACGATGCCGCGAAGCTGGGCCTTGATGAACTGCTCCGGCGCGTCCGTTACGGCCCAGGGCTGCGCGCGCGGCTGCTCGTATAGATCGGTGAGGCGCGTGACGATATCGTGCAGGCGAGCTTCCTCGTCAAAAAACTCGATCGCGCCGTAGGCGTGCACGGCCGCATAATTCCACGTCGGCACGACCTTTCCATGGTCGCGCTTCGATGCGTACCACGACGGCGTCACATAAGCGTCTGGACCATTGAAGATCGCCAAGGCCTCGCCAATGGCCGGCAGCCGCCATTGCGGATTGGCCTTAGCTACATGACCATAAAGTGTGCCGAATTCGCCCTCGGCTTGATCGAGAAACAACGGCAGGGGCGTGGCAACGAGGCCCTCTGCCGTTGCGGTGACAAGAGTGCACAGCCTGGCCTCGCGCATGATCTGTCGAAGCGCGGCCGGATCCTCTTCGCGGAATGCGGGCGGAGTGTACATGCCCGCATCGTAGCGACAACGCGATGCAATCGGGAAGTGTTAGGCTGCCGCCAATGCTGTGCCAGCGCCGGCGGCCCCGCTGAACCAGCCCCGTCGGAGGGTTATGTTGATGGCGAATTGGCGCTAGACAGGGGCACCAAATCTGGAGACTCCCATGAACCAGTCCTCGCCGCTGACCAACCTTCAGGCACGCGACATCGCGTCGGTCATGCACCCCTACACGCCCATCCACAGGCTTACCGAGACCGGCACGCTGGTCATCGAGCGCGGCGAAGGCGTGTTCGTCTATGACACGCAGGGCAAACCTTACATCGAAGGTATGTCGGGGCTCTGGTGCGCAGGGCTCGGCTTTGGCGACGAGGAAATGATCGAGGCCGCCACCGAGCAGCTTCGCACGCTGCCCTACTATCACCTGTTCGGCGCCAAGGGCATGGAACCGGCAATCGAGCTGGCCGAGAAACTCAAGGAGATTGCGCCCATGCCGATCTCCAAGGTGTTCTTCACCTCTTCCGGCTCGGAGGCGAACGACACCCAGGTCAAGCTGGCCTGGTATATGAACAACGCGCTCGGCCGCCCCAACAAGAAGAAGATCATCAGCCGCATGAAGGCCTACCACGGCGTCACGATCATGTCGGCGTCGTTGACCGGCCTGCCCTACAACCACATCGGCTGGGACCTTCCGGTCGACAGGGTTCTGCACACCGATTGCCCGCACTACTACCGCTTCGGCGCCGAAGGCGAGAGCGAGGCTGAATTCGTCGCCCGCATGGTCAAGTCGCTGCGCGATCTCATCGAGCGCGAAGGCCCGGACACGATCGCCGCGATGATCGCCGAGCCGGTAATGGGCGCAGGCGGCGTGATCGTGCCACCTGAGGGCTATTATCCGGCCGTTCAGGCTGTGCTCGACGAGCATGACATCATCCTGATCGACGACGAGGTGATCAATGGCTTCGGGCGCACCGGCAACTGGTGGGGCTGCCAGACGCTTGGGATGAAGCCGACGACGATCTCGGCTGCCAAGCAGCTTACCGCGGCGTATGCTCCTTTGGGCGCGGTAATGGTGCCCGAGGACATCTACCAGGCCTATGTCGATCATTCGGCGAAGATCGGCACGTTCGGCCACGGTTTCACCTATGGCGGGCACCCGCTCGGCTGCGCGCTGGGCGTCAAGGCAATCGACATCTACCAGAAGCGCGACATCCTGGGCCACGTTCGCAAGCTCGCCCCCCTCTTCGAGGCTCGCATGAAGAAGATCGCGGAACATCCGCTGGTCGGCGAAGCGCGATACTGCGGTCTGGTGGGCGGCGTCGAACTCGTCGCCGACAAGTCGTCGAAGCGATCGTTCGACCCGAAGAAAGGCGTCGGCCCGCAAACGGCCAAATTCTGCGAAAGCCATGGTGCGATCCTGCGCGCCATCGGCGACACGATCGCGCTCTGCCCCCCGATGATCATCAACGAGGCCGAACTCGGCGAGCTTTTCGACAGGCTCGAGACGTCGCTCAACGACGCCGAAGCCTGGGTGTCGAAGGAAGGGCTGCGGCAGACTGCCTGAGGCTCAACCCCTTCCTCGACTGCGGATCATCCCGTAAAGGGCCCTGCATCACATTGCAGGGCCTTTTTTTCATGATTCGCCTCGAGAACATCAGCAAGCAGAACGGTCAGCAGATTGTCTTCATCGAAGCGTCTGCCGCTCTCCAGAAGGGCGAGAAAATCGGCCTCGTCGGGCCGAATGGCGCTGGCAAGACCACCCTGTTCCGGATGATCACCGGCGACGAACTGCCCGACGAGGGCCAGGTATCCATCGAACGTGGCGTGGCGATCGGCTATTTCAGCCAGGATGTCGGCGAGATGGCCGGTCGCAGCGTCGTCGCCGAGGTCATGGACGGGGTCGGGCCGATCAGCGCGCTGATGGCGGAGATGGCCGAGCTCGAGGCGGCCATGGGCGATCCCGAACGCGCTGACGACATGGACGAGATCATCACCCGCTACGGCGACGTGCAGGGCCGGTTCGACGAACTCGACGGCTACGCGCTGGACGGGCGCGCACGCGAGGTGCTCGACGGCCTAGGCTTCTCGCAGGAGATGATGGACGGCGATGTCGGCAAGCTCTCGGGCGGCTGGAAGATGCGCGTTGCGCTGGCCAAGATATTGCTGATGCGACCGGACGCCATGCTGCTCGACGAGCCGAGCAACCATCTCGACATCGAGAGCCTCATCTGGCTGGAGAACTTCCTCAAGGGCTATGACGGCACCATTTTGATGACCTCGCACGACCGCGAGTTCATGAACCGGATCGTGTCGAAGATCGTGGAGATCGACGCTGGCGGCTTGACCTCCTACTCGGGCGACTACGGCTTTTATCTGGAGCAGCGCGCGCTGGCCGAGGCGCAGCAGCAGGCGCAGTTCGAGCGCCAGCAGGCGATGCTGGCCAAGGAGATCGCTTTCATCGAGCGCTTCAAGGCCCGCGCCTCGCACGCCGCGCAGGTGCAAAGCCGCGTCAAGAAACTGGACAAGATCGACAAGGTGGAGCCGCCCAAGCGCCGCCAGACGGTGCGCTTCGAATTTCAGCCAGCGCCGCGATCGGGCGAAGACGTGGCAACGCTGAAGGGCGTGCACAAGAGCTACGGCGCGAGGACGATCTACGAGGGGCTCGACTTTCAGGTGCGCCGCCGCGAACGCTGGTGCGTGCTCGGCGTCAACGGCGCCGGCAAGTCGACGCTGCTGAAGCTGATTGCAGGCGCTTCCGAGCCGAACGCCGGCTCGGTATCACGGGGCCCGAGCGTCAAGATGGGGTATTTCGCCCAGCATGCGATGGAGGTGCTCGACGGCGACCTCACCGTTCTGCAGGCGCTGGAGGACAAGTTTCCGCAGGCCGGACAGGCGCCGTTGCGCGCGCTGGCCGGCTGCTTCGGCTTTTCAGGCGACGATGTCGAAAAGAGGTGCCGGGTGCTCTCGGGCGGCGAAAAGGCACGGCTGGTGATGGCGATGATGCTGTTCGATCCGCCGAATTTCCTCGTTCTGGACGAGCCGACCAACCATCTCGATATCGCCACCAAGGAAATGCTTGTCGACGCGCTGTCGAAGTACGAGGGCGCAATGCTGTTCGTCTCGCACGACCGCCATTTCCTCGCCGCGCTTTCCAACCGGGTGCTGGAACTGACGCCCGAGGGAACCCGTATTTATGGCGGCGGCTATAGCGAGTATGTGGCCAGCACCGGGCAGGAAGCACCCGGCCTGCGCAGCTGAGGCGACGCTTTCTCGAACATACGCGATCGCCTGGCCCGGCCCGTTAAGTTCAGTCCGGAACGGGCGATTCTACGCCTGCTGGGCGATGGCGGCCTGCGCGGCAGCAAGACGCGCGATCGGCACACGGAAGGGCGAGCACGACACGTAGTCGAGACCGACTTCCTCACAGAAGCGTATCGATCTCGGATCGCCGCCGTGCTCGCCGCAGATGCCGAGCTTCAGTTCGGGTCGGGCACCCCTGCCCTTCTCGGCAGCCATCCGCACAAGCTCGCCGACACCATCGATATCGAGCGAGATGAACGGATCCTGCTCGACGATGCCCTTCTGGCGGTAGGTTTCGAGGAACGACGAGGCGTCGTCGCGCGAAATGCCGAAGGTCGTCTGGGTAAGATCGTTGGTGCCGAAGGAGAAGAAGGCGGCGGCCTCGGCTATTACATGGGCTCGGATCGCGGCGCGTGGCAGCTCGATCATCGTGCCGACCAGATAATCGATCTGCTGGCCGCTTTCCTCCATCACGGCCTTCGCCACGTCGTCGATGCGCGCCTTGACGTAGTCGAGTTCCTTCATGATGCCAACCAGCGGCACCATCACTTCCGGCACGACCTGTCTGCCCGACTTCTTTCCTGCTTCGACCGCTGCCTCGAATATGGCGCGCGCCTGCATCTCCGCGATTTCAGGATAGGAAACGGCCAGCCGACAGCCGCGATGCCCGAGCATCGGGTTGAATTCGTGCAGCGCCTCGGTACGCAGCCGCAGCTTCTCGGCCGATACGTTCATGGCGCGGGCCACATCCGCGATCTCTTCCTCCGACTTCGGCAGGAATTCATGCAGTGGCGGGTCCAGCAGACGGATCGTCACCGGCAATCCGGCCATGATCTCGAACAGTTCGCAAAAATCGGAGCGCTGCATCGGCAAAAGCTTGGCAAGCGCTTCGCGGCGGTCCTTCTCGGTGTCGGACAGGATCATCTCGCGCATTGCAACGATGCGGTCACCGTCGAAGAACATGTGCTCGGTACGGCAGAGCCCGATACCTTCGGCTCCGAACGAGCGCGCCATACGGGCGTCGGCCGGCGTCTCGGCATTCGTGCGCACCTTCATCCGTCTAATGGCGTCGGCCCATTCCATGATGGCGGCAAAGTCGCCGGAAAGTTCCGGCTGAAGCATCGGCACCGCCCCTTGCATGACCTGGCCGCTGGTGCCGTCGATCGTGATGACGTCGCCCTTTCTGAGCGTCCGGCCCATCGCCATCAGCGTGCCGGTCTTGTAGTCGACCCTAAGCGTCCCAGCGCCCGACACGCACGGTTTGCCCATGCCGCGCGCCACAACCGCCGCATGGCTGGTCATACCGCCGCGCGTCGTGAGAATTCCTTCGGCGGCATGCATGCCGTGGATGTCCTCGGGGCTGGTCTCGACACGTACGAGGATCGCGCGCCGGTTCTGCGCCCGCATCTCCTCCGCTTCGTCGGAGGTGAAGACTATTTCGCCGGTCGCCGCGCCCGGCGAGGCAGGCAGGCCGAGCCCGATCACATTTCGCTCGGCGCTCGGGTCGATCGTCGGATGCAGGAGTTGGTCGAGCGAGGCGGGGTCGACGCGCGCAACCGCCTCCTTCTTGGTTATCAGTCCCTCCGCGGCCATGTCGACCGCGATCTTCAATGCCGCCTTGGCCGTGCGCTTGCCCGACCGGGTCTGCAGCATCCAAAGCCTGCCGCGCTCGATCGTGAACTCGAGGTCCTGCATGTCGCGATAGTGCCGCTCCAGCCGCCCGGAGATGTCGAGGAAGGCGGCGAACGCCTCCGGCATGACCTTTTCCATCGACGGCTTGTCGGAACCCGCCTCGATGCGCGCTTCCTCGGTCAGGTTCTGCGGGGTGCGGATGCCGGCAACAACGTCCTCGCCCTGGGCGTTGACCAGGAACTCGCCGTAGAGCCTCTTCTCGCCCGTCGACGGATTGCGCGTGAAGGCAACCCCGGTGGCGGACGTTTCGCCCATGTTGCCGAACACCATCGCCTGCACGTTGACGGCCGTGCCCCAGCTCTCGGGAATGTCGTGCAGCCGGCGGTAGGTCACCGCGCGATGGTTCATCCAGCTTGAAAAGACCGCTCCCACTGCGCCCCACAACTGTTCGTGCGGGTCCATGGGAAAGGGATTGTCCGTCTCTTCCTCGACCTTGGCCTTGTAGCGCTCGACAATTCCCCGCCAGTCGTCTGCCGAGAGGTCGGTATCGAGCTCACAGCCCAGACGCGCCTTCTCGTCCTCTAAAATTTCCTCGAAATGCTCATGATCGACGCCAAGCACGACATCCGAGTACATCTGGATAAAGCGCCGGTAACTGTCGAGCGCGAAGCGCGCATCTCCGGAATCGGTGGCCAGCGCCTCGACCGTCCGGTCGTTCAGGCCGAGATTCAACACCGTGTCCATCATACCGGGCATGGATGCCCGGGCGCCGGACCGCACCGAGACGAGCAGCGGCGCCTCGGGGCTGCCGAATTGTCGGCCGACAACACGCCCGACCTCGTCGAGCGCCGCGGCAACCTGCGACTTCAGTTCTTCCGGATAGCTGCGGCCGTTGGAATAATGCCAGTTGCAAAAGGCAGTGGTGATGGTGAAGCCCGGCGGGACCGGTAGCCCCAGGCTGCACATCTCGGCCAGGTTGGCGCCCTTGCCACCGAGAAGGTTTCGATCGGCCGCGCTACCCTCGGCCCTGCCGTCACCGAAGCTGTAGACCCACTTCGTCATCGCTGCTCGCCCAACTCCGGTTGCCGCCTGCGGCAGGCTGCGTGCCCCGCCGCGTGGTGAGCGATAAGACCCCCAACCGGCAAAGGCAAGCAGCCAGGCGCCAAGCCGCCTAACTGAATCGATTAACAGAAACGCGCGATTCCGACTTGCGGAATGTCAAGCGCGGGCCTAGAACAAATCATGAACTATGGAGATCGCGACGATGCGTGAGAACGGCAAGCTCGACTATATCGAAATGCAGGCCAGCGGCGGCAGTCTCGACAGCGTCAAGGCCTTCTATGCCAATGCGTTCGGCTGGGCGTTCGTCGACTATGGCCCTCACTACGCGGCGTTCGGGGAGGGCCTGGACGGCGGTTTCGACGGCTCGGGCATCAAGGACGTCAAACCGCTGCCGGTTCTCTACTCGACCGATCTCGAAGCTTCGCTCAGAGCAGTGACAGAGGCCGGCGGAACGATCGTGCGGCCAATCTTCGCGTTTCCGGGCGGGCGGCGGTTCCATTTCACCGATCCGGCGGGAAACGAGCTGGCGGTGTGGGCCGAATAGGCCGGCAAGCTACCGAGACTGCTCGCCACGCTGCCCGGCCAGGCCCGCCAGTGTTTTGCGCAGGCGGCCGGTCGCTAGGCCTACCGCCGGTTCCTTCTGGAGCGCCGTGAGGTGCTTCAGCCGGAACTGGGCGTTCGCCTCGCCGCCTTCGCCGATCAACGCCGCGGCCTCGTCGCGCCATACCGTCATTTCGGTTGTCAGACCATCTTCTGGGAGGTCGCGATCAGCGAGCGTTTCGTCGATGCGTACGACAAGCTGGGAAAGGTTTCCCATCCAAGCGAAGCGCGGATCGCCTATCAGGGCAAACAGCATGGTGTAGGGATTTTCGAGGCTAGGGTCGTCACCGATCTCTGCACGGATGAGCGCTCTGTGAAGCTCCTGCAATGCCGAGGAAAGCGCGGCGGCTTGGGTTCGCGGATTTTGCTCTGTCATGTCGTTTCCCGCTGCTTCCGCAACGCCCTTGCCGGTCTGCAATTTTATCATGCCTCCTTCCGCGCCCATCGACCACAGAGGAAATGCCTTATCGATCGCATATTTGAGGATAGCCAGACGACTGCCGGGCGCATTGAACCCGACGAAGATCGCCATTCGCGACGATCGCATCGTCAGGGAATTCGCTATGAAGGGTTTCGCCGGCGGCTATTGCCGGCGCATTGATACGCGCCGCACGCCAACTGGGCTCGCATCAGTTCGCAGGTCGCGAGACTTCCACCGCTCCGGACTGCGGCGAACCTTCCCCTTCAACGTTGCGTGGACTGAAATTCTTGTAGTAAGCACCGAGCTTGGCCTTGGTGTCGGTCGAGGAGTTGAATTCGATCCCCATCCTGCCCGACCGCCGCCACCGGGTCCTGCCGGGAAGATAGCCAAGTTCCTCGCAGCGGATCTCGACGCTCTCGCCCGGCCATACATTGGCGGTGCGCTCGATCGAGATGCACATTCCGGTATCGGATAGGTCGAGTACGCGGGTCCTGCTGGTCCAGTTCTGGCTCCGGACCTCCACAAGGAAGTTGCAGCTTTGCCTCGGCTTGCGCCGCTTGTCCGTGCCCATCGAAATGCCTCCGCATCCACGACGTGCCCCGACCCTTCCCCAGCGAAAGATTGTGGGCGGCCCGGCTTACTCGCGGCTTAAGTGGAAGCACCAAAATTTAGCGATTCGGACGCGAAACCGGCGACGCGCAGGCGGCAGGCAATTCTCAGCTTGCCTCGCGCAATTGCTCAGCGGTCTGGAGATCGACGGAAACGAGCTGGCTGACACCCTGCTCGGCCATGGTAACACCGAACAGCCGGTTCATGCGCGCCATGGTGATCGGGTTGTGGGTGATGATGACGAAGCGCGTCTCCGTGGTCGCCGCCATCTCGTCCATCAGATTGCAGAAGCGCTCGACATTGTGGTCGTCCAGCGGCGCATCGACCTCGTCCAGCACGCAGATCGGCGCCGGATTGGTGAGGAACACGGCAAAGATCAGCGCCATGGCCGTCAGCGCCTGCTCGCCGCCCGACAGCAGCGTCATGGTCTGCGGCTTTTTGCCGGGCGGGCGCGCGAGAATCTCGAGCCCGGCGTCGAGCGGATCCTCGGATTCGATCAATTGCAGTTCCGCAGTGCCGCCGCCGAACAGATGGGTGAACAGCCGCTGGAAGTGGTCGTTGACGACGCCAAAGGCAGCCAGCAGCCGCTCTCGCCCTTCGCGGTTAAGGCTCTGGATCGCCTGGCGCAGCCTGCGGATCGCCTCGATCACGTCTTCCCGCTCGGTAACGATCGTCTCCAATCGCTCGGAGAGTTCCTTCTGTTCCTCCTCTGCGCGCAGGTTGACGGCTCCCAGCCGTTCGCGCTCGATCTTGAGCCGCTCGAGGGTTCGTTCGACCTCGGCCGTGTCGGGAATTGCCGCGTCGGCCTCCAGCCCGGTGTGGCGGATCACCAGATGCGGCGGCACGTTCATCGCTTCGGCAATGCGCGCCTCGATCTCCCTGCGCCGGTCGTCGGCGGCCGTCAGGCGCTCTTCCGCGCGCACGCGTCCCTCACGCACCTCTGCAAGTTTCTGGATCGCAGCCGTGGCGCCCTTGTCCAGTTCCGCCTGACGCGTTTCGGCCTCCTGAAGTCGGTCTCCGGCCACCTTGCGCAATCCTTCGGCCTGCGAAAGCTGCGACATCAGCGCGCGGCGACGCGCGTCCAGTTCGTCCGGCGCATCGGCCAACGAGCGGTGCTCGGCGTCGGCCTCAGCCCGTCTCTCGCGCAACGCAGCTATCTGGCGGTCCGCATTCGCAGCGCGCTCGACCCAGGAGTTCCGCTCACCGGCAAGCGCGACCAGCCTGCGCCCGCGCGTTTCCGCCTCGCGTTTCAGCCCCTCATGTGCGGCCCGGGTGTCTGCGAGACGGGCGCGGTCCTGCGCAACGTCCCGTGCAAGCCTTTCAAGCCGGGCCTGAAGATCGGTCAGGTCCGGCGCCCCAGCCAAAGCCGCCTCGGCTTCGGCGTGGCTTGCGTCGGCCTCGGACAGCGTCTCCGAAAGTCGTCCGCGGGACTCGTCCAGAACCGCCCGGCGGCTGACCAGTTCGCCTGCCGCCTTCTCCGCCCTGACAAGGGCATCACGTGCCTCGCCAACGACACGTTGCGCGTCGCGCCATCCATCCCGCGCGGCCTTCTCGACCGCCACTGTCTCGCGCACGCGCGCCTCGGCCTGCGCCAATAAATCTTCCACCGTGCGCACCTTGCGGGTGGCGTCTGTGGCCTCGGCCTCCAATTCGGAAAGCCGGTTCTTCTGGGCCAGTCGAAGCGCCGCCGCCGTCGGCGCGTCGGCGCTGGCGGTCATGCCGTCCCAGCGCCACAGCGCGCCCTCGCGGCTCACCAGCCGCTGGCCCACCCGAAGGCTTTTCTGCAATCGCGGCCCGTCGGCCGCCTCCACCAGACCGACCTGCGCTATGCGGCGGGCGAGCTGGCGCGGTGCGCGCACCACATCCGACAGCGGCCTCGTGCCCTGCGGCAGGGCCGGGTCGTCGGCAAGAACTTCCGCATCACCCCAATGGGCCGGAGCGGCGCGATCAAGCGGCAGGTCAAGATCCTCGCCCAACGCGGCGCCAAGCGCCGTTTCATAGCCCCGGTCGACGCGGATCTGCTCGAGCACCGCGGGAAACAGATCGCCCGTGGCCGCGCTCAGCATCTTTGCCAATGTCCGCGCCTCGGTTTCGATGCGCTGCAATTCGGCGCGGGCCTGCTGCAGGGGCGGGCGGGCGGCAGCTTCGGCGGCGCGCGCCTCCAGGACCAGCCGCTCGGCCGCTGTCGCTGCCGCCTCGGCATCGGCAAGATTGGCTTCGGCCTTCTCGACCAGCCCGCGCTTCTCGGCCGGATCGGCAAGTGTCGCCATGCGGGCCGCGATTTCAGCGGCCTCGCGCTCAACCTCGCCGAGTTGGCGGCTCAGCCTCTCGCGCCGCTCGCCCGCCTCGCGCAGCATGCGCTCGATCTGGCCGCGTGCGGCGGCCGCCTCGGCGCGCTCGGAGGTCACCGCCTGCAGGGCGGCCTCGCTGCGGGTCAGTCGTGCCTGCGCCTCCTCAAAGGCAGCGCGCGTGTGGGCCTCGCGCTCGGCGGCGCCGGCGTTCTCGCTGTTGAGGCTGCGCTCTTCCTCATCAAGGCGGGCCAGCACGTCCGCGTTGTCGCGCACCATCCGCTCTTCGCGGGCTATGTCGGAATCGAGCTGGGTGAGGCGTTTCGTCAGTTCGCTACCACGCGCGCGAAGACGCTCCGCCTCATCCTCGAGCTGCGCCTTGGCGATTGTCAGCCTTTGCAGCGCGGCGGCGGCCGATGCTTCCGCTTCTCGCAGTTCGGGCAGGTGATGGGCCGCAACCGCCTGGTCCTTGGCAGCCTGCATCTGGGCTGCCGCCTGGTCGCCGACCGCTGCGGTCGCCTGAGCCAGTGCCGACTTGGCTTCTGCCTCCTGCGCCTTGGCCAGCGTCCAGCGCAGATGAAACAGGATCGCTTCCGACCGGCGGATGTCTGCCGACAGATTCTTGAAACGCGAGGCCTGCCGCGCCTGACGCTTGAGGTTCTCGATCTGGCTTTCCAGCTCGCCGACCACATCGTCCAGCCGCTCCAGATTCTGCTCGGCGGCACGCAGGCGCAGCTCGGCCTCGTGGCGGCGGGTGTGCAGGCCGGAAATGCCGGCTGCCTCCTCCAGCAGCGCCCGCCTCGCCTGCGGCTTGGCCTGGATCAGCTCGCCGATGCGGCCCTGCCCCACCATCGAGGGCGAACGGGCGCCGGTCGACTGGTCGGCGAACAGGAGCTGCACGTCCTTGGCCCGCGCCTCCTTGCCGTTGATGCGATAGACCGACCCCGCCTCGCGCTCGATGCGGCGCGACACCTGCAACTCGTCGGCATCGTTGAAGGCGGCGGGCGCCGTGCGGTCCGAATTGTCGAGGAAGAGAGTAACTTCGGCGGTGTTGCGGGCGGGTCGCGTTCCGGAGCCGGAGAAGATGACGTCGTCCATGCCAGACGCGCGCATGTTCTTGTACGAGCTTTCACCCATCACCCAGCGCAGGGCCTCGACAAGGTTCGACTTGCCGCAGCCGTTGGGCCCGACGATGCCCGTCAGCCCGCGTTCGATGACAAACTCACCGGGCTCTACGAACGACTTGAAACCGAGGAGGCGAAGCCGGGAAAACTTCATGACAGCGCCCTTGCGCGCGCCACCGTGGACGCGCGCCGACGCTCCGCCGAACGGCGGCTAGAGCATGCTGTCGATGATGGCCGACATTTCGGCAACCGTCAGAGCTCCCGAATACTTGTTCCCGTTGATGAAGAAGGTAGGCGTTGCGTCGACCCCGAATTCGTTTGCGCCGCGATTGCGCACAGCTCTGACATCCTCCAGCAGCTTCTGGTCCGTCAAGCAGGCCTCGAAGGACTCCTGTGAAAAACCCGCGAGCCTGGCGATCTGAAGCAGGGATTCGCGGGCATTTTCGACCCCGGCCCAGCTCTGCTGTTGCTTGAACAGCACATCGACCATCTGGAAATACTTGTCGTTGGAGCAGCGTGCCAGCATGAAGCCGGCTTCCGCGCGCGGGTCGAACGGGAACTCGCGCACGATCAGCCGCGCCTTGCCGGTGTCGATGTAGTTGGTCTTGATCGTCGGCAGCGTGTTGTTGTGGAAATTGGCGCAGTGGCCGCAGGTCATCGAGGCATATTCGAGGATCGTCACCGGCGCGTCGGCATTGCCCAGCACCTTCTCCGGCAGCGCCCCTTCCTCCAGCAGCTTGGCCATGTCGACCGTGCCGCTGGCGCGTGGCGCGTTTGCCGGCGGGGTTGCCGGCGTCTCCGCCTGCGAGGCGCCGCCACCGGAGTCGCTGCAGGACGCCAGCGCGATCGGCGCGGCGAGCATCGAAAGGAGGACTGTTCGGCGCGGAAGCGTGCGGATCATGCGAATCACCTGCTGTTGTCGGGAGTGTGCAGCCAATGGCTGCCTTTTCGGAGTGTCGGCGGGAAATAAGGCAAATCTGTCCCCAATCCAATCGGCCTCTTGCGCGATCGCGTTCACGAATCCGCGAAACGGCCGTGCCCGTTCATGGCCGCTTCCTGTCCGCCAGCACCGAGCGACCGAGCTTCGAAAGCGCCTCGCGCAGCCCGTCATCTTCGATCTTCGAGACCATCGAGCCTATCCGCGACGTCTCCGCTTCCGACAGGGCCCGCTGCCTGACCGGCTGCTTCTGTGCGACAGCGACGGGCTTCTGCACGATCTTTATTCGGCTGATTGCGGCAAAGCCCAGAAAGGCGTTGACGCGTTCGATCACCTCGCCAGTCTCGTGCTGGAGATGCAACGCGGCCCTTCCTTCGCAGGCAACCACCAGCGTCGCCGGCTCGAACGGGTCGTCCTCATGCATGCGACGCGGCCAGGCGATCTTTTCGGGACGCGTAAGGCGGCAAAGGCGCTCGCCGACGATCTCCTCCCACGACTGCACCAACCCCAGCGACAGGCCAGCACGCTTGCGCAGCACCGGGTCCAGGATACCGGCGGCGAGGTCGGCGACGGGCTGAATGCCTGAATATTTCTTGAGGGGGCTCAAAGCCACCTCCGCACGTCGCGCCTGAAGGCGTCGAACTCCGCCCCGAACAATCCGGATAGCACGCGCTCTTCCGGCCCGATCTGGAAGCGATTCATATAGGGTATGAAACCGGCGGCGAGCACGAGCGCTATCCAGCTTCCAAGCATCAACGCAAGTCCGGCGAGGACCAGGAAGAACCCCAGGTACATCGGGTTCCGCGTCCATCCGTAGATGCCGCCGCGCACCAGCGCAGTTGCATTTCCCGGTTTTGTCGGATCGACCGTCGTCCGGGCGGCGCGGAAAGCCATTACCCCGGAAAGACAGACGGCAACGCCCGCCAGCACCGTCACGCTTCCGATCCAGCGCAGCGCGATCGCCTCGACCGACAAAGGCGACGTTGCATAGGCCACCCCCGCCATGACACAAGCGATGATAAAGGTGAGCAGAAGGGGCGGGATTCGAAGTTCGAGCATGGTGACGGCAGTCAATGTCTCTCGGCGCGGGCCGGCATTCCCGACCTATAGCACGCTTCGACGGCACAAACAGACCTGAACCCGAACCCACTGCCATCCATGGACCGGACGCTCTCCAATCGCCTGCTCGCCTGGTATGACGCGCACCACCGCGACCTGCCATGGCGCGTGCCGCCGGCGGCCATCGCGCGCGGCGAGCGGCCCAACCCCTACCGGGTCTGGCTGTCGGAGATCATGCTCCAGCAGACGACCGTCGAGGCGGTCAAACCCTATTTCGCCCGATTCACCGACCGCTGGCCTTCGGTAGCCGACCTTGCGGCCGCGAACGAGGAAGAGGTGATGAAGGCCTGGGCGGGCCTCGGCTACTATTCGCGAGCCCGCAACCTCAAGGCCTGTGCCGATACGGTCGTCGAGCGCCATTCCGGCCGTTTCCCGACGGACGAGACCGCTCTGCGCGCCCTGCCCGGCATCGGCGCCTACACGTCCGCTGCAATCGCCGCCATCGCCTTCGCCCGTCCCGCTGTCGTGGTAGATGGCAATGTCGAACGCGTCGTAACGCGGCTGATGGCGATCGATACGCCGCTGCCGGCCGCCAAGCCGGAAATCGCCAGCCACGTTGGCGCCATGCTGCCACATGACCGGCCGGGCGATTTTGCCCAGGCGATGATGGATCTCGGGGCTACGCTGTGCTCGCCCAAGCGGCCCAAATGCATGCTCTGTCCCGTCAATGCGGACTGCAAGGCGCTCGCGGCCGGCGACCCGGAGCGCTTCCCGGTGAAGGCGCTAAAGCCAGAACGGCCTTTGCGTCGCGGCGCGGCCTTCGTCGCCATACGGGCCGACGGCGCGGTGCTCCTGCGCCGGCGGCCGCCCCGGGGGTTGCTGGGCGGTATGGCCGAGCCCCCGGGCACCGGCTGGACCGCGCGCGTGGATGGCGCCTTGGGCGCCGACGCCGCCCCCTTTGCCGGCCCCTGGCATCCTGCCGGCGCCATCCGCCACGTTTTCACCCATTTCGAATTGTCGCTGGAGGTGTTCCGAGCTGATGGCGTCGCCCTACCGGCGCCGGACGGCCACTGGTGGTCGACGCCGGACGCGCTTGCCGGCGAAGCACTGCCGACGGTCATGAAGAAAGCGATCGAAGCGGCTATACCGGACGTGTTCAGACGAATCGTGACCGGAGGGAGGCGACCATGACGACGATCAGCCATATCGTGTTCGACATCGGCAAGGTGCTGATCCACTACGATCCCGAGCTGCCGTTCCTGCATCTCATCCCCGATGAAGATCGCCGGGCCTGGTTTCTCGGCGAGGTCTGCACCGGCGCGTGGAACATCGAACAGGACCGCGGACGGGAGTGGCACGTCGCGGAAGCGGAACTGATCGAGCGCCACCCCGAAGAGGCCGACCTTATCCGGGCCTTCCGCCGGCACTGGCACGAGATGGTGCCTCACGCGCTCGATGGATCGGTCGCCATGATGGAACGGCTGATCGACGACGGACACGATGTCACGATGCTGACCAACTTCGCCGCCGACACCTTCGTCGAGGCACGGCGTCGATACACATTCCTGAACCGGCCCCGTGGAGTCACCGTGTCAGGAGAAGTCGGCCTTATCAAACCCGACGCGGCGATCTACGACCTGCATGCGCGCACCTTCGGGCTTTCGCCGGCCGAGACGCTGTTCATCGACGACAGCGCCAGAAACGTCGAAGCCGCCAAATCCGCCGGCTGGAATGCGGTGCTGTTCGTCGATGCGGACGGCCTTCGCGCGGATCTGGCCCGACACGGCTTCGCCTGAAGCGTCAGGCCCCGGCGCGCTCCATGCCCAGCCGCGCTATGCGGCGCAATTCGTCAATCGGCATCAGCCCGCCATTGCGCTCATAGTGCCAGAAGGTCCAGCCGTTGCAGGCGTCGAAGCCCTGCACAAGCGAGCCAACCTTGTGTATCGAACCGGAGGCTTCTCCGCAGGCAAGCGTGCCGTCAGCCCGCACGTCGGCCGCCCAGCGCCGGCGTGCATCGAACAGCTTCGTGCCCGGCTTGATCAAACCGTTGTCGATCAGGCTGACGAAGGCGACCCTCGGCTCGGCGCGCTTTCCGGTCAGCACCGCCAATGCGTGGCTCTCCATGGTCCGCACCGCCTGAATGCGGTCCAATGCCGCGTCGATATAGGACTGTTCCCGCTCGACGCCGACAAAATGGCGGCCAAGGCGGCGCGCCACGGCGCCTGTCGTGCCCGTGCCGAAGAATGGGTCGAGTACCACGTCGCCGGGCTTCGACGACGACAGGAGCACGCGCGCCAACAGCGCCTCGGGCTTCTGGGTGGGGTGGACCTTGTTGCCGTCGTCGTCCTTCAGCCGCTCATTGCCGGTGCAGATCGGAAACAGCCAGTCGGAACGCATCTGCACGTCGTCGTTGGCCGCCTTCATTGCCTCGTAGTTGAAGGTGTAGCCCTTCGCCGAAGCGTCTCGCGACGCCCAGATCATCGTCTCGTGGGCGTTCTGGAAGCGTCGCCCGCGGAAGTTGGGCATCGGGTTGGTCTTACGCCACACAACGTCGTTGAGAATCCAGAACCCCAGGTCCTGCATGATCGCACCGACCCGGAAAATGTTGTGGTAGGAGCCGATTACCCAGATCGTGCCGTTCGGCTTCATCACCCGGCGTGCGGCAAGCAGCCAGGCGCGGGTGAAGGCGTCGTACGCCGCAAAGCTCTCGAACTGGTCCCAGTGATCGTCGACCGCGTCAACCTTGGACTGGTCGGGCCGGTGCAGGTCGCCATCGAGCTGTAGATTGTAGGGCGGGTCCGCGAAAATCACGTCGACGGACTTTTCCGGCAAGCGATCGAGGGCCGCGACGCAGTCGCCCTTTATGATCGTGTCGAGCCAGTCGGCAGAAACGGAAGAGGGGACGAGGTCGTCGAGAAGACGCACTGCTGACATGGACACACCGGAAACGCATACACTTTACTGGCGGTTATGGTTACCCGGTCACGTAAAGATTTAATGAAGTGCGCGCCGCGATTTGCCGTTCTCGGTCGTCTGGTGTATGCCCCGCGCCTTGTCGCCCAAGAGCCGGATCGCGAAACGCCCATGGAATCCATCGACCTCGTCATCTTCGACTGCGACGGCGTGCTCGTCGATTCGGAAATCGTCGCCGCGCGCGTCGAGGCCGAACTTTTGACCAAGGCGGGCTACCCGATCGAAGCCGACGACCTGGCGCGCCTGTATGCCGGCCTGACCTTCAAGGACATCATGCTGCGCATCGAGCAGGAATCGCAGCAGCTCTTCAACGCCAGCCTGATCGACCAGGCCGAATTGCTGATCGACCGGCGGCTTGCCGCCGAAGTGCGGTCGGTCGAGGGCGCACGAGCGGCCGTCGCCTCGGTAACGGGCAAGCGCTGCATCTGCTCCAATTCGCGCACCGCGCGGCTGGAGGCGACACTGGGCCGAAGCGGTCTGCTGCCGCTGTTCGAGGGCGTCATCTTCTCCGCTTTGGAGACCCCTTCGGGAAAGCCCAAGCCGGCGCCCGACGTCTTCCTTCACGCCGCGTCCGTGATGAAGGCGGAACCCCGCCGAACCTTCGTGGTCGAGGATTCCGTGCATGGAGTAGCCGGCGCGCGCGCCGCCGGAATGCGGGTGATCGGCTTCACTGGCGCCTCGCACACCCATCCAGGCCATGCGGACCTGCTGTCGGAGGCGGGCGCCGAGACCGTCATCCGGCGCTGGGCCGATTTTCCGGCGGTGCTGGCCGCGCTCGCCGAGTGGTCCGAAGACGCCTGAGGCGCCCGATCCAGCTTAGCTTCCGACCTTCTCGTAGCCGACGACGATACGGATGTTGCGCCGCGTCGGATTGGGCATCGAGAAATTGTTGTCCGTGAATATGAACTGCGTGGCGCCGATCGTATCGGTGACCGCAACCTCGAAATTATGCACCTGCGAATAGATCTGCTGCGTATCCTCGAACACGGAGACGCGTATCGGCGTGCGCAGGTTGCCGACCGTGCCCGCGGGACCCGGCACGATGCGCCCTGCCAGCGCGATGTTCATGTAAGTTTGTCCCGATTGATAGGTGCAGCTGCGGGTGGAGTCGGTAATCGTCGCGCGGTAGATAAGCTTGGACGGATCGTCCTGCCCTCCACGCTGGTAGGAATCGAGCACCGCGTCGCCCTGCCGGATGGTGATCGCCGGGCAGTAGCCGAGTAGTTCGGCCTCGGTAATCTGGCCTTCCCTCGGGGCCTGCTGTCCGCCGCCGATGCCGCCAATCCCGCTGAGCGTATCGGCGGCCTGGCATCCCGCCGCCAACCCCAACATTCCGACAAGAACGAAACCGAGCGACTTTCTCGCAACGAATGAACGCACTGGCATGAACTGCCCTTCCCTCACGCAAAGCTGGCGTTCTATACCAACCCGGCCATCAGAATGCGACCGGGCGATTGCGGTTTTTCAACGACTGCTCGCTCCAGCCGACAACGGACGAACAAGAATGCGCTATCTCAGCACCAGGGGCGACGCGCCCGAACTCGGATTTCGCGATGTCCTTTTGACAGGGCTGGCGCGCGACGGCGGCCTCTATCTGCCGGCCGAGTGGCCGCAATTCAGTCCCGACGACATCAGGCGCCTGCGCGGACTGACCTATGCCGAGCTGGCCACCATCGTGCTTGCACCCTTCGTGCAAGGCGAGATCGACGAGCCCGTATTCCGGGGGATCGTCGCGGATGCCTACGCCAGTTTCCGGCATCCCGCCGTCTGCCCGCTGATGCAGACCGGCCCCAACGAGTTCGTGCTGGAGCTTTTCCACGGGCCAACGCTTGCATTCAAGGACGTCGCCATGCAGCTGCTGGCCCGCCTGATGGACCATGTGCTGACGGAACGTGACCAGCGCGCGACGATCGTGGGTGCAACGTCCGGCGACACCGGCGGAGCCGCGATCGAGGCTTTCGCCGGCCGCGACCGCACCGACGTCTTCATCCTGTTCCCGCATGGCCGCGTCTCGCCTGTCCAGCAGCGCCAGATGACGACCTCGACCGCGCCCAACGTCCATGCCATCGCCGTGGAGGGCAATTTCGACGACTGCCAGGATCTGGTGAAATCGATGTTCAACCACCACGCCTTTCGCGACCGCGTGTCGCTGTCGGGCGTCAACTCCATCAACTGGGCCCGCATCATGGCCCAGATCGTCTACTATTTCTCCTCCGCCCTATCGCTCGGCGCTCCCGACAGGCCGGTTTCCTTCACCGTGCCGACCGGCAATTTCGGCGACATCTTCGCCGCTTACGCCGCGCGCCGCATGGGCCTGCCCATCGAGCAACTGGTGATCGCAACCAATGATAACGACATCCTGGCGCGCACGCTGGCGACCGGCGTTTACGAGACGCGCGGCGTCGTGGAGACGACCTCACCTTCGATGGATATCCAGCTGTCGTCCAATTTCGAGCGGCTGCTGTTCGAGACCGCCGAACGGGACGCGCCCACGGTCGTTCGCTACATGGACGGGCTGAAGCAGTCCGGGCGCTTCACCATCGCCGAGAGCGGGCTTGCCGGCATCCGCGAAGGTTTCGCCGCCGGGCGCTCCACCATGGAGGAGACCGCGCAGACGATCCGCACCGTGCTGTCTGTGTCCGGCTATCTGGCCGACCCGCACACGGCAACGGCGGTCAAGGTTGCCCGCGAAAACGCCCGGCGCGAAACCCCGATGGTCGTGTTGTCGACGGCCCACCCGGCCAAATTCCCGCAAGCCGTCAAGGCGGCCTGCCATGTAACGCCCGGCCTGCCCTCATGGCTGGGTGACCTTATGGAAAGGAAGGAGCGCTACACGGTGCTTCCCTCCGACCTTAAAATGGTGGAAGATCATGTAAGCCGCCTTACAAGAGCGGACGAGCGTTCAGGGAGTAATGCCTAGATGGGTGTTGAGGTAAGCCGTCTGTCGAACGGCCTGACAGTCGCCACCGAAACCCTGCCCCACGTCGAGTCCGTTGCCCTTGGGGTCTGGGTCAAGTCCGGCGCCCGCAACGAGCGCGACGACGAGCACGGTCTGGCGCATCTGCTGGAACACATGGCCTTTAAGGGCACCGGGTCGCGGAGCGCCTGGAAGATCGCGTCCGAGATCGAGGACGTCGGCGGCGAGATCAATGCGGCCACAAGTGTCGAGACGACATCCTTCTACGCTCGCGTGCTTAAGGACGATGTGCCGCTGGCCGTCGATATCCTCGCCGACATCCTGATGGATTCGCAATTCGACCCGGTTGAACTGGAACGCGAGCAGCACGTTATCCTCCAGGAGATCGGTGCCGCACACGATACGCCCGACGACATCGTCTTCGACCGCTTCACCGAAACGGCCTTCCGCCATCAAACGCTTGGGCGCTCGATCCTCGGAACGCCCGAGACGGTCAAGTCCTTCACCTCGCGCCAGTTGCATCAGTTCATCGAGCGCCAATACGGCGCCGACCGAATGGTGGTCGTCGCCGCTGGCGGCGTCCGGCACGATGATTTCGTTCGTGAGGTTGAAGCGAGGTTCGGCTCCTTCCGCGCCTCGGCCGACAGCGAAATTCCAGCGCTCGCCAGCTATGTCGGTGGCGACTTCCGCGAGAACCGAGACCTGATGGACGCGCAGATCGTGCTTGGCTTCGAGGGGCGCGCTTATCACGTGCGCGACTTCTACGCGAGCCAGGTGCTGTCGATGATACTCGGCGGAGGCATGTCGTCGCGTTTGTTCCAGGAAGTCCGCGAAAAACGCGGTCTCTGCTATTCCGTCTATGCGTTCCATTGGGGTTTCTCCGACACCGGCGTCTTCGGCGTGCATGCCGCCACCGGCAGGGAAGACATCGCCGAACTGGTTCCGGTAATCGTCGACGAACTGCGCCGCGCCGGCCAGGACATCACCCAGGAAGAGCTCAACCGCGCCCGCGCCCAGTATCGCGCCGGCCTGTTGATGTCGCATGAGAGCGCTTCCAGCCGCGCCTCGCAGATCGCGCGCCAGATGCTGCTGTTCGGCCGGCCGATCGGCACCGAGGAACTGGTAGACCGCCTGTCCAAGCTGACCGTCGATCGGTTGACGGACCTGTCGCAGCGGCTCTTCTCCACCAAGCCCACACTGGCGGCCGTCGGCCCGGTCGGTGCCCTGCCCGCCTTCGAAACGATCAGCGACAGCCTCGCTGGCTATGCGCCCGCTCCGCGCAAGCTCGCGGTCTGATCAACCGACGCAATGCTGGCGCTTCCGTTCCTGAGACGCGAGCCGCCAACGTTGCGCGGCGGCCGCGTCATGCTCCGGGGGCCGCGCCTTTCCGACTACGACGAATGGGCGGCACTGCGTCGCGACAGCCGCGCCTTCCTCGAACCGTGGGAGCCGCTCTGGGCGGCCGACGAGCTTGAGCGCTCAGGATGGCGCAACCGCATGCGCCGCTACCGCGCCGAGCACGCCGCCGGCGCGGCAATCGCCTATTTGATCTTCGAGACCGCCGGCGGCCGGCTGGTCGGCGGAATCACCATCGGCAATATCCGCTACGGCGTCTCGCAAAGCGCGCAGATCGGCTACTGGATGGGCGAGCGCCACGCTGGCAAGGGATACATGCAGGATGCAATCCGGGCGCTGATTTCCCATGCGTTCGGCGTCATGAGGTTGCACCGGATCGAGGCCGCCTGTATTCCCGGCAACACGCGGTCCATGCGCGTGCTTGAAAAAGCCGGATTCAACCGCGAAGGACTGTTGCGTTCCTACCTGCGCATCAACGGGGTCTGGCAGGATCACTACATCTACGGCCTCGTCACCGACGGACCCAGGGATGCGCGAAGTGGGTAAGCAGAAGGGCCGAAACGGTTGAGGGCGATAGAGCGGGCACGGCGGTGGATCGCAGGCGCGTTGCTGGCGTTGCTGGCTACGTTGATCGGCGTTCCGGCCCTTGCCGTCGAGCCGATCAAGATCAGCCGCGAGGACATCGCGCTCGACCTGTCAGGCGCGGTCGAGATCTATCGCGACCAGGGCGCCAACTTCCAGGTTTCGACGGCTCCTGGCATCGACGGCATCGTGCGCCGCATCGAAGTCGAGGCGCTCGACGCCCGCTCCAGCGGCGATTGGGCGGTTTTCGCGCTGGCCAATTCCACCGACCAGCAGCTCGACAGGCTGATCGTCGCACCGCATTTCCGGCTGGTCGGTTCCGGCCTGATCTGGCCGGATCTCGGCTCCAACCGCATTGCCGCCATCACGCCAAGCGAGGGCTTCGCCCTCGACCGGCAGGCAAGCAAGGACGCCGACGTTTTTCTGGTGACGCTGAATCCCGGCTCGATTGTCACATTCGTTGCCGAATTGTCCTCGCCCAAGCTGCCGCAGGTCTATCTATGGGAGCCCGAGGCCTACAAGGACACGATCAACTCCTACACGCTGTTCCGCGGCATCGTGATCGGTATCGCCGGCCTTCTGGCGCTGTTCCTGACCATCCTTTTCGTGGTCAAGGGAACGTCGATGTTCCCGGCTACCGCGGCGCTTTCCTGGGCGGTGCTGGCCTATATCTGCATCGATTTCGGCTTCCTCGGCCAGGTGCTCGACATCAATGCCGGCAACGCCCAGCTCTGGCGAGCCGGCACCGAGATCGCGCTGGCCGCGACCTTCGTCGTCTTCCTGTTCACCTATCTCAATCTCAACCGCTGGCACATGCATTTCAGCTACGGCGCGCTCGTCTGGGTGCTGACGCTGGCGCTGCTCGCCGGCGTCGCGCTGTTCGACCCGCCGATCGCCTCGGGCATCGCTCGCTTCTCCTTCGCTCTGACGGCGGTGGCCGGCATTGCGCTGGTGACCTTCCTGTCCTTCAAAGGCTACGACCGCGCCATCATGCTGGTGCCTTCCTGGCTGATGATCCTGGTTTGGCTGGCCGGCTCGTGGATGGCCGTCACCGGCCGGCTCGACAACGACGTCGTGCAGCCGGCGCTAGGCGGCGGCCTGATCCTCATAATCCTGCTGATCGGCTTCACCGTGATGCAGCACGCGTTTGCAGGCGGCGCACTCAATCAGGGCCTGTTCAGCGACATGGAGCGGCAAGCGCTCGCCGTCACCGGCTCCGGCGATATCGTCTGGGACTGGGACGTGATGCGCGACCGCATCACCACGAAGCCTGACGTCAGCCGCCAGGTCGGCATGCCGGCCGGCAGCCTTCACGGGCCGGCCCGGACGTGGTTGCCGCTGCTGCATGGCGACGATCGCGACACCTTCCGCACCACGCTCGACGTCGTGCTGGAGCATCGTCGCGGCAAGGTCCAGCAGGCGTTCCGGCTGCGCGGCGCGGACGGCCATTATCACTGGTTCCTGCTGCGCGCCCGCCCGGTCATCGGCTCCGATGGCGAGGTGCTGCGCTGCGTCGGCACGCTTGTAGACGTCACCGAGCAAAAGAAGGCCGAGGAGCGTCTTCTGCACGACGCGGTGCATGACAATCTGACCGGCCTGCCATCGCGCGAATTGTTCCTCAACCGGCTGGACGCAATGATCGCCATCGCCAAGACCGAGGACAGCGTCAAGCCGACCGTCATCATGATCGACATCGATCGCTTCAAGCAGGTCAATGACGGTCTGGGTATCTCGGCAGGGGACACCATCCTGCTGACCATCGCGCGCCGCCTGTCGCGCCTGCAGAAGCCCCGCGATTCACTGTCGCGCATCGGCGGCGACCAGTTTGCCATGATGCTCCTTTCCGAACAGGACCCGGCGCGCGTCGCCGGCGTCGCGGAAGCCATCAAGCAGGCGATCAACGCGCCGATCACCTTCGCTAAGCGGGAGATCGTGCTGGCGGCGTCGATCGGGCTTGCCTCGTGGACGGCCGCCCAGGCCCGCGCCGAGGACCTGGTCAAGGATGCCGAACTGGCCATGCACCAGGCCAAGCGCTTCGGCGGCGATCGCATCGAGCCCTTCCGGCCGGCCTTTCGTACGCTGGGCACCGATCGGCTGCAGCTCGAGTCCGACCTGCGGCGCGCGGTCGACCGTTCCGAGTTCCGCCTCGCCTATCAGCCCATCGTGCGGCTCGAGGACCAGTCGATCGCCGGTTTCGAGGCACTCCTGCGCTGGGAGCACCCACGCCGAGGCCAGATTCCGCCTGCCGATTTTATTCCGGTTGCCGAAAGCTGCGGGCTGATCGTCCAGCTCGGCCTGTTCGCGATGCAGCAGGCCGCCGACGACCTCGCCACCTGGCAGAAGCAGATCGGCGACGCTCCCATCTCGGTCTCCGTCAACCTGTCAAGCCGTCAGCTCGTCCGGCGCGACCTCGTCAGCGACGTTCGCTCGGTCATCGCCCGCGCCAACATACGGCCGCGCTGCTTCCGTCTGGAGCTGACGGAATCGCTGATCATGGACAATCCCGAACAGTCGGTGCACATCCTCGGCAAGCTCAAGCAGATCGGCATCGGGCTATCGCTCGACGATTTCGGCACCGGCTATTCTTCGCTCGCCTACCTTACGCGCTTCCCATTCGATACCATCAAGATCGACAAGAGCTTCGTCGACGACGCCAGCCCCAAGCGCACCGTGCTGCTGCGCTCGATGGTGAGCATGGCTCATGAGCTGGGCCTGGCCGTCGTGGCCGAGGGCGTGACCGAGGAGAGCGACGCGCTGGAGTTGCGGCAGATGGGCTGCGAATTCGTGCAGAGTTTTCTTTTCGGCCCCCCCGTTCAGGCCGAGACCGCGCTGCGTCTGCTCAAGGAGCAGTTCCCGCTGGTAAAGGTTTAGCGCTTCAGCGGACCGACCGGGCTTGTCTCAGGCGTGGCCGGCGTTGATGCTCAGATGCGCCGGGTTGATGCCGATTTCGGCCAGGATGCGATCATATTTCCTCTCGATGTCGGGATCGAAAAGGAGATCCATGTCGGCCGGACAGGTCAACCACCCGTTCTCGGCGATTTCATGCTCGAGCTGGCCGGCGCCCCAGCCGGAATAGCCCAGCGCCATCAGCGCGTGGCGTGGCCCGTCCCCCGCTGAAATCGCCCTGAGAATGTCGACGGTCGCGGTCAGGCAGACGTCTTCGGACACCGGCATCGAGGACTCGACCATGTAGTCGTCGCTGTGTAGTACGAAGCCCCGGCTGCGATCCACGGGGCCGCCGTGGCGCACCACTAGGTCGCGGGCCCTGGAAGGCAGCCTGATCGCCTGCTCCTCGTCGACGATGCCGAGCTGAACCAGCAGGTCGGGGAACAGAATTTGCTGGACCTGGTTGATGATCAAACCCATGGCCCCTTCCTCGCTATGGGCACAGACATAGATCACCGAGCGCGCGAAACGCTCGTCCTTCATGCCAGGCATGGCGATGAGGAACTGGTCGTCGAGGAAGCCGCGGCCTGCGGCCGACTTCTTGCCCAAAAGGTCCATGAAGGAAGCGTAACCCGTTTCTCGTGTCCTTGAAAGCCGCCGAAAGAAGACCGTCGGTCCGCTCTCTCCCGCCTCACACATTTATGATGCGGCGCGCTGGCCGGCGGATTGCGAAACCGGCCGAATGATAGGAAGTTCCCCCGCATGTTTCGCCACGTCTCGCTCATCCTCGTTTCTGCATGCCTCTTTGCCTCGCAGGCGCTTGCCGGCTCGACCCAATGGCACGCCGTCGAGGGCGGTGCGGTCCGGCTCGTGTTGCCGGCAAGCACGGAAGGACAGCGCGATCTTCGCGGCGCGATCGAGATACGGCTGGAACCCGGCTGGAAAACCTACTGGCTGGACCCAGGCTCAGCCGGCGTTCCGCCTAGCCTCGAGGTCGAGACCGCCAACGGGCCGGCCGAAGTCGAGATCGGATTCCCGCCTCCGCGACACTTCGACGACGAGAATGGCAACTGGGCCGGCTACGACGGCTCCGTGGCGCTGCCCTTCACCCTGCGAATGCCGGAAGGTGCCACGGCCGGCATGGCCACTGCCCGCATCTTCCTCGGCATCTGCGAGACGATCTGCATACCGGTCCAGGCAGACTGGTCGATCGACCTCGACACGGAACAGTCTGCCCCAACCGACGATGCGACCGTGGAGGCCGCCTTCGCCACCCTGCCGCAGGCGGCACAGTCGGGCTTCGGCGTGAGACTTGCCGAGGTCAGCGACAAGGAAATCTCGGTGACGATAGACGCCCCGGCGTCCGCAAAGATCGTCGATCTTTTCGTCGCAGGAACGGAGGCCGTCGCGCTCGGACGGCCGGAAATCGACCCGTCGGGACGAACCGGCACATTCGTCGTGCCGGTCGTCGGCCTGTATGGCAAAGATGCTTGGCACCACGCGCCGCTGCGCTACACGCTGGTGACGAGCGAAGGATCGGTTTCCGGCGTGCTGAAGCCCGAATGACGAATTGAATTGGGTGACAAGCAACGCTATCCGTTGCCACCGATCCTTATCGTTTCAACAGACATATCAAGGGTGACAGATGACCATACAAATGGGCGACAAGCTGCCGGACGCAACCTTCAAGACGATGACCGACGAAGGGGCCAAGGACCTGACGACAGCCGACCTGTTCGCGGGCAAGAGGGTGGTTCTGTTCGGTGTTCCGGGCGCCTTCACGCCGACCTGCAACAACAATCACCTGCCGGGCTTTCTGGAGAATCGGGACGCGATCCTCGCCAAGGGCGTCGACACGATTGCTGTCGTCTCCGTCAACGACCATCATGTCATGGCTGCATGGGCAAGGTTCACCGGCGGCGAAGGGAAGATCGTCTTCCTTGCCGACGGCAATGGCAGCTTCGTCAAGGCGGCCGGTCTTGACATCGACCTCTCGGCCGGCGGGCTCGGCGTCCGCTCCAAGCGCTTCTCGATGATCGTCGAGGACGCAGTGGTCAACGCGCTCAACATCGAGGACGCGCCGGGCAAGGCCGTCGCTTCGGGCGCGGCTGCGCTGATCGAGCAGCTCTGACACTATTCCGGCTGGCCAGCCGATTGCGGCGGGTCAGCCGCGCTTCGGCGTCGAGCGTCCTATCAGTCGGGGCGTCTTCGGCGCCGCGGCCGGACGGGGTCTGTCGGGCGGGGTCTTGTCGGGCGCCGACCGTGCCGGCTTGAACGGTGCCATGGCTAGACGGGCCAGTTCGTCGGCCCGCTCGTTCTCCGGGTGGCCGGCGTGGCCCTTCACCCAGTGCCACTTCACATTGTGCCCGCGGTTGGCCTCGTCGAGCGCCTGCCACAACTCGCCGTTCTTCACCGGCTTCTTGTCGGCTGTCTTCCATCCGTTCCGCTTCCAGCCGTGGATCCAGCCGGAAATCCCGTCCATCACATATTTGCTGTCGGTGTAAAGATCGACTTCGCACCGCTCCTTGAGCGCGTTGAGCGCGGAGATCGCCGCCATAAGCTCCATGCGGTTGTTGGTGGTTGCCGCCTCGCCGCCAGACAATTCCCTGGTGATGCCGTTGAAGCGGAGGATGGCGCCCCAGCCACCGGGACCAGGATTGCCTGAACAGGCACCGTCGGTGAAAATCTCGACCTTCTTCAAGAGCCGGCGATCCCGTATTCGCCGGCCGAGCCGATCTGCCTGTGGAAGCGCATCTTGCGCACATATTCGAGCGGGTCACGCTTTTGCACCAGTGCTCCGTCCGGTCCGTTCAGCCAGTCATAAAGACGCGTCAGCATGAAGCGCAGCGCCGATCCCCGGCAAAGGAGCGGCAGCGCCTCGACCTCGGCCGGCGAAAGCGGTCGCACGCTCTGGTAGCCGGCGAGCAGCGCCCTGCCCTTGGTCAAGTTGAAGGCGTGATCGCGCTCGAAGCACCAGGCGTTGAGACAGGTGGCGACGTCGTAGGCGTAGAGATCATTGCAGGCGAAGTAGAAGTCGATCAGGCCCGACAACCGGTCGCCCAGAAAGAACACGTTGTCGGGAAACAGGTCGGCATGGATGACGCCCGCCGGCAGGGCCGATGGCCAATCCGCATCGAAGGCCGCGAAGTCGGACTCCACCTCGGCCTCCAGCCCGGGCTCGACCTCGTCGGCGCGCGCGCGGCATCCCGCCCATAGCGTGCGCCATCCGGCCAGAGCCAGGGCGTTCGGCCGTGTCAGCGAGAAGTCCGAGCCGGCGATATGCAGCCCGGCCAGAGCTCGGCCGACCTCGCGGCAATGCGCGGTGGTTGGCCGACGCGGCCACATGCCTTCCAGGAAGGTGATGATCGCCGCCGGACGGCCCGCAAGCTCGCCGATCACGGCGCCGTCGCGGCGGCGAACCGGTAGCGGGCAGGAGACGCCGCGCGTTGCCAGATGGTCCATCAGTCCGAGGAAGAACGGCAGGTCGTCGCGCTCGACCCGCTTCTCGTAGAGCGTCAGAATGAACGAGCCACCACTGGTGTGCAGGATGAAGTTCGAGTTCTCGGTGCCCTCGGCAATTCCCTTGTAGGACAGCAGTTCGCCGATGGCGTAGTGCCGGAGGAAGTCGCCGAGTTCGACCTCGGTGATGTCGGTGTAGACGGCCATCCTGCGGACCTATGCGTTGCCGTTGACGAAGGACATGTCGGCAGCGGTCAGTTCCACGTCGCGCAGGACGCGGTTAACGGGAAAGTTCTCGGTTTCCTCGGCCGTCACCGCAAGCTCGACCTCGACGTCGAACCGCTCACGGAATGCGTCGATGATCTCGTCGACGATGATCTCGGGCGCGGATGCGCCGGCCGACAGTCCCAGCGTGCGTATCTGGCCGATCTCCTCCCAGGGAAGGTCGGTCGCGCGCTGGACGAGCAGTCCGCGCTTGGCGCCTGCGCGCTCGGCCACTTCCACCAGCCGCATCGAATTGGATGAGTTGGGCGCGCCGACGATCAGAAAGAGGTCTGCGCCGGGCGCCGCCTCCTTCACCGCCTCCTGCCTGTTCGTAGTGGCGTAGCAGATCGATTCGGCGGCCGGCGCCTGCATATAGGGGAAGCGGGCCTGAAGCGCGCGGATGATGCCGGCCGTGTCGTCCACCGACAGTGTCGTCTGGGTCACGAAGCCCAGCGCGGCCGGGTCAGGCGGCAGTAAGCTCGCCGCGTCCGCCTCGGTCTCCACCAGCGTCACCGTACCCTCCGGCAGTTGGCCCATGGTGCCGATCACTTCCGGGTGGCCTGCATGCCCGATCAGCAGCACATGACGGCCCTGCCGCTGATGGCGCATCGCTTGCTTGTGCACCTTGGATACGAGTGGGCACGTGGCGTCGAGGTAGAAAAGCTTGCGCGCCTCGGCGTCGGCCGGCACCGACTTCGGCACGCCGTGAGCAGAGAACACCACCGGCTGGGCGTGATGCTCCGGCGGAATCTCGTCCAGCTCCTCGACGAACACCGCTCCCTTCGCCTGCAGGCCTTCCACGACATAACGGTTGTGGACGATCTCGTGGCGAACATAGACCGGAGCGCCATACTTCTTCAGCGCCAGAACGACGATCTGGATGGCGCGATCGACGCCCGCGCAGAAGCCCCGCGGCCCGCATAGCCTGATCGTCAGCGGAGGCTTCATGTCGGCGATGGACTCCTGTGTCTGTCCGGCGATTTCTGCCCGCAGATGGCGTCGGCGGGGGTGCTCTGTCAAGTCGAAGCGCCGTGAGGGCGACGCTGTCGCCACAGCCAGACCGCGAACACACCGGCAAGGGCAGCGGCCAGACCGTACCAGGTGACGGCATACTGCAGGTGGTTGTTGGGCATGTCGATTATCGTCACTCCCCCGATCGGCAAGCCGCCGGGGTTCGGCGCGTCGTTGGCGTCGATGAAGAACGGCAGATAGTCATCCGGCGACCCAACACCCGATGTAGCGACCATCGCCTGCCAGTCCTTCCAGTAGAAGACATTCTTGGCCGGGTCGTTGTCGGGAACCAGCCAGGAAGGCTTCCCATCGAGCCTGTCGCGGGCGAGGCCGCGGATCGTCTGCCAGCCCTCTACCTGTCCCTCTCGGCGGGTCGCGGGTTCCTTCTGCTCGTAGGGCACGAAGCCGCGATTGACCATCAGGAAGCGGCCATCGTCCAGTTCCAGTGGCGTGAAGACGTAGTAACCCGAACGTCCCTGGTGGGTGGCGAAGAAATGACGCTCGCCCTCGTGCCGGAACTCGCCGGCCGCCTCCACTGGCCAGTACTCTACGTCGCCGGTGGTCGTGGCGCGCGCCTGTATGTCGGCCAGCGAATGCGGCTCGGATGCGACGCGCTCGGCGATCGTCGCCATGAGCGCCTCTTTCCAATGCAGGCGCTGCATCTGCCAGGTGCCGAGCGCCAGCAACAGGCCCAGCGCCAGCAGGCTTGCCAGCGAAAATACCAATACAAGGCCCCGCCGTGCCGGTCCCGGCTTGATCGCCGCGCTCATGACCGGTCGTCCAGCCGCCCTTCAGCGGCTTTGTTCTGGTATTGAAGCACGATCAGCAGCCCCTTGATCAGCCGCAGCGCCGTCAACGAAAGCACCAGCGTCAACGGTATCCAAAGCAGGAAATGCAGCCACATTGGAGGATTGAGCGACACCTCCATCCACAGCGCCAGCCCGACGACGACGAAGCCGATAATCAGGATGACGAAGACAGCCGGCCCATCGCCCGCATCAGCGAAGGAATAGTCGAGCCGGCAGTTGCCGCAACGCTCGCCAACGGCGAGGAAACCGTTGAACAACCGCCCCTCGCCGCATCGCGGGCAGTGACCGGAAATTCCGGCCTTCACCGGATCTACGGGCGCCCAGATCGCGCGGTCTTCGTCACGGTTGTCGGCCATCGCCGGTCTCCAATGAAGAAGGCGGCCATGTTGCCATGGCCGCCTTCGATTGTCCGTTACGGCCAGTGCCTAGTGCTGCGCGATCGGCGCGCCGGCGGAAGCCCAGATGTAGATGCAGACGAACAGGAACAGCCAGACCACGTCGACGAAGTGCCAGTACCAGGCCGCCGCCTCGAAGCCGAAATGCTGCTTGGCGGTGAAATGCCCGACCATGGCGCGAAGCAGGCACACCAGCAGGAAGATGGTGCCGATGATGACGTGGAAGCCGTGGAAGCCGGTCGCCATGAAGAAGGTCGCGCCATAGAGCGAACCGCTGAACGAGAACGGCGCCACCGCGTACTCATAGGCCTGCACGCAGGTGAACAGCACCCCGAGCACCACCGTGATGGCGAGACCCCAGACGAGGCCCTTGCGGTCGTCGTGCAGCAGCGCATGGTGCGCCCACGTGACCGTCGTGCCCGAAAGCAGCAGGATGATCGTGTTGTAGAGCGGCAGGTGCCACGGATCGAGAACTTCAAGCCCGGCCGGCGGCCACTGCCCGCCGGTGTACTCCTGACGCAGGACCTGCGCGGCCTCGTTCGGGAACAGGCTGGCGTCGAAGAAGGCCCAGAACCAGGCGGCGAAGAACATCACCTCCGAGGCGATGAACATGATCATGCCGTAGCGCAGGTGCAGCGACACCACCTTGGTGTGATGACCTTCGTGCGCTTCACGGATCGTATCCGACCACCAGCCGAACATCACGTAGAGAACGAGCGCGAGCCCGATGAAGAACAGCCACGGCGTGGCAAGCGGAATGCCGAGCAGCGAGAAGTCGTTGCCCTTGAGCATCTGCATCCAGCCGATGCCGCCGATGGCCATGACGAGGGCGCCCACCGAGCCCAGGAAGGGCCACGGGCTCGGGTCGATGATGTGATAGTCGTGATGTTTTGCGTGGGCGTCTGCCATGTCATCCCCCGAGGTCTGTATCGGTGTTCCTGCCCTCACGCGCGCCCGCGGCGGCCGAAGCCTCCGGCTTCCTGCCCTCGATCGGGAAGAAGGTGTAGGACAACGTGATGGTCTTGATATTCTTCAGTTCCGGCACGTTGACGATGTCCGGGTCGACATAGAAGACGACCGGCATGTCCATCGTTTCGCCAGGCTGGAGTTCGGTATCGGTGAAGCAGAAACACTCCACCTTCATGAAATAGGCGCCCGCAAGCTGCGGCGTCACATTGAAGGACGCGCGGCCCGAAGTCGGGCGCGAGGCAATGTTCTTTGCCGCATAGGCGACCTGCGTCGTCTCGCCGATCCTGATCGTGGCATCGCGCGAAACCGGCTTGAAGTCCCACGGTATCCCGCCCGACGTGTTGGCATCGAAACGGATGGTGATGTCACGGTCGAGAACCGTTTGCGAATACTGGGTGACGCGCTGCGTGGTGCCGCCGTAACCGGTCACCTGACAGAACAGCTCGTAAAGCGGCACGGCCGCGTAGGCCATGCCCAGCATGCCGGAGAAGAAGCCAAGGCAGGCGATGGCGACGGTCCGGTTGGACCGCTGTACCTTCACGCTGATCTCGGGTTTCGCCGCGCTCATCTGGTCCTCACATCGGGCGCTGGAGGATGGCCGGCCCGAACTTGACCAGCGTCAGCACGTAGAAGAGGACCACGACGACGGCGAGCGCCACGCCTATGGCAAGGGATCGGCTGCGGCGCGCCTTCTTCTGCGCGTCGGTCATCTCGATGCGGTCGTTGTCTTCCATCACGCCCACCAGCCTGCTCCCATGCGGGCCAGCACGCTGTCGCCCAGAAGTGCCGAGAAGACGGCAAAGAGGTAGAGGATCGAATAGGCGAACAGGCCCTTGGCCGCGCCCATTCCACGGTCGCTCTCCGGCATGCGCAACACCTTCCAAGCATACCAGACGAAGCCGGCGCCCAGCAGCGAAGCGAAGATGCCGTAGGCATAGCCGGCATGGCCGAGAAGCGTCGGCACAACGCCCACGACCGCCACCAGAACCGCATAAGCGAAAATCTGGCGCTTGGTCGACGCTTCGCCTGCCACGTTGGGCATCATCGGCACGCCGGCGCGACCGTAGTCTTCCGACTTGAACAGCGCCAGAGCCCAGAAATGCGGCGGGGTCCACAGGAAGATGATCAGGAACTGGACTACGCTCTCGATGCCGATATGCCCGGTAGCTGCCGCCCAGCCGATCATGGGCGGGAAGGCGCCGGCAGCGCCGCCGATCACGATGTTCTGCGGCGTCCAGCGTTTCAGCCACATCGTGTAGACCACGGCATAGAAGAAGATGGTGAACGCGAGCAGGCTTGCAGCCAGCCAGTTGGCCACGAGACCGAGCGTCATCACCGAGAAGGCCGACAGGAACAGGCCGAAGGCCAGCGCCTCGCCGGGCAGAACCCGGCCGGCAGGGATCGGCCGCGAGACGGTGCGCGACATGACCGCGTCGATGTCGGCGTCGTACCACATGTTCAGCGCGCCGGAGGCGCCTGCGCCGACCGCAATCGCCGCGATGGCGACGAAAGCGATGAATGGATTGACCGACACCTGTGCCGTCACCAGCCCGACAAAGGCCGTGAAGACGACGAGCGACATCACGCGCGGCTTCAGCAGCGCGACATAGTCGCCCGCCTGCGCCTCGGAGATACGGGGCGCAACTTCATCGGCTTGGTTGGTTTCGACGAGGGCCATGCGTAGGCTGTCCGCTGTTCCGTTTGGCCGAGGCCGCCGACGGAATGGCCGGCAGCCTCAAATTCGTACTTGCGCTGTCCCTACTTGATCCTGGGCAGCTGCTCCCACTGGTGGTAGGGCGGCGGCGAGGAAAGCTGCCACTCGAGCGTGGTTGCGCCCTCGCCCCACGGATTGGCGCCGGCCTCACGCTTCTTCGAGAATGCCTCGAAGACGCCGTAGAGGAAGATCAGCACGCCGACCGCGGAGATGTAGGAGCCCCAGGACGACACCAGGTTCCAGCCCGCATAGGCGTCCGGATAGTCGATGTAGCGGCGCGGCATGCCGGCCAGACCAAGGAAGTGCTGCGGGAAGAAGACCAGGTTCACGCCGATGAACGTGACCCAGAAGTGGGTGCGCGCGATAAACGGCGAGTACATGTAGCCGAACATCTTCGGGAACCAGTAGTACCAGCCCGCGAAGATGGCGAACACGGCGCCGAGCGACAGAACGTAGTGGAAGTGGGCCACCACGTAGTACGTGTCGTGCAGCGCGCGATCGAGACCGGCATTGGCGAGCTGGACGCCGGTGACGCCGCCCACCGTGAACAGGAAGATGAAGCCGATCGCCCACAGCATCGGGGTGCGCATCGAGATCGACCCGCCCCACATGGTGGCGATCCACGAGAAGATCTTCACGCCCGTCGGCACCGCGATGACCATCGTCGCGAACACGAAGTAGCGCTGCGTGTCGAGCGACAGGCCGGTCGTGTACATGTGGTGCGCCCACACGATGAACCCGACCGCGCCGATCGCGACCATGGCGTAGGCCATGCCGAGATAGCCGAACACCGGCTTGCGCGAGAAGGTCGCGACGATGTGGCTGACGATGCCGAAGCCCGGGAGGATGAGGATGTAGACCTCGGGGTGACCGAAGAACCAGAACAGGTGCTGGAACAGGATCGGGTCGCCGCCGCCCTCGGGCGCAAAGAACGCGGTGCCGAAGTTGCGGTCGGTCAGGAGCATGGTGATGGCGCCGGCCAGGACGGGCAGCGACAGCAGCAGCAGGAACGCGGTGATCAGCACCGACCAGGCGAACAGCGGCATCTTGTGCAGCGTCATGCCGGGGGCGCGCATGTTGAAGATCGTGGTGATGAAGTTGATCGCGCCGAGGATCGACGACGCGCCGGCGATGTGCAGCGCCAGGATCGCGAAATCCATTGCCGGGCCGGGCATGCCGGAGGTCGACAGCGGCGGATAGATCGTCCAGCCGCCACCAACGCCGTAGCCACCGGCCGGGCCGGGCATGAACATCGACATCAGCAGGAGCAGGAAAGCCGGCGGCAGCAGCCAGAACGAAATGTTGTTCATCCGCGGGAAGGCCATGTCCGGCGCGCCGATCATGATCGGCACCATCCAGTTGGCGAAACCGCCGATCAGCGCCGGCATGACCATGAAGAAGATCATGATCAGGGCATGCGCCGTCGTGAAGACGTTGAACATCTGCTTGCCGCCGTCGATGGCTGCATCGCCCTCGAAGCCATAGACCATCTGGGCAAGACCGGTGAATATCTGGATGCCCGGCTCGGCCAGTTCCCAGCGCATCATCACCGACAGGAATCCACCGATGATACCCGCGATGATCGCGAAGATCAGGTAGAGGGTGCCGATGTCCTTGTGGTTGGTCGAATAGACCCAGCGCGTCCAGCCATAGGGCTTGTGGTCGTCATGGGCCCCGTGATCGTCGTGGTGAGCTGCAGCGCCTGCCATTGTCCCGCTCCGTATCCTTGTTCTCTACCGCAGCCGTATCAGTTGCCGGCGTCGGCGACGTTGGTGTCGCCCTTCAGCACCGCCATCAGCGCGCGGTTGGCCTCGTCGAGATTGGTCTGCGCACCCGAGCGCCAGCCGTCATACTGCTCCTGACTGACGACGCGGATGCCGATCGGCATGAACGCATGGTCCTTGCCGCACAGCTCCGAGCACTGGCCGTAGAAGATGCCTTCCTTCTCCGCATTGAACCAGATCTCGTTGATCCGGCCCGGGACGGCGTCGACCTTGATGCCGAAAGCGGGCATTGCGAACGCATGCAGGACGTCAGCGGCGGTAACGAGAACGCGCACGGTGGTGTTGACCGGCACGACGACTTCGTTGTCGACCGCGAGCAGGCGCGGATACTGTCCCACATCCTGCTTCTCGTAACGTTCGCGCTGGTTCTCCTGCAGCATGAACGACGCGAAGGTCAGCGGCTCCTCGTCCTGATACTCATATTCCCAGTTCCACTGGTAGCCGGTCGCCTTGATCGTCATCGTCGGCTCTTCCGGCGGATTGTACTGCGCGGTCAGGAGCTGGAACGACGGAACGGCGATGAAGAGCAGGGCAATGACCGGACCGACCGTCCAGATCACCTCGATCGTCGTGTTGTGGCTGGTACGCGACGGCACCGGATTGGCGCTGGCGCGAAACTTGATGATGCACCAAGCCAGCAGGAACAGCACGAGGATGGTGATCGGCACGATGAAGGCGAGCGTGTAACGCTCGAACCAGATGATCTCTTCCATCATCGCCGAAGCCGGCTCCTGGAAGCTGAGCTGCCACGGGGTCGGCTGTGCCGCCCACGCGCTCGAAGCTGCGGCAAGAGCCAGCATGACGGCGCCCAGGCCGATCAGGATCGCTTTCATAACCCTCTACATCTCCCCGGTCGAAACGTCTCGACGACAAATGCGCGCCGCCGGCGCAAGACAGGGCCGGCTGCTATCGCGCGTTCAAACCATACTCTCATAGCAACCGCAAGGAAGGCATCGACGCATATGTGCGGCATTTTTGCGCGCGAGACAGGGCGGGCGGCGCCCGACGCCTTGATTTTGCTCAACTTGTCGACAAACAGAAACCGGCGTGCCGCGCTGGTCTGCGGGTGGCATGCTTTGCGGCAGGCAACCTGCCAGCTCCGTTTGCCGCAGGGTTCGCGCAGGCTTGGTTTTGCTCTATCCGCAGAGGATGAGACTGCCGTGATTCGCAAGTTAGCCAGGATGGATTTCATGCCGCTTCGTTCGCTCATGCCGCTCGCGGTCCTTGTCGCGGCGTTGGCTGCCGGAACGCCGGCCAGCGCGCAGCAGGGCGGAACGGTCCGTTCCAGCCATGGCGCGTGGTCCGTCATCTGCGACACGCCCGGCGGCTCGGCAACCGAGCAATGCGCGCTGATGCAGAACGTGGTTGCCGAGGACCGCCCCGAAGTCGGGCTTTCGGTCGTCGTGCTGCGCACCGCCGACAACCGCGCCGAGATCCTGCGCGTGCTGGCTCCGCTGGGCGTGCTGCTGCCGAACGGGCTCGGCCTAAACGTCGACGGCAACGACATCGGTCGCGCCTATTTCGTCCGCTGCTTCCAGGACGGGTGCTATGCGGAGGTGATTCTCGAGCAGCCGCTCCTCGACACGCTGAAAAATGGCGAAGCGGCGACCTTCATCGTCTTCCAGACGCCCGAGGAAGGCATCGGTATCCCGGTCGACCTGGAAGGCTTCGCTGCAGGCTTCGCAGCCCTGCCCTGACGCCTCAGCGCAGACCGAGGGCGATTGCGCATCCGCCTGCAAGCCCGATCCCGAGGCCGGCCAACGCATAGTCGAAGCCGAACAGCGCGCCGGCCCCGGCGCCGACCGCGCCGCCAACCACTATCCAGTGCCAGTTCTTCGTCACGGCTCTTCGCAAGACGTTCACGGGTGAAAGTTCCGATTCGCCCGACTATATAGTCGCGCAGACAATGATTGAATGCGGAGTTGCGGCATGACCTCCAGACTGCTGGAACAGTTCGACATATCCGAAGACGCGATCCGCAGGATCGTTGCCGACGCTGTCAGCGGCGCCGACGACGGCGAGCTGTTCGTCGAGTACCGCGAAGGCGAGGCGCTGGTCTTCGACAACGGCCGGCTCAAGACCGCCAACTTCAACAGCGACCGCGGCTTCGGCCTTCGTGCCGTGGCCGGCGAGGCCGCGGGCTACGCGCATGCGAGCGAGCTTTCGGAGGCCGCGCTGCTGCGGGCTGCCGACGCGGTCGCAGCCGTCAAAGCCGGCCATTCCGGCACGCTCGCTTCAGCACCGGCGGGCACCAACCGCCGACTATACGGCGAAGACAACCCCATCGCAGAGCCAGGATTCGAGGCCAAGGCTAAGCTGTTGCAGGAGATCGACGGCTGGATCAGGGAGCGCGACCCGCGCGTGCGCCAGGTCACCGCCTCGCTGGCTGCTTCGTGGCAGCAGGTCGAGATTCTGCGCGGCGACGGCAGTGTCGCGCGCGACATCCGCCCGCTCGTGCGCTTCAACGTCTCGGTCGTCGTCGGCGATGGCGATCGGCAGGAAACCGGCTCCCACGGCATGGGCGGCCGCAAGGGTTTTGGCGAGTTCCTGGCCGAAGATTCCTGGAAGCACGCGGCCGAGGAAGCGCTCAGGCAGGCGCTGGTCAACCTAGAAGCGGAGCCCGCCCCTGCCGGCACGTTCGACATCGTGCTGTCGTCCGGCTGGCCGGGCGTGATGCTGCATGAGGCGGTCGGCCACGGCCTCGAAGGCGATTTCAACCGCAAGGGCACCTCGGCCTTCTCGAAGCTCATGGGTCAGCAGGTCGCGGCCAGGGGCGTCACCGTCGTCGACGACGGCACGATCGCCGAGCGGCGCGGTTCGCTCACGATCGACGACGAAGGCACCGCGTCGGCGCGCAACGTGCTGATCGAGGACGGGGTTCTCGTCGGCTACATGCAGGACAGGCAGAACGCGCGACTGATGGGCATGCGGCCGACCGGCAACGGAAGGCGCGAATCGTATGCCCACCGGCCGATGCCGCGCATGACCAACACCTACATGACCGCCGGAGAGCACACGCCCGAAGAGATCATCGCCTCGGTCAAGAAGGGCATCTACGCCGTCTCCTTCGGCGGCGGCCAGGTGGACATCACCAGCGGCAAGTTCGTGTTCGGCTGCACCGAAGCCTACATGATCGAGGACGGCAAGGTGACGCGGCCGATCAAGGGCGCGATGCTGATCGGAAACGGGCCCGACGCCATGCATCGCGTGACGATGATCGGCAACGACATGAAGCTCGATACCGGCATCGGCATGTGCGGCAAGGCCGGCCAGGGCGTACCGGTCGGTGTCGGCCAGCCGCACCTGCGGATGAACCAGATGACGGTGGGCGGCACGCAGACGTGATCCGCGACCGAGGTACCGATCGGTTCAGGCGCGGCGTCTCGGGACGACCTCCCCGTCTTCCTTGACGAAATCGCCGATGTCGGGATTGGGCAGGATATCGAGCACGGCCTCCGAAGGCCGGCACAATCGCACGCCGCGCGGCGTGACGACGATCGGCCGGTTGATCAGGATCGGATGCGCCATCATGAAATCGACGATCTCGTCGTCGCTCCACTTGGCATCGCCTAAATCAAGTTCGTCATAGGGCGTGCGCTTCTCGCGCAGCAGCGCCCTCGGGTCGATGCCCATCGCCGCCAGAAGCTCAAGCAACCGCTCGCGCGAGGGCGGCGACTGGAGATACTCGATCACCTGCGGCTCCTCGCCCGACTGCCGGATCATGGCCAGCGTGTTGCGCGACGTTCCGCATGCGGGGTTGTGGTAGATGGTGATCGTCATTCGGCAGGTCTCGTTTGCACGGATGCTTTCGGCTCGGCCAGCAGCCAGCGCGCCAACGCCAGGGCAAGCAGGGCACCCACCAATTCGGCGACGATGAAGCCAGGAAGGTCGATCGGCCTGATGCCGGCGAAAGTGTCCGAGAGGCTTCGTGCGATAGCAACGGCGGGATTGGCGAAGGAGGTTGACGCGGTGAACCAGTAGGCTGCGGTGATGTACAACCCGACCAGCCATGGAACTGCGTCCGGCCTGACGCGCAGTCCGGCCAGGATGGTGAACAGCAGCCCGAACGCGGCGACAGCTTCTGCCAGCCATTGCGACGCGCCGCTTCTGACCGTACCGGAGACCTGCCAGATCGGCAGCTCGAACATGGCATGTGCCAGAAACGCGCCGGCAACGCCGCCGCTGATCTGTGCGGCGGAATAGCCGATAGCAGCGCTTGCTGCGATCTCGCCCCTGAGCGCGAACACCAGCGTGACCGCCGGGTTGAAATGGGCACCCGAGACGGGACCGAGAATCGTTATCAGCACGACGAGTATTGCGCCGGTCGGCAGCGTGTTTGCAAGCAGCGCAAGCGCGACGTCTCCTGTCAAGCGCTCGGCCATGATGCCCGATCCAACGACGGCCGCTACGAGCAGGCCGGCGCCCAGCGCTTCGGCAGCAAGCCGGCGGGGCAAGTCGAACGCCCCTTCAGTCCGCCTGCTGGCCGATTGAGGCGAGTGGTCGAATGTTACCATCGCGAACTCCTGCGACTGCGCCCTACTCCGGCTCGACCATCACCTGCGTCTCGTCCGCCTTGGGGCGGTTGATCGGCAATTGCCGGCCGGTGACGATGTAGTAGGCGTTCTCGGCGATGTTGGTCACATGGTCGCCGATGCGCTCCAGGTTCTTGGCGCAGAACAGCAGATGCGTGCAGGCAGTGATGTTGCGCGGGTCCTCCATCATGTAGGTCAGAAGTTCGCGGAAAACGGCCGTGTACTGGATGTCGATGTTCTCGTCTTCGGCCCGCAGCGTCGACAGGCCCTCGGAATCGCGCACCTCGTAGCGCTCGATCACCGCATCGACCTGAGCCATGACAAGCTGCGCCATGGCCTCGATCGAATGAGACAGGCCGCGCGGCGTGGTGCCCTCGCCCACCGCGTTGACGCGCTTAGCGATGTTCTTGGCCAGATCGCCGATACGCTCCAGGTCTCCCGCCATGCGGATGGCGCCCACCACGGCGCGCAGGTCCTGCGCCATCGGCTGGCGCTTGGCGATCAGCGTGATCGCGCGGTCGTCCAGCTCGCGCTGATGCGCGTCCATCATCGCGTCGTCCGAGACCACGCGCTGTGCCAGCGCTCCGTCGCCGTCGAGCAGTGAACGCGTTGAAGTCTCGACCATCGCGGAGGCGCGATCGCCCATGGCACGGATCAGGCGGTCGATCTGACCCAGTTCCTCGTCGAACGAGGTGACGATGTGTTCTGCCATCTGGCTCTCCTGCCCGTTTGCGTCAGCCGAAGCGGCCGGTGATGTAGTCCTGGGTGCGCTTCTCGCTGGGGCTGGTGAAGATGTGGTCCGTCGGCCCCTCCTCCACGAGCACGCCGAGATGGAAGAAGGCCGTGCGCTGCGAAACGCGGGCGGCCTGCTGCATCGAGTGCGTGACGATGGCGATGGTGAAATTGGCGCGCAGCTCGTCGATCAGCTCCTCGATCTTGGCGGTGGCGATCGGGTCGAGCGCCGAGCAGGGCTCGTCCATCAGGATCACCTCGGGCGACACCGCGATGGCGCGGGCGATGCACAGTCGCTGCTGCTGGCCACCGGACAGGCCGGTGCCGGGCTCGTTGAGCCGGTCCTTCACCTCGTTCCACAGGCTCGCCTTGTGCAGGCTGGATTCGACGATCGCATCCATATCCGTCCTGGACGAGGCCAGCCCATGGATGCGCGGGCCATAGGCGACGTTCTCGTAGATCGACTTCGGGAACGGATTCGGTTTCTGGAACACCATTCCGACGCGGGCGCGCAGCTCGACCACGTCGAGGCTCGGCGCGTAGACGTCCTGACCGTCCAGCTCGATCGTGCCCGTCACGCGGCAGCCCTCGATGGTGTCGTTCATGCGGTTGAGGCAGCGCAGGAACGTCGACTTGCCGCAGCCCGAAGGGCCGATGAAGGCGGTAACCGATTTCTCGGCGATGTCGATCGAGACATCGTGGATCGCCTGCTTGGCGCCATAGAAGACGTCGACATGGCGCGCCTTGACGCGGGTCGGCCGCGGTTCCGCGTCAGGCGTGCGCACCGTTGAAGACTGCATCGCGTAGAGGTCGGACTGGGGCACGATCTTCTCGGCCGGCATGTGCATTTGGAGAGCCTCCGATTTGGTGTCGTCGTTCACGTGCGTCGCTCCAGGCGGGTGCGCAGGAAGATGGCCAGCGCGTTGAGCGTGATCATCAGGCCGAGCAGCACGATGATCGCGGCCGAGGTGCGCGCCTCGAAGAAGTTGCGGTTTTCGTTGCCCTGCCAGAGAAAGATCTGCACCGGCAGCGCGCTCGACTGGTCGAGTGGGGTGCCCGGCACATGGGCGACGAAAGCGTTCATGCCGATCAGCAGCAGCGGTGCCGTCTCGCCGAGCGCCTGCGCGACACCGATGATAGTGGCTGTCAGGATGCCCGGATAGGTGACCGGCAGCACATGATGGAACACCGTCTGCGTCTTGGACGCGCCGAGGCCGAGCGCCGCCTGCCGCAGTGACGGCGGCACGGCGCGCAGCGACGAACGCGTGGCGATGATGATCGTCGGCAGCGTCATCAGGGTCAGCACGAGGCCACCCACCAACGGCGCCGACAGCGGCAGGCGGAAGTAGTTGATGAAGACGGCGGCGCCAAGAAGGCCGAAGACGATCGACGGCACGGCCGCCAGATTGTTGATGTTGACCTCGATCAGGTCCGTCAGCCGATTCTTCGGCGCGAACTCCTCCAGGTAGACCGCGCTCGCCACGCCGATCGGCACGGCAAGGCAGATCACCACCAGCATCATGTAGAGCGAACCGACGAACGCTCCTGCCAGGCCCGCCGACGCCGGCGCCGAACGCGAATCGACATTGGTAAAGATGTGCCAGGCGAAGGCGAAGCGCATCTTGCCTTCTTCGAGAAAGCGGTCAGCCAAAGCGCGTGCGGCCGGCGCAAGCTGCTGCTGCGCATCGGGCAGGCTGCGGTCGATGTTGCCCTTGAGCCAGTTGTCGACATTTGACGAGGCCAGCATGCTCACCGGGCGCGTCGAGCCGACGATGGAGGGATCGGCAACGACCATGTCGCGCAGCCGGAAGCGCTCGCTCGTCTCCACGATCGTCAGTATGGCGCGCGAATCGATCTCGGCATCGTGTGCGGCCGCGCGAATCGAAGCCTCGACCACGCGGTTCCAGTTGACCATCGTGACCTGCCGCTGCCAGGCAAGCATCTCGCGCTGGAACTCGGCCTGCGACTGGTCGGGCGTGCGCACCGGCTTGTCGTCGATGGCGATGATCGCGGGATCGAAATACACGTCCAGCGTCAGGGTCGCCTGCGTGAACGCGGGCAGGCCCTTCGACAGGATCATGAAGAAGAGGATGGCGACGAAGCCGAGCGCGGCGGCGATCGCTGCGATGCCGTAGGCGCGGAAACGCTTCTCGCGCGCGTGGCGGCGGCCGAGGCCCCTGCGAATCGTCTCCAGCCGATGCTTCTGTTCGGTGTCGGCCGTGGTGGGAACGGTGTTTGCCATGGCTATTCGTACTGCTCCCGGTAGCGGCGGACGATATAGAGCGCGACGACGTTGAGGGCCAACGTCATGGCGAACAGCGTCAGGCCCAGCGCGAAGGCGACCAGCGATTGCGGCGAGGCGAAATCGGTGTCGCCGGTGAGCTGATTGACGATGGTTACGGTCACGGTTGAGACAGACTCACCCGGGTTCAGCCGCAGGTAGGGGCTGTTGCCGGCGGCCAGAACGACGATCATCGTCTCGCCGATGGCGCGGCTGACCGCCAGCAGGAAGGCGCCGACGATACCGGGAAGTGCGGCCGGCAGGATAACGCGGCGGATCGTCTCCGACTGGGTGGCGCCCAACCCCAGCGAGCCGTCGCGCATGGCGCGCGGCACCTGGCGGATGATGTCGTCGGAGAGCGACGAGATGAACGGGATGATCATGATGCCCATGACGATGCCGGCCGTCAGCGCGCTCGTGGCGCGGATCTGCAATCCCAGCGACTGCCCGACCGAAGCGAGGAACGGACCGACCGTCACCAGCGCGAAGAAGCCGTAGACGATGGTCGGAATGCCGGCCAGCACCTCCACGATCGGCTTCACAGTGCTGCGCGTCCTCGGGCTTGCATATTGAGACAGGTAGATTGCCGTCATCAGGCCGATCGGCAGCGCCACGAACATGGCGATGGCGGCGACCATGATCGTACCCCACAGGAGCGGCAGCAGCCCGTACTCGCCGGCAGGCCCATGGCCGGTGGTGGAGAAGCCGGGGTTCCAGACGGTGCCGAAGAAGAAGTCGATCGGACTGACGAAGGTGAAGAACCGGATCGCCTCGGCCAGGAGCGAGGCGACGATGCCGACCGTGGTCAGGATGGCGACGACCGAGCAGCCGATGAGCAGGACCCGGACGACGGTCTCGACTTCGTTGCGGGCGCGTAGGCGCGCGGTGATGCGCCGGCGGGCGACGAACAGGCCCAGTGCGCCGCAACCGGCAGCGGCGGCGGCGGCCAGGGCGAAAGCATAGCCCTGGAAATCCCGCAATGCCTGCCCGGCAGCCAGTTCGTAGGGGGTGGCGTCTCCGATGACGCCAAAGCCGGAGGCGATCTGGCGGATGCGAGCCAGCACCGTGTCGAGCTCGCGCCCGGTCAGCGCCTGTACTTCGGGCGGCAGCTGCGAAACAACGAACGCCCGCGACGCAGTCTCGCCGAGCAGACTCCACAGCGCGATGACGAGAAGCGCCGGCAGCAGGGCCCAGATGGCGACGAGCGAGCCATGATAGTTCGGCTTCGAATGCAGCCGCCCCGCGGCGGGCACGAGCTGGCGGCTGCGCGACCAGCCTGCCTGATAGGCGAAGCCGAGCAGAAGAAGCAGCAGGCACGCGATGATGGCCGTGTTCACGTTGAACGCCTCAAATGCAGAACGCCGGGGCGACCCGGCACGGTGCCAAAGCGAATGCCGGGAAGCCCGTCGGGCTTCCCGGCACGTTCATTACTGGACGTCGGCGACGGTAACGATCTTGCCTTCCTGGAACTCGGCCAGCACTTCCGCTGTCTCCTCGGCGGGAGCCGGGATCAGGCCGGCCGCCTCAAGCGTGCCGCCCAGGCCGGCCATCTGGTCGGACAGGAAGAACTCGACGAACTCCTCGATGCCCGGGACAGCGCCGATGTGCTCGCCCTTGACGTAGAAGAACAGCGGACGCGAGACCGGATACTGGCCCTGCGCGACAGTCTCCAGCGACGGGGTGACGCCCGACACGGTGGCGACCTTCAACGTGTCGCGGTTCTGGTCGTAGAACGACAGGCCGAACACGCCCACCGTGTCGGGGTTGGACTGCAGACGCGCCAGCGTCTCCGTGTAGTCGCCGGCGATCTCGATGACCACGTCCTGACGGAAGGTCGTCGTCACCGCGGCGAGCGCGTCCTTGTCGAGTTCGGGCAGGCCAGCGTCCTTGGCGCCGGCGTCAATGACGCGCTCCTGGAAGACCTCGCGGGTGCCGTGGTTCGACGCGGGGATGGCGAGCGCGATCGGCTGGTCGGGCAGCGACGGGTCGATCTCGTTCCAGCGGGTGTAGGGGTTGGCGACGAGCTGGCCGTCGACGGCCACCTGGGCGGCGATCGCCTTGAAGACGTGGACCGGCTCAAGCGCGAAGTCGGCCTTCGAGGCGCTCGATGCGAAGACGATGCCGTCATAGCCGATCTGCACTTCGAGGATCTTGTTGACGCCGGCGGCGTTGCAGGCCTCGATCTCGCCGGCGCGGATACGACGCGAGGCGTTGGCGATGTCGATGGTATTGTCGCCGACGCCGGCGCAGAACTGGCGCAGGCCGCCTCCGGTGCCGCCGGAGCCGACGACCGGGGTCTTGAACTCGGGGAACGCCTGTCCGTACTCTTCCGCCACGATCGAGGCGAAGGGCAGCACCGTCGACGAGCCCGCGATCTGGATGGTGTCGCGGGTCTGCGCGGCGGCCATGCCCGCCGAAACGGCCAGCGTCATGGCAACCGTCGACACCGTGATGAGAAGCTTGTTCATTTGGCCTACTCCTGTTCGGAAAATCCGTGGACGCGCCTGCGTCGGGAGTGGCAATAGCGGCCGTGTATAACAGTTGGATGACAGTTTTCTGTCAGTCTGACGAAGCCGCAGAGGCCGACATTGCACAAAGGTAGGCGGCGGGAAGCCCCGTTCAGCGCCGGCGCGGCGGCTTCTCCAGCAGCGCCACTGCCTCCAGATGCGGCGACCACAGGAACTGGTCTATGGGCACGACGCGCTCCAGCCTGTAGCCGCCGTCGATCAGGACGCGCAGGTCGCGCGCCAGCGTCGTCGGATTGCACGAGACGGCTGCGACGCGGCGCACCTGGCTGCGGGCGATCTGCTTCGCCTGCGCCTCAGCCCCTGCGCGCGGCGGATCGAAAACCAGTCCGTCAAAGCTCGCATCGAGCTCCTTGAAGGTCAGCGGCCGCACGAACAGGTCGCGTTTCTCGACCGTCAGCTTCTTCAGTCCTGCCGCGAAGCGAAACGCGCGATCGAGGCTGGCCAGAGCGGCGGCTTCGCCTTCCACGGCGTGAACCTCGCTCTGCCGCGCCAGGCGCAACGCGAACGTGCCGATGCCGGCAAAGAGATCGGCCACGCGCTTCGCCTTGGCCAGATGCGCGGTCACCAGCGCGGCCATCGCGTCCTCCGCGTGCTCCACGGCCTGCAGGAAGGCGCCGGGCGGCGGATTGACCGCGATACCGTCGACCATGACGGCCGGCTTGCGCGGCTCAACGACGATCTCGCCGTCGACAGACAGTCGCGCCAACCCGGCCTCGATCGCGAACTCCGTGGCCAGCCTGCGCTGTGTGTCGTCCAGCCGGCCGCTTCCCTCGGCTGCGACATCGGGGCCTGAATCGGTGTGCGTCACGGTCAGTCGGAAGGGCTTTGGCGTCGCGGCGATGACACCGGCCAGCCGGCGCAGCATCGGCAAGGCCTCGACGATCGCCGGCAGCAGGACATGGCATTCCTCCATGTCGACGATGGTGTGGGACTGCGCGGCGTTGAAGCCCAGCAACATGCCTTTTTCGGTACGCCGCGCGGTCAGCACGGCGCGGCGGCGCGCATTGGGCAGCCCAGCCACGAGCTCGCCCACATCGATGTCGATCTTCTGGCCGCGCAGCGCCTCGACAAGCCGCTCGCGCTTCCAGTCACGGTAGGCGTTCTGCTCCAAATGCTGGAGGGCGCAGCCGCCGCATGAGCCGAAATGCCGGCAGGGCGGCTCGACGCGCAGCGGCGAGGGTTCGAGTATGGCGATCAGTTCGGCCCGCTTGCCGTCGCGCGCGACGTTCACCCGCTCTCCCGGCAGCGCATAGGGAACGAACAGCGGCCCGCCCGGGGCATTCACGACCCCGTCGCCCTGCGCACCCAACCTGTCGATGGTGACTATCCCGCTCATCTGTCTTTCACACCCGCCAGGAGGAATTCGTGGTTGCCGTCGCCGCCTTCGATCGGCGACGGAACCGTGCCCAGCGCCCGCCAGCCGGTCTGCGCATCCAGCCAGCTCGCGAGATCGTCCGCGATCCTCGGGCCGAGCGCCGCGTCGCGCAGGATGCCGCCCTTGCCGATCGCTTCCCGGCCGGCCTCGAACTGCGGCTTGACCAGAAGCACGCAACGCGCGCCCGGCAAGGCGAGCGACAGGGCCGGCGGCAGAGCCAGTTTCAACGAGATGAAGCTGACGTCGGAAACCACGAAGTCCGGCCGGTGCCCGCCCAGATGCTCCTCGCCGAGGTCGCGGGCGTTCAGCCTTTCGAGGTTGGTCACGCGCTGGTCGGCTGTCAGGGTTTCATGCAACTGGCCATGGCCGACATCGACGGCCACGACATGCCCTGCGCCGCGTTCGAGCAGCACCTGCGTGAAGCCGCCTGTCGATGCGCCGATATCGAGACAATCCGCGCCAGCCGGATCGAGCCTGAAAGCGTCGAGGCCGGCAATCAGCTTCAGCGCGGCGCGCGAGACGTAGCCCCTCGCCTCGTCCGCCAGTTCGATCGACGCCGACGCTAGCGTCTGCTGGCCGGGCTTGCGGGCAATCGCGCCGGCCACGCTCACCGTTCCGCGCAGCACCGCATCCCGCGCCCGCGAGCGCGACGGGAAATGGCCGCGCTGCACGAGCAATTCGTCGAGCCGCTGGCGCGCCTGGTCGGTTGGCTGGGCATTCATGCCGTTTCCATGCGGCAAGGCCGCCGCCAAGGCAAGTCAGAGTTCGGGCGAAACGGTCGGCCGATGCTCGATCGCCTGCGCCAGCCCCCTGTGCCATTCGCCCGGCTTCGGTTCGCGCGGGGTGGCCTCGCGGTCCCTGCCAGTAACATCGCCCCCGACGTTTTCTGACTGAAGGAAAGTCCGCGCCCCGATGTCGAGGCTGCCGCGCAGCGGCCCCATCCTTTCGGCGACGATGCTCGCGGCCGCCTCTGCCAGCCGCTTGTCGTAGCCGGCTTCCGCGAACGCCTGACCGGCAACGGCCAGCAGGGCCAACCCGGAAACGCTTCGGCAAAGGGCCTTGAGGTTCGACGTGCGCATGCGGAACCAGCTACCACCCGGCGTCAAAGAAACCGCCAAGCGAAACGCTAAAATTTGCGCGAAGTTCAGGCGGAGGCGGCGGTGGACTGCTTGGTGCCGAGCGCCCCGAATACGGCTTTCACGATCCCGGCACTGTCGAGCCCGGCGTCGGCATACATCTTCTCGGGCTTGGCATGGTCGGTGAACTCGTCCGGCAGAATGAGCGGACGCACCTTCAATCCGGTCTCCAGCAGCCCCTTATGCGCCAGAAGGTGCAAAACCTGGCTGGCGAAGCCGCCGATCGCGCCCTCCTCGACCGTGATCAACACCTCATGCTCGCGCGCCAGCCTGACGACGAGTTCTTCGTCGAGCGGCTTGGCGAAGCGCGCGTCCGCCACCGTCGTCGACAGGCCGGCCGCCTCCAGCTCTTCGGCGGCCAGCAGGCAATCAGCCAGCCGGGTACCCAACGACAGCAGTGCCACCTTGGTGCCTTCCCGCATGACCCGGCCCTTGCCGATCGCCAGCGGCTCGCCGCGCGCCGGCATCTCGACGCCGACGCCGTTGCCGCGCGGATAGCGGAAGGCGATTGGCCCGTCGTCATAATCCGCGGCGGTGCGCACCATGTGCTTCAGTTCAGCCTCGTCTGCCGCCGCCATCACGACGAAGCCGGGCAGAGAGGCCAGATAGGTCACATCGAAGGCACCGCAATGGGTGGCGCCGTCGGCGCCGACGAAACCGGCGCGGTCGATTGGAAAGCGGACCGGCAACTTCTGGATCGCCACATCGTGCACGACCTGATCGTAGGCGCGCTGGAGGAAGGTCGAGTATATCGCCGCGAACGGCTTCAAGCCCTCGGTCGCCAGGCCGGCCGCGAAGGTCACGGCATGCTGCTCGGCGATGCCGACATCGAAGGTGCGCGCCGGAAATGCCTCGCCGAACAGGTCGAGCCCGGTGCCGGACGGCATCGCGGCGGTGACGGCGACGATGCGCTCGTCCAGTTTCGCCTCCTGGACAAGGCTCTCGGCGAATACCTTGGTGTAGCTCGGCGCATTGGCCGGCGCCTTGGCCTGCGCGCCGCTGATGACGTCGAACTTGTTGACGCCGTGATACTTGTCTGCCGCCTGCTCCGCCGGCTCGTAGCCTTTGCCCTTCTGGGTCACGACGTGGATCAGCACCGGACCGGTGCCGTTGTCGCGCACGTTGCGCAGCACCGGCACAAGATGCTCGAGATCGTGGCCGTCGATAGGGCCGATGTGGAAGAAGCCGAGTTCCTCGAACAGCGTGCCGCCGGTCACGTATCCGCGCGCGTGCTCGACCGCGCGCGTCACCGCCCGGTCGACGCGCTTGCCGAGATAGGAGGTGAGCTTCTTGCCGAAGTCGCGGATGCCGGCATAGGTCGAGCCCGAGGCAAGGCGGGCCAGATAATGGCTCATCGCGCCGGAAGGTGGAGCAATCGACATGTCGTTGTCGTTGAGGATGACAATGAGCCGGGCGTCGAGCGCGCCCGCGTTGTTCATCGCCTCGTAGGCCATTCCAGCCGACATGGCGCCGTCGCCGATGACCGCGATTACGTTGCGCTTTTCGCCCTTCAGGTCGCGGGCCACCGCCATGCCGAGGCCGGCGGAAATCGAGGTGGACGAATGGGCCGCCCCGAAGGGATCGTATTCGCTCTCCGCCCGCCGGGTGAAGCCCGAAAGCCCGCCTTCCTGGCGCAATGTCCGGATGCGGTCCCGGCGGCCGGTCAGGATCTTGTGCGGGTAGGCCTGATGGCCGACATCCCAGATCACCCGGTCGTTCGGCGTGTCGAAAACGTAGTGCAGCGCCACGGTCAGTTCGACGACGCCCAGCCCTGCGCCGAGATGGCCGCCGGTCTGCGAGACCGCATCGATCAGTTCGGCGCGCAGCTCGGCCGCGAGCAGCGGCAGTTCGGCCTCCGGCAGGTCGCGCAGATCCGAGGGGATGCGCACCTTGTCGAGAAGCGGCGTTTTCAGGGCTGGCGTCACGGGCTCGCGCTCAATTGGCAACTTTTCGGCCGGACATAGGGTCTGGAGCCCCGAAAGTAAATGCGAAACGGTTTCGCAAATCCATCTCAACCTCCCTCGAAACCGTTTCGGACGCTCGTCCTTGTTATGTCCAAAGTCTAGTCTAGAAACGCTTTGGGCGATTGGGAAGGCTAGCGCGAATGTCGCGGACAGCGTTCCAGCTTATCGAGTCCTGCGCAAATGCGAGCGTCGATGGGGTTGATGTGAGGATAGTTGCAGGCACGATATTGGGCCTTCTGTTGGCGGCGACAGCCGCTGCTGGGAGCCCGCCCACCGTGACTCAGGGCGGGCAGTGCGCGCCCGGCACGGCTTCCGGCGTCTCGGTTGAGGTACTGTCGCGCGACGGTTTGCGCAGCGGCGAACCCTTCGAGGTCGCATGGTCGTCCAGTAGCCCGTCCTGCAAGGCACCTCATTATCTGGTGATGACAGTGCCCGAGCGCGTGCGCTTTTCCGGCGACGGCGCCATCGCGCTGGGGCCGAACGAGCGCGCGCCGTACGACATCTCCCACGCAGCAGACGCGATGCGGCTCGCCATTCCGCTGCACGAGCGCCCCGACGGCGCCATTGCCGTCATTCCGTTCGTCGCGGGTTCGATCAGCCTCGAATGGGCGATTGTAATCCCGGCAGCGCAGGACGCATCGGTGCTTCCGGGCGAGAGCCTGCACCTTGCGCTCGAGGCCGGGACGCCGAAGATCGTCGTTCAGGACCTTTATTCGTCGGAATGGCCGCTGGAGACCCTGACCAGCCCATCCGGCATGTTCCGGCTCGACATCTTCGATGGTCATTTCCGTGTCTTCGACACCCTGACCGGCGCGCTCGTGCTGGCGGCCGAGGGCTATCGTCCCGGCTTTTCGCCCTCGTCCCGTTTCCTGCACGTTTTCGGCGACAAGGCTTCCCAGTTCCGGGTGTTCGATCTCTATTCGGAATCGCTCGTGCTCGATCTGGACCGTGCCGGCGCCGGATCGCGCGGTTTCTTCGTCCAGGGGCTGGAATGGTCCGCCGGGGACACGTTCCTGATGGTGGCTTACGAGGCTGCCGGCGCGGTCGGATTCAAGGAGATGCTGTTCGACCGGCCATTCCGCTACAGGTCCGACCGCTGCGGCGCATGTTCGCCAACCGAGGCGCCCGTGGCACTCGACATCGAAAACGCGCTCGTGACGTTGGACGGCGCGGTTTACAGCCTGCTGGCCGACGATGAAGTGACCTCGCCAGACCGCTGGACGGCATCTCCGCTTCGGCATTTTCTCGAGCCGGACAGGCCGGCTTCCGCGCCTCCGACACGCTACGTCGCACGGCCGGGAGAGCCGGACTGGTTTCTCAACGGTCCACGGACAGCAAGCGTCGACCACAATGACGGCGTTCCGATCTTCCTGAGCCAGGCAGACCCGGCCATGGAGCAAGAGACCGCGCCCAACCATGCCGACGGCACGGCGCGGCGCGGCGCGGTTTCGCTCAGCCGCGCCGAACTGACAAACCGCGACACACGCATCGCCGAACGGCTGGCGGCGTTCGGAATCGAGTTGCGCGCACCTCCGCCGCTGGCTTTCGACAGCCTCACCTTCCTTCACGTGCTGGACGATCGGCCGGAAAAGGACACGGAAAACAATGCCTACCGGATCGAGCCCGGACGTGCGGCGCTTGCGAGGCGGCTCGCATCTCAGGACACGGCCGCCGCTGTCGACCGGCGCGTGGCGGGCATGACCATCGACAACCCGACCTGCGGGGTGGAATCGTCGCATCGCGCCTTCGACGCGAGCGCCCGATTGTGGAGCTGGAGGCTGGGCGAGCGCCTGTTTCAGGTCGTCCAGTATTATTGCTACGTCAGCACCGGATCGATCCCGGCTGGCATCGCCTTTCTCGTCGAGGCGGAAAACGGCAATGCCGACTATGCGATCCTTGGCGAAACGATCGACGGCGAGTTGGCCCTCGAAGGCTATGGCGACTACGAGCCGTGGACGCCGGAGGACAAGGAGCCCTCCCTCACCGACATCCATATGCACGATCCGCTAAAGCTGTTTCGACCGGGCGACGACCTGATCGCGCTGCTCAACGGACAGGGCAGCCTGGCCGTCTACCATACGTCACGGCGGCAGATGCTCTTCTCAATCGAGGAGATCGCCGAGTTCGCGAGCGTGGCGACCATCGCCATGACGGTCGATGGCCGGCATATCGTGCAGATCAACGACAATGGGCGTTTCTTTCTGTACGAGACGGAAACCGGGGCGCCGGCTCTCGCCGGCCGCTACCTCGACGACGAGGTCGCGGTCTATGGCGACGACCTGCGCTTCGACGCCACGCCGGAGGGTGCATCGCATGTGCATCTCAAATTCCCCGGCGACCGCAACCTTTACCAACTCGCGCAGTTCGAACAGACGCTGCGGACGCAGTCGATGGCCGCAAGCCGGCTGTCGGGCGATCAGAATGTGATTGAAGCAGCCGTGATCTCGCCGCCTCCGGCAATCTCGCTAGTGCCGGCCCAGCCTCGACAGACAGCTTCGGCAGTTCGGATCGACGCATCGTCGGCCGCAGGTCTTCAAGAGATCAACATCTACAGGGACGGGCGTGTTGTGGAGACCATCCCCGTTCACGGGCAGAACGTCTCGATCGAGCGTGAGCTGAAGCTCCATTCGGAGACACGCTGGCTTGCCGCGCGGGCCACGGATTTGTCCGGTACGCAGAGTGCGGCGGCAATCCTTCCTGTCGCGGCGGCACAAAGTACCGACGATCCCCCGTCCGGCCGGCTTTTCGTCGTCTCGGTCGGCACGGACACGTACGACGATCCACGCATTGCCGACCTCAGATATGCAGCCAGCGACGCGCGGGCTTTCGTGAATTCGCTCGCTCGCTCGCAGAGCGCCTACTATCGCGACGTCCGTGCAGAGCTGTTTGAGGACGTTCCGCATCTATCGGGCGTCCTGCCCGCCAGGATCGAGCAGATCGCATCGCAGATGCAGGAGGCCGACACGCTTTTCGTCCACGTCGCCGGCCACGGCCTGCTCGGCGGAGATGGCGGGCTATATCTCGCGGATCGCGCCACACGCGCCGACGATCTGCCGGGCACGGCCATGGCGTGGGCGCAACTGTCGAACGCCCTTTCGTCGGTTCCCGGCCGCGTGTTCATCTTCCTCGACGCCTGCCATTCCGGCGCCGCAGGAAGCGCCACCAACGACCAGGCGGTCGACAGCCTGCTGGCGTCCGCCAGCACGCCCGTCAACGTCATCGCCGCCTCGAAGGGCCGTCAGTTCAGTCTGGAAGGCAGTCGCTTCGATGGCGGCGCGTTCACCTCGGCGCTGACCGCGATCTTCTCCGATGCTGCCGTCCATGACGCCAACGGCAACGGCGTGCTTGAATTCTCGGAGCTGTATCGCGCGTTGAAGCAGCGGGTGGTGTCCGAAACCGACGGGGCGCAGATCCCATGGGTCTCGCGCTCGGACCTGGTCGGCGACGCGCCCGTGCTTTGAGCTGCCATCAACCCTCGGGAAGCGGAATGAACTCCTCCTCGTCGCCAGGGACGATGTCGAAACGGCCGGAGCGCCATTCCTGCTTTGCCTGCTCGATCCGCTCGCGCGACGAGGAAACGAAGTTCCACCAGATGTAGCGTTTGGTGCCCAGCGAAGCGCCCCCAAACAACATGACATGCGCACCGCGCTCGGAGCCCACGACGATCTCGTCGCCGGGACGGAAGGCGAGCAGCCGGTCCGAGGGAAACCGGTCGCCGAGGATATCGACCTCGCCATCGAGCACGTAGATCGCGCGCTCCTCGGCATCCGGCGGGATCTGGAGCCGCGCGCCGGGCGCTATGTGGAGATCGACATAGAGCGTCTCCGATGCGGTCTTGACCGGTGAGCGCCAGCCGTGGAACGAGCCGATCACCACCCTGCCGGTGATACCGTCGGCATCGATCTCCGGCATGAAGGTACGGCCCGTATTCTCGAACAGCGGCGCGACCTCCTCGCCGCCGTCGGGCAGCGCGAGCCATGTCTGCAGGCCCGACATCGCCATTGGCGAACCCCGCAATTCCTCGGGCGTGCGTTCGGAATGCACGATGCCGCGCCCCGCCGTCATCAGGTTCAGGTCGCCCGGCTCGATCACCATCTCGGTGCCGAGCGAGTCGCGGTGGCGCACCTTGCCGTCGAACAGGTAAGTCACGGTCGCGAGCCCGATATGGGGATGCGGGCGCACGTCCATCGCCTGGTTGCCGCGCAGGATCGCCGGCCCCATGCGGTCGAAGAAGATGAACGGTCCGACTAGCTTGCGCTTCGCGGTCGGCAGCGCGCGACGCACCTCGAAGCCGCCAATGTCCTTGGCGTTGGGGATGATGAGGGTCTCGATGGCGTCGCAGGCGAGCGCGTCGCCGGGTTGCGGATCGTTGCCGGGAAAGAAGCTCATTGGGGCGACCTCCGTTCGAGCGCCGAGGCGCTTTTGAAAGGCCAGAGTAGCGCCGCCCGCTCAAATTGCACGGGCATAGTCGGTGACGCATCGTTCACCGCCTGACGCGCCTACTCGCCGTCCAGCGGTTCCGTGCCCACCGGCTTGCCGTCGCGCGACAGGCGGATCTTCTCGACCTTGTCCTCAGCCGCCTTGAGCAGCTTTTCGCAATGCGCCTTCAGCGCCTCCCCGCGCTCGTAGATGCGGATAGACTGGTCGAGCGGCACGTCGCCGCGCTCGAGATCGTCCACGATCCGCTCAAGCGCCTCCAGCGCCTGCTCGAAGCTCAGCGCCTTGATGTCTTCGTTTGGCTGCATGTCGGCCATTGGTTCATCCCTTCATCAGGCGCCGCACATGGGCACCGACCGAAAACGCCAGGCCCTGCAGGTCGTAGCCGCCTTCCAGCAGGCTCACCAGACGACCCTTCGACCATCTGTCGGCCTTGTCCATCAGCGTGCCGGTCGCCCAGTCGAAATCGTCCTCGACGAGATTGATTTCGGCCAGCGGGTCGCGGTGATGGGCGTCGAAACCGGCCGAGATGATGATCAGGTCGGGCTCGAAGCGGTCGATCGCCGGCAGGACGCGCGACAGGAACGCCTCGCGGAACCCCTCGCCGCCCATTCCGGCCGAAAGCGGCGCGTTGACGATGTTGCCCGCTCCCGTCTCGTCCTTGGCGCCTGTCCCCGGATAGAGCGGCATCTGGTGCGTCGAGCAGTAGAGCACCGACGGATCGTCCCAGAAGATGTCCTGGGTGCCGTTGCCGTGGTGCACGTCCCAGTCGACGATCGCAACGCGATCGACGCCGTGCGCCCGCTGGGCATGGCGGGCGGCGATGGCGGCGGTGTTGAACAGGCAGAAGCCCATCGCCGTCGTCTTCTCGGCATGGTGGCCCGGCGGGCGGGATGCGACGAAGACGTTTTCGGCCGCGCCGGAAAACACGTCGTCGACGGCCGCGTTGGCAGCGCCGATCGCCGTCAGCGCCGCCTGCCAGCTCTTCGGGCTCGCCGACGTGTCGGAATCGATGCGCGCGATACCCTCCTGGGGAATGCGCGAGCGCACCATCTCGACGAAATCCCCGGGGTGCGCGTAGAGAATGGTCGCTTCGTCGCCCTCCGGCGAAAGCTGCCGGTCAAGGGCGTCGAACGCCTCTTCCTCCAGCACCTTGCCAATGGCCCGCAGACGATCGGGTCGCTCCGGATGGCCGGCCGGCGTCAGATGCTCGAGATAGATCGGGTGGGTGTAGAGACGGGTCGCCATTGAGACGATATAGGCCTCGCCAGCCCGCTTGACCACGCCGCGCGCCGAGGCACCGCAATTGTTCAACAGGCTTTATGCGCCGGAGGCGGCGACGCCGGCCGGCCCGCCGCGAACGGTGCCCAACGCCTTGTCCTTCAGTTCGCGGAAATGCTTCGACCCGTCGGCCAGCTTGCGATCCCATTCCGGGTTGGGCATCTGGCCCTCGATGGTGCGGAAATAGACCTGCATCAGCGCTGCGATCGCGAAGGGCTCGATGAGCGCCGCCTTCACAGCCCAGGCAAAGACGATCGCCAGCACGAACGCCCAGCCGGCAAGCTGCCCGGGCATCGCGTAGAGGATCGCGGCGGCCGGCGCCAGCATCACGAGGAACACCGCGAAGGCCAGCAGCCACATGAACAGCGCCAGCCAGATGGCGTTCTTGACCATCGTCCTGCCGTTCTGCGCGTAGAGCACGATGCCCTGCCTGGCGCTCTCGAACGGGGTGCGGCTGTCGATGCGGATGTTATAGCCTAGGATGATCTCGTCGACATAGGTCAGCGAAATGCGGATCACGGTGTTGATGAAGCCGGCGATGGTCTGCAGCCCGGGGATCGGCAGCACGTTGGCCACCCCGCCGATCAGCCCGGTGATGACGCGGATGACGCCCTTGATGAGCTGGTCGACCACGAACAGGATGTTCGCCTCGGCGAAGCGCGCCTTCACGACGTTCTTGGCGTACTCGATCTGCCCTTGCCCGTCCGGCACCTCGCGGCCGTCGATCAGGTGCACCATGACGGCGATGTGGCCGGCCTTGACGATGTAGAGGATGTACTCGCGGATCCAGTAGATGACCGCCGAGACGAAACCGAAGCCGAGGATACCGCCCCAGACGGCGAATGCGCCCGGGTCCTGCCAGATATGGCCGACGCCGTAGCCGACGCCCGCGCCGGCCCCGATCGCGAAGATGTAGCCGACGGTAATGCCGAAATAGACGACCAGCCGCAGGACGATGAATGGCCACGTCCTGGCCATGATCCCCATCGTGCGCCCGAAGTCGAAATCCCACATCATCGCCGGCCCCATCCGAATCAATTTCGGGGACTATAGACGGAAACTGACCTTACGTAAGGCAACCCTGAGCTAAAGGATATCCGTCGATGCGATCTCGATGCCGAAGCCTTCGAGGCCGACATAATGGCGCTCTCGCGCCGTAATCAGGCGGATAGACGAGATCCCGAGATCGCGCAGGATCTGGGCGCCGAGGCCGACCTCGCGCCACTCGCTCTCGCGGCGCAGCGCTTCGTCATGCGATTCGGCGTCGACATGCGCCGGCCGGTTGCGGTCCTTGTGGCCGACGCCGACCGAGCCCTCGCGCAGATAGACGATGACGCCGCGCCCGTGGTCAACCATCTCGGCCATAATGCCGGGCAGTTGCTTTTCCTTGCCGAACACGTCCGTCACGACGTCCTCGATCTGCAGCCGGACAGGGATCTCCACGCCGTCGCGAATGTCGCCGAAGACGATCGCGAGATGCTGCATGGTCTCCCACGGGAGGGTGTAGATGTAGGCGCGCGCCTTGCCTGCCGGCGTGTCGACGTCGAAGGAACCGACGCGCTGGATCAGCGTCTCCTGGCGCTGGCGATAGGCGATCAGGTCGGCGACCGATACCTGCTTGAGCCCGTGCGTCTCCGCGAAGGCGGAAACCTGCGGCCCGCGCATCACCGAGCCGTCGTCGTTGACCAGCTCGCAAATCACGCCGACCGGCGGCAGTCCGGCCAGCTTGCACAGGTCCACGGCTGCTTCCGTGTGACCCGAGCGCATCAGCACGCCACCCTCGCGCGCCACCAGCGGAAAGACGTGGCCCGGCCGGACGAAGTCCGACGCCCCGACATTGCCGTTGGCGAGGTTGCGCACGGTCAGCGTGCGGTCGTCGGCCGAAATGCCGGTGGTCGTGCCGTGCTTGAAGTCGACCGAGACGGTGAAGGCAGTGGAATGCGGCGCATCGTTGTCCGCCACCATCGGCGCGAGGTTCAGTCGGCGCGCGTCCTCGCGCGTCATCGGCGCGCAGACGATACCGGAGGTGTGGCGTACGATGAAGGCCATCTTCTCCGGCGTGCAGTGAACGGCGGCGACGATGAGATCGCCTTCGTTCTCGCGCCCGTCATCGTCCATGACGACAACAATCTCGCCTCGCTCGAAGGCGCGCAGCGCCTCGACAATCTTCTTCTGGTCGTATGGCATGTGGCTCACTTCGTTCGCGGCGAATGGGAATAGCCAACAGGGGAAGGACCTTCCCTGTTCGCTATTCGCCATTCGCTCATTTCCCCGTCTGTCCTCGATGGCGCAGATAATGATCGGCAATCGCGCAGGCAACCATCGCTTCGCCGATCGGCACGGCGCGGATTCCCACGCACGGGTCGTGCCGCCCCTTGGTGCGCACGTCGACCTCGTTGCCATCCGTGTCGATCGACCTGCGCGGGGTCAGGATCGACGAGGTCGGCTTGACCGCGAAGCGCGCGACGACCGGCTGGCCGGTCGAGATACCACCGAGGATGCCGCCGGCGTGGTTGGCCAGGAAAATCGGCCGACCGTCATTGCCCATCCGCATCTCGTCGGCATTCTCCTCGCCGGTCATGCGTGCGGTGGCGAAGCCGTCGCCGATTTCGACGCCCTTGACCGCGTTGATCGACATCAGGTTCGACGCGATGTCCTGGTCGAGCTTGCCGTAGACCGGCGCGCCGAGGCCGGCCGGCACGCCGTCGGCCACGATCTCGATCAATGCGCCGACCGAGGAACCGTCCTTGCGGATACCGTCGAGATAGTCGGCGAAGACAGCCACCGACGCCGGATCGGGCGTGAAGAACGGGTTGTCGCCGTCATGGACGAAATCCCAGTCCCAGTTGGCGCGGTCGATCTCCTTGTCGCCCATCGCCACCAGCGCGCCTCGCACGGCGAGGCCGGGCACCACCTTGCGCGCCAGCGCGCCGGCCGCGACCCGCGCCGCCGTCTCGCGAGCGGAGGAACGTCCTCCGCCGCGATGGTCGCGGATGCCGTATTTCGCGTCGTAGGTGTAGTCCGCGTGACCCGGCCGATACTGGCGCGCAATCTCGCCATAGTCCTTGGAGCGCTGGTCGACATTCTCGATCAGCATCGAGATCGGCGTGCCGGTCGTGACCAGCCCATCACCGTCCTCGATGAAGCCGGACAGCACCTTCACCTCGTCGGGCTCGCGACGTTGGGTGACGAAGCGAGACTGGCCCGGGCGGCGGCGGTCCAGCTCGGCCTGGATCTCTGCAACGGTGAACCGGATGCCCGGAGGGCAGCCGTCGACGACGCAGCCGATCGCCGTGCCATGGCTCTCGCCCCAGGTGGTGACGCGAAACAGATGGCCGAAGGTGTTATGCGACATGGCGGAGGGAGCCTGCGGACGGGTTTTGGCGACGCTTCTATTGGCCTTTGGGGAAGGCGTCAAACGTCGCACCCTCTCGCAAAAATTTTGACACAGTCGCCCTGTTTCTGCTTTCGTCACGCACCGCAGCCAAAAGCGCGCTTCGACCCGCCGAGGCCGACCACATGAGGAATGACATGCGTACCGTCAGAAAAATCCTTCCGGCCCTGTTCTTCGCCGCCAGCGTCGCCTTTTTCGCCGGGGCGGCGGTTGCCGCCGACGACGAGGGCAAGATCACCCGCGTCGACGCAGACGCCATGACGATCACGCTCGACAACGGTAACACCTACAAGCTGTCCGGAGAGTTCGACGTCGAGGCGCTGGAGGTGGGCACCGAGGTGGTCCTCGCCTACGACACGATCGGCGGCGAGAAGATGGTGACCGACCTCGTCACCTACGAATAGGAACGTCTGACTTTAGCATCGGCATCGCGCAAAGGCCGGTTCCTTCGGCCCGATGCTTCAGAGCCACTCCGCCACGCCATCCGTGAGCCGCAGCACCCGGTCCTGCGGAATCATCATCATCGCGCATTCTGCTTCCGCGACGCCGCAGGCCAGCCGTAACACCGTCCGCATAACGCCGCCATGGGTGACGCACACCGTGTCGCCTCTGGCTTCAGCGAGCCACGGCGCGATGCGCGCCGCCAGCGCGGCGTAGCTCTCCGCGTTGTCGCCCGGCGGCACGAAGTTCCACTTGTCCTCTTGCCGGCGCGCGAAGCAACCGGGATCGGCCGCTTCCAGCTCGGGAAAGGTGTGGCCTTGCCATTTGCCGAAATGCAACTCGACAAGGCGCGGGTCGGTCCGGTAGCCGGCGCGCGGAAGGCCAATCGCCTCGCGCACCAGTTCCATCGTCTCGCGCGTCCTGCTCATCGGGCTCGACACGAAATCGAACGCATCCGGCTTCGCGATCAGCCCGCGCAGCAACTCGCCGTTGCGCCTTGCCTGGCCGCGGCCGAAATCGTTGAGCGGCGTATCCGCCTGGCCCTGCAAGCGGTCCTGCGCGTTCCAGTCGGTCTGCCCGTGGCGGATGAAGTAGATGACGCGCTGCATGTTCCGGTCCGTGTCCCCACAACGACGCCGGGGGCGGGGACGGCTATTCCTTGACGGCGGAAATGTCGGGCGCGTCGACGGACTTCATGCCCACGACGTGATAGCCCGCATCGACATGGTGCACCTCACCCGTCACGCCTTTGGACAGGTCGGACAGGAGATAGAGCGCCGAGCCGCCCACATCCTCGATCGACACCGTTTTCTTCAGCGGGGCGTTGTACTCGTTCCACTTGAGGATATATCGGAAGTCGCCGATGCCCGATGCGGCGAGCGTCTTGATGGGACCGGCAGAGACCGCGTTGACGCGTATGCCCGTGCCGCCGAGGTCGACCGCGAGATATCGCACGCTCGCCTCCAGCGCAGCCTTGGCCACGCCCATGACGTTGTAGTGCGGCATCACCTTCTCGGCACCGTAATAGGTCAGCGTGATCATCGAGCCGCCATCCTTCATCAACGGCTCGGCGCGCTTGGCAACCGCGGTGAACGAATAGACCGAGATGTCCATCGTGCGCTGGAAGTTGTCGCGCGTGGTGTCGACGTAGCGGCCGTCCAGCTCCTCCTTGTCGGAGAAGGCGATGGCGTGGACGAGAAAGTCGAGCTTGCCCCACTTCGCCTTCAGGCCGTCGAAAACTGCGTCGACGCTGGCCATGTCGGTCACGTCGCAGTCGCCGGCGATGTGTGCGCCAAGCTCCTGCGCCAGCGGCTCGACGCGCTTGCGGAAAGCGTCGCCCTGATAGGTGAGCGCGATCTCCGCGCCCTGCTCCGCGCAGGCCTTGGCGATGCCCCAGGCGATCGACCTGTTGTTGGCGACCCCCATGATGAGGCCGCGCTTGCCTGCCATCAGGCCGTTTCCTGCCGCCATTGGACGTTTCTCCGCACCCTTGATTGGTTCGGGTGCCCTATCGCACAGCAGGCAACAGGCTTCAAGCGCGAGCGGCCGATCGGAGTTCCGTCCGCCCCATTTCCCCCGAAATCACCCCCCTAGCGTCATCACATGCATTATGACTAATATGCAAGCAGGATGGGAACCCTGCGCCATGCGTCTTACGGGGAAAGTCGCATTCATTACCGGTGGCAGCAGCGGGATAGGGCTGGCCACGGCCGAAGCTTTTGTCCGTGAAGGCGCCCGCGTCGCGATAACGGGGCGCAAGCGGTCCCAGCTCGACGAAGCCGTGGAAAACCTCGGCAAGGACGTCGTCGCCTGCGAGACGGATGTGAATGACGACGTCGGCATGCGCCAGGCGCTCGCGACCGTCGCGGGAGCGTTCGGAGGCATCGACATCGTCTTCGCCAATGCCGGTCTCTATATCGACGCAACGCTCGGCGGGGCCACCCGCGAGAATTTCGCCGCTGTCCTCGGCACCAACGTCATCAGCGTGTTCATGACGGTGGAGCACGCGCTGCCATATCTGCGCGACGGCGCCTCGATCATCCTCAACGGTTCGGTCTATTCGACGATGGGGCCGCCGGGCGCCGGTTCGTACGGCGCCAGCAAGGGCGCGATCGCATCCATGGCGCGGGTTATGGCCACCGAGCTGTCGCATCGGCGGATACGCGTCAATGTCGTCGTGCCCGGCGCGATCAACACGCCGGGCTGGGGCATGGACAAACTAGCGCCGGAAAGACGCGCCGAGCAGCAACAGATACTCGGCGAGCGGGCGCTGCTTGACCGCATGTTGACGGCCGAGGAAGTCGCCAACGCCGTGCTTTTCCTGGCGTCGGACGAATCATCCGGTGTTCAGGCCGCCGAGATCGTGGTCGACGGCGGCACCACGGGAGCGCTGGCCGGTTCGCCACGCTTTCGACGCGCCGAGGCAGACCTGTCCTAGCGCGGCGCTTCCCAAGGATCGATCAGGCCCCTCCGGCGGCGGCTTTGGCCTTGCGCGCAAACGCCTCAAGTTCGGCGTCGCCCTCCGGCAGCATGATCTGCACGTGGGCGTAGAGGTCGCCATGGCCGCCGTCCTTAAGCGGCAGGCCCTTGCCTTTCAGGCGAAGCTTGCGGTCGGCGCTCGACCATGCCGGAACCGCCACGGCGAGCCGGCCATAGGGCGTTTCGACCGCCACCTTGGCGCCCAGCACCGCGTCGGCAAGCGGGACGGGAATGTCGACATGCAGGTCGCGCCCCTCTACCCGATAGAGCGGATGCCGGCGGAAGCGCACTTTCACCAGCGCGTCACCCGGCTGGCCGAGCGGCGACGGCGTACCCTGACCCTTGAGCCTGATCGTCTGCCCGTCCTCGACAAAGGAAGGCAGCTTGATGCCGATCTTGCGGCCATCGGGAAAGTTCGCGGTCACCTTCGCGCCGGTCGCCGCCTCATCGATGGTCACGTCGAGATGAACGTTCACGTCGGCCGCCGGAGACTGGCGCGATGACTGCCCCGCCCCTCCGCGGGCGAACCGCTGGCCGAATATCTCGCTGAAGATGTCGCCGGCATCGCCGAACTGATCGCCGCCCGACGGTCCGGACGATCGGAACTCGAACTGCATGCCGCCGGGTCCGCCGCCCGCCTTGCGGAACGTGGAAAACGGATCGCCGCCCCCGCCGCCGAAATCGGCGAAGCGGGGCTTGCCGGCTGCGTCGATTTCGCCGCGGTCGAACTGGCCGCGCTTGGTCTCGTCGCCAACCACCTCATAGGCCTGGTTGACCTCGGAGAACCGATCCTTGGCCTTGGGATCGTTGGGGTTCTGGTCCGGGTGGTACGTCTTGGCGAGCCGGCGAAAGGCCGACTTGATGTCCTTCGCAGAGGCGTTCTTCGCAACGCCCAGTACGTCATAGGGATCGCGCATGTGCTCTTCTGCCGGCGTGAAAAACGGGTTGGTCCCACCCTATATGCGACCACCTAGGAAGAAATTCCAGTGCCGCGACGAGCCCGAACTTTCATTCGACCCGCCGGAAGCTCTTCATCATCCATTGGCTGGCAGCGCCGAGGCACGTCTCGCCGGTGTAGAGATGGACGCCCTCGAAGCTCTCGCGCGTGGCCGCGAAGCTGCGGCAGACGGTGCCGCTGGAACGGGTTTCCCGGATGTCACGGATCTCGCCGCGCGAGCCGGTGCCCGCATTGGCCCAGCCCTGCTCGGGCATCTCGGAATCCTCGACGACCGCAGACGAGACCGCGTTGCGGATGGTCGCCTCGTCCGACAGCGTCGCCTGGTCGGCCGGCGCGCCCCTGTCACGCGAAATCGAATTGGTTATCAGCGAGCGATCGGGAACGGCGTCCTCGATCGAGAACCCCTTGGAACCGCAGCCGGAAACGACAAGCAGGCCGGCCAGCAGCGAGAGCCGCAGGCTGGACCAACAGCCGGTACGTCCGAATGGGCTTGCTGACGCTTGCGTCAGGCGCACCAATGGGCCATCTCCCGTCATTATCTTCGCCCCAAGAGGCACATCATGGCGGATGCAGGGTTAACGGACGATTTCACCGAGCGGGCGGAGCCCTTCGCCCTGTTCCGGCAATGGCTCGACGATGCCTCGGGCACCGAGCCCAACGACCCCAACGCCGTGGCCCTGGCGACGGTCGACGCGGACGGCCTGCCCAATGTGCGGATGGTCCTGCTCAAGGATTTCGACGAGCATGGCTTCGTCTTCTACACCAACTACGAGAGCGCCAAGGGCCGCGAGATCCTGTCGTCGATGAAGGCGGCGATGTGCTTCCACTGGAAGAGCCTGCGCCGGCAGGTGCGGGTGCGTGGACCGGTGGAAACCGTCAGCGACACGGAAGCCGACGCCTACTATGCGTCGCGCCCGCGCGGCAGCCGCATCGGCGCATGGGCCTCGGCCCAGTCGCGGCCGCTCGAAAGCCGTTTCGCGCTGGAGAAGTCGGTGGCCGAATATACGGCCCGCTATGCGATCGGCGAGATACCCCGCCCGCCACACTGGTCCGGCTTCCGCATCAGGCCGCAGTCGATCGAGTTCTGGCACGACCGCCCCTTCCGCCTCCACGACCGGGCGTTGTTCGAGCAGTCCGGCGACGGATGGAAGAAGACACGGCTTTATCCGTAGGTCAAATTGAATCGGCTTGAACGACAAACTACGTGGTCCGCTCACGCTCGGTTAAGGATGCTAACTGCCTTTCGGCGGCCAGAACTTGCCGCGTTGGCGTGCGTCGGCACGCCATAGCTTGCGTCGAGCATCAGGCGTCTCAAGATGTCGATACTTACCTCCCGAAAATTTGGGCCAGTCGAGAGCCAGCCCAGACCTCACCAGCTCCGCCGCCAAATCACGTCCATCGGGCAAGTAGCATTCAGCCACAACGCGATCGTAGGACAGCTCCGGTCGGATACGGGCCGTTACTATTTGACCCCTACACAACTGAACCAATGCCCACTTGGACGTTTTGCCCCAAGGGTGATCAAGTTCTGGTGCATCAATTCCAGCAAGCCGAATATGAACACTGTCGATGACAATGGTGTCACCGTCCACCACCCAGCATCGCCCTCGAAGAACCGCATCTGCTTTAGATGGCGGAAGAGGACGGGTTACTAAAACAATTTCATCACGCGGCAGCGTGATCGTATCTCGCCTTCCGCGAAACAACAATACAAATGCTCGAAACAAACCCATGCGCCCCTCAGCACAATTTCAATAATTTTGACTCTAGAGCATTTTAAATATTTCCAATCATAATATATGTTATGATGCCTGTGTATAATTCAATGTGATTGATAGGCTTTAGACGTTGACGAGAACCGCCGTCTACCCCTTCTTCCGGTTCATGAAGGCGACGAAGGCGTTGCGTGCCTCGTCGGAAGTCAGGCGCTCGCGGAAATGCGCGCCCTCCTCCTTGATCCGGGCCACCAGCGCCTCCCTGTCGCCCAGCATGAGGTCGCGCGCGATCTTCAGCGCCTGCGGCGGCTTCCCGGCGATGCGCCGCGCGGCGGCAAGCGTCTCGGCCTCCAGTTCGCCCTCGCTGACGACGCCATAGATCAGCCCGCTTGCCAGCGCCCGCTCGGCGGAAAACCCCTCGCCGAGCCCCAGCAGCGCAAACGCGCCCTGCCGGCCCAGAACGGCCGGGGCGAGCAGGCTGGAACCGGCTTCCGGCACCAGACCGAGATCGACGAACGGTGTCCGGAATTCAGTGCGCGGCGTGGCCAGCGTCAGGTCACAGTGCAGGTTGATCGTCGTGCCGATGCCGACCGCGATGCCGTCGACGCCCGACACGATCGGCTTTTGCGCCTTCGCCAGCGCCAGCAGGAAATCATAGACCTCCATGCCGCTATCGCCGCCCATGGCCACGGCCATGAAATCGGCGAGGTCGTTGCCTGACGAAAACGCGCCCGGCACGCCGAGGATCACGTGCACCCTAACGCCTTCATCGGCGTCGCCGTCGGCCAGTGCCTTGGCCATGGCCGCGTACATCGCGCGGGTGATCGCGTTCTTCTTGTCCGGCCGGTTCATGCGGACGATCTGCAATGCGCCGTCGCGGGCAACCTCGATATGTTCGCTCACGCCTGTCCCCTCAGTCAGATATCCAGAACCGCCGAGGCGGCGGCAAGGCTCGCCGCGCCTTCGGTCACCCTCAGCCGCAGCGTCGCCGTCTCGTCGATCAGGTTCTCGGCGAAGAAACGGGCGAGCGCAACGCGGTTTCCATCGCCCCCTGCAAGTGCGGAGCGCACGAGATAGGCGCCGCCGGCAGCCAGCGAGAACAGCCTGAGATAGGGCGTCGCGCCGGCCAGCGCCTCCTCCTGACGACCTTCCGCCAACGCGGCCATCAGGAACTCGGTCGTCTGCGACAGGTCCTCCAGCGCTGCCTGGCATTTTTCGGCGGTGCGGCCGAAGCCGTCCGCGTTGGAGTTGCGCAGCGTGTCGATATCGACGGCAAGTTCGGCAATGAAGCCCCTGACCTGCTCGCCGCCCGACAGGGGCAGCTTGCGGGTGACGAGATCGATCGCCTGGATGCCGTTGGTGCCCTCGTAGATCGGCGCGATGCGCGCGTCGCGATAGAGCGCTGCCGCGCCCGTCTCCTCGATGTAGCCCATACCGCCATGCACCTGCACGCCGATCGAGGCCACCTCGACGCCGACATCGGTGGGGAACGACTTGGCCAGCGGCGTAAGCAGGCCGGCGCGGTCGGCCCAGTGCGCGGCCGCGTCGCCATCGCTCGCCTTGGCCATGTCGAGCGCATGGGCGCAGGAATAGGCGATGGAGCGCGCGACCTGGGTCAGCGCCTTCATCGTCGTCAGGTTGCGCCTTACATCGGCGTGAAGGACGATCGGCGCCATGCCGTCACCGGACCAGCCGGCCGCCTTGCCCTGCCGGCGGTCCCGCGCATAGGCCAGCGCCTTCTGGAACGCGGCTTCCGCCACGGCCACACCCTGCATGCCGACAGCGAGGCGGGCGTTGTTCATCATGGTGAACATGCAGGCGAGCCCCCGGTTTTCCTCGCCGATCAGCCAGCCTACCGCGCCCGGCGCGCTGCCCTCCGCGAAGCCATCGCCATAGATCATCGTGCAGGTCGGCGAGGCGTGAATGCCCAGCTTGTGCTCCATCGAGGCGCAGAAGACGTCGTTGCGAGCACCGAGCGATCCGTCCTCGTTGACGAGGAACTTCGGCACCAGGAACAGTGAGATGCCACGGGTTCCTGCCGGCGCGTCGGGCAGTCGGGCAAGCACCAGATGGACGATGTTGTCCGTCAGGTCGTGCTCGCCATAGGTTATGAATATCTTCTGGCCGAAGATGCGGTATGTGCCGTCGCCAGCGCGCTCGGCGCGAGCGCGCAGCGCGCCAAGGTCCGAGCCGGCCTGCGGCTCGGTCAGGTTCATCGTGCCCATCCACTCGCCGGACACGATCTTCTCGAGATAGATCGCCTTGAGCTCCTCGGAGGCATGCTTCTCCAGCGCCTCTATCGACCCCATGGTCAGGGTCGGTCCGATGCCGAAGGCCATCGAGGCAGAGTTCCACATTTCCAGCGCGGCCACCGAAAGCATGGTCGGCAGGCCCTGCCCGCCATACTCGACCGGACCGGCGAGCGCGTTCCAGCCGCCATCGATCCAGCGGCGGTAAAGATCCTTCCAGCCGGGCGGCATGGTGACCGCCGCATCCTTCAGCACCGCGCCCTTTTCGTCTCCGACCTTGCGCAGCGGAGTGACCTCGTCGCTGGCGAACCGGCCGGCCTCGGCGAGGATCGCGTCGACCAGGTCGTCAGACAGGTCGCCGAGAAGCCCTTTGTCCAGCGCATCCTGCAGGCCTGCTACATGCCTGAGCGTATGGGCGATCTCGTCCACCGGCGCGCGATACATGGCCTACCTCCTGCTTGCGACTGCCCGATCCTGCCCCGCCGGCCAGCGGGACGTCCATGCTGCTTGAGGAAATCAGAGCTATTTTCTTTTTACGTAAACGTCAAATACTGAACCGTTATGCCGTCATCGTTGCCGCGGCATGCCCGGTATCCCGCCGGCCTTGCTAGGAGGCTTGGAACAGGCGGCACGAAGTCCTATCGTGAGCGCGGAGGTGCGGGATTGCTGACGTTCGAGTTCGAGACGACATTGATCCACTGGAGAGGCCCGTCGCCGTTCTTCTTCGCGCCGGTTCCGGCTCTGCACGGTGCCGAGATCCGGCGGATAGCCAGCCTCGTCACCTACGGTTGGGGCGTCATCCCGGTGGAGGCTGAGATCGGCGGCACGGCATTCCGGACATCGCTCTTCCCCAAGGACGAAAGCTACCTCCTGCCGCTCAAGAACGAGGTGCGCCGCCGGGAAGGCATCACGGCTGGCGATCTGGTCGCGGTGTCGATGACCGTTGCGCTGCCCGAGCGCTAGAAATCCGACATTCATGGCGAAGGCCGATACCGCGATTGCTGAAGGAACCACGCGAGGGTAAACTTCCGCGAAGGAGAGATCATGCTCGCACGACCGGACAAACATCGCTGCATAGAATGCGGCCTGCCCTACGAGGCAGAGAGTTTTGCGCTGCATTACGGCCGGGTCGAGAACGGACCCGCCTACTGGTGCGACCGGGGGCTGCTTTGCTCCATCGAATGCTCGCTGGCGCACACCAGGAAACGCATGGCGGAAGGCACCATGCCGCGCGATCCCGCTCCGGATCCGATGGAGGTCGACCCGCTCTGGCGGAGCTGACCTATTTGCCCGCCTTCTCCCGCTCAACGGCGCGCCAGCCGATGTCGCGCCGGCAGAAGCCGCCCGGCCAGTCTATCCTGTCGACGGACGCATAGGCTTTCGCCTGCGCCTCGCTGACCGTTCGTCCGAGCGCCGTCACGTTGAGCACCCGACCGCCGGCGGCCAGCAGCCTGTCGCCGTCGCGTTGCGTCCCGGCGTGGAAGATTTCGACGCCATAGCCGGCCGCCTCGTCGACACCCGCGATCACGCTGCCCTTTTCCGGCGCGGCCGGATAGCCGTTCGCCGCCATCACCACTGTCAGCGCCGCCTCGTCGCGCCAGCGAACCGACATGTGGCCGAGCTGGCCGTCGACCGCCGCGTTCATCAGCGTCAGCACGTCGTCCTTCAGCCGCATCATCAGCACCTGGCATTCGGGGTCGCCGAAGCGGGTATTGTACTCGATCAGCATGGGTCCGTCGGCGGTGAACATCAGGCCGACGAACAGCACGCCTGAAAACGGCGCGCCAAGTTCAGTCATGCCTCGCATCGTCGGCTCCACGATCTCGCGCATGACCCGCGCGACCATGGCATCCGTCATCACCGGTGCCGGCGAATAAGCTCCCATTCCGCCGGTGTTGGGGCCGGTGTCGCCCTCGCCGACGCGCTTGTGGTCCTGCGCGGTGCCAAAGGGAAGCGCCGTCGTTCCGTCGCACAGGCAGAAGAAGCTCGCCTCTTCGCCTTCGAGGAACGCCTCGACCACGACCTCGGCTCCCGCCTCGCCGAACGCGCCCTCGAAGCAGGCGTCGATGGCATCCAGCGCCTCGTCCAGCGTCATCGCCACGGTCACGCCCTTGCCGGCAGCAAGACCGTCGGCCTTGACGACAATCGGCGCGCCGACCTGCCGCGCATAAGCCTTCGCCTTCGGCGCGTTGTTGAAGCGTCCGTAGGCGGCCGTCGGAATGTCGAACCGCGCGCACAGATCCTTGGTGAAACCCTTGGAGCCTTCGAGCTGGGCGGCCTCCTGCGACGGTCCGAAAACCCGGATGCCGGCCTCGTCCAGCCTGTCGGCCAGCCCGGCGACCAGTGGCGCTTCCGGTCCTACCACCACCAGATCGATCGCCTTTTCGCGCGCGAATGCGACGATCGCCGCATGATCGTCGATCGCGATCGGAACGCATTCGGCTTCCCGCGCTATGCCCGGATTGCCCGGCGCGGCATAAAGTTTCGTCAGGAGCGGTGAAGCGGCGATCTTCCACGCCAGCGCGTGCTCGCGCCCGCCCGATCCGATCAGCAAGACGTTCATGGCGATTCCCTAGGGCCAGTGTTCGCGGTCTCCGGTAGGGCGCGGAAGGCGAAGGGTCAAGCAATGCTCTCCGAACACCGCCATCAGGCATCGATACGCGGATCAATTTATACGATACTCGATGCTCGACATCGACAACCGCGACGTCGTCATGCTTGACGCCTGCCCCCGCCCCTGCCACTCCACTGCCGATGGAAAACGTCCAGTCGAGAGAAGCGCAGGGACGCGTTGCCGACGCCCCGTCGGGCCACTGGGTCTACCGCTGGCTGCCGCGCGTCCTTTGGCCCTACGCGCAGCTGGCCCGCTGGGACAGGCCGATCGGCTGGTGGCTCCTGATGTGGCCGTGCTGGTGGTCGGCCGCCATGGCCGCCGCTGCTCATGCGCAGCCGGGAGCGGCTCTCCTCGATGTCCTGCCGTCGCCCTGGCATCTCTTCCTGTTCATGGCCGGCGCGATCCTGATGCGCGGGGCCGGCTGCACGTATAACGACATCGTCGACCAGGACATCGACGAGAAGGTGGCGCGCACCCGCTCGCGGCCGCTGCCTGCAGGCAAGGTTACGCGCAGGCAGGCCTGGGGATTTCTACTGCTGCAAAGCCTCGGCGGGCTGCTGGTGCTGCTTCAGTTCAACTGGTTCGCCGTTCTCGTCGGCATCGCCTCGCTGGCGACGGTAGCGATCTATCCGTTCATGAAGCGCCTCACCGACTGGCCGCAGCTTTTCCTCGGGCTGGCTTTCTCGTGGGGCGCGCTGATGGGCTGGGCCGCGCATTTCGGATCGCTCGAACTAGCCCCGCTGCTGCTTTATTTCGGCTCGATCCTGTGGGTGATCGGCTACGACACGCTCTACGCCCATCAGGACAAGGAGGACGACGCGCTGGTCGGCGTGCGCTCCACGGCGCGGCTGTTCGGCGGCAGGACGAAGCAGTGGCTCGTGGGGCTCTATGGCGCGGCGCTGCTGTTCTTCCTCGTCGCCTTCGCCAACGCCGCCGTGCCGATGCCCGCGCTGGCCGGGCTGCTCGCCGCCGGCGCCCATATGTGGCGGCAGATCAGGGTCCTCGACATCGACGATCCCGACCAGTGCCTGCGGTTGTTCAGGTCCAACGGCATCGTTGGCTGGCTTATCTTCCTCGGCCTTCTCGGCGGCGGCCTCTGGGCGTCGATCAGCCCGAACTTCTGACCGCGCCGGCCTTTCGCAGACAGGTCTGCCTGGCCGGCGACGATGTCGACCTTGACCGCGACGCGCGGCGGCGACGGCTGGACGGTCTCATCGAGCGCAGCCCGATCGGATGCCATGGAACGAGCAGGTGCAACAAAGCGGAATTGCGGGCGAACGAGCCCGCAATGTAGGTCGCCTTCAGCGACTTCTCAAACCGCCGGCCGGCGCGTCTTTTGTTACTGGCGCGCGATGATCTCGACGCCGTCGACGACCAGCCGGACGCCCAGTTCGCCGGTGCGGCGCCGCGCCAGAAAACGCGGCCGGCGCTGGTTGGACGCCTTGCCCTTGCGACGTTCAACCGGCGGCCGCTTCTTCACCAGCCCCAGCGATTCCTCCAGCGTGCGCGCCACGCCGTCTGCCTCGATTAGCAGCATCGGCAGGTTGAACGCATCTGACCAGGCACGCCAGTCGGCCGCGACGTCGTCGAGGTCGTGCGCCACCAGCAGCGGCACCGACAGCGCGGGATCGGCATGCAGCAGTTCCAGCGTCACGGTCACCAGGCCCTCGCCATCCTCGATGGCGCGGGCCGCCACGCCCCTGAACACGCGCGCCGGCAGCATGACGGTAACGGGCAGGCGGCTGTTTTCAAGCACCCGCCGCACGGTCGCGCCGCGCCTGTCTATGGTGAAGGTGACATCGCCCAGATCGTCCCGCGCCGCATAGGACACCGCCTGTGGCAGGCGGAACGGGTCGAGCCTCAAGTCGGAGCCGGCCCAAACGGGCTTGAGCTGCGTTTGCATCGGTTTCGCCTTCCTGTCTCTCCTGAGAGCCGGTATTCCGGTCCCTCGCGGGCGGGTTCTCCCGCCTCGTTATGTCTGCGAGACTAGTCGGCAGCCCGTTGGAACCCGCTTAAGAAGCAGGGTTAAGGCTTGGTGGCGTTGGGCGATGGTTATCGGATTGCGACCGGGAGCAACGAAACGGTAGGCATTGTGGCCGGTCAGATCACCTTGCCTGGGTTCATGATCCCGGCCGGGTCGAAGCTGCGCTTGATGCGGCGCATCAGATCGATGGCGACCGGCGGCTCGTTGGCGATCAGTTCGTCGCGCTTCATCAGGCCGATCCCGTGCTCGGCCGAGATCGAGCCGTTGAAGCGCCGCACCACGCTGTGGACCGCGTCGTTGATGGCACGGTAGCGGGCGAGGAAGGCAGCCGGCTCCATGCCGAGGGGCTGCGTGATGTTGTAGTGCAGATTGCCGTCGCCCATGTGGCCGAAGCAGACGAGCCTCGCCGCCGGCTCCAGCGCGGTCGCGGCCGTCCAGGCTTCGTCGATGAAGTCGGGAACGGCGGCCACCGGCACCGAGATGTCGTGCTTGATCGAGGCGCCCTCGGGGCGCTGCGCATCCGACATCATCTCCCTGAGCTTCCAGAAGGCGTCCTGCTGGCCGAGGCTTGCGGCGATCGCAGCGTCGGCAAGGTACCCGGCCTCCAGCCCCTCGCCCAGAACCTCCTCGATCAGCGTCCGCGCGTCTTCGGCGGAACGGCCGGAAGAAACTTCCACCAGCACGTGCCAGGGATAGTGGGAGTGGAGCGGCGCAATCGCGTCCGGAATATGCTTGAGCACGAAGGCGAGCGCTTCGTCGATCATCAGTTCGAAGCCGGTAAGGCTGGCGCCGGCTTTGTCCGAGGCGAGACGGAACAGTTCCAGCGCCGCAGAGGGACTTTCGACGCCCACCCACGCAACCTCCCTGCCCTTCGGACTGGGCACCAGCTTCAGCACGGCGGCGGTAATCACGCCCAGCGTTCCCTCGGCTCCGACAAACAGGTTCTTCAGGTCGTAGCCGGTATTGTCCTTCTTCAGCTTGCGCAGGTCGTCCAGCACCTCGCCCGTCGGCAGGACGACCTCGACGCCAAGGCACAGGTCGCGCGCGTTGCCGTAGGCGAGCACGCCCGTTCCGCCGGCATTCGAGGACAGGTTGCCGCCGATCTGCGCCGACCCCTGGGAGGCGAGCGACAGGGGGAAAAGCCTGCCAGCCTCCTCGGCCGCATCGCGCAGGGTCTGCAACACCACGCCGGCCTCGGCGGTGATGGTGCTGGACGCGACGTCGACCTCGCGGATGCGGTTGAGCCGCGACAGCGACAGCACGATCTGGCCGCCGCTCGCGTCAGGCATCTGCCCACCGACGAGGCCGGTATTGCCGCCCTGCGGCACGACCGGCGTGCCGGTCTCGGTCGCCAGCTTCATGATCGCCGACACCTCCGCAACGCTGCCCGGCCGCAACACCATCGGGGTTGCGCCCGGCCACAGGCCGCGCCGTTCTGTCACGTAAGGCGCAACATCATTGGGCTGCCGGAGCGCATAGGCGTTGCCAACGATTGTCGCGAAGCGGTCGAGAAGGGCGGGGTCGAGAGTCATGTCAATCATCGAAGGCATGAGTAGGTAGAAGTGGGCTGGGACACCCGCAGCCCTTCGAATATTATGAAGCGGCCGCTTCGCCGCGCGGCGCGGCAGCGCGGCGCAGGCGGTCGTTGATCGCCTCGCACAGCCCGTCCTCGGGGATCGGTTCGACCGCGATGGTCGCCGCCCCCGAGCGGTCGAGCGCCAGCAGATGGCCGTAGAGATTTGCCGCCGCCTCGCGCATGTGCCCCTTTTCGGAGAGGTTGAGCACCATGACTGCCTTGTCGGCACCGGCGGCGCGGGTCGGCCCGTAGGCCATCAGTGCCTCGCCTTCGCGCACGTCGGTCGCGTTCAGCCGCATCGCAGCGTCGGGAGCGTAGTGGGAGGCCAGCATGCCGGGAGCCTCGACCCCCGAGAGAGCGCCCCGCGTCACTTCCACGCCGAGCGCGTTTTTCAGATCTGCCGCCGTCACCGCACCCGGCCGCAGCAGGTGCAGCCGTCCTCCGGCGATCTTGACGATCGTCGATTCCACGCCCACGGGCGTGCGGCCGCCATCGGCGATCAGTTCGATGCGGTCGCCGATGTCGTCGTTCACAGCCTGCGCGGTGGTCGGCGTGATGCGGCCCGACGTGTTGGCGCTGGGCGCGGCCAGCGGCCGGCGCAGTTCGTCGATCACCTCGCGGGCGAATTCGCGCGGCATGCGCAGCGCGACCGTATTTAATCCCGCCGTCACCAGCGGGTGAATGGCGTGGCCATCACGCAAAGGCAGCACCAGCGTCAACGGTCCTGGCCAGAACGCGTCGGCCAGCAAGCGCGAAGCGCCATCGAAAACGGCGATGCCCTCGGCCATCTCCATGTCGCAGACATGCACGATCAACGGGTTGAAGCTCGGCCTGCCCTTGACCTCGAAGATGCGGGCCACCGCCTCGCCGCTGGTGGCGTCGGCCGCCAGCCCGTAGACGGTTTCCGTAGGCAGCGCGACAGCCTGCCCCGCCTCGAGAAGATCGAGCAGCGGGTCGAAGGCTTGTTCGAGCGGCAGGATGCGAGCCAAGGGCACCTCCGGATGGCGACAGCGACGGCCTGCGTAGCCTTGTCGGCAATCCGAGACAAGTGTCCGTATCGAATCACCGATTCATTAATCTCCGGCCCTTTATGCTTCCACCATCGGCCTATCGGGCGCAGGGCGGATGCTCCGCGCCCCCGATGCCATGATGGCGGGTGTTGACGATGATGAAAATTGCAGGCTTTTGGCTGGCGCTTCTGGCGCCTTGCGGCCCGTCATGGGCTTCTTCTATCTCGGTCCTGCCGGCTGGCACGTCCGGCCCCACGCCCTCGTTGGTAAGTTATGGCGGGAGCCAGGCGCCCGTGGTCGAGGCCCGCGCCATCCGCGGCGAGGCATCGACCGGCGAAAACCCCTCATCCGCAACGGTCTATTTGATCAGTCCATCGGTGATCGCCTACGGAGCCGACGCAATCCCGCCGGCCAACGAGAAGGTTGCCGCCATCGGCGTCCCGGCCGAAGCACCGCGCCGGTTCAACACGGAGGCCTTTCCGCTGGTCATCCGCGGCGGCATCGCCGGCAGCGCCTTTTCGGCGCCGCCAGCGCCCAGCGCTTCCCCGCCAACGCCCGCACTACCGGCCCAGCCGGCCGAGGCGGCGTCGCAATCGCCGGCCTCCAGCGCTCCCGCCGCTCTGACCCAGCCGCAAGGGCCGGCAGCGCCAACCAGACCGGCTCTTTGACGCACGTCATCACCAACTACCGCCCTTGACCTGGCATGGGCGCGGGCACAGGATCGCGCCGGCAACGGAGGGCCTGTCGTGATCGAACTGACCGTGAACTTCTTCTGGAAGTTCCTGCACATTTTCGGGCTGATGCTTGGCGCGGCGGCAGGCTTCGGCGCCATGGCGGTCGCCCGGCAGACGCGGCGCGCCGGCGGCCCGAGGCCCGAACTGGAAGCGCTCAGGCCATGGTTCGGCCGGCTCGGCCTCGCCGGCATCTTGCTGATCTGGGTCAGCGGCCTGGCGCTGTGGATGTTCCGCTATTCGTTCGCCGATCTCGGCGGCGCCTACTCGCTCAAGCTCGTGGTGGCGCTGGTGCTGCTCGGCGTCATCCTCGCCCTGCACCAGGTCGCGGGCCGCGCCGCGAAGGCGGGCACGCCGCCGCCGGCATGGCTGCCGAAGCTTGGCATGACGACGCCGATCCTGACTCTGGTCGCCATGGGTCTCGGCGTCTGGGTGTTCATCTGACGGCTGCGCCTATCCCGCGATCTTCGAGAAATCCGCCACCTGCCCGGTTGCCGTGCGGATGCGTGAAAGCAGCGCCAGCCGATTGGCGCGCACGGCCTCGTTTTCGTCGTTGACCAGCACCTTATCGAAGAAGGTATCGACCGGCTGGCGCAGCGCCGACAGGGCCTGCATGGCGGCGGCGTAGTCCTGCGCCGCGATCGCCTCGGCCGCGCCCTTCTCGGCCACCGACACCGCCTCGAACAGCGCCTTCTCGGCCGGATCGGACAGCAGCGCCGAATCGACGGCTTCTGCCACGCGCGTGCCCTTCTTCTCCTCGGCCGCCAGAATGTTGGCGGCGCGCTTGGTCCCGGCCAGAAGGTTTCTGCCGTCCTCCGTGTCGAGGAAGATGCCGAGCGCGGCGACGCGGCTGACGACGAGGAGGAGGTCGTCGTTCGATGAAGGCGTAATCTCCCCCCTCGTGGGGGAGATGCCCGGCAGGGCAGAGGGGGGCAACGTAGAGCGTCCTTCATCACCGTCTTGAGGCGCCGGCGGGACAGCGCCCCCCTCTGTCGGCTTCGCCGACATCTCCCCCACAAGGGGGGAGATCGGGCGCGAACCCGTCGCCAGCACCGCATCGATCAGATCGTGACGCGCGCCCTTGTCGCGGAGGTAGACCTTCAGGCGGTCGTGGAAGAAGGAGACGAGGTCGCGTGTGATTTCCGAACTAGTAAATAGAACCCAAGCTTTTACGTCGTAATCCCCACACAGCCTTTCCGGCGGATAAGACTGTATTGATGCATTCAACACTCCCAATAGAGGAATTCGCACCCCATTCTCGACCAATATCCTGATCACGCCCAGCGCAGCTCTCCTCAGCGCGTAGGGGTCCTTCGAGCCGGTGGGCTTCTCGTCGATGGCCCAGAAGCCGACCAGCGTGTCGAGCTTGTCGGCGAGCGCCACGGCCACCGAGACGGGATCGGTCGGCACGACGTCCGAAGGCCCCTGCGGTCGGTAGTGCTCTTCCAAAGCAGCCGCGACGGACGGGTGCTCGCCTTGCAGCACCGCATATTTGCGGCCCATCGCGCCCTGCAATTCGGGGAACTCACCGACCACTTCGGTCTGCAGGTCGGCCTTGGCCAGAACGGCCGCGCGGCGGGCGAGCGTCGGGTCGGCACCGACGACCGGCGCAAGCTCCTCGGCCAGTTTCGCGATGCGCTCGACGCGCTGCCCTTGCGTGCCGAGCCTGGCGTGGAAAGTGACGCCCAGATGGTCGAGCCGGGCCATGCGCTGGTCGAGCGGTTTCCTGAGGTCGAGACCGAATTTCTCCGCCGAAGCTTTGAGGCCGGCAAGGTCCGGCAGGTCGGCCTGATCGGTCTTCCAGAAATGCACGGCGTCGGAAAGCCGCGCCCGCACCACCTTGCCGTTGCCGTGCGCGATCTCGGCACCGCCGTCCCGGGCCTCGATGTTGGCGGTCAGGACGAAACGGTTGGACAGGCGCGCGGCCTCGTCGCGCGGCCGGGTGACGAAACATTTCTGGTTCGCCCGGATCGTCAGCCGGATCACCTCCGGCGGAATGTCGAGGAAGGCCTCCTCGAACTCGCCCATCAGGACCACCGGCCATTCGACCAGCCCCGACACCTCCTCCAGCAGCCCATCGTCCTCGACGAGTTCGAGGCCGGAGGCGAAGGCGAGGTTGCGGGCGTCGTCGAGGATGATGCGCTTGCGCCGCTCGGCGTCCAGCACCACCCTGGCGCTCTCCAGCTTCGCGACGTAATCGTCGAAGCGGCGAACGACGATCGCATCCGGCGCATGGAAGCGGTGGCCCCAGGTGACGTTGCCGGCGCGGATGCCGTCGACCTCGAAATCGACGACGACCGGCTCTTCGGTCTCCGGGCCGAAGGTGCAGACGATCGACTGTAACGGCCGCACCCAGCGCAGCGAGCCGGGCTTCGCCGAGGCGGCGCCCCAGCGCATCGACTTCGGCCACGGGAAGTCGCGGATGATGCCGGGCATCAGCACGGCGACGATGTCCTCGGCGGGGCGGCCGGTCCTGGAAATGTGGGCAACGTAGAAATCGCCCTTCTTCGGGTCGGAATGGACGTGCGCCTGCGAAATGTCGGCAAGGCCCGCCTTGCGCAGGAAGCCGGCGATCGCCTGTTCCGGGGCCTTGGTCGACGGACCCTTGATCTCCTCGCGAAC